>Ga0153956_1003441_pt1 | contig 10092 bp, 8 predicted proteins | sample TSFL040MetaG_FD_104704 | JGI IMG/M metagenome (GOLD analysis project Ga0153956, IMG submission 104704) | Attine ant fungus gardens microbial communities from Florida, USA - TSFL040 MetaG | ecosystem: Host-associated > Fungi > Mycelium > Unclassified | place: USA: Florida, Wekiwa Springs...
ACCGCGGTGGGGATGGATGCCACCACCGCGGTGGCCATGATCGCGTTCCACTCCTGGTTGTTGTTGCCGATGTAGCGGTAGATGCCGAGCGTGATCGGCTGCAGGTCGCCGCCGCCGTCGAGGGTGGTCGCGAAGATGAAGTCCGACCACGCCCAGAGGAAGGCGAACAGCGACACCGTGACGATCGAGTTGCGGCTGACCGGGAGCACGACGGAGCGGAAGGTGCGCCAGTACCCGGCGCCGTCGACGGTCGCGGCCTGCAACAGCTCGTTCGGGATGCCGGACATGAACGCCGTGAAGATGAGCACCCCGAACGGCACCGCGATCGTCGAGTCGGCGATGATGAGCCCCCACACGGTGTTGAGGATCCCGATGTTGAGGTAGATGGCGTAGAAGCCCATCGACATGATGATCGCCGGGATCATCTGCGCAATCAGCAGCACGAAGCTCAGCGCCCCTCCGCCGCGCGGCCGCAGCTTCGCGAGCGAGTACGCTGCCGGCGCCGAGAGCAGGAGCGTCAGAAGCACGGTGCCGATCCCGACCAGCAGGCTCGTGCCGAGGAACGGCAGCTGCTGCTGCAGCACCGCGGTGTAGCCGTCGAAGGTCGGGGCGAAGGGGAAGAGGCTCGGCGGGCTCTTGCGCAGGTCCTGCGCCGGCGTGAGCGAGACGTTGACCATCCAGTAGACGGGGAAGAGCATGATCGCGGTCAGGACGACGCCGATCAGCGTCTTCCCCCAGCGGCGGGTGCGGGTCATGCGGGGTCCAGTCGTCGCTGCGTGCGGATGTAGACGAGTCCGAAGACGAGCGCGACGACGATGAGCAGATTGCCCACGGCGGCGGCCGGGCTGAAGTCGGGGATGAGCGAGCCGAAGCCGAGCCGGTACGCCCAGATCGCGAAGGTCGTCGACGAGTCGGCGGGGCCGCCGCGGGTCATGATCCAGATGATGTCGAAGACCTTGAGCGTGTAGACGAGGCCGAGCAGCAGGGTGATCGCCGACACCGGCCGCAGCAGCGGGAAGGTGATGCGCCAGAACTTCTGCCAGCCGTTCGCGCCGTCCAGCGACGCGGCCTCGTAGACGTCGCCGGGGATCGCCTGCAGCCCGCTGTAGAGGATGACGAGGTTGAACGGGATGCCGATCCAGATGTTCGCGATCAGCACCGCGATCAGCGACCAGTGCGGCGAGGTGAGCCAGTTGATCTGGCCGATGCCGACGGCCTCCAGGAAGGCGTTGATGACGCCGGAGTCGCTGTTCATCATCCACGACCAGGCGGATGCCGACACGAGCAGCGGCAGCAGCCACGGCACCAGGAACAGGGCCCGCAGCACGCCGCTGAGCGGGAAGTGCCGGAAGAAGAAGACCGCCAGAGCGAGCCCGATCGTGAACTGGAACGCGATCGAGACGAGCACGAACAGCGCCGTGTTCAGCAGCGCCGGCCCGAAGGTCGGGTTGGTGAAGATCGCGACGTAGTTCGCGAAGCCGACGAACGGGGCCGTGCCGTCGACGAAGGAGCGGACGGTGTAGTCGCGCACGCTGAGCTCGATGTTGCGGCCCAGCGGGTACGCGTAGAACACCAGGAGGTAGATCACGACGGGTGCGATGAAGGCCCACGCGGCCCATCGTCCGCGCCGTGCGGTCCGTCGCCGGATCGCGGTCGGCGTGCTCGTCATGTGATCCACCTCCTGGTGTGTGCGGTGCGGGATCGCGCTACTTGGTCGCCGCGGCGGCCGCCGTCTGCGCGGCCTGGAGGGCGTCGCTCGGGCTGGAGCTGCCGCTCAGTGCCTTCTGCACCGCGGTCCAGAGCTGCTCCGAGATCTTCGGGTACTTCACGCCGAGGTTGTCACCGGTGCGCGCCTTGGCGACCTGGACGGCGTCGACCCACGGCTTGATCGTCGGGTCGGCGGCGAGCTGCTTCGCCTGCACGGCCTTGGTCGCGCCGATGTAGTTGAGCGTGTTGTCGGTGTTCACCACGTTCTTGGTGGAGGTGAGGCACCCGACGATCTTGGACGAGGTGGCGTAGCGTGCAGAGTCCTTCTGCACCGGGATGGTCAGGAACTCGCCGCCGGTCGGCGCGGGCGCCGACCCGCCGTTCTCGGCGGGCAGCGGCACGATCTCGAAGCCCTGCTTGGCCGCGTCGGCCTTCTGCCAGGTGCCGTTCTCCGCGAAGGCGAAGTCGCCGGTGTCCATCTCCTGCCACGAGGTGGTCTGCGTGTTCTGGATGACGGAGTTCGGGGCATAGCCCTTCTGCACCCAGTCGGTCCAGAGCGTCAGCGCCGCGACCGCCTTGTCGGAGTCGAGCTTGGTGAGGTCGGCGCCGGCGCCCCAGAACCACGGCAGGAACTGGAAGCTGCCCTCCTCGGTGCCGATGCCGGAGAAGGTGATCCCCTTGTGGCCGGCCGCGGTCACCTTGGCGAGCGCGGCGGTGAGGGAGCTCCAGTCGGTGACCGACGAGATGTCGACCCCGGCGGCCTGCAGGACCTTCGGGTTGTAGTACAGCGCGAGGGTGTTCGCACCGATCGGGACGCCGTAGGTCTTGCCGTCGATGACGCCCGCGCCGAGGATGTTCTTCGACACCGCGCCGGCGTCGAGTTTGTTCTCCGCGGTGGTGGTGAGGATGCCCGCGGAGGCGAGCGTCGACACGACCGGGTTGTCGACGAGCAGGATGTCGGGCGAGTTGTCCTGCTGGCCGGCGAGGAGCGCCTTGTTGGTCAGGTCGGACGTGTCGTAGCCGGTGCGCTTGACGGTGACGCCGGCGTCGGCGGCGCAGCTGTCGATGACCTTCGCCCAGGCCGAGCTCGCGTCGTACTGCGGGTACGGATCCCAGAAGGTGTAGGTACCGCCGGCGCTCGACGAGCCGTTCGAGCTCGAGCATCCTGCGAGGGTTGCGGCGACCAGGCCGGCCGCGACGAGGGCGGCGCCGACCAGGCGTCCGCGACGGGGTGCATCCACGGGTGATTCCTCCTTGAACGGTGCGATGGGTGCTGCTGTTTTCTTGATGTCGAACCGGTTCGACGACCCGCGTGCGTGAACGCCGGGGCCGTCCTCGCGTTCAGCGAGTGCTGCCCCGGTCGGTCAGCGTCGGTGCGACGAGGCTCGTCGAGAAGGCACCTGCGCCCTCGGGATCGAGCATCCGCTGCACCAGGGACTGGACCGCGGCGCGGCCCAGCTTGTCCGGACTGGACTCGACCGCCGTGTAGGGCAGCGAGAACATGCGTCCGAAGTCCTCGGAGAAGATGCCCACGACCGAGAGGTCGTCGGGCACCGTCACGCCGCGCGCGTGGAGCACGCTCGGCAGTGCCGCGATCACGGCGTCGTTGTGGACGACCCAGGCCGTGGCCTCGCGGGTGTCGTCCAGGACGCGGGCGAGCTGCTGGTCGATCGCCGGCTGCCGCGTCTCCCCCGGGAACGAGAACACCCGGATGCCGTACCGGGCCGCCCGCTCGAGCGCCGCGTCGCGGAAGCGCCAGGCGTACGCGCCGCCGCGCTCGAAGACGTGCTCCTGCGGCGTGATGAGCACGATCGTGCGATGCCCCAGGGAGTGCAGGTGATCGACCAGGAGGCGCCCGGCCTCCTCGAAGTCGAGGTCGAAGACGTCGAGACCGCCGGTCTCCTTCGGCAGACCGACGAGCGCCCCGGGCTGATGCACCGAGCGCAGCACCGGGATGCGCGGGTCCTCGTGCGCGACGTTCAGAAGGATCACGCCGTCGACCATGTTCGAGTCGGCGATCCGGCGCAGCGCCTTCGGCCCGTCCTGCTCGGTGAGCATGAGGATGTCGTAACCGGCCTCTCGCGCCGCCTCCGAGATCGGCAGGACGTACTGCATCATGGCCGGCGAGAACTCGTCCTGGAAGAACTGGACGAACATGCCGATGACCATCGTCTGCGAGGTGGCGAGCGCCCGGGCACCGGCGTTCGGCGTGAAGCCGAGCTCGCGGATCGCCTCCTCGACGCGCTGCCGCGTCTCGGCCGAGATGGACCGCTTGCCCGACAGGACGTACGACACGGTGCTGCGGGACACGCCGGCCCGCGACGCCACGTCGCCGATCGTCACCATGTCACTCTCGCTCCTCGTCGAACCCGCCGGCCCCGCCGAACCGCCGGCCCGTTCACCTGTCGCCGCCGGCCCGTCCGGCTGTCGAATTCATCGACCGTCGAACCGGTTCGCTCAACTTACCCAAGCAATCCCAACAACGTCAACCCCAACCGCGAACCGGTTCGACACCCCCCTGCCGCGCATCTCCCGCCCCCTCGCCCCTCCTCCTCCCCCTCTCCCCCCTCCCGCGAGATGCCACTTCGGGCCGCTCCCTGCTCGGGGACGCGGCCCGAAGTGGCGCTTCGGCACCGCCGGGCGGTCGATAGCTCACGCAATCATCGCTCTTGTGCGATCATGCCGCCGACGCGATGATGGGTGGCCGAGATCGAGTTGCACGCTGAGGTCGAGGCGTGGCTCGCCTGTCTCCACCGCACGGAATGGGAGCGGGTCGTCGTGATCGTGGACAGGCTGGCGTCGCTTGGTTCGGCGGCACGGATGCCGTACTCGAGGAGTCTCGGGGAGGGGCTGTTCGAGTTGCGATTCACGCTCGGTCGCACGGCGAGACGGATCACGTACCGGTTCACGAAGGACGGGCGGATCATCTTGTTGACGACGTTCCGCAAGCAGAGAGACAACGAGAGGCATGAGGTGGCTCGTGCACGTCGCGCGGCTGACGAGTGTGCGATCGAGTACCCGTGATGGAGGATGAGATGGCGAACTACTCCCGCTGGGAAGACGTGAAGCAGCGTCGGGGTGACGTGACCGATGAGCGTCGTACGGAGATCGATCAGGACCTTGCGTTGGGGCAGCTGGTGTACGACATGCGCACGGCGGCTGGGCTGAGCCAGCGGGAGCTGGCGGCTCGGATGGGAACGACGCAATCGGTGATCTCTCGGATGGAGGAAGGCGGGGGAGCGCGTAACCGCATCGACACCCTTGCCCGGCTCGCGACCGCCCTCGACCGGCACCTCGTTCTCTCCTTCCCCGAAGAGGTCAACGCGCGTGCGGCAGACTCCGTCCAGGTCGCATAGTCCCATTTGTGATCCTCCCAACCCTCCCGCGAGATGCCACTTCGGGCCGCTCCCCGCTCGGGGACGCGGCCCGAAGTGGCGATTCGGCGCCGCATCGCTACTCGGCCGGGGCCTCCGCGGCGAGCAGCGGCACGGTCAGCACCTGCTCGATGCGGCGCCGGAGGACGGCCGGCATGTCGACCGAGCGCGGGTCGAGCAGCCACTGCACCTGGAGGCCGTCCATGAGGGCGGTGAGCTCGATCGCCGCCTCCTCGACGTCCACGCCCTCGGCCAGGTGCCCGGCAGCGTGCGCCCCCTCGAGGGCGCGCGCGGTGCCGCGACGGATGCGGTCGTAGCGCCGCACGAAGTAGTCGTGCGCCGGGTGGTCGGGCGATCCGGCCTCCGCCGACAGCACGGCGTAGAGGCCGATGATGCCGGGGGCCGCCGTGTTGTGCTCGGCGAGGGCCACCATCCCGCGCAGCACCCCGAGCCCGTCGGCGGCCGCCGAGCCGTTGCGCCGGAACCGCTCGTGGTCCTCCCGGTCGCGCGTCTCCAGGACGGCCTCGAGGAGCGACTCCTTGGTGGGGAAGTGGTGCGAGAGCCCGGCGCGCGAGATCCCGCACTCCTGCGCGATCTCGAGCATCGTCGCGCCGTTGAAGCCGACGCGACCGAAGAGCTCGGTGGCGACGCCGATGATCTTCTCGCGGCGCGCGCGGCCGGCGGCGTAGCCCTGTTCGGCGGGAGTGGACATCCCGACCATTGTGCCGGTGCCGGAGCCGCAGAGCGCCCGAAAACCGGCACTCTTGCAGATTTTCTCCAAAACCGACACATGTGCCGGTTTCTTGTGTTACCGTGGCGTCCGATCGCGGCGCCGCCCGATCCCGGTGCCCGATGGCGGGCACCGCCGTCCGTGACACCCGCAAGGACCCGACAATGTCGTCAGAATCCACGCCTCTCGTCGATGCCCCGGTCACCAACAACACCTTCATCGGCGGAGCCGATGGCAGCGATGACCCGCCCGCCCCGATCAAGGGGGTGCGCCGCCTCCTCTGGTGGAGCGTGCCCGCCAACCTCGGCATCTTCATCGTCTGGGGGTCGGTGCCCGGCATCCTGCTGCCGCAGCAGGTGCAGCTGATCGACAAGACGCACGGCCTCGCGAACCTCACCGTCATCGCCACGATCGGCGCGCTCGCCGCCCTCATCGCGCAGCCGGTCGCCGGGCAGATCTCCGACCGCACCCGGTCGCGGTTCGGACGCCGCGCCCCCTGGATCGTGATCGGCGGCCTCGCCGGAGCACTCGCCCTCGTCGGGCTCGCGCTCTCGCAGTCCATCGCCGCGATCGCCATCGTCTGGCCGCTCGTGCAGATCGCCTTCAACTTCGCGCAGGGCCCGCTGAGCGCCGTCATGCCGGACCGCGTCCCGCTCAAGCGCCGCGGCACCTTCTCCGCGCTCGTCGGCGTCGGCACCATGGTCGGCGCGCTCGGCGGCCAGATCATCGGCTCGCTGTTCTTCAACAGCATCGCCGTCGGCTACGTCTTCTTCGCGGTGTTCTCGATCCTCATGCTCACGCTGTTCTGCGTCTTCAACCCCGACCACCCGAGCACCCGGATCGAGACCGAGCCCTTCCGGTTCATCGACTTCCTCAGGACGTTCTGGGTCAACCCGCTCCAGCACCCCGACTTCTTCTGGGCCTTCGCGGGCCGGCTGCTGCTGTACACGGGGTACTTCTCGGTCACCCAGTTCCAGCTGTACATCCTCGAGAACTACCTGCACGTGAAGACGCCGCAGGCCGTCATCCCGCTGCTGGGCATCATCAGCATCGCCGGGATCGTGCCGATGATGGTCATCTCGGGGCCGATCTCCGACAAGGTCGGGCGGCGCAAGCCCTTCGTGTTCGCGGCGTCGATCGTGATGGCGCTCGCCCTCGTGCTGCCGTGGGCGTGGCCGACCCTCACCTCGTGGATGATCATGACCTTCGTGCTCGGGCTCGGCTTCGGCATGTTCGGCGCGGTCGACCAGGCCCTCATGACCCAGGTGCTGCCCTCGGCCAAGTCCTTCGCCAAGGACCTGGGCGTGGTCAACATCGCGGCGACCCTGCCGCAGACCGTCGCCCCCGCGGTCGGCGGCGCCATCGCGCTCGCGTTCGGATACGGAGCACTGTTCCCGGTCGGGATCGTCCTCAGCGTGCTCGGCGCGTTCTGCGTCTGGTTCATCAAGGCGAGCAAGTAGCCCGGCCCGCCCCCCTCAGAAACGCCGCCCCCTCAGAAACGCCGCCACCCCTCAGAAACGGAAGACGAATGACCAGCACGACCGAAGCCCGCCTCCCCTACCAGGACGCGACGCTGTCCACCGAGCAGCGCGTCGACGACCTGCTGTCCCGGATGGAGGTCGCCGACAAGGCCGGGATGCTCTTCCACACCATGGTCGGCTTCGGCGACCCGGAGGAATCGAACCCGACCTTCGGCATCCCCTCGGTCGCGTCCATGGTGCGGCGGCGCCGGATGAACCACTTCAACATCCTGGGCGCGGCGCCCACCGGCCGGGAGTTCGCGGCCTGGCACAACGCCCTGCAGCGGATCGCGCTCGAGTCGCCCCTCGGCATCCCGATCACCTTCTCGACCGACCCGCGGCACGCCTTCAGCGACAACCCGCTGACGTCGATCATGTCCGGGCCGTTCTCGCAGTGGCCCGAGACGCTCGGGTTCGCGGCGATCGGCTCGCCGGAGCGGCTGCAGCGCTTCGCCGAGGTCGCCCGGCAGGAGTACCTCGCGGTCGGGCTGCGGGTCGCGCTGCACCCGCAGATCGACCTCGCCACCGAGCCGCGCTGGTCGCGCATCGCGGGCACCTTCGGCGAGGACGCCGACCTGACCTCCGCGCTCGTGGTCGGCTACATCCGCGGATTCCACGGCGAGGAGTTCGGCACCGGGTCGGTCGCGACGATGGTCAAGCACTTCCCGGGCGGCGGACCGCAGAAGGACGGCGAGGACCCGCACTTCGCGTGGGGGCGCGAGCAGGTGTACCCCGGCGACGCGCGGGAGTACCACCTGAAGCCGTTCATCGCCGCGATCGGCGCCGGCGCCACCCAGATGATGCCGTACTACGGCATGCCCGTCGGCACCGACTGGGAGGAGGTCGGCTTCGGGTTCAACAAGGCCGTCATCACCGACCTCCTGCGCGAGCGGCTCGGCTTCGACGGCATCGTCTGCACCGACTGGGGGCTGCTCACCGACGCCGAGGTCTTCGGCCAGGCGATGCCCGCCCGCGCCTGGGGCGTCGAACAGCTCAGCCGGCCTGAGCGCATCCGCAAGGCCCTCGACGCCGGCATCGACCAGTTCGGCGGCGAGCTGTGCACCGACGTGCTGCTCGAGCTCGTCACGGACGGCACCGTCGCCGAGGAGCGCCTCGACGTCTCGGTGCGGCGGCTTCTGCGGGAGAAGTTCCGCCTCGGCCTGTTCGATCAGCCGTTCATCGACGAGGAGCGCGCGGAGGCCGTCGTCGGCCGCAGCGACTTCGTCGCGGAAGGGCTGGCGGCCCAGAGCGATTCGCTGACCCTGCTCACCAACGCCGACGCGACCCTGCCGCTGGCCCGCGGCATCCGGGTGTACGCCGAGGGCGTGGACCGCGCGAAGCTCGGCGCCTACGCCACCGTCGTCGAGACCCCGGAGGAGGCGGATGCCGCCATCCTGCGGATCAAGGCCCCCTACGACGCGGGGAAGGGCGGGTTCTCCGACCTGTTCCACAGCGGATCGCTCGCGTTCCCGCAGGAGGAGCATGCTCGCCTCACCGCGATCGCTGCGGCGGTGCCGACCGTGCTCGACATCTACCTCGACCGCCCGGCCGTGCTCGGCGGGCTCGAGGCGTCGGCCGCCGCGATCCTCGCCGACTACGGGGCGAGCGACGACGCCGTGCTGCCGGTGCTGTTCGGCGACCGCGGACCGCAGGGCTCGCTCCCCTTCGACCTGCCCCGGTCGATGGATGCGGTGCTCGCCAGCCGCTCCGACGTCGCCTTCGACACGGAGGACCCGACGTTCCGCTTCGGGCACGGCCTGCGGTACTGAGCACCTCGCGCCGCTGAGCGGTCGCGTTCGTGGAGCGGGCGGCGCCGTCCTACCCGGGCGGCTCCACCCGCTCCACCCGCTCCACCCGCAATGCGACCGGGATCGCGAGCGCCGCGATGACGAGCGCGAACAGGATCGCCGCCGCGAACCCGCCCCCCGCGCTGCCGCCGGCGGCCGCGAAGAGCAGGCCGCCGATCGCGATCGCGGTCGCGCCGCCGACCGACTCGATGTTGCTGAGCGCGGAGCTGTTGAACCCCTGGTCAGCCGGGGTGGAGTAGCCGAGCATCATGGTGCTCAGCCGCGGGTAGATCGTGCCCATCCCGCCGGCGGCGAGCAGCCATCCCAGCCCCGCGACGACGACCGCGACCGGCTCGGTCAGCTCGGCCGTCACGAGCTGCAGCGCGATGCCGGTCGCCAGCAGGATCCCCCCGGCGAGCAGCGCCCGCGTCTCGGAGACACGGCGGCCCAGGCGCGGCTGGAGCACCGACGAGACGCCCCACGCGACGGCGCCGATCGTGAGGATCGCGCCCGCCTGCCACGGCGTCAGCCCGTAGTGCGCCTGGAGCAGGTACGGCAGTCGCACCTCGGTCGAGAAGAACGCCGCGGCGACGGTCCCGCGCAGCAGGATCGTCGCGCCGAGCCCGCGCCGGGCCGTGAGCGTGCCGCGCGGCAGCAGCGGCCGGAACAGCGGGACGGCGACGACGAGGCAGACGGCCGCGACGATCCAGCCGGCCCACGCCGGCAGCTCCTCTGCGACCCCGATGCCGACCACCGCGAGCGCGAGCAGCGTCGCGAGCACGAGGTCGCGGACGATCCGCGCGGTCGACGCGGGCGTCCCGCTCGCCGCGGCGGGACGTGCGCCGGGATGGGCGGCGCGGCGCAGACGGCGCAGCGACGGCGCGACGGCGACGAGCGCCACGACCGCCAGCACGCCGACGCCGGCGAAGACCCAGCGCCATCCCGGCCCGTCGGCGATCGCACCCGCCGCGACC
>Ga0153956_1003442_pt1 | contig 10085 bp, 10 predicted proteins | sample TSFL040MetaG_FD_104704 | JGI IMG/M metagenome (GOLD analysis project Ga0153956, IMG submission 104704) | Attine ant fungus gardens microbial communities from Florida, USA - TSFL040 MetaG | ecosystem: Host-associated > Fungi > Mycelium > Unclassified | place: USA: Florida, Wekiwa Springs...
GACGTCTTTCAGGAACTGCAGCACGCGATCGAATATCTCGACCACGCGCCGTGCGGTTTCTTCTCGGTCAATGCGGCCGGTGAACTCGTCTATGTCAATGCGACGCTGGCCAACTGGCTGGACTACGATCTCGCCGAAATCGGCTCGGGCGGCCTGAAGGTCGCCGACATCATGTCCGGCGATGGCGCCTCGCTTCTGACCTCGATCGTGCCGGAGCCCGGCGAGGTCAAGACGGAAGCGTTCGATCTCGATCTGCGGATGCGCAACGGCAAGACCATGCCGGTGCGGCTCTATCACAAGCTGGCCTTCGGCGCGGACGGTACGCCCGGCGCGTCGCGTACCCTGGTGATCAACCGCGCGCGCGACGATCATGCCGATCCGCAGCGCGCGGCGGAAGTGCGCTTCATGCGCTTCTTCGATCACACGCCGATGGCGATCGCCACCGTGGACAAGTCGGGCAACATCGTGCGCGCCAACGCCCGCTTTGCGAAGCTGACGCAGTCATTGTCGCCGACCGGTGCCGCCAACAAGTCGATCTTCGCCGTGGTCAACGAACGCGATCGCGGTGAACTCGTCGCGGCGATCAACAAGGCCGCGGACGGGCAGGGCGACATTCCGCCGGTCGATGCGATGCTGGACAGCACGCGGGAGCGCTGGGGCCAGTTCTTCGTCACCTCGGTCGAGCAGGCGGCGGGAGATGCCGAAGCCGCCATCGTCTATCTGCTCGACATCACCGAGAAGCGCACGCTGGAGAACAGCTTCGCGCAGTCGCAGAAGATGCAGGCGGTGGGCCAGCTCGCCGGCGGCATCGCCCACGATTTCAACAACGTGCTCTCCGCCATCATGATGGCGAATGACTTCCTGCTCAACGCGCACAAGCCGACCGATCCGTCCTTCCAGGACATCATGCAGATCAAGCAGAACGCCAACCGCGCCGCGGCGCTGGTGCGGCAACTGCTGGCTTTCTCGCGCAAGCAGACGCTGCGCCCGCAGGTGCTTGACATCGGCGATGTGCTCTCCGACATCAACGTGCTGCTCAAGCGGCTGGTCGGCGAGAAGGTGAAGCCGGAATTCGTCTATGGCCGCGACCTGTGGCCGGTGAAGGCGGACCTGTCGCAATTCGAGCAGGTCATCGTCAATCTCGCGGTGAACGCCCGCGATGCGATGCCCGAAGGCGGCAAGCTCACCATCCGCACCGCCAACGTCTCCGCGAAGGATATCGAGCGCGCCGAGTATAAAGGCATGCCGGTTGCGGACTATGTCGGCATCGAGGTGACCGACACCGGCACCGGCATTCCCGCCGATATCGTGGACAAGATTTTCGAGCCGTTCTTCTCCACCAAGGAAGTCGGCAAGGGAACCGGTCTCGGCCTCTCCACGGTCTATGGCATCGTCAAGCAGACCGGCGGCTTCATCTATGTCGACTCGGTGCCGGATCGCGGCACCACGTTCCGGATTTTCCTGCCGCGCCACTATCCCGAAGTCGCGGCGGTTCAGGAGCCTGCGACTGCCGCCGGCGAGACTGCACCGGCCGCGGCCGCCAAACCAAAAGCGCCGGACCTGACCGGGCAGGGCACGATCCTGCTGGTCGAGGACGAAGACGGGTTGCGTTCGCTCAATGCGCGCGGCTTGCGTTCGCGTGGTTACACGGTGATCGAAGCTGAGAACGGGCTCGATGCGCTGGAGGCGCTCGAGCGAGAGGATGGTGTCGTGGACCTCGTGGTGTCCGACGTGGTGATGCCGGAAATGGACGGCCCGACCATGCTCACCGAGATGCGCAAGACCAACCCGGATCTCAAGATCATCTTCGTGTCCGGCTATGCCGAAGATGCCTTTGAAAAGAGCCTGCCGGACGGCCAGCAGTTCAACTTCCTGCCGAAGCCCTTCACGCTGAGCCAGCTTGTGGCGGCGGTGAAGGAAACCATGACGGTGGAGTCCTGAACAATTTGTCATAAAGCGGGCAGAATGCCGGTTGCCCGCGACTGAGCGCCGCACGGGGTGCGGCATCTCTCCACTTTCCTTTCGTTCATCCGTGCCCATGTTATGGCGTGTCCCCTTGCCGGGGATCGTTGCCCCATGAGGGCCAAGAGGAAACGAACATGATTTTTCGAAAGCGCCCAAGCGCTATCATCAAGACGCTGGTCGTTGCAGCGGCTCTGGCCATGCCCGTGGCTATTGCCGTTTCGTCGGCCGCGGACGCCCGTGTCGGCGGTGGCGGCAGCCGCGGTTCGCGCACATGGTCTGCGCCCCCGACGACCCGCACCGCGCCGACTACGGCGCAGCCGATGCAGCGTTCCATCACGCAACCGGGCGCGACCAATCCGGCCGCGGGCGCGGCAGCTTCGCGCGGCGGTTTCTTCAATCGGCCCGGCATGGGCCTGCTCGGCGGTCTCGCTGCGGGCTTCCTCGGCGCAGGCCTGTTCGGCATGCTGTTCGGCGGCGGTCTTTTCAGCGGCCTCGGCAGCCTGTCGTCGATCTTCGGACTGATCATCCAGCTCGCGCTGATCTACTTCGTGGTGCGGTTCGCCATGTCCTGGTGGCAGCGCCGCAACGCGCCCGCCTATGCCAGCGCGTCGGCTGTTCCCGGTCACGCGCCCGCGCCGGATCAGGGGCCGCTCGCCAACGCGCGTTCCGGTTTCGGCTTCGGCCTCGGCGGCGGATCGAACGACGCGCCGCTTGAGATCAAGCCGGATGACTACGATGCGTTCGAGCGGCTGCTCGGCGAGCTGAACGACGCCTGGTCACAGCAGGACATCGCGAAACTTCACACGCTGGCGACGCCGGAAATGGTGTCGTATTTCACCCAGGACCTCAACGCGAACAAGGAACGCGGCGTGGTCAATACGGTGTCCGGCGTGAAGCTGCTGCAGGGCGACCTTGCGGAAGCCTGGCGCGAAGGCCAGACCGACTATGCCACCGTGGCGCTGCGTTACGCGCTGATCGACAAGACTGTCGAACAGGCGACCGGCAAGATCGTGGAAGGCAGCGACACGCCGACCGAGGTGACCGACGTCTGGACCTTCACGCGCCGTCCGGGCAGCGGATGGGAAGTCTCGGCGATCCAGTTCACCTGAACCGCTGTCGAGCCAATACATCGAAGGCGTCGCGCTCGCGCGGCGCCTTTTCTTTTGGCCGATGCATCCCGGCATAACTCGCGGCGTTGTGTGTTGATCTGAATTGATGGTGAGGCCGATACTTCAATCAATTTCGAAAGGGAGAGACGAATGATCCGGATGTCCGTCCTTGCAGCTTCGCTCTGCGGCCTCGCCGCCGCTCCGCTTCACGCGCAGCAGGCCAACATGACATTCTTCATCACCAGCAAGCCGATCGGTAACGGCGGCAATCTTGGCGGTCTCGCCGGCGCGGACAACTGGTGCCAGACACTGGCGCAGGCGGCGGGCGCAGGCGCGAAAACCTGGCGCGCATATCTGTCGACGCAGGCCGCCGACGGCAGGCCCGCGATCAATGCCCGCGACCGCATCGGCAAGGGCCCGTGGACCAACGCCAAGGGCGTTGTCGTCGCCAAGGACGTGGCCGATCTGCATGGCGCCAATGGACTGACCAAGCAGACCGCGCTGAACGAGAAGGGCGAAGTCATCAACGGCCGCGGCGACCAGCCGAACCGTCACGATATTCTCACCGGCTCGCAGCCGGACGGAACCGCCTTCGCGGCGGGCGAGGACAAGACCTGCAAGAACTGGACAAGCAGCGTGCAGGGCTCCGCCGTCATGGGTCATTCCGACCGTCTCGGGCTTCGCGACGACGAGCCGTCGAAGTCATGGAACTCGTCGCATGGATCGCGCGGGCCGGATGGCGGCTGCTCGCAGGCCGACCTGCGCAGCACCGGCGGCGACGGCCTGTTGTACTGTTTCGCCTCGAACTGATCGGAACCTGCGGCGTTGACCAGCGGCGCGGCGATGACCGCGCCGTTTTCATATGCGAGGCCCTCATGCGCTACGAACTCTATTACTGGCCGACCATTCAGGGGCGGGGCGAGTATATCCGGCTCGCGCTGGAAGATGCAGGCGCGGATTATGTCGATGTCGCGCGCCGGTCCGGCGGTGTCGGCAGGATGTCGAAGATGATGGACGCCGCAAAGGGCATGCCGCCGTTCGCCCCGCCATTCCTGAAAGCGGGCAAGCTGGTGATCGGGCAGACCGCCAACATCCTGCTGTATCTCGGTTCGCGCCACGGCCTCGCGCCGAAGGCCGAGCCGCAGCGGCTGTGGGTGCATCAGCTTCAGCTCACCATCACGGATTTCATCGTGGAGATTCACGACACCCATCATCCGCTCGGGCCGACGCTCTATTACGAAGACCAGCGCCCCGCCGCGAAGAAACGCACCGCTGAATTCTGGGGCGAGCGCGTACCGAAATTCCTCGGCTACTTCGAACGCCTGATCGCGGGCAGCGGCGGACCTTATGTCAACGGCCGCAGGCTTTGCTATGTCGATCTGTCGCTGTTTCAGATCGTCGAGGGATTGCGCTACGCCTTTCCCAACAAGATGGAGCGTTTCGAACGCAAGGTGCCGCGCGTGATCGAGGTGCGGGATCGCGTGGCCGCGCGGCCCAACATCAAGGCGTATCTCACCAGCGAGCGCCGCATTCCGTTCAACGAGGACGGCATCTTCCGCCATTACAAGGCGCTGGACACGTGACGCCTTGACATTCGGGTCGCGAAACGCTGGTTGATCCGGGACGATTGCCCATATCGACCTTGAAGAGGTGTCCCATGAAGATCACGCCATCCGGCTCCGTGCCGACCCGCCGCGCGCCGGCCTCCTATTTCACCGGCACGGTGTACATGGACCCGGTGATCGAAGCGCCGGCGCCCGCGCGGCTCAATGCGGCGCGTGTCACTTTCGAGCCCGGCGCGCGCACCGCATGGCACACCCATCCGCTCGGCCAGACGCTTTATGTGCTGGCGGGCTGCGGGCGGTTCCAGACCGAAGGCGAGCCGGTGCGTGAAATCCGCGCGGGCGACGTGGTGTGGATTCCGCCGGGCGAGAAGCACTGGCATGGCGCGGCGCCGACCACGATGATGACGCATCTGGCGATGCAGGAATCGGAGAACGGCAGCGCCGCGACCTGGCTCGAGCATGTCACCGACGAACAATATGCCGTGCCGGTGACGCAGGCCTGACGGCGGGACCTTATTCCAGTTCCCGCTCGATGGGTCCGCTGCGAGGGGGTTCCGAATCGGCCAGCCTGCCGCAATGCTGTCGCATTCGGACGGTCTGGTCTGTCTTCATCCGGATCGCGAAGCAGGAGGACCGATGCGCATCGTCACCCCCGCCATCTATGCTGCCCTGCTCGGCGGCGCCATCTACATCGCCATCGCGCAGAATCCCTTGCCGAATGCGATCGCGTCCGCACCGCCCGAAGGCGCGAAGATCGCCCATTCCGCGCCGGCCGGCAGCAAGTCGCCGGTGCAGCGTGTCGGCCGCCGCGAAAGCTGCCGCCAGTCGGTGAGTGCGAAGCATCTCGGCAAGCATCAGGCGCGCGACCAGATGCAGCTTTGCGTCGCACAGGCCCGTGTCGAATGCCTCAAGCAGGCGATCGACCAGAAGCTGCGCGGCTCCGCCCGCCGCGTCTATGTGAAGAGCTGCGTCGCCGCGTAAGCCGCGCGCTCAGGCCCTAGCGGATCACGAAGAACGTCCCGGTCTCGGCCGGCTGCTCCGCCGCGGGCGCGCGCTCGTAGAGCGGGATCGCCGGAAGCTGAAGTACCGTGGCGCGCTGATCCGAAACGAGGTTGGTCAGCAGCACGATCTGCCCGTCGGGAAACTCCAGCGCATCGTGATGGTGGTTCGGGCTGTCGATATCGACGGTGCGGAACCGCGCGACGGCGGCGTGGATCTTCTTCCGGAAGAAGATGCCCTCGAACTCCACCTCCTTCTCGAAGGCAAGCTCCGTCCCCGGCAGGACGCAGACCGCGACACGCGGGTCGTCTTCGGCGGCAAAGCCGCGCGTCACGGTGAGCGGAAATTTCGTCGACATCAGTTTGTCGCCGGTCCTGGCGGGACGGCTCGCGACGGCGTGCAGGCTGTAGTCACACATGGCGGTCACTCCTGACGTGATCTGGCGTTGATCGGTCGACCGGGTGATGCGCGGCGCGCCCAGTGAACGCCCGCGCCATGGCGGCGTTGTGTTGGCGCGCGTCACGTTTTGGTGACGGGGAGGGGGGCTCTCTCTGGCCCGGACCCGGCCTTCCGCAACAGTGTCGCGTCATCCTGAGGTGCGAGCCGCGTTTGCGGCGAGCCTCGAAGGATGCGCGGCTGCGATATGATACTCGCCGTCGTCCTTCGAGGCTCGCCATAGCAGGCGTAGCCTGCGTAAACTTGGCTACGCTGGCTCGCATCTCAGGATGACGGCGACCTTCCGTCCGTGAGCGGAGGCATTTCCGATTTGGTTGTCAAACAGCCCGCACGTTCAGATGTGCACCTTTGTTTGCGCATGACCTGATCCAAAAACCGCTTCACACTTTTTGGGGGCATGCGCCATCGCCCCTGTTGTTGTGACGGCGCGGGGGCGCCCGAGCTTCTTTCATCGCTTCGCCCTGAATGAGGGCGCGCGGAACGCCGGATGCGCATGCGCATCCGCAGCCCCGTGTGCAAAAGTAAAAAAGCACACGAGTGTCGTCGCCACGGTCACGCCGAAACATCCGGCGTTCCGCACGCAATGGTTTTAACGGCTTGCTTCGCGAAAACCCCCGGTGACCGGCCCTTCGGTGATCACCACTCTGGCGGGACTGACACGCCGCCGCCCTTCCTCGCGGAGGAGCATTGGCGCTGCCCGTGGCGCAAGGCGATGCGCCGGGATAACGCGCTTTGGGCCGTCCGTGATCGGCGTGGTCGTCATCGCCATCGGCGCGAAGCTCTCTCCGGCAAGCCGGAGACAATCCCGCGCGTCACGGCGATCGAACACCGATCGCGGCCACCGCATCCCGCCCCGCGCATCGTGACGATCGCGAAACGCCCCTCAATGTGGGGCGGGACGCGATTAAGATAAGGCAGGTTTGAGAGGCGGGGATTTGTATCCCCGTAGATTTAATGTTGATGAACGGGCAGCGTTACGCTCGTCAGGCCGCCTGATCTTCCGATACCAGCGGTTTGATCCTGTCGAGAGCAGGACCAAGCGCACGCGCCGCCACCTGCATGTCATAGCGGTTCTGCAGGTTCATCCAGAAATCGGCGGTGGTCGAGAGCGCGCGGCCGAGCCGCAAGGCAGTGTCCGCCGTGATTCCCGTCTGCTCGTTTGCGATCCGCTCGATGCGGGTGCGCGGCAGTCCGCAGGCTCTTGCGAGCTTGCCTGCCGACATTTTGAGAGGCAGCAGGAATTCCTCGCGAAGGACCTCACCCGGATGCATCGGCGGCAGTTTCTTTGTCATGTCCAATACCATCCCTTGGGGGGCGGGGCTTTGCCCCTAGTGATAATCTGTTAGTTCAACGTCGGTTGGTCCGTCATCGGTCCAGATGAAGCAGATGCGATACTGGTCATTGACCCGGATCGAATGTTGTCCCTTCCTGTCGCCCATGAGCGTTTCAAGACGATTTCCGGGCGGCGAACGCAAATCGTCCAGACCTGCTGCGGCATTCACCATCTCGAGTTTACGGCGAACGATTTTCAGGATTCCCGCCGGAAAGCCTTTACCGGCCTTTCCGTCAAAGGCATCCGCGGTAGGTCGATCCTTAAAGCTGCGGATCATGTCATATCATGTATCATGATGTGATACGCTTGGCAAGATAATGTATCATTAAATGATACGATTTCTCACACGCCCTTTTCCCGCGAGATCGTAATCCGCACGCCGGTCTTGGCGACCGTGCAGTGAATGTCGAGGCGGCGGTAGCGTGAATCGAGATTGTAGCCGCGAATGATGTTGGTGCGGCTGACGCAGCGCTGCGCGCCTTTCAACGTGTCGTTCTTCGGAATGGTGAAGACCAGCGCGGCGGCGGTGGCGACGAAGTCATAGAAGTCCGGCGACGGCTTCTTCTTGTCGGTGGAGGCGAACACGTCGTTGCTGCGGTTGCGGCTCGGGCAGCCGAGCGAGGCCTGCGTCACGGCGGGATGTTCGAGATAGATCACGCCCGCGATGGTCTTGCCGATTTTCAGGCCGGGGATCTGTGCGGTGAGGTCCTTGGCCAGATCGTCGCAGCGGTCGGCGCGGGCCGGGCTTGCGCCGATGAGGGCCATGGCCGCGAGCGCAGCGATGATCGTCAGATGTCGGATGAAATGTGCACGCATGATCAGCTCCCGGCGGCCATTGAAGCGCGCGGGCTGGGGGAGTGCAAGGGTGGCCTCTTCTCCCTCCCCCTTGTGGGGAGGGAGGTTTGTCGCGTTCAAGCGACAAACCGGGTGGGGGATCTTCAGAAGATGAAATGCCCGTCATACGGCGATGAACCCCCACCCCGGTCTCGCCGCGCTCGACCGACCCTCCCCGCAAGCGGGAGGGAGAAGATCGGCGCGAAACATCAAAACCCGTATTTGATGACGCTGATGGTGAAGCCCACCACGCTGACCGCCGCATAGACCACCGGCAGCGCCACCAGCAGCGCCACCAGCAGCGCCGCGAGGCCGAGGCGCTGACTGCGCGCGCCGAGCGCGACCGCGCAGGCCGCCGCGAGCGGAAACACGACATGAAACAGCACCGTCTCCATGGCGGCGAAGGCGTTGCGGAGATCGAATCCGTCGCGCCCGAGGGAGGGAATGCCCGCGAGCCACGACATGATCTGGATCGTGCCCAGCGCGACGATGGCCTCATAGCTTCGCCCCAGCAGCACGAGCCCGATGGCGGCGACGGCCAGCACCGGCCGCGCGGCGAGATAGACAGTGCTGAGGCCGGCCGCAAGGCCGGAGCGGGACGCGTCGCCGGCGAACAGCGAGGCCACGCCGGAGACGCCGTCCCAGGCGTGAAACGCCGCGACCAGCAGCAGCATCGCGGCGGGGACGAACCGGCGCAGGCCGGTTGGGGCAGATTGGCGCGGCGCATGATCGGCAGACTGCGGCAAGGCGGGCATGGGGTGACGGCTTTCGCGGCTCGGCCAAAACGGGACCATGACGGCGGCGTGACCACCGGGCATGGCCCTCGACCATCTTCCTTTTGTCGGAAAAGCGATTAGAACGGTTCAAACCTGAGCCTCCGGCGTCTTGCCCCATTGAAAACAAGGCGCTTTTTGAACCGAGAGACCTTTTATGAACGCTCCTGTCGCCGTCCCGCCGCAAAAGCCCGTGCCGCCCTACAAGCACACCCCGCTGTTTCCGCTGGGCGCGGACAAGACGCCGTACCGGAAAATCTCCGCGGAGGGCGTGAAGGTCGAGACGGTTCTGGGCAAGCCGATGCTGGTGGTGTCGCGCGAGGCGCTGCGGGCGCTCTCCGAAGCCGCGTTCGGCGACATCAATCACTACCTGCGGCCGGGCCATCTGGCGCAGCTCCGCAAGATTCTCGACGACCCGGAAGCCAGCGACAACGACAAGTTCGTCGCGCTCGATGCCTTGAAGAACGCCAACATCGCCTCGGGCGGCGTGCTGCCGATGTGCCAGGACACCGGCACCGCGATCATCATGGGCAAGAAGGGCTGCAACGTTATCACCGACGGCGACGACGAGGCGGCCTTGAGCGAAGGCGCGCGCGACGCGTATCTGCGCCGCAACCTGCGTTACTCGCAGGTCGCGCCGCTCTCCATGTTCGAGGAGAAGAACACCGCCAACAACATGCCCGCGCAATGCGAGATCTATGCGGAGGGCGACGACGCCTACAAGTTCATGTTCATGGCCAAGGGCGGCGGCTCGGCCAACAAGAGCTTCCTGTTTCAGGGCACGCCGTCGCTGCTGACGCGCGACCGCCTGCTGGCGTTCCTCAAGGAGAAGGTGCTGACCCTCGGCACCGCCGCGTGCCCGCCGTATCATCTCGCCATCGTCATCGGCGGCACGTCCGCCGAACTGTGCATGAAGACGGTCAAGCTCGCGTCCGCGCGCTATCTCGATGCGCTGCCGACGCAGGGCAGCGAGAACGGCAACGCCTTCCGCGATCTCGAAATGGAGCAGGAAGTCCTCAAGATGACGCAAAGCTCCGGCGTCGGCGCGCAA
>Ga0153956_1003443_pt1 | contig 10079 bp, 7 predicted proteins | sample TSFL040MetaG_FD_104704 | JGI IMG/M metagenome (GOLD analysis project Ga0153956, IMG submission 104704) | Attine ant fungus gardens microbial communities from Florida, USA - TSFL040 MetaG | ecosystem: Host-associated > Fungi > Mycelium > Unclassified | place: USA: Florida, Wekiwa Springs...
ATACCGGGCATGTACGAGAGAAGGCGGACATATCGATCTTCACCGCTGCTTGTTGTCACCTTCGGCAAGATCGCGCCCTTGAGACTCGGCGATACCCGGGGCACGGGCAGGTCTGGTGCCACCTGTTCGAGATGCGCAAGCAGCTCAACCTGAAGACTTAACTCATCCCAGTCTTCGTTGGGGTTCGCAATCTTAAGAATCCATTTGCGACCGTCGTGGCCATCGAAGCGGAACGTGTCGTCCTTTTCAGTCGGAAAGCGAACGACACTGCCATTCAGACCAAATACCTCCTTGCCGATGGCAATGGCTTCTTCCTCATCGACATGGGTAAATCCTGTGGCCAGGCCTCCGGCGTGGGAGAGCGGCAACCCTTCTGATGCGGTGTTTAACGACGAGATTCGAATTGGAGAGGGCATGAGCAGTGCCGTGTATGACGAGTGGCATGACGGAGACGTGCACGCTTTCTCGCCACACGCCTGTCTGCGCAGAACAAAAACCGGGCTGTCCATTCCACAAGTCCAGAGGTTCGGTTTGGCAGCCGTGGAAGTCCGGCTTGGCTAGGATTGTAGAACAAAAAATACGGCTGGCACAAGGACGGCGTCGCGGTTACATGAAGCACCTGTTCCCAGCGGGCGTTGCGCACTGGTTGAGAAAACCATTTGATGTGCTTCCGCCAGAAGATCCTCTCGCACGCCGGAACGCTGCGGCATAGGCAATTAGGCGACAGGAACAGTTTGTTGCGGGCTGCAGAGTGCGGCACAGCGTCTGCTACACGGACGGCCATCCCATCCCTATCCGGGAAATCCCGTGTTTCGGGGAAAAATCTGGCGTCGGCGATTTCTTTGCGCTATTGTTCAACAATTCTCTGCAGCCGACGCGCAGCGAGGTCTCGAAATGCTTTGCTTGCTCGAGGCGCAAAACGGCACTGCTCAGATCTCGTGCATCAAACACGGCGAGCGTAGATCCGCAGCTAACTCGCCAGCCGACCTTCCTGCGATCTTCCCGTATCGACGGGCAAACATTCGATAAACAAAGGAACATTGACGTGAGCACCAGCCTGAGACCCAAGTACATTTCGTTCGATTGCTACGGAACGCTGATTAATTTTCAGATGACAGACCTTGCGCGTGAGCTTTTCGCGGACCGCATCGCTGCCAAGGACATGCAGCAGTTCACGACGGACTTCGCGCGCTACCGCCTGGACGAAGTCATGGGTGACTGGCGGCCATACGACCAAATCCTCTGCAATTCGGTGCAGCGGACCTGTCGCCGCTGGGACATCGAATACCGCGATAACGAGGGTCTTAAGTTTTACAACGCCGTGCCGACCTGGAAGCCGCATGCAGATGTGCCGGACGCGCTGGCGCGCCTTGCCGCGGAATACAAGCTGGTCATTTTCTCCAATGCGATGGACGCGCAGATTCCGTATAGCGTCGAAAAGCTGGGTGCTCCTTTCCACCGCGTTTATACCGCGCAGCAGGCCCAAGCCTACAAACCGCGTCTGCGTGCCTTCGAGTACATGATCGAGCAGCTCGATTGCAGCCCGAGCGACATTCTCCACGTCTCGTCCAGCATGCGCTACGACCATCTATCGGCGGACGACGTCGGGATCAAGAGCAAGGCCTTCGTCTCGCGTGGCCACGAGCCGAGCTGGCCGGTCTGGGGCTGTCACGAAATCAAGGATTTAAGCGGCCTGCCCGCGCTCGTCGGTCTCTAAGCGTGACGCGTATGCGCGCGGAAGCCCGGCAGGCTGGGAGAATGTGATGAAGCTCGAATCGTACTGGCTCGATACTGCACCTGCGTTTGTCCGTGCGGTAACCGGCCCGGCCGTAGGCCGAACCGATGTTGTGATAGTCGGAGCGGGCTTTACCGGGTTGTCCGCGGCGCTCGCGCTCGCAAGGCAGGGGGCGTCCGTGACTGTGCTCGAGGCGGGCCGTGTCGTCGGTGAGGCGTCCGGCCGAAACGGGGGCCACTGCAACAGCGGACTCGCGCATGACTTCGCCGCATTGGCCGGGCGCATTGGCATCGAGAAGGCACGCGCATACTACTGGGCGTATGACGCCGCTGTCGACACCGTAGAAGCGGTTGTCGTGCAGGAGAATATAGCCTGTGACTTCGTGCGCGCCGGAAAGCTGAAGCTGGCGGCCAAGCCTGAACACTACGACAAGCTTGCGCGCGCGTGCGACCTGCTTCGCCGAGAAGTTGATCCGCATGTCGAGATCGTGCCGCAGTCGGCTCTCCATTCTGAGGTCAGTTCCGATCGTTTCTTCGGCGGTATGCTGCAAAAGACTAGCGCGCAGATGCACATGGGCAAGTTCGGCGTTGGGCTCGCGCACGCCGCGGCGTCACACGGGGCGCGGATCTACGAACAAGCGCCGGTAACTCAACTCGAGCAGCTCCCGGGCGGGACGTTCCGTGTCACCAGTTTGCGCGGTGTGATCGACGCAGGGCAAGTGCTACTAGCGACGGGAAATTCTCGGACGGGGCCGTTCGGGTACTTCCGGCGGCGAATGATCTCCGTAGGCAGTTTCATCATCGCCACGGAGCCGCTCAGCGAGGCCTTGCTCGGGCGGCTGCTGCCGCACCGCCGGACGTATGCCACCACGAAAAATATTGGTAACTACTTCCGCGTCACGCCGGACAATCGCCTGCTGTTTGGGGGACGGGCGCGCTTCGCAATGTCCAATCCGCGCTCGGACGAAAAGAGCGGGCTCATCCTGCGAGAGTCGATGGAAGCGACCTTCCCTGACCTGCGCGGTGTGGGCATTGATTACTGCTGGGGTGGGCTGGTTGATATGACCACGGACCGTCTACCGCGCGCGGGCGAGCGTCGCGGAATGTACTACTCGGTCGGATATAGCGGACACGGTGTTCAGATGTCCGTGCACATGGGGCAGGTGATGGCCGAGGTGATGGGTGGCCGACCGGAGCGTAACCCCTGGCGCGACCTGGAGTGGCCAGCGATCCCCGGCCATTTCGGCAAGCCGTGGTTCCTGCCTGTAATAGGTGCTTACTATCGGTGGCAGGATTGGTTGCATTGACTAGCGACGTTTCTCATCGGCCAACCCACCGAAGTAGAGGTTGCTGCCAGCAAAAGAATCGTCGCGGGCTGCGCGAGCGAAGGCATGAGCGAGATCGTGAAGGGCGTCGACTTTACCTTGAAGAACGGCGAAGTGTTGGCCCTGATCGGCGCGTCAGGCTCGGGTAAGTCCGCGCTCGCGCGGGTCGTGGCGGGGGCCGTCGAGCGTGCGAGCGACGAGGCAGACTCGGCGCTCGACACGGCCGCGGGCAAAGCAGTACTCGAACTGCTGCGCGAATTGCGTCGAGAAGTGGGATCACGGTGCGTGCGACGGTTTCGACGCCGCGGCGGCGATCTGTTCTCGGAAGTGCCGGGGGATCTCTCCCTGCGACGAACGAATTCGGACCGTCAATATGGCCGGCGACGGAACAGTGGCCGGCCCCCCGGGGCGTGCGCAAACGCCCTCGTTTTCCGCCGATCGTCCGCACGTACCGTCAGATGGAGGATGTCTGATATGGCCATCGACCAGCGGAGCAGAGGTCGGGCTCGACGAACGAGGCTCCGCCGGATGAGTGAATGTGATGGCTACGGTTTAGGCCAGGACGGACTTCGTCGAACCGTGACCTTCATTAATCATCGAGCTAACCAGCCGCTAACTATTTTTGCCACCCTTGGCTTACATCGCGGAGAAGTGCAATGAAAAAGGACACCTCACAGTACGGTGCAGTTGCGTCCGAGACCACGCTCGACCAGTTGTCCGCGAAGGGTGCTTCGCGCCGCGACGCGCTGCGTGCACTCGTCGCTGCCAGCCTCGCGAGCGTGACGGGCGGTGGTCTGCTCGTCACCAGCATGGCGGCCCACGCGCAAGCGACCCCGAAGCAGGGCGGCAAGATCCGCGTGGCCACCCAATCGTCGTCGACAGCCGATACGCTCGATCCGGCGAAAGGCGCGCTTGCGACGGACTACGTGCGCTGCAACATGATCTACAACGGTTTGACCGAACTCGATTCGCACTTGGGCGCGACCATGGCGCTCGCCTCGTCGGTCGATACGCAAGATGCGAAGGTGTGGGTCGCGAAGCTGCGCTCGGGCGTGCAATTTCATGACGGCAAAGCATTGACGCCAGCCGACGTGGTCTATTCGCTGATGCGCCACAAGGACCCGGCCACTGCATCGAAGGCCAAGACGCTTGCCGATCAGATCAGCGACGTCAAAGCAACCGGACCGAACGAAGTAACCATCACGCTGTCGGGGCCGAACGCCGACTTCCCGGCCATCCTCGCCGATGCGCATTTCCTCATCGTCAAGGATGGCACGAAGGATTTCACGAAAACGGCCGTGGGCACCGGCCCGTTCAGGCTCAAGGAATTCACGCCGGGTGTGCATACGGTCGTCGTCAAGAACGAGCATTATTGGAAGCCTGGACTGCCGCACTTGGATGAGATCGAACTCATCGGCATCAGCGACGAAGCGGCTCGCGTCAATGCATTGCTCTCGGGCGACGTGCAGCTCATCAACCAGGTGAGCCCGCAGTCGGCCGGCCGCATCAAAGGGACGTCCGGCTTTGTGGTGCTCGAGACGAAGACGGGGCAATACACCGACCTCATCATGCGCAACGATGGCGGCATCACGGGCAACCAGGACTTCCGCCTCGGGCTCATGCATCTGCAGAACCGCGAGCAGATGCGCCAGGCCGTCTTCCAGGGTTACGGTGCGATCGGCAACGATCAGCCGATCGATCCGACCAACAAGTACTATTTTGCCGGCTTACCGCAACGCAAGTTCGATCCGGACAAGGCGAAGTTCTACTTCAAGAAGGCGAACCTTGGGAGCACGCCGTTGCAGGTGTTCGCCTCGCCGGCCGCCCTCGGCTCGGTCGATATGGCGATGCTGCTGCAACAAGCCGCGCCGCAAGCGGGCCTCAATCTGCAGGTGATGCGCGTTCCCGCCGACGGCTATTGGTCGAACCATTGGATGAAGCATCCGCTCAGCTACGGCAACATCAACGCCCGGCCGACCGCCGACATGCTCTTCACGCAATTCTTCGAGTCCAGCGCGCCCTGGAACGAAGCGAACTGGAAGGACCCGCAATTCGACCAGATGCTGTTCGCGGCGCGCAGCGAGCCTGATGAAGCCAGGCGCAAGAAGATCTATGGCGACATGCAAGTGCTCGTGCATGAGAAGGGCGGTATCGGCATCCCGATGTTCCTGAGCTCGCTCGATGCGCACACGTCCAATCTGCAAGGTCTCGGATCGATCCCGCTGATGGGGTTGATGGGCGGCATGTTCGCCGAGCACGTGTGGCTCGAGGCTTGATCGAAGCACGCCCCGGTGTCCGGATGACAAGTGCATTCGGACACCGGCGAGGAAACAGGGTGCAAAGCTTGACCGAGGAGAAGAACGCCCATGAAACGACAAGCCTATAGGCTCATCGCCAGCCGCCTGGGGCTGGCGTTGCTGACGTTGCTGATCGTCTCGGCCATCGTGTTCGCGATGACCGGCCTGCTACCCGGCGATGCTGCCCAAGAGGCGCTCGGTCAGGCCGCCACGCCCGAAGCCGTCGCCGCCTTGCGGCATCAACTCGGCCTCGATCAACCGGCGCTGCAGCGCTATCTGCAGTGGCTCTTTGATATCGTCAGGGGAGACTTCGGCATGTCGCTGTCGAACAGTCTGCCCGTGAGCGAACTCATTGAAACCCGCTTGCCGAATTCGTTGATGCTGGCCGGATTGACGACGGTCGTGGCGGTGCCGATCGCACTCGCTGTCGGGATTGCGTCGGCGATGCATCGCGGCTCGTTGCTCGATCGTGCCTTGAACCTGTTGACGCTGTCGACGGTGGCCGTGCCCGAGTTCCTCATCGCGACCATCGCCGTGTTGATCTTCGCCGTCAATCTTCATTGGTTGCCTGCGCTGTCGTATCTGTCGTCGGTGTCCTCATTCGGCGATCTGGTGCGCATTTACGCCATGCCCGTGATGACGCTGTGCTGCGTCTTGGTCGCGCAGATGGCGCGCATGACCCGAGCGGCGGTACTCGACCAGCTCAATTCGGGCTATGTCGAAATGGCGGCCTTGAAGGGGGCATCACAGGTGCGCATCGTCCTGCGCCACGTGCTGCCCAACGCGATCGGTCCGATCGCCAATGCCGTGGCACTGAGCCTGTCCTACCTGTTCGGCGGCGTCGTCATCGTCGAATCCATTTTCAACTACCCCGGACTTGCGAGCCTGATGGTGGACGGGGTGACCAACCGCGACATGCCACTCGTTCAGGGCTGCGTGATGGTGTTCTGCGCAGCGTATCTCGCACTCGTATTGATGGCCGACCTATGTCAGATCATTTCCAATCCGAGGCTTCGTCAACGATGAATCGCCCCGCCCAACCCTCGATTCCGCACCCCGACACCCAGATTTACGACGAGGCGGCGCCTGAAGCGGTCAAGCGTTCGCGCCGCGCGCGACGGGGCCGTATGTCGTGGTTCGGCAGACTCGGTTTTGCGCTCGTCGGCTTCTGCCTGTTGATGGCCGTTTTCGGGCCGATGCTTGCCCCCTATAAGGAAGGGGCGCTCGCCTCACCGTTCAGTTTCGCGAGCTATAGCTGGGCGCATCCGTTCGGCGCCGACTATCTGGGCCGCGACATGCTGAGCCGCGTCCTGATCGGCGCGCGCTACACCGTTGGGCTCGCTCTCGGGGCGGCGGTGCTGGCGAGCGGTATCGGCACCTGCCTGGGTCTCGTGGCTGCCGTTTCCGCTCGTTGGGTGGACGAAGCCATGAGTCGCTTCTTCGACGCATTGATCTCAATCCCCAGCAAGGTGCTCGCGCTGGTCGCCATCGCGGCATTCGGATCATCGATTCCAATGCTGACGATGATCGCGGCGGTGGCGTACATCCCGGGCGCATTCCGAATCTCACGTTCGCTCGCCGTCAATTTGATGACACTCGAATACGTTCTCGTTGCCCGTGCGCGCGGTGAAAGGCTGTTCTACATTGCACGCGTCGAAGTGCTGCCGAACATGATCCATCCCGTGCTGGCCGATTTCGGTCTGCGCTTCGTCTTCATCGTGCTGCTTTTGAGCGGTTTGAGCTTCCTTGGCCTCGGCGTGCAACCGCCGAACGCGGATTGGGGCTCACTCGTGCGAGAGAACATCGGCGGCCTGTCGCAAGCGGCGCCCGCCGTGCTGATGCCGTCGATCGCCATCGCGACGCTCACGGTCGGGATGAATCTGCTTATCGACAGCTTGCGCCGCCATGCCGGCGTCGGCCAGGGAGGCCAGAAATGAGCGACGTGATGATCGAAGTGAAAGGCTTGCGCATCATCGCCGGCAACGCAAGCGAAGGCACGACCGAGATCGTGAAGGGCGTCGACTTCACCGTGAAGAAGGGCGAAGTGTTGGCCTTGATCGGCGAGTCGGGCTCGGGCAAGACCACGATTGCGCTGTCGTTGCTCGGCTATACGCGACACGGGTGCACCTTCGCTGGAGGCAGCGTGCGGGTGGGTGAGACCGACGTGCTGTCGCTCGATGACGCGGGCAGGCGCGCGCTGCGCGCGCGCACGGTCGCTTACGTCGCGCAGAGCGCGGCAGCCGGTTTCAATCCGGCGCGCACGCTGATGGATCAAGTGATCGAGCCGGCGCTGCTGCATCGCTTGATGACGCGCGAGGCGGCGCGCGCCACGGCCGTCGAACTGTTTCGCGCCTTGGCGTTGCCGGCCCCGGACAGCATTGGCGATCGGTATCCGCATCAAGTATCGGGCGGACAGTTGCAGCGTGTGATGGCGGCGATGGCGCTGATCACTGGCCCGGCGGTCGTCGTCTTCGACGAGCCGACGACTGCGCTCGACGTCACGACGCAGATCGAGGTGCTGGTCGCTTTCAAGAAAGCGATCCGCGAACTGGGCACTACGGCCGTCTATGTGTCGCACGATCTTGCCGTCGTCGCGCAAATCGCAGACCGCATTGTTGTGCTCAACGGCGGCACCGTGCGCGAAAACGGCACGACCGGGCAGGTACTTGATATGCCGGCTGACGACTATACGCGGCAACTGCTCGCGGCGACACGCCGTTCAGAGCCGGAGCCCGCGATCGCGGACACAGATTCGTTGCCACCGCTGCTCGAGGTCCGCAATCTGAACGCCGGGTACGGACGGATTGGCGCGAACGGCGTACCTGCCGTGTGCGTGCTCGACAACGTGAACCTGAGGATCGCGCGCGGTAGCGCGCTCGGTGTGATCGGCGAATCGGGGTCGGGCAAGACGACGCTCGCGCGCGTGGTGGCGGGACTGGTGGATCGTGCCCGGGGCGAGGTGCTGCTCGACGGCAAGCCACTGCCCGCGAAACTTTCCGCGCGCACGCCCGATCAATACCGCCGCGTGCAGATCGTGTTCCAGAATGCCGACACAGCACTCAATCCGAGCCACACGATCGCCGACATCCTCGCTCGGCCGATGAACTTCTATCACGGCCTGCGCGGCGCGGCGGCACAGAAGCGCATGTTCGAACTTCTGGATCTGGTGAAGCTGCCGGCGTCTATTGCCAGGCGTCAGCCGGGCGGTCTGTCGGGTGGCCAGAAGCAACGGGTGAACCTGGCGCGCGCGCTTGCGGCCGATCCCGCGCTAATTCTCTGCGACGAGGTCACCTCCGCACTGGACACCGTAGTTGGCGCGGCGATCCTTGACCTGCTCGTGGAGCTGCGGCGCGAACTGGGTGTGTCATACATGTTCATCAGCCACGATATTTCGACGGTGCGGGCACTCTGCGATGACGTAATGGTGCTCTACGCCGGTCAATGCGTCGAAGCCGGCCAGCGCGATGTACTGGCCGCACCGCCGCACCACCCGTACACGGGGCTTCTGGTCGATTCAGTGCCCGCACTACGTCCAGGCTGGCTCGACTCACGGCGCGCGCTCACAGGGACCGCATTGCCTTCGATGGGGCCCGCTAGCGACTCCACTGAGCTGTGCAGTTTTCGGGCGCGTTGTCCGGTCCGCGTAGACGGCAAGTGCAACGTTACGCCTCCCTCTGTCAGGAAGCTGCCCTCGGGCGCCGTGATCCTGTGCCACCACTCCGCTACGGAACTCGAGCTCGTAGAGAAAACCAATCCGGTGACGGCATGAGCACTCGTGCCGCATGCGCGGCGGAGAGCGAGCGCACCACCCGGATTGCGTGGATGAACGCCCCGTCGACGTCTCCTGAGGCGGCACGTTGCTGTTTGGGCCTCTGAAGGCGGGATACGGATTTCGAGTCCGGCGAGAGCTGTCGTCCGCGAGATTCACCCGAAGGATGTGCTGTTCTGTATTCCAGAACAACTGGATTGTGCTTTCTTAACGCTCAAATCAGTGCCCGCGAGACTTTTTACACTGGTTAAATGCTCGATACGGGAGGCCTAGTAGGACAGGCTCGGACTCTAGCCACTTGACTCAAGTTTCTACGATAAGACTTTTCCATGATCGACTTCGATGGGCAAGTACATTGAATTCCTAACTGATCATATGCATCGGGGCCCGCGTGGCCAGCAGCTCAATACTGCATTCCCTTCTTTCAGTCGATAATTGCGCAATGCGCAGGAGCAAAAATGACCGCGGCTTTTGTGCTGCACCGCGCCGACGGTGCACCACTTTCAACCTCTTTCCGCAGGGCGGCGTTCGGAACCGACGACCCTTTTGGCCGAATTCGCGAAATCGCGTGGGAAGGATTCGACTCGATGATCGCAGGCCGGGCATGCTTCATTGGTGAGGTCAGCGTCCCGAGTTTTCCCCACATTGAAACGATTGTCGTGGTGGACGGACAGCTCACTCTCGAAACGGTCGGGGAGCCGCCGTTGGTGCTCGGTCCAGGAGCGGGCGCTGTCGTCGGTTGCGGCACAGCGCTTCGCATGAGCGCGGAATCTCGCACGCGCTTTGTGTTCTGCGCCGCCGCTTGCAAGCGGCCGACGAAGACTGGGCTCACCCCGTTACGCGCCGACGCCGATTTCAAGCCAACGGCAACCCTGCCGGCGGACGTGTTGCTGGGGCCGGCTCCCGAATGTCGCAGCGACAATGTCTTCACCGAGGACGACGTGGAGTACAAGG
>Ga0153956_1003444_pt1 | contig 10077 bp, 9 predicted proteins | sample TSFL040MetaG_FD_104704 | JGI IMG/M metagenome (GOLD analysis project Ga0153956, IMG submission 104704) | Attine ant fungus gardens microbial communities from Florida, USA - TSFL040 MetaG | ecosystem: Host-associated > Fungi > Mycelium > Unclassified | place: USA: Florida, Wekiwa Springs...
ATCATCGTGACGCCGGAACGCGCCAAGCAGCTCGCAAAGCCCAAACAGGCGCGCGCGAACACGGGCAACGCAAATTCGGCGGCGCCCTCCGCGCAGGGCGGCGACGCGACGGAAAAGACCGTCATGCGTCCCGACGGCGAGCGGAAGGTGCGGATCGTCGGGCCGGAATTCTATCCGGTGCGGTGAAGATCGCTTTTCTTTCGTCATAGAGAAAGCCGCGATTTCTCCATCCGTCATGCCGGACGGCGCGACAGCGCCGATCCGGAACCAGCGCTCTCGTCTGGATTCCATCGACCGTCGCGCCATCCTCTCCCCTCGTCATCGCCGGGACGGCCCGGCCATGACGACGATGAAGACGATATTTCTCTCCGTCATTCCGGGGTGCTTAAGTCGAGGATACCTTTCTCAAGCCCTCTCGCCGGCGAGGCGGCGGCGCGCGCGATCGTAACCGATCAGCGGCAGCAACGCGCGCAATTCGGGGCCGTTCTCGCGGCCCGTGAGCGCGATCCGCAACGGATGGAACAGATCGCGGCCCTTGCGGCCGGTCGCCGTCTTGAGCGTGTCGATCCAGGCGCTCCAGCCGTTTTTATCCCAGCTATGCGCGCTCCACGGCGCGGGTGGCAGATGCCCGGCGGCCTTTTTGGCGACCTCAAGTTCCGCGCCCTGCAGCGCGGATTCCAGCGGCTCCTGCACCACGCGCCACCAGTCTTCGGCTTCGCGCAAGCGCGAGAGATTGCCACGCACGGCTTCCCAGAACGCCGCGCCGGCATCGATGCCGACCGCCGCGAGTTTCGGTTTCGCCGTTTCGAACGGCATCGCATGCAGCGTGCGGGCGGTGAGCGCATCGAGGTCCTTCGGATCGAAGCGCGCGGACCCGTGCGAAATTTTCGAGAAATCGACTTTCGCCGCGAGCGTATCGATGTCGGCCACCGGCTCGATCGCTTCCGCGCTGCCGACCAGCACCGCGGCGGCGGCGACCGCGAGCGGCTCCTGCCCTTCCTCGCGCAGCGAGCGCAGCGAAAGATGGCCGAGCCGCTTCGACATGCCTTCGCCGCTCGGCAGCGTCAGCAGATTGTGATGCGCGAACAACGGCACTTTCGCGCCGAGCGCCTCGAACATCTCGATCTGCGCCGCCGTATTGGTGAGATGATCCTCGCCGCGCACGACGTGCGTCACCTGCATGTCGATGTCGTCGATCACGGATGTGAGCGTATAGAGCCAGTGGCCATCCGCGCGCCGCACCACCGTGTCGGACAAGGATGCGGTGTCGATCACGCAAGCGCCGCGAACGAGATCGTTCCAGGCAACCTTTTTCCGGTCGAGCTTGAAACGATAATACGGCTTGCGGCCTTCGCTCTCGAGCCTGGCGCGATCTTCGTCCGTGAGCTTCAACGCGGCCCGGTCGTAAACCGGCGGCTTGTGCGCGGCGAGCTGGCGGCGGCGGCGAAATTCCAGTTCCTCTTCCGTCTCGTAGCAGGGATAAACCCGCCCTGCCTTGCGCAGGTCTTCCAATATCTTTTCGTAGAGCGCGGTGCGTTCCGATTGCCGCTCGATTCGATCCGGCGGAATGCCGAGCCAGGCAATATCCTCCCGGATCGCGTTCGCGAATTTTTCTTCGGAGCGCACGCGGTCGGTATCGTCGAGGCGCAGGATGAAAGTTCCGCGTTCGCGGCGCGCGTATAGCGCATTCAGCAGGGCCGTGCGGGCGTTGCCGATATGCAGAAGTCCCGTAGGCGATGGAGCGAAGCGAAGAACAGGCGGCATTTTCTTTCCGGCGCGCGAGATGAAACGTCTGCCATAACAGCCGTTCCGCGCGCTTTCCATGCCGCCGCAGGCATTCCCGCTCCGAAGTAAATCTATCTGTAGTTGTATATATGCACTATCGTCATATATATGGAGGTATTTTAATACATCCATTTAAGCAATATGCAACAAACTCCCACTATAAATCGATAATATGGAGTATGTCAGGTCATTTATCCATGCAAACTATACACTTAAAACGTGTATTCAATGATCGGTCCGGCGTCGCCGCCATCGAATTCGCGATCGTAGCTCCGGTCTTTTTCCTGATGGTGCTGGGCCTGCTCGCCTACGCCATTTATTTCGGCGCCGTGCACAGCATTCAGCAACTCGCGGCGGACGCGGCGCGCGCGAGCGTGGCGGGCATCAGTTCCAGCGAACGGACCGAGCTTGCCAGGAGCAACATCCAGCACTCGATTCAAAACTATCCCCTGCTCGACCCCGCGAAGCTGACGATCGCCGCCACGCCTTCGAGCAGCGACCCCAACCTGTTCACGGTCGATCTGCACTACGACGCCTCGGGAAACACGATCTTTCTTCTCGATGGGCTCGTGCCGATGCCACCCAGAATTATCGAACGGCAGGCCGTCATCCGGCGCGGAGGCTATTGACCGGCATGCGCCCCCGCAAAAAATATTTTTCTCGCCTTCTGCATTTTATCCGCCACGAGCGGGGCTCCATCGCCGTGATGGGCGCGATCATCGCGGTCTGCGGCATCGGCGCGCTTGCGGTCGGCGTCGATTCCATCGCGCTCTATTTCCAGCGGCGAAAGGCACAAGGCGCGGTCGACCTCGCCGCCATCACGGCTGCGCGCGACATCGCTCGCGCGGAGGACGCGGCCGCCGCGGCGATCGGCGACAACGGAATTCCCTCGGTACGAAGCATCGCCGTCACGCGCGGACACTACGTCGCCGATGCGGCGGTACCCGCGGCGCTTCGCTTTGTCGCGAACCAAACTCCCTTCAATGCCGTGCAGGTGCGGCTTGCAAACGATGCGCCGCTCTATTTCGGCCGCAGCCTCGTCCGCGCCTCTTCCCTGGAGGTGCAAACCCAAGCCACCGCCGTCAGCACGGCGGAAGCCGCGTTCAGCATCGGCTCGCGGCTGGCCTCGCTGAACGGCGGCGTGCTGAATGCCATACTGGGCGCTGCGCTCGGCGGAAACGTATCGCTGACCGCGATGGACTACGACAACCTCGCGCATTTCAACGTCGATCTTTTCCGGTTCTCGAACGCGCTCGCGACGAAAGCGGGCGGCAACATCGGCACATATGGCGAGCTTGCCGCCTCGCAGGTCAGCGTCGGAAAGGTGCTCGATGCGCTCATCTCGCTCGCGCAAGCCGAGCCGGGGTCCGCCGCCACGCAATTGTCGCTCACCACGCTCAAGAATCAGGCGAATGCCGCATCGGTCACGATTCCCGCGGGCCAGTTGATCTCTTTCGGACCGAGCGGCTATCTCGGCATTGGCGAGGGAGGCAGCGGCCTTTCGGCAAGAGCTTCGGCGCTTTCCATCGTGAACGCCGCCGCCGGCATCGCGAACGGACAACACCAGGCGGAGGTCGGCGCAGACATCTCCTTGCCCGGCATCGCAAGCATCCAGCTCGGCGTCACGGTCGGCGAGCGGCCGCAATCCACGCCGTGGGTCATGATCGGCGAGAGCGGCGCGGCCGCCTACACGGCGCAAACGCGCATTCGTCTGATCGTTTCGGCCGGCGGCAGCGGCGTATTGAGCGTCGCGACCATCAAGCTCCCGATCTACATCGACGTCGCCAGCGGAAAGGCGGAGCTGACGGACATAACTTGCGGCGAAAACCCCGCGAACGACGCCCGCGTTTCTCTTGCCGTGACGCCCGCGGTCGTCAACGCATGGATCGCCGCGCCCTCTTCCGGCTGGGCGTCCTTATCCCTGCCCGCCACGATGGAAGCCGCCTCGCTCGTTTCGGTGCCGCTGCTCGGCGTTTCGGTGACGGGCAAGGCGCATACGCAAGTCACCAACCTAAATCCCGTGAGCGTCGATTTTTCCTGGGGAGACATCGCGAGCGGTACTGCAAAAACGGTGAGCACGCAGGACTTCACCCGATCGCTCGTCTCGGGCCTCGTGGACGATCTTGCGCTCACGGCGAACATCGGACCGCTTTCCCTGCTCACGGCAGATATCGTGAACGGCGCGGTGAAAACCGCGATACAACCCCTCACCCCGGCCCTCGACGCCCTCGTCAACGACATCCTGCAAACGCTGGGGGTCGGACTTGGCGAGGCGGATGTCCGGGTGAACGGCGTGCGTTGCGATGGAGCAGCGCTGGTGAACTAACGCGCGGGAATTTCACCGAAACGAATTTCATGCGGGCGTTGCATTTTGGAACACGCAGAACAACTGCGGCAACTTGCCACAGATCGACTCTTGCCTCGTCTCTGCAATAAGTTCGCAAAATCCAATTCAAAAACAAAGAAACCGGGCTTCGGTTCGGGTGGGGACGGTTTTGATAAATCTAGGCAAGCACAGGCGCGATTATTGGGGCGGCGCGCTGATGATGTTCTTCGGCCTCGTCGCGATCCTCGAGGGCCAGAGCTACGGAATCGGCACGCTCACGCGGATGGGACCGGGATTCTTTCCGGTCGCGCTCGGCTGCGGGCTGGTTCTGATCGGCATCGTCATCGCCGGCGTATCGTATCTCGCGGACGAACCCGACAACGAGACGTTTTTGCCCGCGCATCCGGAATGGTTCGCCTGGGCCTGCATCATCGCCTCCCCGCTCGCGTTCATCGTGCTGGGCGAATATGGCGGCCTGCTGCCGGCCACCTTTGCCTGCGTCTTCATCGCGGCGCTCGGCGACAAGGAAACGAATTACGTACAGGCTGCCAAGCTCGGCGCGTTCATCAGCGTGCTGGGGATCGCGCTGTTTTCGTATCTTCTGAAGATTCCGTTCCCCATCATCCGTGGAGTTTGGTGATGGTCGAGACAGCCCTTACCGATCTGATGTACGGCTTCGGCGTCGCGCTGGAGCCGCAGAACATCATGTGGTGCTTCCTCGGCGTGTTCGTCGGCAACATGGTCGGCGTGCTGCCCGGCCTCGGCCCGATCGCGACGATTTCGATCCTGCTGCCGCTGACCTTCTCGATGAAGCCGGTGGCCGCGATCCTGATGCTCGCCGGCGTCTATTACGGCGCGCAATACGGCGGCGCTATCTGCTCGATCCTCCTGAATCTTCCGTGCCACCCGCCGCATGCGGTGACATGCCTCGACGGATTCCCGATGACCCAGCAAGGGCGCGGCGGCGTCGCGCTCGGCGTCACCGTCATCGGCTCGTTCATCGGGGCCTCGTTCGGCATCACGGAGATGGTGTTTCTCGCGCCGTTCCTGGTCGAGGTCGCGCTCAAATTCGGCCCGGCGGAAATATGCTCGCTGATGCTGCTCGGCCTGCTCGCGGGATCGACGCTCGCGCGCGGGTCGCCGCTCAAGGGCATCGCGATGACGCTCATCGGGCTCCTGATCGGCATCGTCGGCTCGGACATCCAGACCGGCATTCCGCGGTTCAATTTCGGCATGATCCAGCTCGCCGACGGCATCGAGATCGCGGCGCTCGCGCTCGGCCTGTTCGGCATCGCCGAGTTCATGAACAGCGTGAACCAGATCGCCAAGGTCGACACGAAATATTCGAACATCGGCCTCAAGGACATGCGGCCTTCGAAGAAAGATCTGAAGGAAGCGTTCCCGGCGATGATCCGCGGCACGCTGGTCGGCAGCCTTTGCGCGCTGATCCCCGGCACCGGTCCGACGATTTCATCCTTCGTCGCCTACGCGACCGAGAAAAAAGTCTCGAAGAATCCCGAGACTTTCGGTCACGGCAATATCAAGGGCGTCGCCTGCCCCGAGACCGCCACGCACTCCTCCGTGCAGGGCGACTTCATCCCGACGATGAGCCTCGGCATTCCGGGCGACGCGACGATGGCGCTTCTGCTCGGCGCGCTCATCATTCAGGGCATCGTGCCCGGACCGTCGCTGATTTCGGAGCATCCGGACATCTTCTGGGGCCTGATCGCGAGCTTCTGGATCGGCAACATCCTGCTCGTCATCCTGAACGTGCCGCTGATCGGGATCTGGGTGAAGCTCCTGATGATCCCGTATCGCTATCTGTATCCTTCGGCGATGTTCTTCATCTGCATCGGCGTTTACAGCTCGAACAACGACCTCTTCCAGGTCGGCGAAGTGCTGGTGCTCGGCGTGTTCGGCTACATCCTGCTGCGGCTCGGCTTTCATCCGGCGCCGGTGCTGCTCGGCTTCGTGCTCGGGCCGCGCTTCGAGGAGAATTTCCGCCGCGCGATGCTGCTTTCCCGCGGCGACCTCATGACCTTCCTCGATCGGCCGATCAGCGCCGTCTTCATCGCGCTGTGCGTGATCCTCCTGAGCACGCAGGCTTTCTTCTACTTCCGCCGCCGGAAAAAACCGGCGACTGGAGAAGACCGTGCGCTGGAAGCCGCCGAAAATCCCGCCGTACCCGGTGTGGCGGGAGAGTAAGAATTCTGCCTGTCATTTCCGGCTCGCGCCGGGGTGACAGGCTGACCAATTCCGGAAACGCGGCTTACGGCAGCCGCCTGTCCCTCGGGCTTTTCGCGTTCTTCCGGTTTTTCTTACGGGAAACTTCGCGCAGCCGGCGCGCCTGTTCCTCGCTCATAAGCTCGCCCCCCTTCCATTCCCGCTTTTCCTTGTCCCGCAACTCGGGGGTGAGATCGTTCTGCAGCTTTCTCGAATGCTCGCCGATCTGCGCATGATTGTCGGGCATGGCCTCTCCCTTCCCTTTTTCAGCAAAACAAAGCGTTTGCTGCCTTCCGTCGGTGGAATAACGTTTGCCGCGGGGCGCAGTTCCCGCGAAATTTTCCGGGCAGCCGTCCCGCATGTTCGCTGCTATGATACCGTTGGATTCTCAGGGCCCCGGGGTCGACCGTGAAGCTGCTTCGCCTCGCCATGACGGCACTTTCCGCCTGCGCTTGCGCGGCGGCCTTCTCCGCGCGCGCGGACGACGGCGCCATCGGCAAGGCGACCGCGGTCGTGCCCGCCGCCGATTACGCGCGCGGCACGCAGGTCGCAGCGCTCGCGGTCGATGACGACGTGCGGCAGGACGACCGCGTGAAGACATCCGCGAAAGGCTCGACCCAAATCAAATTCGTCGACGGCACGGTGCTCACCATCGGACCGAATTCGGAAGTGAAACTCGACAAGATGGTCTTCGACAACGGCAAGGCGAAGAACGCCACGATCCGGATCGTGCGCGGCGCGATGCGCTTCGCGAGCGGAACCTCGGATCATTCCGCCTATCACATCGAGACGAAAGTGGCGACGATCGGCGTGCGCGGCACGGTGATCGACGTCTCCTACGACGACGACAAGATGATCTATTCGACGGTCGAGGGCGACGCGGAGGTCTGCAACCGCAACACCGGCCTTGGCTGCCGCCGCGTGCGCGCGGGCGATCCGGCGCTCGCGGTGAACCTGCAAGGCTTCGCGCGCGCGACGGCCCGCGAGGCGACGCGCCTGTTGCGCAACCTGAACGGCGTCTCCAGGGCGCTCACGAAAAGCGCGAGCCTGATGCTGCAGGAAACCGGCAAGACGGCCGGAAAGGTCGTCGGCGGAACGGCGAAAGCCGTGGGAAAAACGACGGAAAAGATCGGCAAGGGTGTCGGCGACGGGCTGAAGCGCACGCTGCAGTTCAAGCCGCCGTTCTAGGCAGGGCCTGTCAGGCGGATTCGCCGACCGTGGAGACGACGAGGGTCGCTCCCGCCAGCGCGTAGAGCACCGTTCCAAGCGGCTGCGAATAATTGAAGACGGCCGTCACGATCAGGCAGGCCTCGGCGAGAATCGCGATCCGCAGATCGACCGGAAGAAAGTCGATCAGCGCATTCGCGTTCGCGCGGCTTTCGACGCCGAAGCGCTCGCGAAGCGAGATTCGCTTGCCGGCGCCGGCGCGCCGGCTGTCGCGGGGAAATCTGCCGTGAGGAAGCGTGGTTTTCATCGGAGCGCGGTTTCTGGGCGCAGCAAAAATGCCGCGGCTTTCGGTTCTGTCAAATCACCTTGAGTCGTAGGTCTTTCGGATGAAGACCCGATACGTCTCTATTCCTAGCTAGGGACAACGGGCGCCTTCTACAAGGTTGCCGCCTTCCGGCAAATATGCCCGGCCGTGCCGGTTTATTTACCTATCGACTTGCCGCGCTTCCTTCGCGCGAAAAGGCCCCCAAAACCGTTCTTCTGGGCGGGTTTGCGGGCTTTCCGGTCCGGCGGATGAAGGGCAAGGCCCGGTTCGGCCCTGCCCTTCCGCCGCCGCCCGGGTAGCAGGAAGGCGATTCGGCGGATGCCCCGGCAGGCCCGCCTGCGCCTAGAAATCCACCGCTTCGCTTTTGCCGGGCAGCGCGCCCGCCACGAGCGAAGAGTCGGGCGATGCGGGAGCCGCGCCGCTATCGCGGAATTTGTTGACGATGGGATAGCGGCGGTCACGGCCGAAATTCCTGAGCGTCACCTTCACGCCGGGCGCCGCCTGACGGCGCTTGTATTCGGCGAGATACAGGAGGCGCTCGACCCGCTTCACCGTCGCGGCATCGAAACCGCCGGCGACGATGGCCGCGACGGAATCCTCGCCTTCGACGAGACGGGCGAGGATCGCGTCGAGCACGTCGTAGGGCGGCAGCGTGTCCTGATCCTTCTGGTTCTCGCGCAGCTCGGCGGTCGGTGCCTTGGTGATGATGTTCTCCGGGATCACCGGCCCATCGGGCCCGAGCGCGCCGTTCGGCTTCCAGCGATTGCGCAGCGCCGCGAGGCGATAGACCTCGGTCTTGTAGAGATCCTTGATCGGGTTGAAGCCGCCGTTCATGTCGCCGTAGAGCGTGGCGTAGCCGACGGACATCTCCGACTTGTTGCCGGTCGTCACCACCATCGGGCCGAACTTGTTGGAGATCGACATCAGGATGGTGCCGCGCGCGCGCGATTGCAGATTTTCTTCCGTGATGTCGCGCTTCTGCCCCTTGAAGGCGGCGGCGAGCGACGCCTCCAGCCCCTCGACGGCGGGCGCGATGGGGATGGTGTCGTAGCGAACGCCAAGCGCCTTCGCGCAAGCCTCCGCGTCGGTGAAGGAATCCTTCGCGGTGTATTTGTAGGGAAGCATCACGCAATGCACGCGCTCGGGACCGAGCGCGTCGGCGGCGATCGCCGCGCACAGCGCCGAATCGATGCAGCCCGACATGCCGAGCACGACACCGGGAAATCCGTTCTTGTTGACGTAGTCGCGAAGGCCCAGAACGCAGGCGTTGTAGTCCGCCTCGTCCGTTTCATAGAGCGCCTCGCGCGGCCCGGAAACGCATTTCCATGCGCCGCCTTCCCGCTTCCATTCGGTGAGGGCGACCTCTTCCTTGAAACCGGCGATCTGGAAGGCGAGCGAGTGATCTGCGTTCAGGCCGAACGAGCCGCCCTCGAACACGAGTTCGTCCTGTCCGCCGACCTGATTGACATAGACGAGCGGCAGGCCCGACTCGACGACGCGCGGCACGGCGACGTTCAGCCGCTCCATCATCACGCCGCGGCGATAGGGCGAGGCGTTGGTGACGAGCAGGATCTCGCCGCCGGTTTCGCCGATGCACTCCACCGCTTCCGCGCTCCAGATATCCTCGCAGACCGGAATGCCGACGCGCACGCCGCGGAAATTCACCGGGCCCGGCAGCGGGCCCGGATGAAAGACGCGCTTCTCGTCGAAGACGCCGTAATTCGGAAGGTCCACCTTGAAACGCAGGCCCGCGATCCTGCCGCCGTCCAGGAGCGCGTTGGCGTTATAGAGCTTATCGTCCTGCACCCACGGCGTGCCGAGGAGCATCGCCGGGCCGCCGTCCTTCGTCTCGCGCGCGAGTTCTTCCACCGCCGCGCGGCAGGCCGCCTGGAAGGCAGGCTTCAGCACGAGGTCCTCCGGCGGATAGCCGGAAATGAAAAGCTCGCTGAAGACGACGAGATCGGCGTTCTGCCGGACCGCCTGCGCGCGCGCGCGGCGCGCGATTTCCGCATTACCGGCGACGTCGCCGACCGTGGGATTGAGCTGCGCGATGGCGAGGCGGAGCGTGTCTTTGGTCATGGGGAAGATGTAGCGTTGCGGAACCCGCTCTGCAAACTTGCAGCGTTTGGCCTGCATACTTGCAGGGTTTGGGTCTGCACAGTTGCAGATTTCACGTCATGGCCGGGCTTGTCCCGGCCATCCACGCCTTTGCGGCTTTAACTTCATCAAGGCGTGGATGCCCGGCACAAGG
>Ga0153956_1003445_pt1 | contig 10075 bp, 10 predicted proteins | sample TSFL040MetaG_FD_104704 | JGI IMG/M metagenome (GOLD analysis project Ga0153956, IMG submission 104704) | Attine ant fungus gardens microbial communities from Florida, USA - TSFL040 MetaG | ecosystem: Host-associated > Fungi > Mycelium > Unclassified | place: USA: Florida, Wekiwa Springs...
ACAAGCGCTCGGGGCGATGATCAAGATCATGGGCACGCTGCCGGACGGTGCCCGGCATCGGATCGCCCATGCCGCCCACTTCGACACCACGTTCACGCACACCGATCCCGCCGTGCGCGCGGCGTACCACAGCAGACTTGTGAACTAGGCGACGACCCAGATCGCTTCCGCCGCAGGGTTTCCCAGGTCGACGGTGGTGGCATCGGCGTCGTTGTCCGCGGCGTCCGCTGCCGTGACCGCCACCGAGATCATCCCGGCGAAATCGCGGCGGGCCACCACGCGCAGATGCGAGTCGAGCGTGATCCCGACGCTGTCGAAGTACCGCAGCATCTCCGGGTCGTGATCGGAGATCCGCGCCACCGTGCCGGTGTCCCCGTCCAAGCACACCGACAGCTGGCGCGCCGGGGGAGTCGGCACCCGGCCGTCGGCCGCCGGGATCGGATCGCCGTGCGGGTCCCGGGTCGGGAAACCCAGTTTGGCGTCGATGCGGTCCAGCATCCGGTCCGAGACGGCGTGCTCGAGGACCTCGGCCTCGTCGTGCACCTCGTCCCAGCTGTAGCCCAACTCCTGCACCAGGAACGTCTCCATCAGCCGGTGCCGGCGCACCATCGCCAGTGCCGCGCCGCGGCCGCTATCGGTCAGCGTCACCGCGCCGTACTTCTCGTGGTGCACCAGACCCTGATCGGCGAGCTTGCGGATCGACTCGGACGCCGTGGAAGCGGAGACGCCGATGCGCTCGGCCAGCATCTTGGTACTGACTTTTTCGTGTGACCACTCCTGGGCGGTCCAGATGACTTTCAGGTAGTCCTGAGCCACCGGTGACAGGTCGCGGGGGTTGTCCTCACCATCGGATGGGCTCACAACCACAAAGTTTAGGCAATGGTCACCTGATTCGGGGATCTCGCGGCGCCAGTGCGCAGCGCGCGCCGTACGCTGGCACACGTGCAACGCTGGCGTGGGCAAGACGAGATCCCCACGGACTGGGGCCGTTGTGTGGTCACCATCGGGGTATTCGACGGTGTGCATCGTGGGCATGCCGAGCTGATCAACCATGCGGTCAAGGCCGGCCGATCCCGCGGGGTTCCGACGGTACTGATGACCTTCGATCCGCACCCGATGGAAGTGGTGCTGCCGGGCAGTCATCCGGCACAGTTGACCACCCTGACCCGGCGCGCCGAGCTGGCCGAGGAATTGGGCATCGACGTCTTCCTGGTGATGCCGTTCACCTCCGACTTCATGAAGCTGACCCCCGAGCGCTACATCCACGAGCTGCTCGTCGAGCGGCTGCACGTGGTCGAGGTCGTGGTCGGCGAGAACTTCACCTTTGGCAAGAAGGCCGGCGGCAACGTCAGCCTGCTGCGCAAGGCCGGCGACCGGTTCGGATTCGCGGTCGAGGGCATGTCGCTGGTCGCCGAGCACCACCGCGCCGAAACGGTCACCTTCTCCTCCACCTACATCCGGTCCTGCGTCGACGCCGGTGACGTGGTGGCGGCCACCGAGGCGCTGGGCCGTCCGCACCGGGTGGAAGGCGTGGTGGTCCGCGGTGACGGCCGCGGTCGCGGACTGGGCTTCCCGACGGCCAATGTGGCCCCGCCGATGCACTCGGCGATCCCGGCCGACGGTGTGTACGCCGCCTGGTTCACCGTGCTGGGCCACGGCCCGGCGGTGGGCACCGTGACGCCGGGGGAGCGCTATCAGGCGGCGGTGTCCGTCGGCACCAATCCGACCTTCTCCGGTCGCACCCGGACCGTGGAGGCGTTCGTGCTGGACACCGAGGCCGACCTGTACGGCCAGCACGTGGCCGTCGATTTCGTCTCGCGTATCCGCGGCCAGGAGAAGTTCGACTCGGTCGACGACCTGATCGTCGCGATGGACCGCGATACCACGCGGGCTCGCACGATTCTGGCCGCGCAGTAGGTTCCTGATAAACTGCCCGACGCGCGTGCTGCAGTTCGCGGCGGCCGCGCCCTCGTTGTTCTTCGCGGACCGAATTGATGGAGTTGTTTCGTGGCACTCACCACCGAGCAGAAAAAAGAAATCCTGGGTCAGTACGGCCTGCATGACACCGACACCGGCTCGCCGGAGGCTCAGGTCGCCCTGCTGACCAAGCGCATCGCGGATCTGACCGAGCACCTCAAGCAGCACAAGCACGACCACCACAGCCGTCGTGGCCTGCTGTTGCTGGTCGGCCGTCGTCGCCGGCTGCTCAAGTACGTCGCCCAGGTCGACGTCGCGCGGTACCGCTCGTTGATCGAGCGTCTGGGTCTGCGTCGCTGACGTAAGCATCGAAACGACCACCGGTTTGCCAGGCGGGCCGGTGGTTTTTTCGTGTGCGCCGAGAAAAGCCTGGCCACGGGCCCGGTGTAGGATGTGACCGCTGTACATCACAGCAGTACCCGAATCCAACCTCGTGGGGCGGTCTTCGGTAGTGGCTGCCGGGTCAGAGCCCGGCCGCTTCGATCGACGGCCGTCAGTGTTTGCCGGAGGTTTCTCCGTTTTCTGGGTGCTCGCGTGTGACGATGCAATGGCTACAAAGAAGAACCCAGGATTACGGGAAAGAACCCCGCACGAGGCGGGTCCCAGAGAGGTCTGCGACATCTATGTCTGCAGTTGAAATTGAAGAAGGCGTGTTCGAGACAACCGCCGTCATCGACAACGGGAGCTATGGCACCCGCACCATCCGTTTTGAAACCGGTCGCCTTGCCAGGCAGGCCGCCGGCTCCGTCGTCGCCTATCTGGACGACGAGACCATGCTCCTGTCGGCCACCACGGCCAGCAAGAGCCCCAAGGACCACTTCGACTTCTTCCCGCTGACGGTGGACGTCGAGGAGCGTATGTACGCCGCGGGTCGCATCCCCGGCTCGTTCTTCCGTCGTGAGGGCCGTCCCTCGACCGACGCGATCCTGACCTGCCGGCTGATCGACCGGCCGCTGCGCCCGTCGTTCGTCTCGGGTCTGCGCAACGAAATCCAGGTCGTGGTCACCGTGCTGAGCCTGGATCCCAAGGATCTGTACGACGTGGTGGCCATCAACGCCGCGTCGGCGTCCACCCAGCTGGCCGGTCTGCCGTTCTCTGGCCCGGTCGGTGGCGTGCGCGTCGCCCTCATTGAGGGCCAGTGGGTCGCGTTCCCGACCGTCGAGCAGCTGGAGAAGGCCGTGTTCGACATGGTCGTCGCCGGCCGCAAGGTGGACGGTGATGTGGCCATCATGATGGTCGAGGCCGAGGCCACCGACAATGTCATCGAGCTGATCTCCGGCGGCGCCGGCGCCCCCACCGAGGCCGTGGTGGCCGAGGGCCTGGAGGCCGCCAAGCCGTTCATCGCCGCGCTGTGCACCGCCCAGGCCGAGCTGGCCGAGGCGGCCGCGAAGGAGACCGGTGAGTTCCCGCTGTTCCCGGACTACGCCGACGACGCCTTCGACGCGGTGTCTTCGGTGGCCGGTGACGCGCTGTCGCAGGCGCTGACCATCGCCGGTAAGCAGGAGCGCGAAGAGCGCACCGACGCCATCAAGGTCGAGGTGCTCGACAAGCTGGCCGGCCAGTTCGAGGGCCGGGAGAAGGAGATCGGCGCGGCGTTCCGCTCGCTGACCAAAAAGCTTGTGCGCCAGCGCATCCTGACCGACCACTTCCGCATCGACGGCCGTGGCATCACCGACATCCGGGCGTTGTCCGCCGAGGTCGCGGTCATCCCGCGCACGCACGGCAGCGCGCTGTTCGAGCGCGGCGAGACCCAGATCATGGGTGTCACCACGCTGGACATGATCAAGATGGCCCAGCAGATCGATTCGCTGGGACCCGAGACCACCAAGCGCTACATGCACCACTACAACTTCCCGCCGTTCTCCACCGGTGAGACCGGTCGCGTGGGTTCGCCCAAGCGCCGCGAGATCGGCCACGGCGCGCTGGCCGAGCGGGCCCTGATGCCGGTGCTGCCGAGCATCGAGGAGTTCCCGTACGCCATCCGCCAGGTCTCGGAAGCGTTGGGCTCCAACGGTTCCACCTCGATGGGTTCGGTGTGTGCCTCCACCCTGTCGCTGCTGAACGCCGGTGTGCCGCTCAAGGCGCCGGTGGCCGGTATCGCCATGGGTCTGGTGTCCGACGAGGTCGCCAATGAAGACGGCACAGTGGAGACGCGATTTGTTGCCCTGACCGACATCCTGGGCGCCGAGGATGCCTTCGGCGACATGGACTTCAAGGTCGCCGGCACCAAAGACTTCGTCACCGCCCTGCAGCTGGACACCAAGCTGGACGGCATCCCGTCCAAGGTGCTCGCGGGCGCGCTGGCGCAGGCCAAGGATGCACGTCTGACCATCCTGGACGTGATGGCCGAGGCCATCGACGAGCCCGACGAGATGAGCCCGTACGCGCCGCGCATCACCACCATCAAGGTCCCGGTGGACAAGATCGGTGAGGTCATCGGGCCCAAGGGCAAGACGATCAACTCGATCACCGAGGAGACCGGCGCCAACATCTCCATCGAAGATGACGGCACGGTGTTCGTCGGTGCGTCCAACGGCGAGTCGGCCCAGGCCGCGATCGACAAGATCAACGCCATCGCCAACCCGCAGTTGCCGAAGATCGGCGAGCGGTTCCTGGGCACCGTGGTCAAGACCACGGACTTTGGAGCTTTCGTTTCCCTGTTGCCGGGTCGTGACGGCCTGGTGCACATCTCCAAGCTCGGTAAGGGCAAGCGGGTCGCGAAGGTCGAGGACGTGGTGAACGTCGGCGACAAGCTGCGCGTGGAGATCGCCGACATCTCGGCGGACAACCGCGGCAAGGGCCAGAAGATCTCGCTGATCCTGGTCGATGAAGAGGGTTCCGAAGGGGAGGCCGCGCCGGCAGATGCCGCGAACGCAACCTCCTGAATTGCGCAACGGCCGGGGTTCTGTGACGACTTCGTCGCAGGCCCCGGCCGCAGTGCGCAAGACCACCCTGCCCGGTGGTCTGCGGATCGTCACCGAACACCTGCCGTCGGTGCACTCGGCCTCGGTCGGGGTGTGGGTCGGCGTGGGCTCGCGTGACGAAGGGCCGACGGTCGCCGGGGCGGCGCATTTTCTGGAGCACCTGCTGTTCAAGTCGACCCCGACGCGCAGTGCGGTGCAGATCGCGCAGGCCGTCGACGCGGTCGGCGGCGAGCTGAACGCCTTCACCTCCCGTGAGCACACCTGCTACTACGCGCATGTGCTCGACAGTGACCTGGAGCTGGCCATCGATCTGGTGTCCGATGTGGTGCTCAACGGCCGTTGTGCACCCGAGGATGTCGACGTCGAACGCGATGTGGTGCTCGAGGAGATCGCCATGCGCGACGACGATCCCGAGGACACCCTGGGCGATATCTTCCTGTCGGCGATGTTCGGCTCGCATCCGGTGGGCCGGCCGGTGATCGGCAGCGTCGACTCGATTTCGGCGATGACCCGTTCGCAGCTGCATTCCTTCCACGTCCGGCGCTACACGCCCGAGCGCATGGTGGTCGCGGTGGCCGGCAACATCGATCACGACGAGGTGGTGTCCTTGGTGCGCAAGCACTTCCGCGGGCATCTGGTGCGTGGCGCCAAGCCGGTCGCGCCGCGCAAGGGCACCGGACGGGTGACCGGTGATCCGACGCTGCGGCTGGTCAAACGCGATGCCGAGCAGACCCATATGTTCCTGGGGGTGCGGGCGCCGGGCCGGCACTGGGAGCACCGGTGGGCACTGTCGGTGCTCAACACCGCCCTCGGCGGGGGCCTGAGTTCCCGCTTGTTCCAACAGATCCGCGAGAATCGCGGGCTGGCCTATTCGGTGTACTCGACGATCGACACGTTCTCTGACTCGGGCGCGTTCTCGGTGTACGCGGCCTGTCAGCCGGAGCGTTTCGACGAGGTGAGTCGGGTGACCTTCGAGGTTTTGGAAGGTGTTGCCCGCGAAGGAATCACGGCCGACGAGTGTCGCATAGCCAAGGGTTCGCTGCGTGGCGGTCTGGTGCTGGGGCTGGAGGATTCCGGTTCGCGGATGCATCGGATAGGGCGCAGTGAGCTCAACTACGGCGCCCATCGGAGCATCGATGATTCACTCGCGGCGATCGACGCGGTGACCCTCGACGAGGTCAATGGCGTTGCCCGCCAACTGCTCACCCGGCCGTACGGTGCCGCGGTGCTGGGTCCGCAGTCCAAACGTACGCTGCCGAAGGCGCTGCGGAGCATTGCCGGCTGACGGCTTCGGTCGGCGGGGGTTCCTGGTCGTAGGAGCCGCGCTTGTTGGCGCCGTGGTGCTGCCGGGCGTGGCACACGCCGATTCAGTAGTCGCTGAGCAACTTTCGATGCTGGAGGATGCGAATAACGCGCTGATCGGTGTGTATGCGGCCGATCTGGCGTCGGGTCGGTCGGTGGCTCACCGGGCGGACGAGCGGTTCGCGATGTGCTCGACATTCAAGGCGTACGCGGCCGGCCGGGTGTTGCAGTTGGTCGAGCACGGTGAAGCCTCGCTGGACCAGTCGATACTCGTTGATCCCGTTGCGGTGGTAGATAATTCGCCGATCACCGCGCCGCGAGCCGGCAGCTCGATGACGCTCGCCGAATTGTGCAAGGCCGCGCTACAGCACAGCGACAACACCGCCGCCAATCTGGTGCTCACCACCATCGGCGGGCCGCCGGCGATCACCGCATTCGCCCGCAGTGTCGGCGATTGCCTCCGCACCGGGGATGCGTCCGCTGGTCGGGCAGGTCGCGGGGCTGGTATTGGCGGAGCTACTTCGACAGGCGTAGCGAATTGTCGCGGCGCAGCACGAAGAAGTACGGGTTCTGCGAACCACGCAAATCCATCGCGCCGAGCACCCCGTCGTCGGTCAGTTTGCGGAACACATCGTTGATCGGCAATTGGTCGTACACCATGGTCGCGGTATCGACGCCGCGGTAGCGGGTGGTGCGCAGCCGGGCCTTGGCGGAGTTCGCCTTCAGCACCGGACGCAGGGCGGTGATGGGTGTGCGCATCGAAATCCGGTTCAACAGTGGCAGTTTGGTGGCGATACCGAGTCCTCCGAAGGCCAGGGCCGGGTTCAGCGGCCACAGTGCCTCTCCCGAGGCGTCCGGGAACAGCAACGGGTGGACGGTCTCGGAGTCGATGAATTGTTTACCCCACCAGCCACTGGATTCCAGCAGGCCGTCCAGTGGGTGGCCGGTCGGTACCTCGGCGCCGTGCCAGGTGCCGATCATGAAATCCGGGTCGACGGCCTCGGCCGCATCGAAGATCTCCAGCGCCTCAGCGGTGGTGGTCGGCGGCGTCGGCAACAGTTCGGTCAGCAGCATGCAATGAGCATACTTGACAGGTGTCAATTGCCGTCGTGCACGGCCAGGCCCCTGGCCAGTGCCGAGTCGGTGCGGCAGGCTTCGCGCCAGCCGAGGTCGGCCAGCTTGACCACGTACGGCAGGGTCGCGTTGGTCAGCGCGAACGTCGCGGTTCGGGGGACCGCGCCGGGCATATTGGCCACGCAGTAGAAGACGCTGTCGTGCACGGTGAAGGTCGGCTCGTCGTGGGTGGTGGGCCGGGAATCCTCGAAGCAGCCACCCTGATCGATCGCGATATCGACCAGAACCGAACCGGATTTCATGTGCGCCACAGTCGAATTGGTCACCACCGTCGGGGCCTTTGCGCCGGGGATCAACACCGCGCCGATCACCAGATCGGCATGTTAGACCGCATCCTCCAGGTCCAACGCGGCCGAGTACCGGGTGCCGATCTCGCCGCCGAATTCGGCATCGATCTTGCGCAGCACGCCCAGGTTGATGTCGAACACCGTGACGTGGGCGCCCATCCCCTTGGCGATGCGCGCGGCGTTGTGGCCGGCGACGCCGCCGCCGATCACCACGACCTCGGCCGGCGCGACCCCGGGAACGCCGCCCATGAGGACGCCACGGCCGCCGTGGCTGCGCATCAGGTGATAGGCGCCGACCTGGGCCGCCAACCGTCCCGCCACCTCGCTCATCGGGGCCAGTAGGGGCAGTGAACCGTCGGCGAGTTGCACCGTCTCGTAGGCAATCGCGGTGGTGCCCGAGTTCACCAGCGCCTCGGTGCATGCCCGTGAGGCGGCCAGATGCAGGTAGGTGAACAGCGTCTGGCCGCGGCGCAGGCGGGGATATTCGGCTTCGATGGGTTCTTTGACCTTGAGCAGTAATTCGGCCTCGGCCCACACCTGATCGGCCGAGGCGATGATCTGGGCGCCGGCTGCCTTGAAGTCGTTGTCAGAGATGGCCGAACCCTCGCCGGCGCCGGCCTGGATCAGCACGTCGTGGCCTCGGCGGGTCAATTCGGCGACACCGGCCGGGGTGATGGCCACGCGGTATTCGTGGTTTTTGATTTCGGTAGGAATGCCGATAAGCATCCTTCAAGTGTGAAGAACACACGTATTATGCGCTATATTGTTGAAGATAATTCTCTATAGTGGCCGTGTGGTGGATAAATCATCGGCCCGGTCCGGTCCCGGAGTCCCGTCATCGCAGGATGTTCAGCGCCCCGCGCTCGACGATGTCGACCGCCGGATCCTGACCGCGCTGCATGCCGACGCCCGGATACCCAACAGTGCCCTCGCCGAGGCCGTGGGCATCGCCCCGTCGACCTGCCACGGCCGGGTCCGGCGGCTACAGGAGCTCGGGGTGATCCGCGGCTTTCACGCCGATATCGATCCCGCGGCCATCGGCCTGAGCCTGCAGGCGATGATCTCGGTGAGCCTGCAATCGGGCGCCCGCGGCCGGATCCGCGACTTCATCGCATCGATCCGCCGGCTGCCGCAGGTGATGGACGTCTACTTTTTGGCCGGCGCCGACGACTTCATCCTGCACGTGGCCGCCCGCGACACCGAGGACCTGCGCTCGTTCGTGGTGGAGAACCTCAACGCCGACGCGGACGTGGCCGCCACCCAGACGTCGTTGATCTTCGAGCATCTGCGGGGAGCGTCTCCGCTGTAGTTCAGAGCGCAGCGAGGCTGCGATCTGCGGGGTCGGTGATCCAGCGCTCGAAGGCCACCTGCACGCAGGTCACTACTTCAGCCGCTGACCAACTCCGGGTGGAACGTGCTGACCATGCTGCGGATGCCGTCGCGCCAATCCACCGAAGAACCGCCGGCCAATTCGTGCAGGCGGGTGGTGTCGGTCGGTCCACCACGCAGCGCATGCGGGTCTTCGGCGAAAACCGGTGCGCGGCTGACCAATTCGCCGATGTACCCGCACCATTCCTGCAGGCTCACGGTCTGATCGCCGCACCAGTTCACCGTGGTGGCCGGCACCGACGCCGCATCGAGCAGTTTGGGCAGCATCGTGTAGATGTCGTCCTCGTGGATCGGGTTGTAGCGCGCCGGCCCGCCGGGCGGCACCGGGATCGGGATGCCCGCCAGCATCATCTCCATCTGATAGAACGGCCACCCGCCGTTATCGCCGTAGGGCACGTTGAGCCGCGCCACGATGGTGGGCAGACCGAGCACTCGGGCCATGGTGCGGGCCACGGTCTCCCCGGCGATCTTGGAGATCGAATACGTGGGGAGCAGGTGCTTGTGGTTGTCGCCGAGCGCGGCGGACTCGGTGCGCGGCTCGTCGTCGGGTGGGTCGTAGACCGCCGCCGATGACGCGTGCAGGAAGGCCTTGGCGTCGCCGCAGTGCGCCATCAGCAGGCCGACCGATTCGGCGTTGGCGCCCAGATCCTTGTCCCACCGGCCGCTCTTGGCCACCGCGAGATTGATGACATAGTCGAAATCGGTTGGCAGCGTGGAGAAATCGCCGACCGTCAGATTGACCGCCGCGCAGCGTACCCCGGCCCGCTCCAGGTCGGCGCGGGCCGCGGGGTCACTGAATCGGGCGATACCCCAGACCTCGTTGTCGGCGGCCAATTTCTTGGACAGGGGAGCGGCCACCTGGCCGGTGGGGCCGGTGATCAGGATCTTGAAACCGCGCATGGGGTGATAGTAGGCACCCGGGCGAGCGGAGCGACGGGAAATGTGCCCGGGGGCGAGCGGAGCGACGGGAAATGTGCCGGGGCGAGCGGAGCGACGGGAAATGTGCCCGGGGGCGAGCGGAGCGACGGGAAATGTGCCGGGGCGAGCGGAGCGACGGGAAAT
>Ga0153956_1003446_pt1 | contig 10070 bp, 7 predicted proteins | sample TSFL040MetaG_FD_104704 | JGI IMG/M metagenome (GOLD analysis project Ga0153956, IMG submission 104704) | Attine ant fungus gardens microbial communities from Florida, USA - TSFL040 MetaG | ecosystem: Host-associated > Fungi > Mycelium > Unclassified | place: USA: Florida, Wekiwa Springs...
AGCGCTAGCCAGCGAGCCGGGTGTATCGCTCCGATCAAAAATGTCGCACGTCTCTTCAACAAGGGTGATTTCTTCGTCGCTCAGCCCGAAGTAAGCGTAAACGAGTGGATCCAGATCTTGGCGGAGCTTTTGGGTGAGAGCTTGTTGCTCATTTCGCCAAGCGCGTTTGATTTCCGCAACGGTGTTGTCTCCCTCATGACCGAACAGCGGGCCCAAGGAGTCCTCCTTCTGCTCGATCTTGCCAATCAGCTTGGCGGCCGACTTTTTCACCGCGGAGGTATAGGTCGCGAAGCGCGTGGAAATCGATTTTAGCGTGGACTGCGCCTTACGGGGGTCGGGAGCGCTCTCGGGTGGGAAGAACGGAAACCGCAGCACCTCATTCAAATGCACCTTATCCCGTTCAGTCCCGATATTTGCTGAAGTATGAAACGCAAAGTAACGCGCAAGTTTCGAAGTTAGAAACATGCCCAAAAACTGAAGCAACGGGGCATCATCGGCGGGACCCGCGAAGGACTGCAGCGAATCCTGAAATCGAATGGGGTAGTCGAAAAACGCGGCTGAGCTGAACCCCTGGTTCACAAGAACCATGGGAGGGGTGAACAGAGCTTCGGGAGGTTTGCTATACAGCTTGTGGGCGACATAGCCTTGATCGGAAAAGTGGTCTCCTAAGCACTGCAAGAGCGAACCGTCCTTGTAGGCTGCGGACTCGATGTCGTCTGGAACCACCATGAGGTCTTCGTCGCTCCAATTGCCGGAGTTGATGCGCCTTTCAGCAAAGGCGCGCAACTTTCTATCGGGTTCCTTTCTCGAGTTCTTTTTCCAAGGTTTGCACCCTTGGCCAACGATCCATCGCTTGCCCGAATTGTTGTCGCTTCTGCCCCGGAGCTGATGGGTGATCGCCCCAAGTCGAGGGAGGGTGAACAAATAATTTAGCAGCTTCTGGTCTTTGCGGGTCCCCCAAAGCTGTGTTTTCCAAGCCATGCCGATTGCTCCTTGGTCCGCAGCCGCGAGGAGACGATGGAGCGGAACCCATTTCCGATCGTTCGATTCCACTGAGATCAATCCATCTCTAAGGTCACTGAGTGTAACCTTAGGTGCGATGTACTCCACTGAATGGTCGGCCTCGGGAGGCTGCGGCGTGAACCGTGCGATCACGGATGGACAGATCGCCCCCTTGAAAAGAATGAAGCGGTAGTCGGCCAATTGGATCACGGTTTCCAAAGTGACCTGCTTGAGCCACTGTTTCTGGAAAGTGTCGGTTTGATTGAAGAAGACCTTTGTCGGTAGAATGAAAGTGGCAGCACCATCTGCCTTCATGAATTTTGAAGCATCCTCCATGAAGCGATGCGCCACTTGCTTTGAACCTCTGCCAACCCAAGGAGGATTGCCCACAACGATGTCGAACGGTTCTTCCCAGTTGGATTCAAGCGTGGTGAAGTCACGCAGCCAAACGACTGGAATGTCGGGGTTTTTGGTGCCCGGTGAATTGAGAAGGTTGGGCAGTTTGTGACCTGTTTCTTCGACATACTTTCGAACATCCGCGGGGTCGAACTGATCCAGGAAAGCCAGATACAAGCTGAAGCACGTGATTCGGCACGCCGTGAGATTCCTGTCCACGCCACGGAGCCTTCCAAGACGATCCAGGAGGGCGGCGGCCTTTTCGGGCACTGACGACTTCTTTTTTGAAGTCCTTCGCCATTCAGCGACCAGGCGGTTGAAAACCAGAACGAGAAAAATTCCGGAACCGCAAGCCGGATCAATGAACCGAAGGCAGGAAAGCTTGGGCCGGTCTTTCAGCGCCAGATCAAGGGTCATCTCCGCGAGCAGCCGGGGCGTGTAGTAGGCCCCGAGCTCGCGTTTGCCTTCTTCGTCCTCGTAATCCAGGAATTTCTCATAGACCGAGCTGATGGTCTCCACAGGGATGTAGGCGAACTGATAGGCAGCAAATCCCAGCACGCGCTGGCCCGTGGCAACCTCGGAACCTTCGAGAAAATGCCGGATGGCATCGATGTGCCTGGGTCTGATGAGAGCGGACTCGGTATCGAGACTTTCGTCGAACATGCTACTGTTGAACTCACGCTTCAACTTGGGAAACAGCTTCTTGTAGAGCACCGCGGCGGCAGCCTCGGTGCTGCTGCTTCGCAATATTCCAAGAAGGTCCGTCGCATTTGAACCCGGGATGTAGTTCCCTAGTTTGATGATTCCCCTGTGGCAGAGGTAGCAGGTAAAGAGTATCCGGCCAAGGAAGGCGTGTGCTACCGGTGCGGACAATGCATCCGGGCCTGATACAAGTTCGTCGCGTACACGCTCTAGGTTGTTCAGCAGGTAAGCATCGACCGTGGATGCAGCATCGAACTTATCGCGGTGCTCCGGCTTGGTGTAGTACAGCCCCGTACCTAGCTGCAGATAGAAGTTGGAAGCCCAGGCGGCTTGGGTCGCGAGATCCAGTGATTCAACCAGAGAGTTTTCTACGGCATCCGCATTGGCTTTTGCAGGGTCTAGCGGCTTACGCATCGCGGAGAACACGCGAATTTTCTGGGCATCGCGAAGCAGAAGCACTGTGGCGAGGCCTTGATTCCAGAACTTCAGCTGGATTTCCGCAGCTTGGCCCGGCGAAAGAGGCTTGGACGAATCCGATACGTAAACCGTCGGAATTCCATTCACCGTGAGAACTGCAGACAGCTTCAAGTCGGTCCAGGCTTTCAGGACAAGATGCTGATAGGCCAGCAGGTCTGGACAACGGAGCACCTCCGTCGGCGTCTCGTAAAAGCGGAAGCCCGAGGGCGGGCCCGGCAGCGGCTGTAGGAGAGCGGCACTCATGCGGCAATTGATCGGATTACGCCTAGCGCAACGCCCTGAATGGTGAGGGAGGAAGCAGGATAAAGTTCCGGGTATGCGGGATTTTCAGCCTTGAGCCAGACTTTCCCGCGTTGGCTGACCATGGTTTTCAAGGTGGACTCCTGGTCAATGAGCGCGACGACGACATTTCCGGTGCGGGGCTCAGCATTGGCATCACAGACAACCCAGTCGCCATCAAACATGAAACGACCTGTCATTGAATCGCCCCGGACACGCAGCGCGAATGCCTGGTGATTGGCCGGAATTCCGAATAGTTGCGGATCTAGGTGAAGAGTCATCCCCCCAGTCTCGCTCTCGTCTTGAGCGAGTCCCGCTGCAATGCTGCCGATTACGGGGATGCCTCCCGCGCTGCGTTTTACAAGTCGAATGGAACGGGCCTTTCCTTCATGGCGCGCGATCCATCCCTTTTTCTCCAGAGCAGCCACGACATCATGGGCCGCCTTCGTACTGCCATATCCCATTTCCTTGCAAATTTCCCGCATGCTGGGCGGAGCAAGACCCTCCAAGTGCCGCAGTTCGAGGAACTGGAAAACAGCTAATTGAGGTGGTGTGAGGTCGAGCATGCGGTATACTAAACAGGTGTTTACCAGAGGCCGATAAGCCGAACAAGCTGAATTCGGCTTGAGGGGATAAAATTGCCGCTAAACGCCCCGGCGTCATCCCGAGAACTCAAGCTGGTGGACGTGCGTCTGGAGTGGCACTCTTTCAAGAGCAGGGCGGGGAGTCGGGGTGATACAGAATTTCGAAGCCGAAGGTGCGACCGCGGAACACCACCGGATGGCCGGTCGTCCCGCAGACCTTGTCGTCGGAATCGAGCAGCGAGGCGCCTCAAGAGGGTGCGGCAGCCTCGCGGGCGAGCCGCGCATCGCCCACGAATCGAGGCCCCGGGGAACCCCGGGTAACAAAGCCCACGAGCTTCGTGCGGAGCTTGGGCCGGACGTCGTCCGTCCCCGCGGTTTAGTTGTGGGCGGCTGGGGAACTGCCGATTTTGGGAAATCCCCGTAGTGCACAATAACAATCTTCATAAGACGGCTTCCAAAGCTTATTGCAACGGGGGGATGAGGCCATCAAGGATGGTCATTTTCCTAGACCTGCACAATAATCTATGTTATTGTGCACCCGCTTTTCGCGGCAAAAGACCCTCAAAACGCGAGTTTTCGGGGCCTCCGGACACGTCACCGCCGAATTTTCGATGCACGACCCCCTTCAACACGCCCGGGAACTCGCCAGCCGCTGGCGGGAAGCGCACGGCGCGACCGGCGGCCAGGTGATCGTGCTGGGCGGCGAGTTCCTCGGCTGGTTGCCGAGCTGCCCCCGGCGGCGCAATGGGTCGCCGGGGGCCTCGCCATCGCGGAAGACGGCCATGCCCACTACATCCGCGACGACTGGCGCCGCCCGCTGGAATGGACGGACCTCGATCCGCCGCCGCCGGAGCCGGAAGCCCCGGTTGATCCCCCATCCTCTCCGGACTCTCCACCGGAACCTATCGCCGAACCATGACCACGCCCTTGAACAGCTCGAAGCGGCCCTGCCGCTGCTCACCGACACCCTCCGCCGCCACTGGTCCACCGGCCAAGGCAAGCGCATCCGCGCGATCGTCTGGAGCCTCTATGGCGGCGATCATCCCGTGGGCCTCGGCTATGCCCTGGTAGGCCTTGATGACAAGCTGGCCCGCGCGATCGGCACCGCGATCCAGGCGCGGATCGCCGCCGGGGCGGCCGTCGAGCCGCTGTTGAAGACCGTGCTCGAAGAAGCCGGCGAGCTGCGCCGCTACGAGGAAGCAGCCGCGAAGGTTCCGGAGGGCCTGCCGGTCCCCTACCCCGCCCCGGAATTGACCGCCGCGCAACTGCGCGAGCTGGCCGACGCCCTGGACATCCTTTACCCCGCCGACTGATGGACCGGGAACAAATCGACCCGATGCTGGCCCGGATCGCCGAGATCCGGCGCGAGGTTTCCGATTGGGAGGCTCCTGTCCGGCCTTTGACCGGCGGCAAGGAAGCCTGCGACGCAATCACCAACGGCCTGATCGACCTGAAATGGTGCCTTGAAGCCGCCCTGGAGGCGGACGGGAAGCCTTCTGAAAGCGAATGACCGATTCCAGTCAGATCCTGGCCGCCGCCAATGCGGCCGCCGAGCAGCGCCGGCTGGCCGGGCCCAGCCGCACCGCCTACCGGCGCACCTGGACGAAGCTGGTGGCGAGCTGCGCGGCCGAGGGCCTCGATCCCGCCGCACTGCCCACGGCGCGGGCCACCGCGCTCTATGCCGAATGGACGCGCCGCAAGGGCCCGTCCCACCATCGCCAGACCAAGGCGGCGCTGTCCTTCCTCTACCGCGTTCTGGACGCGAAAAACCCTTTTGCGGGCTGCCTGGCCCCGCCGTTCCGGCCGGAGACGGTGGAGATCAAGCACCTGGAATCCGGCAATGTCGCCGCGGTGCTCCTGCACCTGCAGGAGCAGCGGCACGACTACTACGGCCACCTGTCCTTCCATCTGGCCGAGGCGCTGTTCTATTCCGCCTGCCGTTACCACGAGTGGGCGCACCTGCCGGTCGATCGGCTGGTGCGCAACGGCGCGGGGATTCCCGTCGCGGTCCGGATCAAGGGCAAGGGCGGCGGCTTCGTGGACATGCCGCTCTTGGAACGGCTTGGCCTGTCGCTGGCCGAATGGCTGCGCTTCCGCGAAGCGTTCAAGGGTCACCAGCTCCGCAAGGGCGGGATGGAGTTCGCCGGCAGCGAGCTGCTGTTTCCGGGCCGCGACGGCGGCTTCTACTCCAACCAGGCATTCAACCGGCGGCTGAAGGCCGCCTGCCGGGCGGTCAACGCCCCCGTCATCACCGCCCACGGGCTGCGGCATTCGGCGGCAACGCTGCTGCTCAACGAGCGCGACCGCAATCTGAAGGAGATCCAGGAACTGCTGCGCCACAAGAACCTCGCCACCACCGCCCGCTACACGCACGTGGACCGCAAGCGGTTGGAGAGCGTGGTCTCCGACCTCGCCCTCCCCTCCCCCGTCCCATGAAACCGGCCAAGCCCAAACGCAAGGAGCTGGCTCCCGCGCCCCAAGTCGCGGCGCGGGCGGTGATCCAGATCCTGATGGCCACCGGCAAACGCTACACAGTCGAGGGCCTGCGCGAGAAACTGCGCGAGCTGCTGCGGACCGAGGGCAACTCCGAGATCCGCGCGGTTGCCTCGATGAGCAGCGTCGAACTGATCGCAGCTTTGCTCGATGCCAACCAAGGATTGGAGAAGTTCGGGATCCGGATCGGGATTTCCAACGGTCAGGTTTCTTTGGGAACGACCGAGGTGGAACCGATGGCGCTGCGGACCTTCATCGCCAGCCAGCGACCGCTGGACGCCGGCAGCGGCGAACTGAGCCAGGCCGCAATGGAGGTACTGGGGTGCATCGCGCTCAAGCAGCCGATCGCCCAGGTGGAGATCGACCACTACTTCAACGCCGACAAACGCGGCGTTGTTGGCCGGCTACGTGAGGCCGGACTGGTGGAAGAGTTCGCGGGCGAGGGCGGGCGGCTGATGTTCGCGACCACCGAGGCGTTTTTGAGACGCTATGGCTTGGAGAGCGCCGATGCGCTGCGAAAAGCCGTAGCGCAGTAGTATACTTGCATACTACTGTATTGTATGGGCAAGTATCGTTGAGTGGGCTCACGCGCAATGTGCTTTGCACACCTGCATACTTTACACGGATCGCCGGACTCCCCTCGCTCCCGGGCCCCTGTCCGTCAACAATGCGGATAAGCGCATTCTTGCATACCTGCATACTTTCTTAGATGCATAATGTAATTCTTGCCCAACGCCGTAAAGTATGAAAGTATGCCGCACTTGACCACGAAAAGTATGCAAGTATGATAATTACCCTTTGTAATCAAAAAGGCGGAGCCGGGAAGACCACCCTCACCCTATTGCTGGCGATGGCCTTGGAAGAAGCCGGACGCCGGGTAGCGATTCTGGATCGAGATCCTCAGCAAACGGCCTCAAGGGCCATTTCTCATCTTCGCGGTTTGGAACTGACGGCTATCGATCTCGTCGAGACGGCAAGAGATCATGACGTGACCATGATCGATACGTCGCCTAGATTGGATGACGTTCTCGCAAAATCCCTTTCTGAAAGCGATCGTGCCATTCTCGTCTCATCGCCTTCGCCGGCAGACCTTTGGAGCACCCAGGAAAGTCGCGACTTCGTCCAAAAGCACCTCCCCAGCGCAGCGAAGAGCGCCGTCCTCTTCAATTCCGTTCTCAAAGGTGCAAGAATCTCTCGGGATCTCACAGAATTAGCTAAACTGATTGGTATTCCGGCACTTAAGAACTGCGTGGTTCGCCGACAATGCTACCAATATGCAATTATCCAGGGATGGGGGATTCTGAAACCAGCCGAGCGGAGTGAGATCCAGAGCGCGGCTCTGGAAATCGGCACAATGTAATAAAGTATGCAATTAGGTCTGGATCTACATGCACACTTTATACAGACCCGTAGCTGAAAGCATACTTGCATACCTTCATACTCTCTATTAGGGCTTCAGGCATACTTGCATACTTTGTTTTGGCAATACTTTGCTAGCCTCATCCTGCATACTTTAGGCAGTGAAGGAAAGATCGAAAGTATGCAGGTATGCACTTGCCCGACCCGGAAAATTTCGTAACATTCTCTTCCTCCGCATGCCTGCGAAAAAGAATCCTAAAAAGACCGACCCCATGCTCGGCGCTCTCGCCGCGAGCTTTGGTCCGTCCAAGGCTGCGACGCTGGCTGCGAAGGACCTAGAGAGCAACCAGCCTACAGATCGAGCGGAAGGGGAGGGGATCGAGTCCAAAGAAATTTCACCCTCAACAAAGGCCGCGGCCGTGGAACCGACTATCTCGGCACCGACCGCACCGCCTCCGCAAGAGGCCCCCGAGATCCACCCTCCGGCCATCGCAAAGAATCGGGCCGAATCGGGCGGGGTGAAGAAAACCACCGTTTCGTTTCATGACGCCGAACAGGATCAGGTGGATTTGATCTTGGATGCGCTGAAGCGCTGCCGACGACATCGGGGGGGGTTTTCCGATGCCATCAAGATCGCCTTGCGACTGTGTCCGCTTGATGAGGTTTCCATCGGACGTGCTTGGGATGAAGCCAGAGCGCAGGACCAACGGGTACTCCGTCATCGCCGAAATTCCTGACGCGGAGAACGATAGTCGCATACTTTATTGAAGTGTGCGGGTACAATTCGAATTTTCTGACGTGCGGCACGTGTGCATACTTTTGGAAAGTATGCACAGGTCCCATCGCGCCGATCTAGGGGTCCGGTAGGGTTCAAAATCTGAACTCAGGGACGTGATTGCATACTTTCCGGGAGTATGCAGCCGGTGCTCCTGAGTCCAGGAACGACACCTGCATACTTTATTCGTGTATCGTAAGTTATTTTACGTGGAATAAAGCGATGAAATCCGCCAAATCGTTGTAGTTCCTGAGGAAGATCACGTGCTAGGCGCAAAAGGCAGCCATCACATGGTCGATTCTGTAGAAAGGGACGTGATCCCATCCTGGGAATTGGCTTGCGAGGCCATAAAAGAGCCGCTGTTATCGTCCTTGGCCTCAGCTAGAGCCGCCCACTACCGTGATTTTCATCAGTTTCCAGCCTCCATCTCACGTGCGTTTCATCAGGAGCTACCGTGCTTTCCGTCAGGCATATTCCATCTCTCACGTGATTCCCATCAGGAATTAACGTTCGTTTCATCAGAAAATGCCCTCGCAATGGCCTGATTCTAAACAACTTATGGTAGCTTAAAATATAAAATATGCTGTACCTTAAAAAGAAACAACAACACGGGAATTCTCTGCTGCTGTTCTTTTCAGCTTCGCTTTTTTGACCTTCCTTCTCAATGGACCAGAATCCCAAGCCACCCGATGAACAGCCCGGACTTTTTCCGGACATGATCTCCGAATATCGGGAAGGAAAGGACGAACTGAATCTCGCGGAATTCCCGATTGCCGCCTTGAGCAATCGAGTCGATCAGGACACCAAGACGATTGTTTTCGAAGATTCGACCTTCGACCAAGCTAGCGGTCAGATCATCAAGCGGAGTTTGACCATCACAGCTAGTGACGCATTCGGATTGCCCACTGCATCCGATGATGAGGTTTTGTTGGGATTGATCCAGCTAACCAGGCAGGCGGGCTTCACCAGTCCGAAAGTCTACTTCACCCCGTACAGACTGATGCAGATCCTAGGGTGGCCCCCTACGACCAAGAACTACCGGCGCCTATCCGATGCATTGAATCGCTGGCTGGGCGTGAGCCTCTTTTACGACAATGCTTGGAGAGACCGTCGAAGCGGCCAGTGGGTCGATCAGAAATTCCACTTTCTGGACAATGTTTCGTTACATAAACAGGGGCAGAAAAGTCTAGATGGACCACAAGGGTATTCCTTCGTGAAATGGAATGAAGTGGTCTTCAAGTCCTTCCAATCCGGCAATTTGAAGGCCTTGGATTTCCAGACTTATACAAGGTTGGAATCTGCTATTGCAAAGCGGATGTATCGCTTCCTAGACAAAAGGTTTTATCGTCGCACTAAACTGATTTTTGACCTCGAACGATTTGCGTTCGACAAGCTCGGGCTGCCGCGATCTTACAATGACATTGCCCAGTTGAAACGCCGCCTCCTTCCTGGGATTGTCGAATTGGAAAAGGTGGGATTTCTCAAACCCGCCACGGCGAAACAGCGTTTTTCAAAGACGCGCATCGGTCTCTGGGAGGTATCTTTTGAGCGGTTCGTTCCCGCAGAAACTCAGACCGATCTTCCTATCGATGTAGAAGCTCTGAGCCCTCTAGAAGGGCGGTTGGTAGGGCACGGCATGTCGAAATCCCAAGCTGAGCGTCTCGTGTCCGAGTTTGACGATGAAGAGATCGAGACCCAGCTCGACGCACTTGAATATCAGATCGCTACGAAACCCGACAAAGCACCTGAGAACCGGGCAGGTTGGCTAGTGAAAGCCATCACCGAATCGTACGCACCGCCGCGGGGCTACAAGTCACGGAAGCAACTTGAAGAAGAAGCAGCCGCGGCAGCCGCGAAAGCCGAGAAGGCCGCTTTGGCAAAAAGTCAGAAAGAGGAGAAGCAGCGGCAACAGAAGAGGCAGGAGGAGGAAGCCTTTGAGAAGGAAGAGCGGTTGGTGAATGAGTATCTATCCAAAATGCCAGAAGAAGCCCGCACCGATCTTG
>Ga0153956_1003447_pt1 | contig 10070 bp, 11 predicted proteins | sample TSFL040MetaG_FD_104704 | JGI IMG/M metagenome (GOLD analysis project Ga0153956, IMG submission 104704) | Attine ant fungus gardens microbial communities from Florida, USA - TSFL040 MetaG | ecosystem: Host-associated > Fungi > Mycelium > Unclassified | place: USA: Florida, Wekiwa Springs...
ACATGAACTTCGGCCGGGCGGCGCTGGAGCTTGGCATCACCGCCGCCACGCTGAGCGAACACATTCGTAACCTCGAGCGCGATCTTGGGGCGCGGCTCTTCAATCGCACGACGCGAAGCGTGGCGCTTACGCAGGCCGGCGACCAACTCCTGACGAACATCAACCCACTGTTGGCGGGGATCGGTGAAGCGGTCGCAAGCCTCGGCACGGGAACACAGGTCCAGACCGGCATTTTGCGCATCAACGGACCGCGACCCGCGCTGGATTTCCGGGTTACGCCGCTGGTCATAGACTTTTCCCGCCAACATCCGGGCATCCGGATCGAACTCATCGCCAACGACGGTTTCAGCGACATTGTCGGCGATGGTTTCGACGCCGGCGTGCGGTATGGCGAAGCCCTGGCCAAGGATATGATCGCCGTACCCCTCGGCGGCCCTCAGCGATTCTGCGTGGTGGGTTCTCCGGCATATCTCGAAGCGCATGGCCGCCCGTCCCATCCGAAAGAACTCGTCGACCAACCTTGCTTCGGACAGATCTTCCCGCGTGGCAATCACCTACGCTGGCCGTTCAGCCGGAATGGGGAAGAAATCGAAGTCGCGCCGAGTGGCCCCATCTTTACCACGGAGCCCCATACGCAGCTGCATGCCGCCCGCAACGGCCTCGGGCTTGCGCTGCTGTTCGCCGAACATTGCGAGGCTGATCTGAGATCCGGGATGCTGGAGGCGGTCCTGGAGGATTGGTGCCGGCCCTTCGAAGGTCCCTATCTCTATTATCCTGAAAGGCGGCTGATGCCTTCCGCGCTTCGCGCCTTCGTGGATTTTATCAAAGACGTGAACAATAGCGCGGGCAGCTTCTCTTCCCAATGACAATCTCCACGTAGGAAGCGCCGCCGCCTTCTTGCCGATTCGGTAGCCATACGCGATACCAGTCATCGCGTTGGAGCCGCCCTCGGATGTGACGTTGATGATATGGCCCGAAAACAGTCGATGTGTCAGGCGGTAAGCACGGCAGATATGCCGTCATTGACGATTGGTGATCGCCCCGGACGGGAATGGCGCTGTGTCCGCTCCCGATAGTCAGAGGCCGCCGGAACGAAGCGCGCGGTTGCCTATTGCTTCTCTCTTTTTGCCTGATTCTCCGATCGCCTTGTTTCGACCCCGAGTTCTGATAGTGTCTTGATCATGACGCACACCCTCCTGAATGCGGTCCGTCAATATGCGGACGCCCATGCCGACAGCCTGGGGATCGCGCAAACGCCGATCCCGGGGATGTTCGCCATCCGCGCGACGTCTCTCAGCGAGTTGATGTACGCGATCAATCGCCCGTTGGTGGCGATCGTCGTCCAGGGCGGCAAGCGCGTCACCATGGGCAGCGACACTTTCGATTTCGGCGCGGGCGACTCGCTGCTGATCGCGGCGGACGTTCCGACCGTCAGCCAGATTACCCGCGCCAATCTTGGCGTGCCCTATTATTCTTTCGTTTTCGAGCTGGATCCGGCGGTGATCGAGCCGCTGGCCGTGGAAATGCGAGCGGTTCACGAAAGTTCTGGTTGCCCGGTGCGCGTCGACCCCACCGAGTACGAAGTCGCAGAGGCCGCGCTGCGGCTCATGCGTATGATCGACCGCCCGTCCGCGTTACCTGTGCTGAAGGATCAATTGATTCGCGAGTTCCACTACTGGCTTCTCGCCGGTCGCCATGGCGCGGCGATCCGGGCCTTCGGCGTAACCGACATCCATGCACAGCGGATAGCGCGAGCGGTGGCGCTCATCCGTGAGGGATACACTCAGCCGCTTCGTGTCGAGCAACTGGCCGAAGTCGCGGGGATGTCCCCATCCTCATTCCATCAGCATTTCCGGACGGTGACGTCGCTATCGCCGCTTCAGTTCCAGAAGCAGCTTCGTCTGATCGAGGCGCGACGCATGATGCTGTCGGAGGGGTCTCCCGCAAGCAACGCGGCCTATGCCGTCGGCTATGAAAGTATCCAGCAGTTCACACGTGAATATGGCCGCCTGTTTGGCTCGCCGCCGGTGCGGGACATCAAAGAAGCCAGGAGCCGGATGAGCATTGCCGCGTGACCTGACAGTGCGCCACTTGCCATACCTGACGTGATGCGGTGACAATAACAGGCGGCGTCAAAAAACCTGCCGTCGTCCCAACAGCACTATCGGCTTTCTCCGCGCCCGATCACGATTCAAATCGACGGAGCGTCAGCTGCGGACGCGCGCAAGGCTGCCAGATCGGCGGTCTTGCCAAAGATGCCCCAATCGCTTTCCTCGATCTCGTGGATCACGACATAGGCAGGCACCGGGGCCTTGGCGCCGGAATGGCGGCCGATGATATCAGTCGCGCCCTCAATAAGACGGCGCTTGCCGTCATCGTTCAGACCTCCCTCGATCGCATAGAGTTGGAGCGTGACGATTCCGCGGCTCGCGGGACGATCCCCCATGAACACGGCATCGGGGGCGTACTCGCTGAAATAGATCCAAACCGTGCTTTTCACGAAGGGCGAGGCGGGTAGCTCTTCGCACGCCAGCCCAAGAGTGGAGAGTTCGGCCGCCGCGCGTTGACGGGCAGGAGCGTCGAACGTCCCTTCCGGTGAATGGATGATCATTTTCGGCATGTCGATGCCCTTGTTGAAACAGGCCGGGGACACTGCCGCCGGAGGAGACGGCAGTGCTCTTGTCAGGCCGGAAGGATGACGGTCGATCAGATCGCCTGACCACCCGAGACCTCGATGCGCTGCGCGGTGACCCAACGGTTGTCCGGGCTGAGCAGGTTCGCAACCATCGGCCCGATGTCGTCGGGCACGCCCACGCGGCCCAGCGCGGTCATCTCCGCGAACTGCTTGTTGAGGTCGGCCATGTCCCGTACGGCGCCGCCGAGGAAATCCGTTTCGATCGCGCCGGGCGCGACGACGTTGGCGGTGATGCCGCGGCTGCCGAATTCCTTGGCCATGTAGATAGTGAGCGTCTCCACCGCGCCCTTTGCGGCCGAATAGGTCGAAAAGCCCGCGACCGACACGCGCGTCAGGCCGGACGAGAAATTCACGATCCTGCCGCCGTCCGCCAATATCGGCAGCAGCGCCTGGGTCAGGAAGAACATGCCCTTCACATGCGTATCGAACAGCGCGTCGAACTGAACCTCGGTCGTATCGGCAATCAAGGCTATCTCGCCCTGGCCGGCATCGTTGACGAGGTGATCGAAACTATCGCGGCCCCATGACGATGACAGGGCCGACTGCACGGCGGTGGCGAAGGTAGTGAAGGTCGAGATGTCGCTCACGTCGAGTTGGAGCGCGACCGCCTTGCGGCCCATGGCCTCGATTTCGGCGGCGACAGCCTTCGCCTGCGCCTCGCCGCTGCGGTAGGTCAGGATCACATCGCCGCCGTGACGGGCGATGTTGATGGCGGTGCTGCGACCGAGGCCCCGGCTGCCGCCGGTGACGAGCGATACGGTGGTCATTACGTGTCTCCTTGGAATGGGCGTTGCGATCCCATCCTTGTGACCCGTGGAGTGCCTGCGAGGTTGCCCGATCATCGGGCTTAGTTGCCTATTCCTTCGAAACAAACATGCCGCACCGCTGGACATCGTTCGAAGCAGCGAGTTGGAGTCCGCTGTTTGATGGCAACTTCCGCGCATGAGGGGGATGGCGCCGAAGCTGCGCACGGGGATCGATCATGTCAGGTGATGGCGGTAGGCCGCGGGCCCGCTCCGCTCCCGGGTTTGAGCACCACTTGACATTATTCCTACCAGTAGGTAGATAAATTCATGAGCAACCTATCCCCTACCTCCGACACTATTCTCGCCTGCGCACGGTCACTGATCGTCGAGGGTGGCTATAACGGCTTCAGCTATGCCGACATCGCCAAGGTGGTGGGGATTCGCAAGGCGAGCATCCACCACCATTTCCCGAGCAAGGTCGATCTGGTGCGGGTGCTGGTGGCTCGCTATCGCGAGGAAGCCGCAGCGGGGATCACCTATCTCGAAGGCCAGACGCCCGATCCGCTCGCACAGCTTCGCTCCTATGTCGGCTTTTGGGAAAGCTGCATTACTAGCGCCAGCGCGCCGTTCTGCATCTGCGCGCTGCTGGCAACCGAGATTCCCGCCCTGCCGGAAGAAGTGACGCTGGAGGTCCGGGCGCATTTCCGCTTCCTGTCGGCTTGGCTGACATCGGTGCTGGAGCGCGGTTCTCGGATCGGTGCAATCGAGTTGACGGCGTCCCCGCGTGCCGAAGCCGAAGCCTTCATGGCGACGGTTCACGGCGCAATGCTGTCCGCCCGAGCCTATGGCGATACGGCTATGTTCGGTGTCGTGACAGAGCCGCTTCTGGAGCAACTGGCGCCGGCGACGCCTCCTCTCACTCTCTCATGATTATCATGGCGCAGTCGGTCGGTAAACATTTGCCTCGTCTACCTACCTACTAGTTGAAAGGACAAAACGATATGTTTGGAATTTCTCCCCTCGGCTGGGTGCATACGCTCGGCAGCCTGCCCGCCATTCCGCTGGCGACTTATATGTTCGCCCGCTATGGGCGCATCGTGCCCGGGTCCATCGCAGGCGCCGCCTATTTCGTCTCGATGGCGATCGGCGCGGTCACGGCGTTCGTCGTCGCGAAGCAGCCGGTCAGCTATGGCATCGGGGCAGTCACGCTTCTGCTGCTGCTCGCCGGATATGGCGTCGGGCACGTTTCGATCCTGGGCCGTGTGGGCCGCTACCTCGAAACGATCTTCCTCAGCCTGACCGCATTCCTGCTGATGGTGCCGACCGTCACCGAAACCCTGACCCGCGTGCCGGATGGTCATCCGTTCGCCGCCGCGCCAAACGCGCCGCTCGTGCTGGGCGCACAAGCCAGCCTTCTTGCCATTCTCATTGTCGGCCTGGCAGCACAGATCATCCATCTGCGTCGGTAGCGCCGGATCACGACGGTCGTGCCGGGCAAGACCTGTGCCTGACGACCGGGACGCAAGTGTGATCCTTCTTATTTTCGCAGCCCCAACACCTCGTGAAAGGATTGAACCATGAGCATCGACGTTAAATATCGCACCACGGCAACCGCAATCGGCGGCCGGGACGGCCGCGCCCATACCGACGATCACGCCCTCGACGTGAAAGTCGTGACGCCGAAGGAACTCGGCGGCCCCGGTGGAGAAGGCGTCAATCCCGAGCAATTGTTCGCGGCGGGCTATTCCGCCTGCTTCCTGAGCACCCTGAAGCTGGTGGGCCATCAGCGGAAGGTCGCCATTCCCGCCGATGCCACGGTATCGGCAACCGTCGGGATCGGCCCGAACGGCGAAGGTGGCTTTGGCCTGATGGCTGAACTTGTCGCCACCTTGCCGGGTATCGATCGTACGACCGCCGAACAACTCGTCGCGGCGGCGCATCAGGTGTGCCCCTATTCGAACGCCACCCGCAACAACATCGACGTTGCGGTGAGTGTCGCCTGAGTGCGCCAGTGTGATCGTGAATACGGAAAGCAACGCTTTGTCCATCACCCGGCAGCCCGATCCTACGACACTGCCAACCATTTCAAGGAGAATGAAAATGTCCGAGACCAACACTGATCTTCGTACCTGGTACATGCGGTATGCCGAGGCCCTCAACGCACATGAGTTCGATCGCATGAACGAGTTCATTGCGGATGACGTACTGGCGGGAGGCCAGCCTGCCAAACGCGAGGACATCGTCAATGTGCTCAAGGGTATCGCCGACGCCGTCCCCGACATCCGTTGGGAGGTCGAGGAACTGCTGTTCGATCGTGACGGGATTGCCGTTCGAGCGATCAACACCGGCACCCCGGCCAAGGAATGGCTCGGTGTCGCCCCAACCGGCAAGTCTTTCGAAATCGTCGAGTACGCGATCTACAAGGTCCGCGACGGCCGCTTCATCCAGATGACCAACTTGCACGATTCCTCCGAGATGCGACGCCAGTTGACCGCATAACCGTGCTTTTCCCGATGGCGCGGGCCGCGACCGAAACGTCGACCCGCATCTCGGGAGGCATCCCTTGAGGGATGCTCAGAAGCCTTCGAGGACGATCTTGCCGCGGGCTGTGCCGCTCTCGAGCAACGCATGGGCCTGCTTCAGATTGGCGGCATTGATCGGCGAGAGGCGTTCGGTGAGCGTGGTGCGCAGCTTGCCCGCATCGACGAGACGGGCGACCTCTGTGAGAATCCGGCCCAGCTCGGCCATGTCCGGCGTGCCGTAAATCGCGCGGGTGAACATCAGCTCATGGTGGATCGAAACCTTGGCAGCTAAATGATACCAACCTCAGCGCATCAGATCACCGTTTGCCAGGATTTGCAGCACCGCGTCTTCATCCATTGCCTGAGCTTCGAACAGCGCCTTTGTGAGGGCATGGAAGGTTGGCCGGCGTTGCCTAAGGATCACCGCCGCCCGTTCGAGTGCCGCTTCCAGTCTGCCGTGCACGCGAGCCGCCAGCTCGGGATCACGGTCGAGGACGGCGCCCGGATCGCGATGCGGGCGATAGAGCAGCGGATGCTCGGCCCCGAAGCCAAGGGTACGCTCCACGTCGAAGGCGAGCCGCGTGGCCCGCGCCATATCGCTGTCGTCACTGCCACCGGAGCCGCTTGAGACACGCTTGAGCATCAGTTGCTCGGCGGCCCGCCCGGCCATGAGCATGGTCAGCATGTTTTCGTACCAGTCGCGGGTGTCGGTCGCCCAGGCATGGAAACCGACCAGATTGTAGCCGCCCTGCCCGGTATCGATATTGAGACCACGGATGGGGCCGAGGTCGAGGGCATGATGAACGACGGCATGCCCCGCCTCGTGGAAGGCGAAGCGCCAGCGCAGATCGTGGGGGACGGGGGGGCGATCGCCGCGAATGCCGTCTTCGATATCCTGATAGCGGATCGCCCGCTTGCCGCGGCGCGCCTTCAACCGCGCCTCCCGGACGATGCGCTCGATATCCGCACCCGTCAGCCCCATCGCCCGCGTCGCGAGACGCCTGAGGATCGCATCGGCGGGATTGCCCTGTTGCGCGGCTGCCGGCATTTCCGACGCGTTGGTGTTCTGCGGCTCCGTCATCGGCTGGCTCCCTTCCGTTCACTTTCTGCGCCTTCCTCCAGATAGTCGGCGACGATCTTCCTCAGCGAGAACCCGGCATTGTCTTCTAACTGGACGTCCGCTACCGGCTCGGAGACCAGCGCCATCACATCGTCACCCAGATGGTGAGCAAGGATCTCGGCCAGCGTCGGGACATCGGGCTTCTCAATTTCGACATGGGTCTCGAGCCGCCCGGAGCGTTTGATCGCCTCGTCGATATGGTCGGGCCGGTTGGTGGCGCCGACGACGATCAGTCCCTCGTTCCTGACGGCGCCGTCGAGCAGCTCCAGCGCCTTGTTGACGACGGTATTCCAATAGTCGGCATATTCCCGCTCGGCCGGCTGCCGCTTGCCGATGCCGTCGATCTCGTCGATGAACAGGATCGCCGGCGCCATGGCCCGCGCCTCGACGAAGGTCTTGCTCATCCTGTCGATGACATCGTTCAAATGCCCGCCCTGCAGCCAGGTCGAGACCGAGCTGACCACCAGCGGGATCTGCAGGCTGTTGCAGAGCGCCCGGGCGAAGGTGGTCTTGCCGGTTCCGGGTGGCCCGGACAGCAGCAGCCTGGTACTCATATCAGACCATGTGAGGATGCTGGCGTGGTAATCGTCGAGATCGCCCTTGAGATCGAGCGCCCAGTCCTTCGCCTTGCCGTATCCGGATAGCGTTTCGATGGTCACGGGCGGCTTGCGGCCGTGCTCATCGGCCGTCGGCAAAGGCTCCGGTTGGATCACCTCGGCGCCGGACGGCTTGTCCTTCTTCCAGCGACCGCTGCTTTCGCTGTCGGACGACTTCGACTGCTCATGCGAGCTTTGGGGTTTCTCGGGGGAGGTACTGGGTGATGACGATCCGGATGCGTCGTCGTCCCCCTCACCTCCATCCTCGTCCTCGCAGTCGCCGCGATTGCGATCGATCAGCGTCGCAAGGACATGCAGCACGTCTCGGACATGGCGTCCCGGACGGAAGGCAAGGACGAGATCCTCGATCGACAGCCAGCGCGCCTCGGCATCCGACGGCAGGCCGAGCGTCTCGATTACCGTACCGGGATAGAGCACCTCGACCAGGTCAGCGACAAACCTGTGGTCGAGCTTCCCCGTCTCCAGCGACAGGTCGGCCGAGATTCGCAGCAGGGATGGAATGTCCGATTTCTTCTCCGCAACAGCGAGGATCGGCAAGTCCCGGGAGAGCGCACTGATCATCCGCCGGCGCAGGGCATTGCCGGTGACGCGATGCACGCCGGCGCCCGAGAACGTCATGAGACGCCGGCGTGTCTCGCCTTTCACGACGTCGAAGTAATCGTCGTTGAACATGTGGTCCGACTCGACGATCGCAAACGGGCCGCCAGGCACCAGCCGGGATTTTTCCAGGAGGCGCAGCACTTCCCGCTCGAAGCCATCGAGCGGCGCATGCAAGGTCACGACAGGCGTCACACGGGTCAGCGTATAGACAAGCTCCCGAAGGGATCGCCTTTCACTCTCGGCCGCGCGTGCCAGAACCAGGGTTGCGACGATGTGACTGACCGACGGCATAGCCGCCGCCCGATCCACGAGGCCGACGGCGTAGGCACTCCGATCGATACCGTTGCCCGGCACTGCGTCCTGCGCGATTGCGCCGCGATGCGCCCGAGGAAGGGCCATGAGTTGCGAGGCGAACGGCGGATGAATGATCCCGGCGGTCACGGCACCATCGCCACCGGAGCCGGGCGTCGGATTGCCGTTCTCCTGCGGTGCGACCAGCCCCGCGCCAAAATTCCGTCGGAACCAGGCATCATCCCGAACCGGATCGCCGGTCAGCCTTGTCGTGTCGAAGGCAGGGCTGTAGCGGCAGAGCATGTGACCATCGACATCGACGATCCTCGCCTCGAGCAGACCATTGCGCAGTGCGGCCCGGCGCGCCTCGCGACGGGCAAGATGCCGAAGCCGGCGAACGAACAGACGAGCGAGCTTATCCATCGGCGCGCCCTCCGGTTTCCGCGGCAATAATTGCCGTTTTGGTGCTCTGCACCGGATCGCGCGGCCGCATCCGGCCACGGCGCCGCCCGTCGATGGGACCGGGTTTCGTGATCTTCGCCAATACACGCTCGCGCGGCGAATGGCGTGGCCGGTGGCGGTCAGCCGACATGACAGGCAACACCGCGCGCCGATCGATATCCCGATTGCGGTTCTGAAGCCAGTCGAGCAGCAGGCGGCATGCGGCATTGCCGCTGTCGGCAAGTGCACGCAGCCGCAGCATCAGGGGCTCCGGCACAAGACCATCCAGCAGAGAACCTTGCCGGACGAAGGCGAGCGCCAGGCCGATCAGGACTGCGGGATCGTCGGAGTGGCCGGTGGCGCGATCACCGCCCGCGGGATTGAAGATGGGCGCCAGCCTGCCGTGAAGACAGGGCAACGCAACGGTATCGATCGTGACCGCTTCGCAACGGAGGCCGGCCACAGACGGGCTGTGGGTATCGATGGACATGACTGTCTCCTCGCCGGAGCGCATGGGCATCCGGCGTGTTCGGAATGGAGAAGGGGAAGCCGGCCACGCACTCGGCGCGGCCGCGATCAGTGCCGTTAAGCTGGCAGCTCGTCAGTGCCGGCGCGGACGGCGGGCAAAGCCGACCCGGATACGGATCGGTTCCGGTTCATCGTCCCGATCCTCGTCGAAGCAGCCGAGGTCATAATGACCATCACCGTCTTCTCGCGAGGCCATCGCCAACTCTTCCTCGTAGCTGCGCGCCGGACCGTTCAACGCGATCGGTGACTTACCGAACACTGCCGAGGCGGATGCAGCATCGGGCACGACACCGAGGGCCTTGCGCGCTTCCACTTCCAGAAGCTGCTGCACGCGGCGGCCGAAGCGCAGGCGCAGTTCGGCCATGCAGGCGGCGACACCATCGATCTCAAGCAGGTCGTCGATCTCGGACAGGGCCCAGATGCCGGCGGCATGATCGCTCGGACGGCTGGCGCCGTCGACGATCGCGACCTCGACGGTGTCGACCATCAGGCGCTTCTGGTTCTTGTAGA
>Ga0153956_1003448_pt1 | contig 10064 bp, 9 predicted proteins | sample TSFL040MetaG_FD_104704 | JGI IMG/M metagenome (GOLD analysis project Ga0153956, IMG submission 104704) | Attine ant fungus gardens microbial communities from Florida, USA - TSFL040 MetaG | ecosystem: Host-associated > Fungi > Mycelium > Unclassified | place: USA: Florida, Wekiwa Springs...
CGCCATCGAGGAGACCGAACGGCGCCGCGCCAAACAGGTCGCCTACAACGAAGAGCACGGCATCGATCCAAAACCGTTGCGTAAGAAGATCGCCGACATCCTCGATCAGGTTTACCGGGAGGCTGAAGATACCGAAGCCGTCGAGGTGGGCGGCTCCGGCCGCAATGCCTCACGCGGACGCCGGGCGCAGGGCGAGCCCGGTCGCGCGGTCAGTGCCGGCATCATCGAGGGACGCGATACCGCGAATATGCCGCGGGCCGAACTGGCCGACCTGATCAAGGACCTGACCGAGCAGATGATGACCGCCGCGCGCGATCTGCAATTCGAGCTGGCGGCGCGGATCCGCGACGAGGTGGCCGACCTGAAGAAGGAACTACGCGGTATGGACGCCGCCGGACTGAAATGAGACTCTCCTGACCGGCATCGCCGCCGAACAACAGGCGGGCTGGCGTGACCTGCTGGGACCGCGACATCTCGGGACCTCGACGGTGTTGGCCGGTGGCGTCCTGCTGTACGCCACCAACGAATTCCTGACCATCAGCCTGCTGCCGAGCGCGGTCCGAGAAATCGGTGGCGAGCGGTACTACGCGTGGGTCACCACCGTGTACCTGGTGGCCTCCGTCGTCGCGGCGACGACGGTCGGTTCTCTGTTGACCAAGCTGGGACCTCGGGCCGCCTATCTGTGGAGTCTGGCCCTGTTCCTGCTCGGCACCGTGGGGTGCGCGTTGGCGCCCAGTATGGAGCTGCTGTTGGTGGGCCGAATGGTGCAGGGCGCGGCCGGTGGAGCGCTGGCCGGGCTCGGTTATGCTGTGATCAATTCGGCTCTGCCACAAGCCTTGTGGCCACGGGCATCGGCGTTGGTGTCGGCAATGTGGGGTGTGGGTACCGTGCTGGGCCCGGCGTCCGGGGGCCTGTTCGCGCAGATTGGCCTGTGGCGCTGGGCTTTTGGTGCGTTGGCGGTCCTCACTACGGCGGTCGCGGTACTGGTGCCGCTCAATCTGCCCGGGAGATCTTCGGAGCGAGCTGCTACACCGATGCGAATCCCGTTGTGGTCCTTGCTGATCTTGGGCGTGTCCGCGTTGGCGATCAGTGCCGCCGGTATCCAGCGGAGTGTGGGGGCCATGGTGACACTGTTGGCCGTCGGTGTGCTGTTGGTCGGGGTGTTCCTGGTCGTCGATTGCCGGTTGACGGTCGGGGTGTTGCCGAAAACGGCGTTCGCCGCCGGTGCCTTCAAGTGGAATTACGTCACGCTGGGTCTGCTGATGGCCGCGACGATGGTGACCATGTACGTGCCGCTGCTCGGCCAGCGCACGGCCCACCTGGCGCCGCTGGCGGCGGGATTCCTGGCGGTGGCACTCAGCATCGGGTGGACCACCGGCGAGATCGTCAGCGCATCGGTGGCCTCACCGGTGCGCGTGGTGCGGATCGTGCGGTGTGCGCCAGTGGTCATGGCTATCGGGTTGATGGCCGCCGGGCTCACCCAGCGCGACGATGCCTCGCCGGCCTGGGTCGCGGTGTGGGCGGTGGCACTGTTGGTGGCCGGAACCGGGGTCGGCATGGCGTGGCCGCACCTGTCGACCTGGGCCATGGGCCGGGTCGGTGATCCCTCCGAAGGTACGGTGGCCGCCGCCGCGATCAGTACCGTGCAACTCATCTGCGGCGCATTCGGCGCGGGTGTGGCCGGAGTGGTGATCAATGCGGCGGGCCGCACCGACGCGTCGGGCGCCGGCTGGTTGTTCGCGGTGTTCGCGACGCTGGCCGCGGTGGCGGCCGTCGCGTCGTACCGGGCCAGTCGAGGTGTTGTCTAGCCCACCGAGCTGGACTGGAGTTCTTCCTGGCGGGCGGCTTCGCGCGCCAACAGCCGATCGCGTTGCTCCTCGAACTTGACCGCCTGCTGCTCCATCTTCTCCAGGTAGGCGGCGAGTTCTTCGCGACGCTGCTCACCGCGCGCGGTGAAGTCGGTGCGCTCGAAGATCTTCCATTGGCGCAGCGGCGGCAGCACGACCTCTTCCAGGTGCTGGCGGGGGTCGTAGATGCCGTGCTTGGCCATCATGACGCCGTAGCGGCGGAAGTTCGGCATGCCGGTACCGGGCATCCGGAAGTTCTCGATGACCGAGGCGATCGAGTGCAAGGTCTGGTCCGGTGCCAGGTCCAGGGCCGCGGCGCTCATCTGCCGGTAGAAGATCATGTGCAGGTTCTCGTCGGCGGCCACCCGTTGCAGCAGGCGCAGCGCCAGCGTGTCATCGCACACCTTGCCGGTGTTGCGGTGGCTGACGCGGGTCGCGAGCTCCTGGAAGGTCGGGTACACGATCGCCATCAGCACGCTGGTGCCGATGGCTTCTTCCTCTTCGGTCGTCGGGGCGAAGCCGTTGGTGACGTGTTCCATCCGGGCCCGCTCCAGTGTCACCGGGTCCACCCCGCGGGCCACGACCAGGTAGTCGCGGATGGCGATGCCGTGGCGGTTCTCCTCGGCGGTCCAGCGGTTCACCCAGGTGCCCCACGCGCTGTCCAGCGTCAGGTGGGTCATGGCCTCGCGGTGATACGACGGCAGGTTGTCCTCGGTGAGCAGGTTGGTGATCATCGCGGCCTTCGCCAGCTCGCTGAGCTGCGACTGCTCGGGATCCCAGTCCTTGCCGCCCATCGCGGCATAGTTCGAACCCTGGTCCCACGGGATGTAGTCGTGCGGGTACCAGTGCACCGTGCGCGACAGATGCTGGTTGAGCGCATCGGCGGCTATCGGTTCGAGTTCGGCCAGGTATTCGGCGTCAGTCAGATCGCGCATGGTCGATCCCGTTCTCCTTGCATTCTTCAAGTTTCGCGTGAACGCATGGAATGGCGTGGTCGCCGCGCGCTGTCCGCTGGTGGGTGCTACGTGCGTCTGGACCGCCCCAACCCACGTCAAGACTAGCCCGACACCCGAGATCATCTGAGTGTACGTGCCGGTGGGTGTGGTAACGATCTCGAATACCTGGATAGAACCGATCAGTGCGATCCGAACCATGGCGCTTCGGTTCGGGCATTGGCACTGTTACGGGCAGTGCGGGTGTGGCTGAGTGGCTAGGCACCGGCCTGCAAAGCCGTTCACACGGGTTCGACTCCCGTCACTCGCTCGCATAAAGGCAGCTCTGCCATAGTTCAGTTGGCTGTCTTTTCGCTGACGTTCCGGTTGTCACGAATGTGGAAGCACCAGATCGTGCGCGGGCTTAAACTCAGCCGCTGAGCATCATGCGGGCATGGGTGGAGCGCCGATGAAACAGGACATGTACCAGTTCACCATGAACGCACTGCGTGGTAGTGGTCTGATGGCCCCGCTCAAGGTGTTGATCGGTATCGCCGTAATGTCGATGACGCCAGTCGTTTTGACGATGCAGTTTCACCCGCTTGGGCCGCATGGCTTGATTCTGCGAGTGGTCCAGGGGGCGTTGGCGGTCTCGGCGACGGTGATCGGGATCATGTGGATGGTTTGCCGGTGGCCGACATTTCGGCAGTCACTATTGTTCGTGGCCTGGGCTGACGTCGGCATCGCGATCGGCACTGTGGTGAACTCCGGGACCGCGGCGCGACTATGCGGTGTCTTCCACATGGGCCTCATCGGCGTCTACATCGCATTCATTTTGGGTCCGGCAGTGCTGGCGGTGCATTGCGCGTTCATTTTCGTGTTCGTACTCGTGCTTGCGGCCTACTGTGTGGCCGTCGATCACGTGGGTTGGTTTGATCTGTACATCTACTTGGCGCCGGCTATCTCATCGCTGATTTTCCTGCCGGTGCTCATTCAGGCAGTGATCGAGGGTGCCCGACGTACTGCATGGGCAACGGTGCAACAAGTGAACATCGACCCACTGACCGGACTGAGCAATCGACGGGGGATGCATGCGCGCACAGCACAGCTGATTCAGACCGACTCATCCACCGCATTGGTGGCCGTCATCGTCGACCTGGACCGCTTCAAAACGCTCAACGACCAGCATGGCCACGAACGGGGTGACGTTGCCCTCAAAAAGGTGGCCAGTGTGTTGTCGACCAGCGTCCGCGAAGGCGACATCGCCGCCCGGCTGGGCGGAGATGAGTTCGGGGCTGTCGCTGCGGTGAATTCCGGCGCCGAAGCCGCCGAGTTCGTCGAGCGCCTCCGCGCAGGGTTGCTCGACATCACAGACACCGTCACCGCGAGCGTCGGAGTTGTCTACAAACGCCTACCGCTGGCCGGGGAAGACGACATCGATGCGCTCCTGCGCCACGCTGACCGTGCGATGTACGAAGCCAAGCGTCAGGGCGGCAATCGAGTTGTCCAGTTCGATCCCTGGGATGCGCTCAGGGCATGATGCCTGGGTGTCCTACCGCTTCCCGACGTTGTCCGATGTCGTCACCACCCTGCAGGTCGACCAGGTCGACGAATATCGATTCCGCGCCGCCCAGCTCGACAACCCGACGCATCACATCGTCGGTGGACACATTGCCGGGCAGGCGCTGATGGCGGCCAGCCGGACGGCGCCGGGACGCAGCGCGCACAGTGTGCACGTCTACTACCTGCGGGCCGGCGATGCCCGCTATCCGGTCGATCTGATCGTCGACCCGGCCCGCGACGGCGGCACGCTGTCGACGCGCAAGGTCACCGCCGTGCAGAACGGCGAGGTGTTGCTGGAGGCGTTGTCGTCGTTCACCGTCCCGATCGAGGGTTTCGAATACCACGAGCCGATTCCGGATGTGCCCGAACCGCTTTCGGTACCGACGATGGCCGAGCAGCTCGTCGGCTACGCCGAGGAGATCAATGGCTTCTGGGTGCGCGAGCAGCCTTTCGAGTTGCGCTACGTCGATCCGCACCCACGGTTGGCCCGGGACCTGCCCGATCCCTCCGGACACATCAGAATGTGGTGGCGCCCGGTGGATTCGGTGCCCGATGACCCGGCGCTGGGCAGTGCTTTGCTCACCTATCTGACCGGCACGACCATGCTGGAGACGGCGATGACGCCGCGACGTGCGGCACCGGCGCTGACCTTCTCGGCGTTGATCGATCACGCGGTGTGGTTTCACCGCCCCGTCGACCTCAACGACTGGGTGCTCTCGGATCAGTTGTCGCCCAGCGGCATTGGCGGCCGAGGTCTGGCCAGCGCCACCATGTACAACCGCAATGGCGACTTGGTGTGTGTGGCGACACAGGAGTTGTACTTCGGCCGTGGCTGATTGAGGCCGGCTAATTGACGCGAATGTGCGTCCGGACACCCAAAATCGCGAAGTTTGGGCCACAGCCCGCGTCGATTGTGGTCAACCCCATATGACGGTCTTTGCTCGTGTGCGAAAACAGCCCCAAATAAGGCCGTCCAACGGCTACCCTCTGCTGTGTGACCGGGACCGGAAGCCGGTTGCTGATGAAACGTGAACAACGGGAGGGCATGGATGAGCGGCTATCAGACCGTGGTCGTCGGCACGGACGGATCGGATTCGTCTCTGCGCGCAGTAGAGCGGGCCGCCCAGATCGCTGCGGGTGCCAATGCCAAGTTGATCGTGGCGACCGCATACTTTCCGCAGAGTGAAGACCAGCGCGCTGCCGACGTCCTCAAGGACGAGGGCTACCAGGTAGCCGGTGACGCACCGATCTACGCGATCCTGCGAGAGGCGCGTGACCGGGCCGAATCGGCCGGCGCCACCGATGTCGAAGAGAAGGCTGTCGTCGGCGCACCGGTCGATGCGCTCGTCGACCTGGCCAAGGATTCCAATGCCGACCTGCTGGTGGTCGGTAACGTCGGTTTGAGCACCATCGCGGGACGCCTGCTGGGTTCGGTTCCGGCCAACGTGGCACGTCGTTCGCAGGTGGATGTGCTCATCGTCCACACTTCCTGACGCATCCCAGCTCTGCCCCGAGACACCCGGCGCCGTGCCGGGTGTCTCGGGGTTTGCGGGCCAGATCGGGATTTACAAATCTTGCTCCGAATGTCACGGTGTGTGGGTGTCCGCAACCCGACAGATGAAGTTCACCTTCACCCATCCGATGCACAGTCATCCGTACAACCCGGAGTTGGTCGACGGCGCCGGCATTGCCGCCGTCGCCGTCGCCGCCGAGGCGGCCGGGTTCGACGGATTCGGCTTCACCGACCATCCCGCGCCGACCGACAAGTGGCTCAACGCCGGTGGGCACGATGCGTTGGATCCCTTTGTCGCCATGGGTTTTGCGGCCGCGCACACCAGCACTCTGCGGCTGATCCCGAACGTGGTGGTACTGCCGTACCGGAATCCGTTCGTGGTTGCCAAGGCCGGCGCGACACTTGATCTGCTGTCCGGCGGACGGTTTGTCCTGGCGGTCGGCGTTGGCTATCTCAAACGCGAATTCGCCGCTCTGGGAGTCGATTTCGATGATCGCGCCGCGTTGGTCGAAGAAGCGCTGCAAGTGATCCGAGCCATCTGGAGCTCCGACGACGTCAGCTTCGAGGGTAAGAATTTCACCGCGTCGGGTATCACCGCGCACCCGCGCCCGGCTTCCCCACCACCGATCTGGATCGGTGGCAACACCGGGGCGGCCCGGCGTCGTGCCGTTGCCTACGGCGATGGCTGGTGCCCGTTCCCGGCGCCGGCAGTGTTGGCGCAGACCGCACGGACCGCATCACTGGAATCGTTGGCGGAGTTGAAGGTTGGGATCGACGATCTCCGGCGTCGGCTGGACGAGGCCGGCCGCGACCCATCCACGGTGGACATCACCTTCAGCAACGCGCAGGGCGGGGTGCCCGGCGAAAGCTCGTTCGATGCCCAGGCTTACCTCGATGGAGTGCACCAGTTGGCCGCACTCGGCATCACCTGGGTGCAGGTGCAGGTGCCCGGCGACAGCCTGGCGCATACCAAGGACGCCATCGCCCAGTTCGGCGACCAGGTAATCGACAAACTGTGAACAGCTACCCGGGCTTATTGTGGTGCACATGTCATCAGGTCTGAAGTTGCAGCAGGTCGCGGGTGGACTCATCGCCGGTGCGGTGGTGACGCTGACCGGTCTGGCCGGGACGCCGGTCGCGGCGGCCGATGTCGCCCCGGACCAGGTGGCCTTGGCGACTCTGGACGACATCGTGCACGGCGACTATCACGCGGCGACGGCGCCGTTCGATCAGCGGATGCAGAAGATGCTGCCGGACAAGGCCCTCGGACAGGCGTGGAGCACCTACCAGCAGCAGTTCGGGGCCTACCAGTCGCACGGCGAGCCTGAGGACGTCCAACGCGGGGATATCACCGTGGTCAATGTGCCGTTGCAGATGGCGCGCAAGCCGGGGCAGTTCCGGTTGTCGGTGCATCCTGACGGGTCCGTCTCGGGTTTGTACTTCCTACGTGAGGGTGTCGCGGTGCCCTGACGCCCGACCTCAGCCCTCGCAGGCGATCCCGTCGCCGTCGCGATCTTGGGATGACTTGTAGTCCTTGTCGCCTTGCGGGATGTTGTAGCGGCCGTCGGCGTGTGCGGCCGAGCAGTTCTTGTAGGGGCCGGAGGCGTGAGCCGACGGTGCAATTACAGCGCCACCCAAGACGACAAGGACAGCAACGAGGAGAGTTCGCAGCATGACGTGGACGATATGTCTGCGAACTCTGGCATGTGGCGAAATCTGAAACTATCCGGTACGTCAGTCGCAGACTTTGGCGCTGATCGTGCGGCTCGTCACCAACCTCGCGCGCGCCACTCATCCAGATGCGGGCGTTCGGCGCCCAGCGTGGTGTCGTCACCGTGGCCGGGGTAGATCACCGTCGAGTCGGGGTAGCGGTCGAAGACCTTGCGGGACACATCGCCCAGCAGGCGTTCGAAGTCGCCTTCCTGCCAGGTCTTTCCAACCCCGCCGGGAAACAGGCAGTCGCCGCTGAAGAGATGGGTTACCTCGCCATCGCTGAAAGCCAGCGCCACCGAGCCCTCGGTGTGGCCCTGCAGGTGGATCACGTCGAAGGTCAGATCGCCGATGGCGATGGTGTCGCCGTCGGCCAGGATCCGGTCCGGTGTGACCGGCAGCGGTTCGGCATCCAGGGCGTGCGCGGCGGTCGGGGCGCCGGTGGCCTCGGCCACCTCGGACAGGGCCTGCCAGTGGTCGAAATGCTGGTGGCTGGTCACGATCAGCTCGATATCGGGCGCATGGGCGCGGATCAGCTCGACCAGGGCCGGGCCGTCGTTGGCGGCGTCGATCAGCAGCGTCTTGCCGGTGGCCGAACAGGTGATGAGGTAGGCGTTGTTGTCCATCGGGCCGACCGATGCCTTCACGATCGTCGCGCCGGGCAACGTGCGCCGCGCCGCGGCACCCGCATCGAGATGGCCGGTGTAGGTGTCGCTCACCACAGTCATGAGCCCACCGTAGTGCCATGGATCCGGACTTGTCGGTGGGGCCGCATAGCATGACGCTGTGGTGTCTTCATTGCACCGATTCGAAGCGAAGGGAAACGCGTGGCCGACCGTTTGATCGTCAAAGGTGCGCGCGAGCACAACCTCCGCGGAATCGACCTTGACCTGCCCAGGGACGCGCTGATCGTGTTCACCGGGCTGTCCGGCTCGGGCAAGAGCTCGCTGGCGTTCGACACCATCTTCGCCGAAGGCCAGCGCCGCTACGTCGAGTCGCTGTCGGCCTACGCCCGCCAGTTCCTGGGCCAGATGGACAAACCCGACGTCGACTTCATCGAAGGTCTGTCACCGGCGGTGTCCATCGACCAGAAGTCCACCAACCGCAACCCCCGCTCGACCGTCGGCACCATCACCGAGGTGTACGACTACCTGCGTCTGCTGTACGCCCGCGCTGGCACCCCGCACTGCCCGACCTGCGGTGAGCGCATCGCCCGGCAGACCCCACAGCAGATCGTCGACCAGGTGCTGGCAATGGAGGAGGGCACCCGATTTCAGGTGCTCGCGCCGGTGGTGCGCACCCGCAAGGGCGAGTTCGTCGACCTCTTCGAGAAACTCAACGGCCAGGGTTACAGCCGTGTGCGGGTCGACGGTGTGGTGCATCCGCTCACCGATCCGCCCAAGCTCAAGAAGCAAGAGAAGCACGACATCGAGGTGGTCATCGACCGGCTCACCGTCAAGGCCAGCTCCAAACAGCGGCTGACCGATTCGGTGGAGACCGCGCTGGGCCTGGCCGACGGCATCGTGGTGCTCGAATTCGTCGATCAAGAGGAAGACACACCGCAGCGCGAGCAACGCTTCTCCGAGAAACTGGCCTGCCCCAACGGTCACCCGCTGGCCGTCGACGACCTTGAGCCCCGGTCGTTTTCGTTCAACTCTCCTTACGGCGCCTGCCCGGACTGCACCGGCCTGGGCATCCGTAAGGAGGTTGACCCGGACCTGGTGGTGCCCGACCCCGAGCTGACGCTGGCCGAAGGCGCCGTTGCGCCGTGGTCGATGGGGCACAATGCCGACTATTTCACCCGGATGATGGCCGGCCTGGGCGAGGAGCTGGGCTTCGATATCGACACCCCGTGGCGTCAGCTTCCGGCCAAGGCGCGCAAGGCAATTCTGGAAGGTTCCGACCACCAAGTGCACGTGCGGTACAAGAACCGCTACGGTCGCACCCGGTCGTACTACGCCGACTTCGAGGGTGTGCTGGCGTTCCTGCAGCGCCGGATGGAACAGACCGAATCCGAGCAGATGAAGGAACGCTACGAGGGCTTCATGCGGGACATCCCGTGCCCGGTCTGCGAGGGAACCCGACTCAAACCGGAGATCCTGTCGGTCACACTGTCGGCGGGCGATGACGTGAAATCCATTGCGCAGGTGTGTGATCTATCCATCTCGGATTGCTCGACCTTCCTCAACGCGCTGACCCTGGGCACCCGCGAACAGGCCATCGCCGGCCAGGTGCTCAAAGAGGTGCAGTCCCGGCTGGGCTTCCTGCTCGATGTCGGGCTCACGTACCTGTCGTTGTCACGCGCGGCCGGCACGTTGTCCGGCGGTGAGGCCCAACGCATTCGGTTGGCCACCCAGATCGGCTCGGGCCTGGTCGGTGTCCTCTATGTGCTCGATGAACCGTCCATCGGCCTGCACCAGCGCGACAATCGCCGGCTCATCGACACCCTGGTGCGCCTGCGCGACCTGGGCAACACCCTGATCGTCGTCGAACACGACC
>Ga0153956_1003449_pt1 | contig 10056 bp, 9 predicted proteins | sample TSFL040MetaG_FD_104704 | JGI IMG/M metagenome (GOLD analysis project Ga0153956, IMG submission 104704) | Attine ant fungus gardens microbial communities from Florida, USA - TSFL040 MetaG | ecosystem: Host-associated > Fungi > Mycelium > Unclassified | place: USA: Florida, Wekiwa Springs...
AGCAGCGCGGAGGGAACAAAAACCGGCCACACCCGGCGGCGGCGCGGCAGAGGGGCACGAGGATCGGCATAAGTCATCATCAGCGGTCCAGAGCATCAAAATCAGGCGAATGAAAGATACTCATCGCCGCGTTAGGCCTTGAAGTCCAGTCGAACAGGGATGATGATTCACTCAAGAAGGCGCGATTCATGGCGACAAGACCCATCCCCGACCAAGACCTGCCCCCGGGCGACCTGTGGGTGTTCGGTTATGGTTCGCTGATGTGGCGCCCCGGCTTCGAATACATCGCCGAATTTCCCGCGCGCCTGATCGGCGAGCATCGGGCCCTGTGTGTCTTCTCCCATCATCATCGCGGCACGGCGGAGCGGCCGGGCCTCGTGCTCGGGCTCGATCGCGGCGGCACCTGTCAGGGGACCGTGTTCCGCGTGGCGGAGAGCCTGCGGAAGGCCACGCTCGATTATCTGCGCGAGCGCGAGCAGGTGACCGGTGTTTATCGCGAAGTGCTGCGCTCAGTCTCGATTGAAAACGATGCCCGCAAACGGGTTCAGGCGCTGGCGTTCGTGGTCGACCGCAACCATCCGCAATATGCCGGGGTGCTGACGCTGGAGCAGCAATTGCACTACGTCGCGCACAGCCACGGCATTTCGGGTCCCAATCGCGACTATGTGATCTCGACGGTGAAGGCACTGGAGGCCCGCGGCTGCCGCGACGAGCAACTGCACCGGCTGGTTACGCTGCTGCACGACGAAGTACCGCTGCAGGAAGCGGAATGATCCGCAATAGTCTTACGGAGCGGAAAATCCCATCAGCCGTTCCTGCTCCTCCCGCCCCTCCCGGATCAGCCGGTTGCTCGCCTCCTCGATGACGGAGGAGACCTGCGCGGTGAAGTCGTCGCGCGCAAGCCCCGCGGGAATGGGTTTCAGGAATTCCACCACCAGCGTGCCCGGATAACGCAGGAAGGTGCGGCGCGGCCAGAACAGACCGGAATTCAGCGCCACCGGCAGGCAGGTGACGCCGCAACTGACATAAATCTGGCTGACGCCGACCTTGTAATCCGGCGGCGCGCCGACCGGACGCCGCGTGCCTTCCGGGAAAATGATGAGTTGCCGTCCGCGCCGGACCTGATCGCGCGCGCTCTTCATCATCTGAAGAAGCGCGCGTCCACCCGATTTGCGGTCGAGACCGATCATCTGCGCCTTGACGAGATACCAGCCGAAAAACGGAATCCGCGTCAGCTCGCGCTTGAGGATAAACAGCGGCTGATCGAAGAACGGCATCAGCGCGAAGGTTTCCCACGCGGATTGATGCTTGGAGGCAACCAGCAAAGGCCCTTCGGGAATATTCTCGACGCCGCGATACTCCACCTTCACATTGCAGATCAGCGTCAGCAGCCACGCGCTGGTGCGCGCCCAGGTCTTGGCGATCCAGATGATGCCCCAACGCGGCATCGCATAGGTCGGCAGGCCGATGATGCACCACAGCGCCGTGTTGAGATAGAACACGACGTTGTAGATCAGCGAGCGCACGAACAGCGAAAACTTCGTCATCCGCATCAACCGGCCGATCTCGACGGCCTGACGACCGCCCCGCTTTTGGCGGGCTGCTCCTCCCACTCGGGGAAATTGATGCCGAACGCCGCGAGGCGCACGCGCACCTGCGCGACGAGATATTTCACATATTCAAGCGCCACCAGCTTCACGCCGGAAGCGCTGCTCCACCACGGCTCTTCGCGCCACGCCTCGCTGACCACGGGATAGAAAATCAGGTCGATGTCGGGCATCGCGTGCGTCAGCTCCACGGTGGCGCGCGGCATGTGATAGTTCGACGTCACCACGATCAGCGAATGAAAACCACGTTCCTTGACCCAGCGCCGCGTCTCGGTGGCGTTGCTGCGGGTGTTGACGGCGGAACGATCCAGATCGACGCAGCATTTCAGCAGCGCCTCTCTTTCCGGTTGCGCGCGCAGAATATCGGCGGTGCCGTTGGCCGGATGCACGCCGGAAATCAAGAGCCGCTTGCCGTAGCCTTTCGACAACAGATCGAGCGCATCCGCGACGCGCGAGGCCCCGCCGGTCAGCACCACGATGCCATCGGCATGACGGTCCGGCTTGCTTTCCTCGGAGCGCAGTTGCGACGCGAACCAGGCGAACCCGGCGAGAAAAATCACGGAGAACGAAAACAGAAACCGGGCCACAGGCCAACCGCCGGCGCGCGCTTGCGCCTCGGCTTCGCTCATTTTCGAATGATCCGGCCTGCTGGTCATGACCGCGATGCGCTCCGTCCTCGCTTGATCGTTTCCCCGCGCTCAAAATGCACGAACCGACCACCGCCCGCAATCATTCCGGCATCCGCCTTCAATCGATTTCATCGAGGGTGGCGAACAGCGTGCGGCGCGATGCCCATGCCGTGACCGCGGCGATCAGTATCGCCTGCGCCGCCAACACGAGATAGCCGGACGCCGGCAGCGCGAAGGTGCCGAGCAGCGCGGCGAACTGGTCGCCCGCGGGCGTTCCGGAAAACCAGCCTGCGACCGATTCCGAAAACCCGAACACCAGAATCGCGGCGACACCGCCGATCACGCCGCCTTCGAGGCCCAACTGCAGGAAGTGCCGGAAGAAACGGTTGGCGATGAAGCGGTCCTGCGCGCCAACGAAATGCAGCACCTCGACGATCGGCTTGTTGGCGGCCATCGCGCCGCGCGTGGCGAACGACACCGAAATCACGGTGGCGAAGATCACAAGAATGAGGATGCCGGTGCCAGCCAGCACGATGGCACTGCTCATCGAGCGCATCCGCTCGATCCAGGCCCGGTGGTCGTCCACCGTCGTCGAGGGCGCGATGGCAACGAGGCGTTCCTGCAAACCGGCGATGTCGAGCGAACTGCCCGGCGCAATTCGCGCCACGATGATGCGCGGCACCGGCAGGTCGTCGATGGAAAATCCGGTGCCGAGCCATGGTTCGAGCAGCTTGGCGGATTCCTCCTTGGTGAAGGCGCGCGCATCGACGATGCCGGGCTGCCCGCGCACGGCGTCCGTCACCGCCTTGACGTCGCGGTCAATGTCGCGCCCCGACGTCGCCCGCAACTGAACGGTGATCTCGCTCGCGACATCCGACTGCCATTGCGCGGCGGAGGCCCGCACCAGCAGCACCGCGCCGGTGGTGATGGAGGCGAGGAACGTCATGATCGCGACCACCGCGACCAGCGCGCGGCCGGACATCGACCCGCGCGGCACGATCGGCGAGACGTTGCGCGACGGGCCGTCATCCTCGGTCTGGTAACGCGCGTCAGCCACGGCGGGCGGCCTGAGAGAGATGCTTACTCATAGATATGCAGCCTGGATTCATGCAGGACCATGCGGCGTGCCTGATACTGATCCATCAAGGCAATATCGTGGGTGGCGATGATGACGGCGGTTCCGGTCTTGTTGAGCTGAATGAACAGATTGAGCAGCCGCCGCGCCAGCGACGGATCGACGTTGCCGGTCGGCTCGTCGGCCAGAAGGAGTTGCGGCCGCGCGATCACCGCCCGCGCGATGGCCGCGCGCTGCTTCTCGCCGCCTGACAGGATCGGCGGCAGGGCATCCATCCGGTCGCCGAGTCCGACCCACTTCAACAGGTCGATCACCTCGCGGCGATAGCTCGCTTCATCGCGCCCCATCACCCGAAACGGCAGCGCGACATTCTCGTAGGTCGTCATGTGATCGAGCAGGCGAAAATCCTGCAGCACGATGCCGATGCGCTGGCGTAGCCGCGCGATCGCATTCTTGTCGAGCAGGGAGATGTCCTGCCCGAACAGATTGACGAGTCCGCGCGTCGGGCGCAGCGACAGGAACAACATCCGCAGCAGCGAGGTCTTGCCCGCGCCGGAGGGACCGGTGAGGAACTGAAAGGAATGCGCCGGTATCTGGAACGTCAGATCCCGCAGCACCTCCGGCCCAAGCCCATAGCGCAAACCGACATTTTCGAATCGGACCAAGTTCAGCTCCGTTCGGAAAGGGGCGCGAATTCGGTGGCGGGAACTCCGCCGCAAAACAGGGATTTATCTGTCACCAGTTTTGGGGCCGTTATGGTTTCCGATTCGTTAACGGACGCCGCATAGACTGCAGGCGGCTCACTCTCGGCGATTCGTTTTATGCAGATCATCTGTCCCCATTGTACGACATTCTACGACGTGGACTCGTCCAAATTCGGCGCCGCCGGCCGCAATGTGCGCTGCGCGCGTTGTGGCGAAACGTGGCTGGCCAAGCCCGAAGCCGCCGCAGCCATGGCCGGACCGGACGCGTTCGAGGAGGCCGATGCAGGCTGGGGCCTCGCACCCGAAACACCGGCCCGCGAAGACGAAACGCCGCACGTCCAAAGCCCTTCCATCGCCGCAGGCTGGAACGACGAATACACCTCTCACGAGGAAGCGAATTTCGAGGAAGAACCTCGCACCTCCCGCACGCCGGAATGGCTGCAAAGCCTGCTGCGTCCGCTGCGGCCCATGTTGCAGACCTCATTCCTGACCGGCCTCGCCTCCCGCATCCCGGCCATGCCGCGCGCGCGGCTGCCGAAGATCAGCCTTGCCTTCGTCAGCACGGCGATGGCCGCGCTCTGCCTCGGCCTCATGATCTGGCGCGCCGATGTGGTGCGGTTGATGCCGCAGACCGGCACGTTCTTCAAGATGGCCGGGCTCGGCGTCAACCTGCGCGGGCTCGAGTTTGACAAGCTGCAATTGTCCTCGGAAATGGTCAACGGCAAGCCCGTGCTGGTGATCCAGGGCGCGATGAAGAACATCACCCGCAAACCTGTCGAACTGCCGCGCCTGCGCTTCATCGTCCGCGACCAGAACGGCGCCGACATCTATGCGTGGAATTCGGTGCTGGAGCAGCCGGTACTGAAGGCGAACGAACAACTCGCTTTCAAATCCCGCCTCGCCTCGCCACCGGCCGAGGGCCGTGAAATCGCCGTCCGATTCTTCCAGCGCCGGGACATCGGAGCCGGAGCAAGCTGATGGCGCGAGTTTTGATTACCGACGACGAGGAGTCGATGCGCCTCCTCGTGGCGCGCGCCATCGCGATGGACGGCCACGACATCACCACCGCGCAGGACGGCGCGGAAGCACTCGACATCATTACCCGCGCCGACGGCGCGTTCGACCTGCTCCTGACCGACATCAAGATGCCGGTGATGGACGGCATCGCCCTCGCGCTCGCGGTGGCGCGTGACTACCCGAAGCTGACAATTTTGCTGATGACCGGCTTTGCCGACCAGCGCGAACGCGCCTCGGGACTGGAGGCCATCGTGCATGACGTGGTGACCAAACCGTTCGCCATCGCCGACATCCGCACCGCGGTTGCCGACGCGCTCGCCTCGCGGCCCGCCGCCTAGGGCAGTTTCGTTTTTAACGGATACATACTGCTCCGTCATGGCCGGACATAGCCGTTCGAAGAACGGCGTCGCTTCCGCTCGCCTATGTTCCGGCCATCCACGTCTTTCTTCCTTGAGATTTTAAAGACGTGGATGCCCGGCATAAAGCCGGGCATGACGAGTGGATGATTCTGTTTGAAACAGAAACGCTCTAGATCGCGCCTTTTAATAATCCTTCAAAAGGCGCTCGATGTAGTCGAGTTCGATCTGCGGCCGATCACTGTCACCGAGCCGACGTCGCAATTCTTCCAGAATACGGCGGACGCGCTGCACGTCGATCTCGCCGGGAATCTTCACGCTCTGGTCGTCGGAATAGTCGCGCCCCCTCAGCGGCCGCCCGAGCGGATCGGTGTCCTGACCGCCGGTCTGGCGCTGGCCGAAGCGATTGCCCTGCCCCTCGCCATCGCCCTGATTCTGCTGCGCGAGGTTTTGCGCACCCTTCTTCAACGCCTCGATCGCACGGCCCTGCGCATCCACCGCGCCGCCCGCGCTGCCCTCGCCGAGTTGCCCGCCCGCTTCGCCCATCGCGCTGTCGGCCTCGCCGAGCGGGTCGCCTTCGCTCAATTCGCCATCCTCGCCCGGCTGTTGTCCGCCTTGACGGGGAGCCATGCCTTTTTGCTTCATGCCGTCGAGCAGCTTCTGCAAGCGATCACGCAACGTCTGCTGCTCGCGTTGCAGGTCGCCCATCGCGCTGTGGCCGTCCTGCCGGTCGCGGTGCGGATCGCGCGCGTTCTGCCCCTCGCTGTAAGTCTTGTCGCGCAATTGCTGCTGCTTGCGGGCGAGATCGCTCAATTCGTTGAGCGCCTGCTGCGCATCCTGATCGCCCTGCCCTGGCTGCGCCATCTGCAGGTTTTCCAGCATCTGCTGCATCTGTTCGAGCAGTTGCTGCGCGGCCTCCTTATCGCCGGAACGCGACAGGCGTTCCATGCGGTCGATCATCGCCTTGAGATCCTGCTCGCTCATCACCCGCGCGTTGCGGTCGAGCGGACGCGCAAGCTCCTGCGGATTCTTCTGCAGTTGCTGCGCCAGTTGCCGCAGATAATCGTTCAACGCCGCGCGCAGATCCTGCGTGAGCTTCTTGATCTCCTCATCGCTGGCCCCGCGCTCCAGCGCCTGCTTCAGCACATCCTGTGCCGCGCGCAACGCCTTTTCGACATCGGTGACACCCTTGTCCTCGATCGCCACCGCCAGCGCCCACAAACTATCCACTGTTCCGCGCAGCGCCTCACGGGTGTTGGCGTGAGCCAGTTGATTGGCGACGGCATGAAGGCCGAGATATTCGCCCGATTCCGGCGTGAAAGCCTGCGGCGCGATCAGAAGCGCCTCGATCGCGATCATCACCAGCGGCTTCTGGCTGGCATCGAGCGCCAGATTGCGGCGCTGTTCGATCAGCGCGCGCGCCAGCGGCTTGTTGAAGATTCGCTGCGGCAGCCGCATCTTGAAAGGCTGGCTGTGCCCTTCATTGCCTGCTTCGTCCTGCGCGGTCAGCGTCAGCGTCACGTCCGCGCCCGCATAAGGATGCTCGCTCAAATCCTTGACGGTCTGGCCGACGCCGGTCTTGGTCCGCGCATTCGGCAGGCCGAGGGTGAACACCAGCGGATCGTACAGCGGCGACGTAGCCTTTTCCGGCGAGCCGTCGTCGTCCTCGTTGCGCAGGGCGATATGCGCCTGCGCCTGCGTGATGCCGTAGTCGTCTTCGAGCTTATAAGACAGCGACAGGCCGCCATGCGCCTGCCGCTCGGGGTCCTTGGCCAGCGCGATCGTGGGCGCATGGTCGGGAATGGCCTTGAACGACCATTGCGGCAGCGAAGACGGCGAGCGCACCCGCGCGCTGCCGTCACCGCCGATGGTGAAGCGACGCTCCTCGGTCCCCTTCGGCGGGCCCTCCGCATCGGCCGCCGCGGCCACGCCGCCGCTCAGGCTGACATCGAGCGAGCCGCCGCTCGCGCGCACGATCAGCGTGCTGCCTGCGGGCACTGAAATCGGCTCCTCGCTGGAAGCCGTCTTCTGCGCGCCCGAAATCACAACCGGCGGGCGATTGGTATAGGGCGGCGGATCGACCCAGGCATCGATGCGCGCGGGCGTGCCCGAAAACGCGCCGTTCCAGTCGAACGCCTGAACGAAACGCGCCCTCCGCTCGTCGCCTGCCGCGATGAAGGTGACGACCAGCAGCAGGATCGCCGCCGCGCGCAGAGCCCATGGATCATGCCGCGCCAATTCCGGCGACGGCAGCCGCGCGCGGATGCGCGCAATGGAGGCCCGCATGCGCGCGCGCTGCGCGCTCCACAAGGCCCGCGCCACCGGGTCTTGCGACTTCAGCGTATCGGTCAGCGCGGTCGCGGGCCGATGCGCGATGCCGGAATCGAGATCGAGGCGGCGCAGCGCCTCCTCGCGGCTCGGCCAGCGGAAACGAACAAGCGGCACCAGCGCGGCGAGACCCGCAACGGCAAAAATCGCGACGCCCGCGATCCGCAGCACAAACGGCGCGACCATCCAGACGCCCGCCCAGGAGGCCGCGAGAAACAACCCCGCAACCGTCAGCAACCTTGCAAGGGATGGCCACAGCCGCTCCCATGCGATCGCAAGCTGCGCGCGTTGCACCGCGCGTGCGATCGCCTTCAGCAGGAGGTCCTCCTCGGATGGAGGCGTCTGCGGGGAATCGGGTATCTGGCCGCTCACAAATATCTCCGGTTGAACGAAGATCAGCCTACCACGGCGGCTGCAATGAGGCACGGCGGGAACCGGCGTTGCGCCAGAATCACAACCAAAAGATCACAGCCAAAAGATCACAGCCAAGGCGCGATCTTATCCATTGCGATCAATTGCGCGGGGTCGATGCGCGGGCGAACCACGGCATATTGATCGTCCTTGACCAGAACCTCCGGCACCAGAGCACGGGTGTTGTAAGTGCCCGCCTGCACCGCGCCATACGCGCCCGACGACATCACCGCCACGAGATCGCCCGCTTTCAGCGCGGGCAGACGGCGGCCGAGCGCGAGATAATCGCCGGTTTCGCACACCGGACCGACCACGTCGGCGACAATCCCATCGGCCTGCGGCGATGTTTCACGCACCGGCAATATCTCGTGATGCGCCTCGTACAACGTCGGACGGATCAGATCGTTCATGGCCGCGTCGATGATGACGAAATTGCGCGCCTCGCCGTGCTTCACATAGATCACGCGGCTGACGAGAATCCCGGCATTGCCGACAATCATCCGTCCCGGCTCGAACAGAAGCCGGCAGTCGAGCCCCTCGGTGACGCGCTTGACGACCTCCGCATAGGCGTCCGGCGCCGGTGGCACCGGCAGGTCGCTCTCATAGGGAATGCCAAGCCCGCCGCCGAAATCGATATGGTCGATCGCATGGCCGTCGGCGCGCAGCGTGCGGACGAAATCGACCAGCAGCCTGAACGCGGATTCCATCGGCCCAAGATCGGTGATCTGGCTGCCGATATGCATATCCACGCCGGTGACGCGAATGCCCGGCAGCTTCGCCGCCCGCGCATAGACGGCACGCGCGCCATCCAGCGGAATGCCGAACTTGTTCTCGGACTTGCCGGTGGAAATCTTGGCGTGGCCGCCCGCGCCGATATCGGGATTGAGCCGCAGCGAAATCCGCGCGGTCGTTCCCGTCTCATGCGCGATGCGCGAGAGCAGATCGAGTTCGGGTTCGGACTCGACATTGATGCAGAGGATATTTTCGGCCAGCGCCTGACGCAGCTCGGCTTCGGTCTTGCCGACGCCGGAGAATACGATCTTCTCCGCCGGAATGCCCGCCGCCCGCGCGCGCATCAACTCGCCGCCCGACACCACATCGACCCCGGCCCCTAGACGCGCCAGCGTGCGCAGCACCGACTGGTTGGAATTCGCCTTCATCGCGTAGCACACGAGCGTATCGACGCCCGCGAAGGCTTCGGTGAAGACGCGATAATGCCGCTCCAGCGTCGCGGTCGAATAGCAATAGAACGGCGTGCCGACGGCTTCCGCCAGACGGCTCACATCGACGTCCTCGGCATGAAGAACGCCGTTACGGTAATGAAAGTGATGCATGGCGGCTCAATCCAGAATCGGATCGAGGATAATGCGCTTCTTCTCGCCGCGAGGGGCTCGCATCTGCTTGCCCTCTACTCCGCCGGGAGCGAACAGAGTGCTTTCGGGCGACGCCGCTGACGAAGCCTGCGAGCGATAGGTTTGCGAGCCTCCCTCCGCCGTGGCGGCGGGCGCGAGCGTCGCGCCGGGTGGCAGATCGAGCGGGCCTTTCCGGCCGCAGCCGCCAAGCGCGCAGGCTGACAGAATCAGCCCGAGGGCGGCGAGCTTCGACCAGGAAACGTGAGAAGCGAAACGGTTCACGGCGGTATCCTTGAATTCGGCCGCACCATACAAAGAACGCTCGCTTCTGGCGAGGCCCCCGCAAAGCCAATCTTCGGCGGCTCAGCCCGGTTTTTGCTCTTTTTCCAGCCGCATCAGCCAGTTTTTCGCCTGTTCACGGACATTTTCCGGAGCAGTGCCGCCAAAGCTGGTCCGGCTTGCGACCGAGGCCTCCACCGACAACACCTCAAACACATCCTCGGTGATGGCCGGCTCGACCGCCTGCATGTCGGCCAGCGGCAGCTTATGCAGCGCCAGCCCCGCCTCCGCCGCCTTG
>Ga0153956_1003450_pt1 | contig 10056 bp, 10 predicted proteins | sample TSFL040MetaG_FD_104704 | JGI IMG/M metagenome (GOLD analysis project Ga0153956, IMG submission 104704) | Attine ant fungus gardens microbial communities from Florida, USA - TSFL040 MetaG | ecosystem: Host-associated > Fungi > Mycelium > Unclassified | place: USA: Florida, Wekiwa Springs...
CGACGAGGACTCCGCGGGCTGAAACTCTCGCTGCCCAAGCCGAAGAGCAAAGCGGGCGGCCTGATCGAGTTGGTCGTCATCGTCGCGCTCGCCCTCGGGCTGGCGCTGGCGATCCAGGCCTGGATCGTGAAGCCCTACCAGATCCCCTCCGGGTCGATGGAACCGACGCTGGACGTCGGCCAGCGCGTCCTCGTCAACCGCTTCATCTACGACCTGCACGAACCGAAGATCGGCGACATCGTCGTCTTCCATCCGCCCGAAGGCGCGGAAACGGCGCAGGAGTGCGGTGTCGACGTCCCCCAGGGCGAGGCCTGTCCGAAGCCGACCGCGAACGAGTCGAGCCAGAACTTCATCAAGCGGATCGTCGCCGTCGGCGGCGACAAGCTCTCGATCAAAGAAGGTCACCCGGTCGTGAACGGGAAAGAGAACCCCGACGAATCCTTCATCCGGCCCTGCGGGACCGGGTCGATCTGCAACTTGCCGAAGACGATCACGATTCCCAAGGGCTACTTCTTCATGATGGGCGACAACCGCGGCGAAAGCGACGACAGCCGCTACTGGGGTCCGGTCCCCAAGTCCTGGATCATCGGCGAGGCCTTCGCGACCTACTGGCCGCCGGATCGGATCGGCACCCTTTAGACAGTCTTCGGACTTTTGCTCAAGAATCACGCCGCTGTGAAAATCCGGATCCCGAAACCGAAGAGCAAAGCTGGCGGCCTGATCGAGCTCGTGGTGATCGTCGCCTTGGCGCTGGGGCTTGCGCTGGCGATCCAGGCCTGGGTCGTGAAGCCCTACCAGATCCCCTCGGGATCGATGGAGCCCACCCTGGACGTCGGGCAGCGCGTCCTCGTCAACCGCTTCATCTACCACCTGCACGAACCGAAGGCGGGCGACATCGTCGTCTTCCATCCGCCCGCGGGGGCCGAGTCGAGCAGCGAATGCGGCGTCCTCGTCAAAAAGATGCAGCCGCTCGAAACAGGCGAGCCGTGCCCCAAGCCGACTCCTGAACAGTCGAGCCAGACCTTCATCAAGCGGATCGTCGCGGTCGGCGGCGACACCCTCTCGGTCAAAGACGGCCATCCGGTCGTGAACGGCGTCGAGAAGACCGACGAGCCCTACATCAACCCCTGCGGGGGCGGCTATGAGTGCAATTTGCCGAAGACGATCAAGATCCCGCCCGGCTACTTCTTCATGATGGGGGACAACCGTGGCGAAAGCGACGACAGCCGCTATTGGGGTCCCGTCCCCAAGTCGTGGATCATCGGCGAGGCCTTCGCGACCTACTGGCCGCCGGATCGCATCGGCACCCTCTAGCGAGGGCCTGCCCGGGCCTGCCCGGAGCGCGAGCGCTCGGTGAGCGGCAAGCTCCACAAACGTCGGCTGCGGCGCAGCCAGCGCCTCTTCGATTTCGACCGCGGCCTCGATCACCGTTTCGTGGCCGGCGCCGACGAGGCCGGGCGCGGCTGCCTGGCCGGCCCGCTGGTCGCCGCCGCGGTGCTCTTCGACTACGAGGCGCTCTCGATCGGCGACCGCCGCATCCTCGGCGGCCTGCACGACTCCAAGCAGATGACGGAGGAGGCGCGCATGGAGATGTTCCCGTGCGTGATGCGGGCGGCGTCGCGGGTCTCGATCGTCGTCCGCTCGGCACCGGGCATCGACCGCCGCGGCCTCCACGTCACCAACTGCGAGGCGCTCGGCGACGCCCTGGCCCGGCTCCAGCCCGGCCCGGAGGCGATCTGCCTGGTCGACGGCTTCCGCCTCCCCCGGTGCGAGGTCCCGCACCGCCGCGTGATCGGCGGCGACCGCACCAGCGCCGCCATCGCCGCCGCCTCCGTCCTCGCCAAGGTCACCCGCGACCGCTACATGCGCGAAGCCGCCGAGCGCCATCCGGGCTGGGGCTTCGAGGAGCACGTCGGCTACTCGACCCCCGAGCACCGCGCCGCGATCGACAGACTGGGCATCTCCCCGCTCCACCGCCGCTCCTTCGCCAGCGTCGCCTACACCCAGCTTGGCCTTGACGGCGGCTACGAGGCGGACGAGCTCGACGGCGAGGCCCTCGCCGAGCAGCTCGAAGAGCTGGAAGGCGCCGCCGAGCCCCTCGCGGTCGAGGGCGTCGGCTCGTCCAGTCGTTGAGTTCGGTTCAACGCCCGTCGCCCCCGTGCCGACATGGGTACGGTGGCCGCTCCCTCGCTCCTGTCGAAGATCATCGCGCTGATCGTTGTCGGCCTCGCCTCCGGGTCCCACCGCCCCGATCTGCGTTCCGTGGGGCCCGGGGCAAACGTGACCGCGACGACGGCTCGACCTCCAGCGGGCGAATGGGACGCCACGGGGTATCTCTTCGCGACCGACGGGCCAGGTACCGGTGCCCACCGGACCCTGACCGGGCGGCGCTGGCGATTCGTGAACACCTGCCGAACGTCGGCTTGCCACACCGTGTTCTTGCGGACCACCCCCGCGGGCATCCAGCGCACGGTGCTCCATGCCCACGGCCGCTACTTCACGGCGACGTTCGGTCCGGTGCCGCAGCCATGCGAGGGGGTGCCCGGGAGGCCGGGGAATTACACGGCGCACTTCAGGCTCCGTTGGTCGATCGACGGCGAGACGTTGTTCGCCCGTGAGTACGGGCACTACGGTGGCCGGTGCACGCCCGGTTGGACGAGCGCACATTGGTCCGCGACGCGTGTCTACGGCCGCTCATCAGAAGGCTCCCAGGAGGTGCTCTAGGTCGGCCACTTCGTCGTGCGGGCCGAGCACGACGCCGACGGCGTCGAAGCGGATCTCGGCGTAGCGCGGGACCGCGCTGGTTGAGCGGCGCTCGGCGATCCAGGCGGTGGCGAGCCGCCGGACCTGTGACTGCTTGCGCGGGGTGACCCAGAGGACGGGGCGCTCGGGGCCGACCTTGCCGCTGGCACGGACCGCCTTGACCTCGACGAAGACGAGGGCGTGGCGGCGCGGGTCGAAGACGACGAGGTCGAGCTCGCCGAATTTGGTGCGGGCGTTGCGCTCGAGGATCGCGTAGCCGAGCAGGCCCAGGTGTTCGGCGGCGCGGGCCTCGGCCAGGCGGCCGGTACGGAGGCGGTGGCGGGTCATGGCCCCACCGAACTACATCTCGGGCCGCTTTTGGGCGGATGGCACTCAATTGGCCCAGGGATGGCACACAAGATTTGCATTCCGCGCACCACACGTGCGGATTTGCCTCCTAGCGTGGCCTCCATGCTCGCCACTGCCCGCACGTTCACGCTCGACGGCATCTCGGCCCGGCCCGTGCGGGTCGAGGTCGATGTCCACCGCGGCCTGCCCGGCTTCGCGATCGTCGGTCTGCCCGACGCGGCCGTGCGCGAGGCGCGCGAGCGGGTGCGCGCGGCGCTGGTCAACTGCGGCTTCGAGTTCCCGCTCTCGCGGATCGTGGTGAACCTGGCGCCGGCCAGCCTGCGCAAGGCGGGCCCGGGGATGGACCTGGCGATCGCGGCGGCGCTGCTCCTGGCCTCCGGACAGCTGGAGTGGGAGGGGATGGACCGGGTGGCGCTGGCCGGGGAGCTGGCGCTCGACGGCCAGGTGCGGCCCATATACGGGGTGCTGGCGATCGCGGAGGCGGCGCGCCAGGACGGGGTCGAGGCGATCGTGGTGCCCGCCGACAACGGGCCGGAGGCGGCGCTGGCGGGCGGGGTCGAGGTGGTGCCGCTGGGGAACCTCGCCGAGCTGCCGGCGGTCGGGGCGGGTGAGCGGTCGCCGGAACCCTCGCCGCTGCGGCTGTCGATGGGCCCGGCGCCGGGTGCCCCCGACCTGGCCGACCTGCGCGGTCAGCCGCACCTCCGTCACGCGCTCGAGGTCGCCGCGGCCGGCGGTCACTCGCTCCTGATGGTGGGACCGCCGGGGGCGGGGAAGTCGCTTGCCGCGAGTCGCCTGCCCTCGATCCTGCCGCCGTTGGGTCAGGAGGAGGCGCTGGAGGTCGCACGGATCGCCAGCGCCACCGGTGCGCTTGGGGCAGGGCTCCCCGCCGGGCGACCCTTCCGCGCGCCGCACCACACGATCAGCGCCGCCGGGATGATCGGCGGCGGCAGCCCGCCCGGTCCGGGCGAGATCACCAGAGCCCACAGGGGTGTCCTTTTCCTGGACGAGCTCTGCGAGTTCCGCCGCGAGGTGCTGGAGGCGCTGCGGGCGCCGCTGGAGGCCGGCGAGGTGTCGATCGCCCGGGTGTCGGGACGGCGTCGGCTGCCGTGCCGGTTCATGCTGGTCGCCGCCTCCAACCCGTGCCCGTGCGGTCGCGGGGAACAGGACCCCGACTGCACCTGCCTCGCCGTCTCGGTCCAGCGTTACCAGGGCAAACTGAGCGGGGCGCTAGCCGACCGCATCGACCTGCTCGTCGCGGTCGCGCAACCCAGCGCGGAGGACATCGGCGGCGCGCCGGGCGAGTCTTCGGCGAAGGTGCGCGAGCGGGTGTGCGCGGCGCGCGAGCGGCAGGAAGCGCGGCTCGGCCCCGGCCGCTCCAACGCCGAGATGACGACGGCGGAGGTGCGCGACTGTGAGCTCGAACCCGGCGCGGCGAGCTTGCTGGCCGACCTCTACTCACGCCGCCGGCTCAGCGGGCGGGCCCACGATCGGGCTCTGCGGCTGGCGCGGACGGTCGCCGACCTGGCCGGGGCGAGCCGGGTCGGCGAGGAGGAGATGGCGCAGGCGCTGCAGCTACGGAGGAGGGACCGTGTCTGAGCGGCGGGCGTGCGTCAGGTGCCTGCGCCGTTCCTGGCTGCTGTCGCTGCTCGGCCCCTTCCTGGAGAAAACGGCGACCGGCAAGGTCGGGCGGCGCTCGCCGGAACTGTTGCGGCTGAGCAACGAGGAGCTGGTCGAGGCCGTGGCGCCGAGCCCGGGGCGGAAGATGATCAGTGAGCTGGAGGCGCTCGGGGAGGCTTGGTTCGCGGAGCGGCTGGAGGACGCGGAGTGCTGGGCGATCTGTCGTCACGACGACCGCTATCCGCCGGGGCTGCGCGACGCCCCCGATGCTCCCTGGGCGCTCCTGGGACGTGGCGCCGTGGCGCTGTTCGAGGCGATCGAGCCGCAGGCGGCGGTGACGATCGTCGGCTCGCGCCGCGCCAGCCCCTACGGCCGCGAGGTGGCGCGCGACCTGGCGCGGGAACTGGCGGCGGCGGGCCTCGTCGTCACCAGCGGGCTCGCCTTCGGGATCGACGCCAGCGCCCATCGTGGCGCGCTCGACGCGGGCGGGAAGACGATCGCGGTGCTGGGCTGCGGTCCCGACGCCCCCTACCCGTCCGCCCATCGCGGGCTCTGGCGGGCGATCACGGAGACCGGCGTGGTGATCTCCGAGCTGTCGCCGGGCTCGACCCCGTGGCGCTGGAGCTTCCCGGCCCGCAACCGGGTGATGGCGGCGCTCGCCGGGATGACCGTGGTGGTGGAGGCGGCGGCGCGGTCCGGGTCGCTGATCACCGCCGACCTTGCCGCCGACCTGGGCCGCGATCTCGGCGCCGTCCCCGGACCGGTCAACGCGGGCGGCTCGGCCGGGCCCAACGAGCTCCTCGCCGGCGGCGCCTGCGTCGTCCGCGATGCGCAGGACGTGCTCGACGCGATGCTCGGCGCCGGGGTCAGGCCGCTCCAGCGCACAGGCCCGGCGCTCGACGAGGAGCTGGCGACGGTGCTCGCCGCGGTCGAGGGAGGGGCGACGAACGCCAATGCGGTAGCCGCCGCGATCGAGGCCGCCGAGCGGGCCGTCACCGACGGGGTGGACTCCGCCCCGAGCGACCTCTCCGCCGGTGCCGATCCGCCCAGGAGCGAACTCGCCGCCCGACGGGCGTCCGCCGGGTTGGCCCGCCTGGAGCTGCTCGGCTACGTCGCCGCCACGCCGATCGGCACGGTCACCCGCACCCTCCTGTCCGCGCCTGAGGGCACCGTCGCCTAGGCTCCCCCTGATGAGTCCAAGGGCTGAGAAACCGGTACCAGCGGTGCTTTCGATCGCCGGCTCGGATTCCGGCGGCGGCGCCGGGATCCAGGCGGATCTGAAGGCCTTCGCGCGCTGTGGGGTGCACGGGATGACCGCGATCACGGCGCTGACCGCGCAGAGCACGGTGGGGGTCGAGGCGGTCGAGCAGGTGCCGCCGGAGATGATCATCGCCCAGGTGCGGGCGGTCGCCGAGGACATCGGCGTCGACGCGGTGAAGATCGGGATGCTCGGCAACGCGGCGACGGTCGCGGCGGTGGCCGAAGCGCTCGAAAGGTACGTCGACGATGGCACCCCGGTGGTGCTCGACCCGGTGATGGTCGCCGAGTCCGGCGCCCGGCTGCTTGACGACGACGCCTGCGACGCGCTGGTCAACGACCTGCTGCCGCTGGTCACGATCGCGACCCCGAACATCCCGGAGGCGCGGGTCCTGTCGGGGCTCGGCGGCGACGCCTCCCAGGAAGACCTCGCCCGCGCCGTGCAGGTGCTCGGCCCTGACGCGGTCGTCGTCACCGGTGGCCACTCGGACGCCTTGATCGACCTCTTCTTCGATGGCGAGGAGCCGGTCGAGATCCCCGGCGAGCGCCACCCGGGCAAGGCCGCGCACGGCTCCGGCTGCACCCACTCCTCCGCGATCGCCGCCTTCCTCGCCCGCGGGGCCGAGCCGCTGCAGGCCGCCGCCGCGGCACGCCAGCTCGCCTCGCTCGCGGTCGGCGCCGGGCTCGACGGGCTCGGCAAGGGGCACGGTCCGGTGGACGTCTTCGACCTCGCGGCCCGCGCCCGCGCCGACGCCGCCTTTGCCAGCGAGGCGGGGAAGTAGGTTTCGTCGATGAGCACCGACGCAGGCGATACCGCGACCGGCCTCCCGCGACCCCGCTCGGCGACCGTCTTCGACGGCCCCGACCGCGCCCACGCGCGCGCCTACATGAAGGGGATCGGCTTCGACGACGACGCGCTCTCGCGGCCGACGATCGGCATCGCCAACACCTGGACCGAGGCGATGCCCTGCAACTTCCACCTGCGGGCGCTCGCCGAGCACATCAAAGACGGGGTCCGCGCCGCCGGGGGCACGCCGATGGAGTTCAACACGGTCGCCGTCTCCGACGGGGTGACGATGGGCACCCAGGGCATGAAGGCCTCGCTGATCAGCCGCGAGGTGATCGCCGACTCGATCGAGCTGATGGCCCGCGGCTACCAGTTCGACGCGATCGTCGCCCTCTGCGCCTGCGACAAGACGATCCCCGGCTGCGCGATGGCGCTGGCCCGGCTCGACGTGCCGTCGGTGCTGCTCTACGGCGGCTCGATCGCCCCCGGCCGCTGGCACGGCCGCGACGTGACGATCCTCGACATCTTCGAGGCGATCGGCGCCCACAACGCGGGCGAGATGACCGACGAGGAACTGCACGAGCTGGAGGGCGTCGCCAGTCCCGGCGCCGGCGCCTGCGGCGGCCAGTTCACCGCCAACACGATGGCCTGCGCGTTCGAGGCGCTGGGGATCAGCGCGGGCGGCTCGGCGATGGTCCCGGCCGAAGGCGACGACAAGCCGACCGTCGCCGAGAAGGTCGGCGAGCTGGTGATCCGGGTCCTCGCCGAGGACATCACCCCGAGCAAGATCATCACCAAGGAGTCGCTCGAAAACGCGATCGCCTGCGTCTGCGCCTCCGGCGGCTCGACCAACGGGGTGCTGCACCTGATCGCGCTCGCCCACGAGCTCGGGATCGAGCTGGGCGTCGACGACTTCGAGCGGATCTCCCGCGCGACGCCGCTCTACGCCAGCCTCAAACCGGGCGGCCGCTTCGTCGCCACCGACCTCTACGCGGCGGGCGGCGTGCCGGTGATCCTGAACCGGCTCGACGAAGCGGGGCTCCTGCACCGCGAGCAGATCACGGTGACCGGGCAGACGATCGGCGAGGTCGCCGAAGCGGCGATCGAGGCGCCCGGCCAGGAGGTCGTGCTGCCGGTCGACGCGCCGCTGAAGCCGGAAGGCGGGCTCGCGATCCTGCGCGGCAACCTCGCTCCGGAAGGCTCGGTGGTGAAGGTCGCGGGCACCGAGCGCCGCAGGCAGTCCGGCCCCGCCCGCGTCTTCGAGTCCGAAGAGGAGTGCTTCCGCGCGGTCAAGGACCAGCAGATCAATCCCGGCGACATCGTCGTGATCCGCAACGAGGGGCCGGTCGGCGGCCCCGGCATGCGCGAGATGCTGCAGGTGACGGCGGCGATCGTCGGCGAGGGCCTCGGCGAGTCGGTCGCGATGGTCACCGACGGCCGCTTCTCCGGCGCCACCCGCGGCCTGATGATCGGCCACGTCGCCCCCGAGGCGGCGAAGGGCGGTCCGATCGCGGCGATCCAGGAGGGCGACCGGATCACCGTCGACATCGACGAGCGCAGGTTGGAGCTCGACCTCGCCGACGACGTGATCGCCCAGCGCATCGCCGCCTACGAGTCGCCCGCCCGCCCGGCGGAGCTGCGGCGTGGCGTGATGGCGAAGTACGCGGCGACCGTGAGCTCAGCGGCGCACGGCGCGGTTACGAGCTGAGGAACTCGTCCAGCAGCGCGTTGAACCTGAGCGGGCGCTCCAGCTGCGGGACGTGGCCGGTGCGCTCGAAGATCTCCAGGCGGGAGTGGGGGATGCGACGGTGGTAGGAGATTGCGGCGGGGACCGGGACGACGCGGTCCGACAGGCCCCAGACGACCAGGGTCGGCATCTCGATCGTCGCCAGCCGCTCGCGGAAGTCGGTGCGGATCAGGTCGGCCAGCGCCGGCTCGAAGCCGTCCGCCTCGCGCAGCCCGTTCACGATCTGCTCGATCAGGACGTCGTCGTCGAGGCGGTTCGGGAAGCGCACGAACGACTGGAAGACCGCGCGCCGCAAGCGCGGCCGGGCAACGATCTCCCGACCCCGGCTGCCGAAGTGCGGGGAGAAGTGCCGCCAGGCCCAGGCCGTCGCCACCGCCCGCTCTTCCGGTCGCCAGGTGTTGATGATCCCGGCGGCCGAGACCAGCACCAGCCGCTCGAAGTCGTTCGGCGCCGCCAGTGCCAGCTCGACCGCGACCAGGCCGCCCATCGAGTTGCCGACCAGGGTCGCGCCGCCGAGCCCGAGCTTCTCGCAGAAGTCGCGCACCAGTCGCCCGTAGGCCTCCATCCCGATCGGCCACTCCGGCATCGGGCTCGCCCCGAACCCGGGCAGGTCCAACGCCACGCAGCGCCGCCCGGCCGCGGCGAAGTGCGGCAGGTTCTCCAGCCAGTTCTGCCAGCACCCCGACACGCCGTGGATGAAGAGCAGCGGCTCGCCCTCGCCGATCTCCACGTAGTTGACGCTCGCCCCCGGCAGCTCGACCCGCCGCAGGTGCTCGCGCCAGTCGATCCGCGTCCACTCGCGGTCCGAGACCCCGTAGTCGCTCCCGGCGACGATCCGGGGATCGACCTGGGTCACCTGCTCCATCGCCCAAGCCTAGCCGGGCGACCTCAGCTGATCGTGCCGATGTCGTCGATCTGCGCCAGCGCGATCAGCGCCGCCCGCTTCGTCGCCCCGACCGCCGCCTCGCCCTCGCTGAACTCCTCGCCCCGTCCCACCGCCGGGCTGTAGTACCGATAAGCCGCCCGCCACTCGTCGCCTTCGATCCGCCCGACCCAAAGGTCGCCCCCCTCCCCGAACGCCCGCTCCCGCAGCACCTCTTCGAGGCGGGCGTCGTCCATGCCGTCGTAGGTGGGGATCATGGGGGGCATCGGTTCCACGGTACTCCGGGGTCACGGTCCCGGGCCGTCGCGGCCGTCCGAGCTCGGTCCTGGGCGTCTCGGACACGGCCCTGGCAGGCTGTGGCCGTGTCCGAGACGCCCAGGACCTGAGGGGTCGCGAGGGAGACGACACGGGTCGGGGAGGTACCGGGCGCTCCCGGGACCTCGGGGCGCCGGACGGCGCGAAGGTCGGGAGGATTCCCCGCTTCCGTGGGAGTCCCGTGCGGGAGAGGTCACGGAGCGGCCCCGGAGGCCCCGTCCGTCGACGAAGACGCCGGGAACCCCACGCTCCCGTGCGTCTTCTGTCGCTCCCGGGGCCCGGATCCGGGCCCCGGCGGCGGTGCGTTCGTCCTTTGTCCCGTATATGACCCCTAAGGAC
>Ga0153956_1003451_pt1 | contig 10053 bp, 7 predicted proteins | sample TSFL040MetaG_FD_104704 | JGI IMG/M metagenome (GOLD analysis project Ga0153956, IMG submission 104704) | Attine ant fungus gardens microbial communities from Florida, USA - TSFL040 MetaG | ecosystem: Host-associated > Fungi > Mycelium > Unclassified | place: USA: Florida, Wekiwa Springs...
ATGCGTGGCGCGAACGCATGGCCGCACGGATCGCTGCCGCCGTTCCCGGGCCGTCCGCACGCTATGTGCAGGCGCTGGCGGTGGGCGATACCCGGGCGCTGGACGATGCCGACTGGCAGCGGCTGCGCGCCACCGGCCTGACCCACCTGATCGCCATTTCTGGCTTCCACGTTGGCATGGTGGCCGGCTTCGCCGCCGTGGCCGTGGCCGGTATCTGGCGCCTGCTGCCCTGGCTGGGGCGCTGCTGCCCACGCCCGCATGCGACAGCGCTCGCGGCGCTGGCCGGCGCGGCCGGCTATGCCGCAGTGGCTGGCTTCGCGTTGCCGACCGTGCGCACGGTGTTGATGGTGGCGGTGGTGGCACTGGCGCGGCTGGGGCGCCGCCCTTGTAGCGTGGCCGATGCCCTGGGACTGGCGGCATTGGCGGTGCTGGCGTGGGACCCGCTGTCGATCCTGATGGCGGGCTTCTGGCTGAGCTTCGCGGGCGTGGCCTGGCTGGTCTGGTGCCTGCCCGAACGCATCCATTGGCTGCGTGGCTTCTTTTCCGCACAGGCCGTGGCAACGGTGGGGCTGTTGCCGTTCACCGTGCTGCTGTTCGACCAGGCCTCCCTTGCCGGACCACTGGCCAACCTGATCGCGATTCCCTGGTGGAGCCTGGTGGTAGTGCCGCTGGCACTGCTGGGCACCGGGCTGGAGGTCCTCTTCCCGGGCATGGGCGGGTGGTTGTGGCGCGCATCGGCCTGGTGTTTCGAGTTGAGCTGGCCGCCGCTGGCATGGCTGGGCGAGAGCCGTTTCGCCTTGTGGTGGCTGCCCGAGGCGGGTGGCTTCGCCCTGCCGCTGGCCTTGGCTGGCGCGGTGTGGCTGCTGTTGCCGCGCGGTATTCCGGGCAAGGGGTTGGCGCTGTTGCTGTGGCTGCCCTTGCTGTGGCCGGAGCGGGAATTGCCACGGCAGGGGGAGGTGGAGCTGGTGCTGCTCGATGTCGGGCAGGGGCTTTCGGTGCTGGTGCGTACCCGCCACCATCGCCTGCTCTACGACACCGGCCCGGCGGTGCGCGATGGCTTCGATGCCGGCGAACGGGTGGTGGTGCCGGCATTGCATGCGCTCGGGGTGGGCCGGCTCGATGCAGTGGTCATCAGCCATGGCGACAACGACCATGCCGGTGGTGCGGTGGCGCTCCGTGCCGCAGTGCCGGTCGGTATCTGGCATGCGCCGTCGGGCATGCAGCTGGCACTGGAGGATTCGCATGCGTGCGTGGCCGGCCGGCAGTGGCAATGGGATGGCGTGCGCTTCCAGTTCCTGCATCCTCCTGCCGGGTTTCCCTACCTGCACAATGAATCCAGTTGCGTGCTGCGGGTGCAGTCCCGCGCTGGCACGCTGCTGCTGACCGGCGATATCGGTTCGGTCATCGAGGAGGGCCTGGTGAAGCGGCAGGCGCCGCTGCTGCACGCCGACGTGGTGGTGGCTCCGCACCATGGCAGCGCGGGTTCCTCGTTGCCGATGTTCGTGGCTGCCACGCAGGCGCGGCTGGTGCTGGTATCGGCCGGGCATGGCAACCGCTTCGGCCATCCGCGGGCCGAGGTCGTCGAGCGCTGGCGTCGCGCCGGCGCGGAAGTGCTGGTGAGCGCCGGCAGCGGGGCGGTCACGGTATGGATCGGGGACAGGGGCCTGCAGGTACGCGAACGTCGCCGTTGGCGGCAACACCTGTGGGACGCTGCGGAGCGGATGCGGGCGGCTGCTATCCTATCGGAGGACGAACAGGCGGCCGCCGTGCCGGAGGGTTGAAACGTGTGGGAACTGGTCAAGGCCGGCGGTTGGCCGATGGTGCCGCTGCTGCTGTTGGGCGTGCTGGCGTTGGCGATCGTCCTGGAGCGTTTCTGGAGCCTGCGCCGCAACGAGATCCTGCCGCCAGGGCTGGGGCAGGAAGTGCGCAACTGGGCCGCGCGCGGCAAGCTTGACGCCTCCCACATCGAATCGCTGCGCGGCAATTCGCCGTTGGGTGCCCTGCTGGCCGCGGCACTGGAAGCGCGCAATCGTCCGCGTGAGCAGATCCGCGAGCGCATCGAGGACGCCGGCCGCCACCTGGTGCACCGCATGGGCCGCTTCCTCAACGCGCTGGGCACCATCGCATCGGCCGGGCCGCTGCTGGGCCTGCTGGGCACGGTGATCGGCATGATCCAGATGTTCCTGGGCATCCTCGACCACGGTATCGGCGATGTGAACCAGCTCGCCGGCGGCATCGGCAAGGCGCTGGTCTGCACCGCCACCGGCATGATCGTGGCGATCCCCGCGCTGATGTTCCACCGCTATTTCCGCGGCCGCATCGACGGCTACGTGATCGAGATGGAACACGAGGCCGGCGCGCTGCTGGATACGCTCGATGGCCGCCCGGCGGTGATGGCGGCGGCCAAACCGGCTCCCCAGGTTGCCGCCGCGGCCAAGGCCTGACCGCGCATGCGTATCCGCAACGACCGTGTCCATGACGAGCCGCATATCGATCTGGTGCCGCTGATCGACGTGATCCTGGTGCTGATCATCTTCTTCGTGGTGACCACCACCTTCGATGCGCGCTCGACCCTGCAGGTGCAGCTGCCGACCGCCAGCGACCAGCACCGCACCGAACCGCCACGTTCGCTCAGCGTACTGGTCAATGCCGACGGCCATTACTTCATCAACGACCAGGAAGTGCTGCGCACCGACGTGGAGTCGGTCAAGCGCACCATCGTCCAGGTTGCCGGCGACGACCGCGGGCAGACCGTGCTGTTGCGTGCCGATGCACGCACGCCCTACCAGGCGGTGGTGACGGTGCAGGACGCGCTGGGGCAGCTTGGTTTCCGCCGCATCGCCATTGCCACGGCACCGGAGGTGGCGCGATGAACACCGATGTTTCCGCGTGGCGGACCTATCGCCGCCTGCTCGGCTTCGCCAGGCCCTATCGCCTGCTGTTGGTGATGGCGGGAGTGGGCATGCTGGTCGAAGCCAGTGCCGGCGTCGGTTTCCTCAGGTTGATGAGCCCGATCACCGACAACCTGGTGAACCCGGAGGACATCAACCCGTGGATGCCGCTGGCGATCGTGGGCCTGTTCCTGCTGCGTGGCGCGGCCGGCTACCTGACCGACATCGGCATGGGCAGGGCTGCACGCAGCATCGCCCGCGACATGCGCGTGCGCGTGCTGGGCAAATACCTGCGCCTGCCGGGCCAGCGCTTCGACGCCGAGCCGGTGCCGTCGATGCTGGTGCGGCTGGGTTCGGACAGCGACCAGGTCGCACAGGCGGCAGTGGACGCGATGAAAGTGGTGCTGCAGCAATCGCTGCAGGCATTGGGTTCATTGTTGACGATGTTCTGGTACAGCTGGCAGGTGACGCTGGCCATCTTCGTGCTGGCGCCGCCGCTGGCCTGGGTGATGAACAAGGTGGCCAAGCGGTACCGGCGCATCAGCCACCGCATCCAGGAAAGCGGCGCGGACCTGTTGCAGTCTGCCGACCAGAGCCTGTCCAGCCAGCAGGAAGTGAAGGTCTATGGCGCGCAGCGCAGCGAGATCGAGCGCTATGGGGCATTGGCCGATACCAACCTGAAGCTGGCGATGAAGGTGGAGGCCACCCGCAGCATTTCCTCGGCGATGGTGCAGCTGATGGGCTCGATCGGGTTGGCGGCGCTGCTGCTGATCGCCGGCCACGAGGCGGCGGCCGGGCGCCTGACCGTCGGCAATTTCGTCGCGATGATGCTGGCGATGATGACGATCATTCCCGCGCTCAAGCAGCTGACCAACGTGCAGAACATCACCCAGCGCGGCATCGCTTCGGCGCAGCGCCTGTTCACGGTGCTAGACGCCGACGACGAGCCGGACGAGGGTACGCTCGCGCTCGGCCATGCGCAGGGGGTGCTGGAGTTCCGCGACGTCAGTGCGCGCTATCCGGGGCAACCGAAGCCGGCGCTGGAGGGCATCAGTTTCGTCGCGCGGCCGGGCACGGTGACCGCGATCGTCGGCCGTTCCGGCAGCGGCAAATCCACGCTGATCAAGCTGATCCCGCGGTTCTACCAGCCCGAGGCCGGGCAGATCCTGCTCGATGGGCACCCCGTGCAGGACTACCGGCTTGCCGACCTGCGCCGGCAGATCGCGCTGGTGGGGCAGCAGGTGGTCCTGTTCGACGGCAGCATCGCCCAGAACGTCGCCTACGGCGAGCTGCAGGAACGCAGTGCCGAGGAATTGGAGCGCGCCATCGTCGGCGCCAACGCGCGCGAGTTCGTGGAGCAGATGCCGGAGGGCATGGGCGCGCAGGTCGGGGCCAAGGGCGGGCGCCTGTCCGGCGGCCAGCGCCAGCGCCTGGCGATCGCGCGGGCGATGCTCAAGGATGCGCCTATCCTGATCCTGGACGAGGCCACCGCGGCCCTGGACAACGAATCCGAGCGGCTGGTGCAGGACGCCCTGCAGCGGTTGATGCCCGACCGCACCACCCTGGTCATCGCCCATCGCCTGTCCACCATCGAGCATGCCGACCAGGTGCTGGTGATGGACCAGGGGCGCATCGTCGAGCGGGGCACACACCAGGAGTTGCTGGCGCTGGGCGGCCTGTACGAGCACCTGTACCGCATGCAGTTCCGGGAAAGGCAGGGTTGATGGCCGGCAAGGGAACAAGGACACCGGCGTGGTGGTACGACGGCGCGCCGGTGCCGCTGGGCGCCCGTTTGCTGGCGCCGCTGTATGCGGGGCTGGCCGGATTGCGCCGGGGCCTGTACCGGCGCGGCTGGCTGCGCCGCCGGCAGGTTCCGGTGCCGGTGATCGTAGTCGGCAACATCACCGCCGGCGGTACCGGCAAGACGCCGCTGACCATCGCCCTGGTCGAGCGCCTGCGCGAGGCCGGCTGGAAACCGGGCGTGGCCAGTCGCGGCTATGGCCGCGACGAGGCCGACACGCCGCGCTGGATCACGCCCGACCTGGCACCGGGACTGGGCGGCGACGAACCGGTGCTGATCGCCTGGAAGACCGGCGTGCCGGTGCGGGTGGACAGCAACCGGGTCGCTGCCGCGCAGGCGCTGCTGGCGGCCGGTTGCGACGTGGTGGTGTGCGACGACGGACTGCAGCATTACCGGCTGGCGCGCGATATTGAAATCGAAGTGGTCGACGCGCAGCGGCGCTACGGCAATGGCCGGCCGATGCCGGCCGGGCCGTTGCGCGAGCCGGTGGAGCGGGCCCGCGACTGCGATTTCCGCGTGGTCAACCTGGGCCAGGCCAGCGATGGCGATGAGACGGTGGCCGGCTGCGGTTTCGGCGAATGGACCATGCGCCTGCATATCGACAGCGCGCATCCGCTGCGCGGCGGGCGCGACCGCTCGTTGCAGGGTTTTTCCGGGCAGCGCGTGCATGCGGTGGCCGGGATCGCGCACCCGCAGCGATTTTTCCAGATGCTGCGTGCGCGCGGCATCGGCGTGGTGCCGCATGCATTTCCCGACCACCACCGCTACCAGGCCTCGGATCTGTCCTTCGGCAGCGAACTGCCGGTGCTGATGACCGAGAAGGACGCGGTGAAGTGCACTGCCTTCGCCACCGACTGGCACTACGCCGTGCCGCTGCAGGCCGAGTTGCCGGCGGCGTTCTGGGTGGCGTTGCTGGACCGGTTGGGCAAGCTGGCGCGCGCTTGATCCTTCTCCCTCCGGGGGGATGGTGTGTTGCTTGCGAGCCATTGGCTCGCACACGCCTGCACGCCCGGCATATTGCGTCGGGCCGGGGCGCGGAGCGCGTTACCCCGAAGGGGGGTGAGGGGCCGGGCGAAGCCTTGTACAGCCAGGCATCGCGCGGACTTCGCTCGTATCTCTCCCCCAACCCCTCTCCCGGAGGGAGAAGGCTATCGAATTCGGCCCGTGATGGGCGAGGAGTTGAGATGAACAACGTTCCCGATTTCGTGGTGGCAATCCCGGCGCGCTATGCCTCCACGCGCCTGCCCGGCAAGCCGCTGGCGGCGTTGGCGGGCGTGCCGATGGTGGCGCATGTGGCACGGCGCGCGCTGGTGGCGGGCGCGCGGGAGGTATGGGTGGCGACCGACGATGCTCGCATCGGCGCCGCGCTGGAGGGATTGGACGGCGTACGCGTGGCGATGACCCGTGCCGACCATGCCTCTGGCACCGACCGGCTGGCCGAGTGCGCGCGGCAGGCCGGCTGGGGCGATGAGGACATCGTGGTCAATCTGCAGGGCGATGAACCGTTCGCCCCGGCGGCCGGCATCCGCGCGGTGGCGGCGACGCTGGCCGGCAGCGGTGCGCCGATGGCCACGCTGGCCACGCCGGTGGAGGACGCGCCGACGCTGCTCGACCCCAACGTGGTGAAGCTGGTGCGCAACGTCCAGGGCGATGCACTGTATTTCAGCCGTGCGCCGATCCCGTGGCACCGCGATGCCTTCGCCCGTTCGACCGCGCAGCTGCCGGCTGGGCAGTGGCTGCGGCATATCGGCATCTATGGTTACCGGGCCGGCTTCCTGCAGCGTTTCGCGGCCATGCCGCCGGGCGCGCTGGAGCAGATCGAGTCGCTGGAGCAGCTGCGGGTGCTGGAAGCCGGTTTCCGTATCGCCGTGGCGCTGTCGCCCGAGCCGTTCCCGCCGGGTATCGACACGCCCGAGGACCTGGCCCGGGCCGAAGCCCTGCTGCAGGCCATGCGATGAAACTGCTGGTGGTCTGCCTGGGCAACATCTGCCGCTCGCCGATGGGCGAGGGCGCATTGCGTGCCCGGATCGAGGGTTCGCCACTGGCCGGCAAGGTGGTGGTGGACTCGGCCGGCACTTCCGGCTGGCACCAGGGGCATGCGCCGGATCCGCGTGCGGTGGCCTGCGCCCGCCGCCATGGCGTGGATATTTCCGGCCTGCGCGCGCGCCAGCTGCAGCCGGCCGATTTCCTCGATTTCGACCACGTGCTGTGCGCCGACGTCAGCAATCTGGACGATGCCATGGCCATGGCGCCTGCCGAAGCCCGTGACCGCCCCGTGCTGTGGCTGCCCTGGGCCGGCATTGCCGGCGCCACGGCGGTGCCGGACCCGTATTACGGCGGCGACGCGGATTTCGAGCGCAGCTGGGCGCTGCTCGACGCCGCCGCCGAGGCCACGGTAAGGCGCCTGTCAGCGCAGATGCAGTCCGGCATAATCGGGGCATGAACGTTCAGCCTGCGATGCAACTGCCCGGGTCCGGCATCTGGCTCAACGCGGCGCCTGCCACGTTGCAGGACCATGCCGGGCGGCCGCTGGTGCTGGCCTTCGCCAACGGGGCTTCGGTCTGGTGCCTGCAGCGGCTGGCCGAAGTGGCGCAATGGCAGGCGCGCAATCCGGGGCGCCTGCAACTGCTGGTGGTGCAGGTGCCGCGTTTCGATTTCGAGCGCGAGCCGCAGTCGTCGTTGAAGCTGCTGCGCCGCTATGGTGTCGCCGCGCCGATCCTGCTGGATGCGCACTGGGAGGCCTGGCGCCAGTTCGGCATCAAGGCCTGGCCAACGCTGTTGCTGATCGACGCGCAAGGCCAGGAGCGCGAGCGCCTGGTCGGCGCTGCCGGTGACATCGAGCGCAGCCTCGCGGCCTTGTGCGAAGGGCTGGCGCGGCCGCTGGACGCGGACTTGAATGCGGCGCCGGAAATCCATCCCGAACCGCGCCTGCCGCTGCGTTTCCCGGCCGGGCTGGCGGCCAGTGCCGACCGGCTGTACGTGGCCGATACCGGGCATCACCGCATCCTGGAATGCACCCACGGTGGCCGCGTGCTGCGCCAGTTCGGGGTCGGCAGTGCGGACCTGGTCAACGGCCCGGCGGCCGAGGCCGCCTTCAACCGGCCGCATGGCCTGGCGCTGGAGCGCGAGACGCTCTACGTCGCCGATACCGGCAACCACGCGCTGCGCCGCATCCACCTGCCGAGCGGGCAGGTGGATACCTTGTGCGGCACCGGCCGCGCGGGCGACCCGGTGGCCGGCGTGCTTTCCCAGCCTTGGGACAGCCCGCTGAACCACCCGTTGGATATCGCCATCGCCGACAACCAACTGCACGTGGCCATGGCCGGCGACAACCATGTCTGGAGCTACGACCTGGGCCTGCGTTCGCTGCGCTGGCGCGCCGGTGCGGGCCCGGTGGAAGTGCGCGACGGCGGCGGCCACCTGGCCGCGTTCGCGCAGCCCTGCGGCATCCTGGCGGTGCAGCAGGTGCTGTATGTCTGCGATGCGCTGGGCTCGGCGATCCGTTCGGTGCAACTGCGCGGCGACGTGGTGCAGACGCTGGTGGGGCAGGGCCCCTGGGAGTTCGGCGGCACCGACGGTCCGCGCGCGCGCGCGCGCCTGCAATACCCGCAGGCGATCGCGATGGGCAGTGAATCGCCCCTGCTGTGGATCGCCGATGCCGGCAACGGCTGCCTGCGCACGCTGCGCCTGGGCGGCGGCGACCTGTCCACGGTCAACCTGCCGCGGCGCCTGCAGGGCCCGGCGGCGCTGGCCGTGGCGGCTGGTGCGGTATGGGTCGCCGAAACCGAGGCGCACGCGATCCTGCGCTTCGACCCGGTCAGCGGCGAACTGGGCCACGTGCCGATCGAGGAATGAGCAGCAAGGCGACAACCAGGTTCGACGGCAAGGCGTATGCGGCGGCGTTGAGCACCGCGCCGGGCGTCTACCGCATGTATGCGGCGGACGACACGCTGCTGTACGTGGGCAAGGCGCGCGCGCTGCGCAACCGCGTGGGCAGCTATTTCAACGGCAGCCCGAAGAACGCGCGGATCATGTCGATGCTCTCGCAGATCGCGCGCATGGACGTGACCGTCACGCGCTCGGAAGCCGAAGCGCTGCTGCTGGAAAACCAGCTGATCAAATCGCTGTCGCCGCGCTACAACGTGTCCCTGCGCGACGACAAGACCTACCCGCACGTGCTGTTGACCCGCGAGGACTGGCCGCGCATCGCGCTGCATCGCGGGCCGCGCGCCATTCCCGGGCGCTATTTCGGGCCGTACCCGGGCGTGACCGCGGTGCGGGAAACGCTGAATCTGATGCACAAGCTGTTCAAGCTGCGCAGTTGCGAGGACAGCGTGTTCCGCAACCGTTCGCGGCCCTGCCTGCAGTACCAGATCGGCCGTTGCAGCGCGCCATGCGTGGCGCTGGTGCCGGCGGGCGACTATGCCGAGTCCGTGCGCCGCGCCGCGTTGTTCCTGGAAGGCAAGAGCGACGAGTTGACCCGCGAGCTGGGCGAACAGATGCAAGCCGCCAGCGAAGCATTGGAGTTCGAGCAGGCCGCGCGCCTGCGCGACCTGATCGCCTCGCTGCGCAGCATGCAGACCCGCCAGTACGTGGACGGCCGCGCCGCCGACCTGGACGTGCTGGCCGTGGCCATGCAGGGCTCGCAGGCCTGCGTGCTGCTGCTGGCCTTCCGTGATGGCCGCAACCTCGGTACCCGCCCGTTCTATCCGCGCACCAACGGCGAGGAAAGCGCGGAGGAAGTGCTGGCCGCGTTCGTCTCGCAGTACTACATCGAATTCGAGCCGCCGCGCGAGATCCTGCTCGACCGCGGGATTCCCGATGCCGACCTGCTGGCGTCGGCGTTGTCCGCTTCGGCCGAGCGCAAGGTGCAGCTGAAGTGGAATGTGCGCGGCGAGCGCGCCGGCTACGTGGAACTGGCCAGCCGCAACGCGCAGCTGACCCTGGCCAGCGAACTCAACAGCCGCGGTGCGCAGCATGCGCGCAGCGAGGCCGTGCGCGAGATGCTCGGCCTGGCCGAGCCGGTCAAGCGCGTGGAGTGCTTCGACATCAGCCACACCATGGGCGAGGCGACGGTGGCCTCCTGCGTGGTGTTCGATGCTGCCGGCCCGGTGCGCGCGCAATACCGGCGCTACAACATCAGCGGCATCGAGCCGGGCGACGACTACGCCGCCATGCACCAGGCCATCGACCGCCGCTTCCGCCGCGCGGTGGAAGAGCAGGGCGTGCTGCCGGACGTGCTGCTGATCGATGGTGGTGCCGGGCAGCTGGCGCAGGCGCAGGCGGCGCTGGCCGACCTCGGCGTGGAGGGCGTGCTGCTGGTCGGCGTGGCCAAGGGTGCCGAGCGTCGCGCCGGCCACG
>Ga0153956_1003452_pt1 | contig 10052 bp, 7 predicted proteins | sample TSFL040MetaG_FD_104704 | JGI IMG/M metagenome (GOLD analysis project Ga0153956, IMG submission 104704) | Attine ant fungus gardens microbial communities from Florida, USA - TSFL040 MetaG | ecosystem: Host-associated > Fungi > Mycelium > Unclassified | place: USA: Florida, Wekiwa Springs...
CCGGTGATCATGGCGCCGGTGGCGCCCAGCGGGTGGCCCATCGCGATGGCGCCACCGTTGACGTTCAGCTTCTCGTCCGGGATGTTGAGGTCCTTCTGGAACTTCAGCACCACCGAGGCGAACGCCTCGTTGAGTTCGAACAGGTCGATGTCGTCGACCGTCAGGCCCGCGCGGTCGAGGGCCTTCTGAGTGGCCGGCGTCGGGCCGGTCAGCATGATGGTCGCGTCGGTACCGGTGACCGCTGCGGACACGATGCGGGCCCGCGGGGTCAGGCCGTTGGCCTTGCCCGCGGCCTCGTTGCCGATGAGCAGCAGGGCGGCGCCGTCGACGATGCCCGAGCTGTTGCCACCGGTGTGGACGTGGTTGACCTTCTCGACCGAGTGGTACTTCTGCATGGCGACGTCATCGAAGCCACCCATCGCGGCGACACCCTCGAAGGCCGCCGGCAGCTTGGCCAGGCCTTCCATGGTGGTGTCGGGGCGCATGTGCTCGTCGCGGTCCAGGATGACCAGGCCGTTCTGATCCTTGACCGGGACGACGGACTTGGCGAAGTAGCCGCCCTCCCAGGCCGCGGCCGCCAGCTTCTGGCTGCGCAGCGCGTAGGCGTCGACGTCCTCACGGGAGAAGCCCTCGATGGTGGCGATCAGGTCGGCACCGATGCCCTGCGGGGCGATGTAGTTGTCGTACACGAACGACACGTCGGCGAACATCGCGCCGCCGTCGGAACCCATCGGCACCCGGCTCATGGACTCGACACCACCGGCAAGGATGAGGTCGTCCCAGCCGGCGCGGATCTTCTGCGCGGCGGTGTTGACGGCTTCCAGACCGGACGCGCAGAAGCGGTTCATCTGGACGCCGGCGACGGTCTCGGGCAGTCCGGCGGCCAATGCCACCGTGCGGGGCAGCACCGCGCCCTGGTCACCGATCGGCGAGACGCAGCCCATGACCACGTCGCTGATCTGGTTGGTGTCCAGGTCGGGGAAACGAGAGCGCAGCTCGTCGACCAGGCCGACGGTCAGCCGCAGCGGCGTCACTTCGTTGAGCGCGCCCTTTCGTCCTTTGCCACGGGGAGTGCGAATGGCCTCATAGATGAAGGCTTCTTCGGACATGTAGTTACTCCAGGTCCTGTTGAGGTTGGGTGGTGGGTTTGCCTACCCGTGAGCAGCACGCATAGGCGGTCCCCTGCCCGGAAGCGTAACAGGCCCGCCCAACCGGGTGGTTGGGAGAGTGCTCAGTCCGGTCATCGCGCGACCCGGCACCGCTGTTGTTCCTGCACGGCGGTTGCCACGCGGCCTGGTGCTGGGACGAGCACTTTCTGGACTACGTCGCCGGCCACGGCTTCCGGGCGGTGGCACTGAGTTATCGAGGGCACGGTTATCGAGGGCATGATTATCGAAGGCACGGCCGCAGCGGCCTGGACAAGCCGTTGAAAAGATGCAGGATCCACAATTGGCTTGGCGCCCAGGGGTTTTAGACGACCGACTTGATGAACTCGGCAACCTGTCCCAGGGCGCGTCTGGCGTCGGGGTTGGAGAACGCGAACGCCTGGAAGACGTGCACGGCACGGTCGAATACCTGCAGCCGCACCGGCACCCCGGCTTCGGCGAGCCGCTGTGCCAGCAGCTCGGAGTCGGGCCGCAGCATCTCTTGTGAACCCACCTGCAACAGGAACGGCCCCAGGCCGCGCAGGTCGGCGTCGACCGGACTCGGGATCGGCCCTCGGGTGCCATTGCGCAGCAGGAAGACCTCGCTGATCAGGCGCAGGAAGTTCACCGGGAACATGGCGTCCGCAACATTCTGAGCAGCTTGATATTTCGGTTCCATATCGCTGTCTGTGGCGGCTGACAGCAGTACCGCGCCCGCTGGCGGCGTCAGGCCCAGGTCCCGCACCGCCGCCGCGGTCATGGCCGCGATGAAACCACCGGCCGAGTCTCCGGCCACCACGATGTTCTCCGGTTTCACACCCCGGGCCAGCACATACCGGTAGGCGTCGACACCGTCATCGATGGCGTCCTCGACCAGGCTGCGCGGGCACAACCGGTAGCCGACGTTCAGCACCCGTGCGCCACTGTCGCGGGCAATGGTGCTGACCAGCGGCCGGTGGCTGTTGAGGCCCAACGCGATGAACGCCGACCCGTGGAAGTAGATGACGACGGGCCCGTCGGCCGCGCTTCGCGAGTTCCACACCCATTCGGCGGGACAGTTCGGCAGCCGCACCGGTTCGGTACTGGTGCCACGAACACCACGCACCCAGCCAAGCGCCCGTTCAGCACCGTCGTAGGACCTGTTGAGCACGGCCTGCGGATTGCGCCGATTGACCGCCAGCAAAACGTTGGCGAGTACGAACAGAATCGGCTTCATGGCCTTGAGCAAGTAGCCCTCGGCCACCGAATGCCAATTGGCCGTACCCATCCATTCTGGACCGGCGTAGGCGAACGGTTCAGAGCCGCCCTCGGGCATCGGACTGGTCATCGGGACCTCCCTTAGAAGCAACGCTGCTTTGGCGTCAGACTAGACGGGCTGCAGCGCGGTATCCGACACCCTGGCGGTTCTTCGTCAGCAGCCTGTTCACCAGTTGCGCGTTCGCCCTGGCGTTCCACTTCGCCATGCTGGAGCGGCAGCGCCGAACCGGACCGAAGCCCATCTGACAGACTTGCGCGGGTGACACCACCGGGGATGGTCGCCCGATTGCGGCCCTATGCCACCACTATTTTCGCCGAGATGTCGGCCCTGGCCGCTCGCGTCGGCGCGGTCAATCTGGGGCAGGGTTTTCCGGACGAGGATGGCCCGGCGGGCATGCTGGCCGTCGCACAGCAGTCCATCGCCGAAGGCGTCAACCAGTACCCGCCGGGCCCCGGTATCGAACCGCTGCGCCGAGCCGTCGCCGCGCAACGGCTTCGGCATTACAACATCGAATACGACCCCGACACCGAGGTCCTGATCACCGTCGGCGCCACCGAGGCCATCGCCTCGGCGGTGATCGGTCTGGTCGAGCCCGGAGCCGACGTGGTGGTGATCGAGCCGTTCTACGACTCCTATTCACCGGTGATCGCCATGGCCGGCTGCCGGCGCGTCACGGTGCCGCTGGTCGCCGACCAGGGTGGTTTCGCCATCGACCTCGACCGGCTGCGCGCCGCGATCACCCCGCGCACCCGAGCGCTGATGCTGAACTCACCGCACAATCCCACCGGCATGGTCGCCACCGACACCGAACTGGCGGCCATCGCCGCGCTGGCCGTCGAGCACGATCTGCTGGTGATCAGCGATGAGGTCTACGAGCAGCTGACCTACAACGGCTCCGGCAGTCACCGGCACCGCCCCATCGCCGGCTATCCCGGCATGGCGCAGCGCACCGTCACCATCTCGAGTGCTGCCAAGATGTTCAACTGCACCGGCTGGAAAATCGGCTGGGCCTGCGGTCCGGCCGAGCTGATTGCCGGCGTCCGCGCGGCCAAGCAGTACCTGACCTATGTCGGCGGCGCTCCTTTCCAGCCGGCCGTCGCACACGCGCTCAACCACGAGGACGCCTGGGTCGCCGATCTCCGTGCGGCCTACCGCGGCAAACGCGACCGGCTATCGGCCGCGCTGTCGGATACCGGGTTTGTCGTGCACCCCAGCTTCGGCACCTATTTCCTGTGTGCCGACCCGCGGCCGCTGGGCTACGACGACAGCACCGCGTTCTGCGCCGAGCTGCCCGAACGGATCGGGGTGGCGGCGATTCCGATGTCGGCGTTCCTGGACCCGGAGTCACCGGATGCGGCCGACTGGAATCACCTGGTGCGGTTCGCCTTCTGCAAGCGCGACGACACCCTCGACGAGGCGATCAGCCGACTGCGCTCGATACGTCGCGCCTGACGCGCGGCGGTCAGGCGGGCTTGTGGAAGGTGTAGACCCGATACTGCAGCAAGCCGAGTGCGGTCAACCACTTCATCCACCGGGTACCCACGATCATCATCTTCTGGGCGTCCGCGGTGCCCTGCTCGCGGAAGAACTTGAGCAGGAACGGGTACGTCGGCAGGGTATTGCGGCGGATGTTCCGATTCTCTTCGAGCTGCAGTCCGGCGCGCTTGCCCATCGCCTTGTACCCGCGCAACGGGACCGATCCGAGCGTTCCGTAGGACTTCGCGACGCGGGTGCGGATCGCCATCCAGAACGGTGTCTTGCCGAAGAACGTCATGGTCGGAACGAAATCGGATACGGCCAGGTAGCCGCCCGGTTTGAGCACCCGGGCCGCCTCGGCCAGGAATTTCTCGCGCGACGGGAAATGGAAAATGCATTCGACCGCCAGGACCCGATCGAATGAGTTGTCCTCGAATGGCAGCGCGCAGGCGTCGGCCTCGACCCAACTGGTCCGGTTGCCCGAGATCGGCGTGATCTGGGATTCGGCGGCGGCGAGTTGACGCGGATCGATATTGAGACCGGTCAGATCCATATTCGAATACGCGGCGTTGATCTGCCCGATGGTGCCACCGAATCCGCATCCGGCGTCGAGCAGTTTCTGCCCGTCCGCGACCTTAGCGGCCCCCATCAGCACCCGATCCATCAGTTGCATCGCGGCGATATAGTCCGCCCGGGTACCGACGGCCGTCTTCGGGTCTTCCCAGTAACCCCAGTGCACCTGGTTTTCCCACAGCTGGCCGACCTCGCCGCCGTCCTGCCGCTCGTCGATGAGCAAATCGAAGTAAGGCAAAGCCGGTTTCCGTTGCCCGGACTGCTGTTCCGGCAAGGTCTTGGCCGCCTGTGTGGCGGAAGATTGATTCATTGCTGCCTTTCTCATGGCGCCTACGCGGTTTCGCGAAGCAGCCGGTGGATATGTGTGGACCCAGTCATAACGTGGGCATCAATTCGGCAAACGCAAGGATCATGAACACCAGTAGAGCCAACCCGATCAGCCCGCCGGCGGGAATCATGGCGACACACACCCCCACCCAGACCAGAAGCCGCGGCCATTCGAACGGCTGGTTACCCACAATGCCACCCCGATGGGCCCGTAGGGCGTGATAGGCAGCCCACACGCCGGTACCGGCCGCCGCGACGGCGATGATCCGCAAGCCGACCGGCGTCGCCACCACGGCCACCATCATCATGATCGCGACGGCAGCGAAACGCGGCCACATCATCGTCCGGCGCATGGCCAGACGCATACTGCGGTCCGGCTCGCCGCGGTAACGCGGCAGCCGTCCGTCGATCCCCAACGCGCGCCAGATCCACCGCGACCAGGCCGTGCGTAGACCGAGGTCTTCAGCGACGCGCCGGACGTCGGCGGCCGACTCGGCCATCATCTGACGTGACCGAGCGCTCCTCCAATAGGCCGCTTTGAAGACCTGTCGCGGAACTCCGAATTGCCGCGCAAAAGTGCGCGGCGGTCCCATCATCTCGCCGATCAACCAGCGGAGAAAGAACGGGAAGGTGATCGCGTACAGCGCCCGACGGAAACGCCCGGCGCGCTGAACAGCGCTGGCCAGTTGGACATCGGCGAACGATATGTGCCGCGCTTCCTCGGCCAAATGGATATAGGTGACCTTGTTCAGCAGCGGCAGTACCGCACCCGAGCTTCGATGCTGCAGAGTCTGCTGAAAATGCAGTGGTTGTTCGCCACAGAGCACGCCGATGAAAAGAAAAACGCTGGCATAGCCACCGATAAAGCTCAGGATCGGCCCGAAAATCCGGGATCCGCGCCGCATTCCGGGTACGTCCTCACCCGAGCGGTTGACGAATTCCTGGAACATCTGGATGTGATTGCATTCATCAGCCAACTCGGAGATCAGATACCGAAACGACGGAGAACCATTGGGCAATTTGTCGGCGTAATGCACCACGCCGCGGACCAACATCATCTCGAACTGAAGCGTCACCTTGAGAATATTCGCGGTGAGCCAACGACCCATATCGATACGTTGTTGCAGCGGCTGTTCGGCATACCAATCCGTGGCCGCAAGCGGAGCGATATCGGCATCCAATTGCCAGCGTGGATCGCTTTTATCCAACGCATTCTCAGGCGCATCCCAGTCGATATCGACATACGGCTCGAAATGCAGGCGCTCCCTGGCATCGCAGAGTGCTTCCACCCGGTCGGCGAAAATCGACTCCGGGGAACCGTCCATGCCGCTGACCGCCGTCATTCTCCGGCCTGCTGTGCAAAGCCGACCGTCACCTGCACCGGTCCACGAACTTCATCGCAACCGGGGGCGGTCGAACCCCATGTTGTACCTACGGGAATTAACACCGCTGTCATGCATTCAGCGCGCGCTGTACGAATATATAATCCCGATGCGAACGTCGAGGCAATGCTGACCACCTCACCCTCAACCCTGATTGATGGCACAATTTAACACCCGATCTCAATGACCCGATCGGATTTCCGAATCTTTGTCTATTACATGTCTACCGGTGACAATGCCACAGAACCGCCGGTATCGCGAGGATGGATCAGGGCACCGACGTCGCCGCGGCCGCACCGGACTTTGCCAGGTTACGAATTCCCCGCCTACGGGCGAACTCATCGCCGAGTCGGTTTCCAGCCGGTCAGCAGGACATGCGAGGTCAGCGCCACGCCGCAACCGATGAACCAGCTGTACTGCGCGACGCCATGGACGTCGACCATCACCGACAGCACCGCGGGTATCGCACCGAGCACCGTGGCGATCAATGCCGCGGGGTTGATCCCTGCGCGGTACCAGTATTTCCCGCGGCGATCCAGGGTGAACAAGTCGTCGACCACCAATACCTGCCTGCGCACCAGGTAATGGTCGGCCACCAGCACACCGAACAATGGGCCGATAAGGGCGCCCAACACTTCCAGCGTGTAGTGGATGACCGTGGGGTTGTTGTACAGGTTCCACGGGGTGATCAACACCGAGGACACCGCCGCGATCATCCCGCCGGCGCGCCAGCTGATGTATTGCGGCGCGACATTGGAGAAGTCGAATGCCGGGCCGACGAAGTTCGCGACGATGTTGATCCCGATGGTCGCAACCACCAGGGTGCAGGCGCTCAACACGATGGCAAAGACATTGTCGGTTCGCGCCACCATACTCACCGGATCGCTGATCAACTCACCGAACAGCGGCACGGTCAGGGAGGTGCTGACCACCGCCAGAACCGAGAAGATCACGAAGTTGATCGGCAACCCCAACAGATTCCCGCGCCGCACCGTCGCGAAACTCTTTGCGTAGCGGGAGAAGTCGCCGAAGTTGAGCATCGGGCCGGAGAAGTAGGACACCACCAGCGCAACGGCACCGCACAACACCGGAATCGAATGCAGCCCGGTGCGGGATACTCCACCCAGATCGAGATCGATTGCGTCCCAACCGGATTCGGATATCAGGTAGCCGCACAGCAGGATCATGACCGCAGACACCGCGGGTCCGCACAAGCTGATGAACCGGCGTATCGCTCCCATCCCGCGCCAGAACACGCAGATCTGCAGCGACCACAACAGCAGGAAACTCCCCCAGCCGAGCAGCGGCAGACCCAGAAATCCGTAGTCGGCCGGCGATGCGTACGGCAGTAGGACGGGAAACAGCTTGAGCAGCACCACATCCAGTGCCGCTGAAGCCAGATAGGTCTGGATACCGAACCATGGTACGGCGATCAGTCCCCGGATCACCGCGGGAATGTTGGCGCCGAGCACACCGAACGCGGATCGGCACATCACCGGATAGGGCACACCGGCGCTCTGACTCGGCTTGGCCACCAGGTTGCACAATGCACACACGATGGCACTGCCGATCAGCAACGCGACGAGCACCTGCCAACTGGCCAGTCCCAGCGCGAACAAACTGCCCGCCGTCACGTAGCCACCGATGGTCTGCACATCGGACATCCACATCGCAAAGATGTGATAGGCGGACCAATTCTGCTCGCGCAGCGGTGCCAGGTCGTCGTTCGTCAGCCGTGGGTCATACCCGGAAATCAGTCACCTCGCGCCAAAAGGCCGGTATCGGTGGGCAATCCGACGATGACGTCGTTGAGGCTGTGCGCGTGACGTTCCGATACCGCGCGCAACCGAGCCGCATCGCGGGCCAGGAAGGCCTCCAGCATCTCGTCATGGTCGGCGTTGAGCCGGGCGTGATCGTCGGGCGCCACGTGCACCATCGGCTGGGCCGGCTCGATGATGTTCCAGGTGACCTCGAGCATCTGCAGCAGCCGCGCCATACCCGACGGGCGCGCCAGCGCGAAGTGGAAGTTTCGGCTCTCCCGCGAGAACGCGGCGGCGTCTCCCTTCCGAATCGCCTGGCGCATACGCTCATTGGCATCCTTGGCGACCTTTTGGTCGTTCTCAGTCGCATTGACCACGGCATGCGACTGCGCGGCCATCTCCAGCGATTCGCGCACGATGTACATCTCGTAGAGTTCCTGGACCGTCAGTTGCGCAACCGCATAACCGGCGTTCGGCCGGTGCGTCACCAGGCCCTCACCCATCAGCGTCTTGAGCGCCTCGCGCACCGGAATATGGCTGACGCCAAACAGATCCGCCAGGTCGGCCAACGGCACCGAGGACCCCGGCGGCGCATCACCGTTGAGGATGAGCCGCCGCAATTCGGTGACCACGGTCTGCTGCGCACCGCCGTGTCGATCCACGACCAAATTGTTCAGCAGGGGTGGACGAATGCGACTCGGCATTCTCGACAGCCTACCGATCAACCGTAGAAGCGCGTGACTCTTGTCCGTAACCGGTCGATCGCCACGTCCAGCACCATCTTGCGCGCTCGCCGCAGCAAAAATTCAGGGATTGGAGCCACCAGATCGACGATGATGTCGAACCGCACCCGGGTCTGGTCGCCCTCCCGGGTCAGGTTGTATTCGGCATGCTGACTGCGTTGCTGAAAGGTGTCGGTGGCGTCCCACGCCATCCAGTCATCGCCCCAGTGATACTCCAGGAGCTCTTTGTCGGTGACGCCCATGATCTTCACCGTCGTCTTGACGTGATGCGGACGGCCATCGGGATGTCGGTCCAGTACTTCGATTTCGCGGTGCAGGTTCGACCATGTCGGCACCTCGTCGATCTCGGCCAGCGCATCCAGGATGGCTTCGGGCGAGGCGTCGAACACCACTTCGCGTGTTGCTCTGACTGCCATGAAGGCGAATCTAGCAATCTCGCGAGCCGATCGCACCGATGTGTAGCTAACTGTTACCAATTACCAGTCGATGGCGTCAATTGGGGTGGGACCTTGCGGCGGCGCCCCCACCCGGCCCGCCGGGGTACGGGAGAATCGGGGCGCCGGCGCGGCCTGGTCCACGCTATCGACGGTGACGATGGTGGACCGGGCCCGCAAATGTTCGCCCGCCGCAGCTTCGGTCCAGTTCAGCACCGGAGTCACGCAAGCATCGGTGCCGGCAAAGATCTCCGTCCACGCCTCGCGGGTCTTGGCGGCGAACCGCTCGGCGAAAATCTCGCGCATCTGGTCGTAGTGCGCCAGATCGAACTGGTTCGGCACCTCGTCGGGCGCCAGCCCCAATCCGCACAACAGCTCTGCAAAGAACTGCGGCTCGATCGATCCGACCGCCATGTACTGACCATCGGAGGTCTCGTACACCCGGTAATACGGCGCCCCACCGTCGAGCAGAAAGGACTCGCGCTCGTCCTTCATGGCACCGGTGGATTTCATCGTCCACATCATCTGGGCCAGCATGCTCACGCCGTCGACCATCGCCGCGTCGATCACCTGGCCCCGACCGGACTTCTCCCGCTCGTACAGCGCGGCAAGGATTCCCATCACCGCCAGCATCGACCCGCCGCCGAAATCGGCGACCAGATTCAGCGGCGCCACCGGCGGACGATCCCGATAGCCGATCGCCGACAACGCCCCGGTCTGCGAGAGGTAGTTGATGTCGTGGCCGGCCGTGGTGGCCAACGGCCCGTCCTGCCCCCAGCCGGTGATCCGGGCGAAGATCAGCCGTGGGTTGACGGCCTCGCATTCGACCGGTCCGATACCCAGCCGCTCACAGGTCCCCGGGCGGAAACAGTCAAGCAGCACATCGGCTTTCGCCGCCAGATCCAAAAGTGCGCCCGGCTGTGACTTGACGTCCAGATCCACCACCCGCTTGCC
>Ga0153956_1003453_pt1 | contig 10051 bp, 11 predicted proteins | sample TSFL040MetaG_FD_104704 | JGI IMG/M metagenome (GOLD analysis project Ga0153956, IMG submission 104704) | Attine ant fungus gardens microbial communities from Florida, USA - TSFL040 MetaG | ecosystem: Host-associated > Fungi > Mycelium > Unclassified | place: USA: Florida, Wekiwa Springs...
ACGCCGTGCGACAGTTGAGCACGAATGGTTTCGCGCTGCTCCATGCGGCGCGAAACCATCCCTGTGCTGCATGCCGGAATCATCGCACCTGTCATGGTCCGCGACGAACAAACCCGGCGAAGCCGCAGCTTCACGTTTTTTTCTTCGCAACCTTCGCAGGTTTTGCCTTTTTAGCCGCTGACGCTTGCTTTCTGGACCGGCTGCATTCGATCGCGGCGCGAACGAGCGCCTTCAGCGCGCGCTGGTTGACCTTATCTCCCTCGAAGCAATCGATCGCCCGCCGCTGATTGCCTTCAAGGCCAGCGTTGAACAGCTTGCCGGGATCGGGCAGCCGCGCGCCGTGATCGAGGGTCAGCTTCATTCCCGCCTCATGACAACACTCGCACCCGCGAAGCATACCGCCGCGCAGCCGCAACTGCGCATCTCTGCTGTTTTATTCCCCCACTTCTCACAAAAATCTCACCTCGTTCGAATTTGATGCCGTGTTAGCTTTCTCGCCGAGTGGCCCGGCAAACGGCCGCCCCTCGTGTGGTGGTTCAGAAGTTCGCTTTATTGTCTCGGCAAATCCCTCAAGCGAACTTCTGAACTTAAACCACACTGGAATCATAAATTTGCCAGTGTCCTTTCGAATCCGAAGTTCGCACCGGAGGATACTGCATGATGAGGCGAACTTCGGATTCAGGACACTGGGGGAGAGACCAATATGAAATTGTTCAATGCCTGTGTCGTGGCGGCGTTCGCTGCCTTATCGCTTGGCGCCGCCGAAGCGGCCGACTATCCCGCGCCGAAACAAGGCGAATTCGTCGCCAGGAATTTCAAATTCCATACCGGCGAAACCATGCCGGAATTGAAGCTGCACTACACCACCGTGGGCGAGCCCACCGGACAGCCGGTGCTGGTGCTGCATGGCTCCGGCGGCAGCGCGGCGACCATGCTGACGCCGGCCTTCGCGGGCGAACTGTTCGGCCCCGGCCAGCCGCTCGACGCCGCCAAATATTTCATCATCATCCCGGACGGCATCGGCCACGGCAAATCCGCCAAACCTTCAGACGGCATGAAGACCGCGTTTCCGAAATACGATTACGACGACATGGTGGAGGCGCAACATCAACTCGTCATCCAGGGGCTCGGCGTGAAGCACCTGCGCCTCATCATCGGCAATTCGATGGGCGGCATGCACGCATGGCTGTGGGGCGAGAAGTATCCGGCCTTCATGGACGCGCTGGTGCCGATGGCCTCGCAGCCGACCGAAATGGCGGCGCGCAACTGGCTGTTGCGACGCGCGATGCTGGAGACGATCCGCAACGATCCCGGCTACATGAACGGCAACTACACGACGCAGCCGCCGATGATCAAATATGCGGTGGCGGCGTTCGGCCTCGCCTCGGCGGGCGGCACGCTCGGCTATCAGTCGCTCGCGCCCACCGGCGAGAAGGCCGACAAGATGTACGACGCGCGCATCAACGGGCCGTTCCACGCCGACGCCAACGACTTCGTCTATCAGTGGGACGCCTCGCACGATTTCAATCCGTCCGCGGGACTGGAGAAGATCACGGCACCGGTGCTGCTCATCAACGCCGCCGACGACGAGCGCAACCCGCCGGAGACCGGCGTGACCGAAGCCGCGATGAAGCGCGTGAAGAACGGAAAGATCCATCTCATTCCGGCCAGCACGCAGACGCGCGGGCATTCGACCACGGGGAACGCGAAGTTCTACAAACAGCAGCTTGCCGACTTCATCGCCGCGACGGCGAAGTGAGGCAGCACAACAGCTTTCAAGGCTACTTGGAAAAACCACCCGTCATGCCCGGCTTGATGCCGGGCATCCACGTCTTATGAATCTCAATTTTAGCGAAGAAGACGTGGATGGCCGGGACATAGGCGAGCGGAAGCGACGCCGTTCTTGGAACGGCCATGCCCGGCCATGACGGACCTGTAGATTGCCGCCAAAACGCTGTCCCGGCACACCGTCTCATCTTGCCGGAATCATTCCGCTCGGCATAGTTCGGAATGGACAAGCTTCCGGCGAGAGACACCGTGCTCAAACACCTGACCCACCCGCTCACCATCGCGATCCTGCTGGCGTTCAATGGCGGCGTGGTCGATACTGCGGGTTTTCTCGGCCTGCACGGGCTCTTCGTCGCTCACGTCACCGGCAACTTCGTCACCATGGGCGCCGCGATCGTCGGTGGCGGTCACGGCTTCATCGGCAAACTGCTGGCCTTGCCGGAATTCGTGATCGTCGTTGGATTGGCTCGCCTCGCGGGTACGGCGTTGCGGCGGCGGAACTGGCCGGCGATGCCGATCCTGTTCGTGACCAAAATCGTGCTTCTGATGGCGTTTTCGGCCATGGCGATCTGGCACGGGCCGTTCGCCGACGGTGACTCGTCGATCGCGCTCTGGACCAGCGCCGTCGGCGTCGCCGCGATGGCGATGCAGACCGCCGTGCAGCGCGTGCATCTCGCGGACATGCCACCCTCCACCATGATGACCGGCTCGACGGTGCAGGCGACGCTCGATGCCGTCGATCTCCTCACCCGCGCCCATCCTGAACAACGGGCCGCCACCCGTGCCCGCTTCAACCGGCTCTGCTGCACCATTGCCGCCTTCGTCATTGGCTGCGCGATTTCAGCGCTGCTGTTTTCCTTTGTCGGCTTCTGGTGCCTGCTGCTGGCCGTGTTCGTCGCCATGTGCGCGACCGATCTGCAATCGTCGCGCTAAAGCGTTTTCCAGATGCAAATTGTCCCGCAGCGGCCGGGCCGATGCGGGACAAGAGAACAAAATCCTGAAATGCGCGGATGAAGCGATCAGGCTTCTTCCGGCGGATTGTCTTCGCCGATATGGCCGATATGGCGCTGTTCGTAGAGCTGCAGGCCGATCCGCTCGATCACGTCGAGCTGGGTCTCGAGGAAGTCGATATGGCCTTCCTCATCCTTCATCAGCGACTCGAACAGGTCGCGCGACACGTAATCCTTGACGCTGTGGCAGTAGGTGGCGGCCTCCTGATAGAGATCGCGCGCGCCGTGCTCGGCGGCAAGGTCGCATTCCATGACTTCCTTCACGGTCTGGCCGATGCGCAGCGGATCGAGCACCTGCATGTTCGGGAACCCGTCGAGGAACAGGATGCGATCGGTGAAGCGATCGGCGTGATGCATTTCCTCGATCGATTCCTTGCGCCACTGCTTGGCCAGTTCCTTCAGGCCCCAGTGGTTCAGAAGGCGGAAATGAACCCAATACTGATTGATGGCCGTGAGTTCGCTCCGCAGCCCCTTGTTCAGGTAGTCGACAACCTTGGGATCACCCTTCATAGCCACTCCTAATCTCCTGAATTGGATGAGAACCTAATTTAGAACGTTTCTAAATCAGATTCCGGCCAGGAGCAAGTCCCGCGCGACGTGCAAGATTGCAGGAAAGAATTGCGACAACCGGGGATCAGGCGGCTTCGTTGAGAGGGTTTTTCTCAGCGGAATCAACACTGTCCGCCACGGCAGCCGTGTGCGGGCAGCCGTTGCAGCAGGATTTGGCGCAGGCTCCCAGAGCCTCATCCATGATTTTGCGGATGGTGCGGGCGCAGCGGCCGCACTGGGCACTGCAACCAAGGCAGCCATAGACCTGCCCTGCCGTCCGGGGAGGCTGCTGTGTGTCGGTGACGACACCGCGAACATCGTGGTCGCTCAACACATTGCAGGAACAGACGATCATCAGCACCAACATCGGCGATCATTGAAGGCCCCATCGATATGTCACCCTCCCTGACCGGATGCAAAAGCAAAACAGCCTGTTTCAAGCTATTCCAAACTGGCGGGCCCTCCGGGACATGGGGCCATCCATGCCCCTCTTCCCCGCCCAGAATCATTTTCCTCCGGAAACTGGGGATATGTCCCGATCAACAATCATGGAGGAGTGTTACGGCAACCCGCATGGAACAAAAAAACAATCTATTACAATGGCTTATATATTTATCACAATGCACCACTGACGAATTCTTAACCCCTTGATCTCATTTTCGTCACATAGCGCACGTACTTCGCGCCTGCACAAATTCCCAAATAGAAGTGAGAATCATGCGGATACTTCCGATTGCCATTGCTGTTGCCCTGATGTCGATGAGCGCCCCCGTCGTGGCACAGGAAGCATCGGTCCAGCCCGCCAAGGTCTCCGCCTTCCGCGCCGCCATCAACGAAGTGGCGATCATCCGCTGCCACGCCGCCCTCAAGCTCAAGGCCGAGCAGGAAAAGCACTGGCCGGCAGTCGCCGCCGCGCTGCGCACCCTGTCGCGCGGGCCGGTCACCGAGGAAGCCGTGCGCCGCGCCGCTCCGGCTGTCACCCCTTTGCTGGAAACGCTGGATGACCGGCAGCGCGAGGTGGCCATGAACTTCGCGCAGCGCGCGGGCCTCACGCAATACGCCTCGCTGTTCTGATCCGCATCCACATCGCCTCGCGCGATGTTCCATTCTTCCGGGCTCCGGGCTGTGCGAGACAATCGCCATAGCTTTCGGAGCCCGCGTCATTTCGGGGAGACAGCGCGCTTCCGCCATGGCATGTCCGGCACGCACGGTGCATGACACAGCCGCCCCCCAGACCAACCGCCACTGACCTGACATGACTCCCTATCAAAAAATCCGGTATGCGCGGCTCGCGCGCGTGGTTTCCGCCCGCTGGCAGCGGCGCGCCATTTTCCTGCTCGGCGGCGTCGCGGTCGGCGGTGCGGCGGTGGGCCTCGCTCTGCTGGCCGATCAGGCTCAGTTCGCGTTCGGCTGGCTGATCGCGAAACAGCGCTACGCATCGCTGATCGTCACGCCGCTCGGCTTCATGCTGTCGGTCTATCTGACCAACAAATATTTCAAGAACGCACAGGGCAGCGGCATTCCGCAGGCGATCGCCGCGCGTCACCTCACCGATCCGACCGCACGGAACACTTTGGTGTCGATCCGCATCGCCATCGGCAAGGTGCTGCTGACGCTGCTTGGCCTGATCTGCGGCGCATCGGTGGGACGCGAAGGCCCGACGGTGCAGGTCGGCGCATCGATCATGTTCGCGCTCGGCCGGTTTTCTCCGAGGCGCCAGCCGGGCCTGATCCTCGCGGGCTCCGCGGCCGGTGTCGCGGCCGCTTTCAACACGCCGCTCGCGGGCATCGTGTTCGGTATCGAGGAAATGAGCCGCGCCTTCGAGACGCGCACCAGCAGCCTCATCATCGCGGCCGTCATCGCCGCCGGTCTGACCTCGCTCGCGATAATGGGCAACTACTCCTATTTCGGCAGCACGCCCGCGACCCTGCGCATGGGCATGGACTGGCTCGCCGTTCCAACCTGCGGCGTGATCGGCGGTCTCGCGGGCGGACTGTTCAGCCGCATCCTCATTGTGATGGCGCGCGGCATTCCGAATGCCTTCGGCCGCACGATCAAAAAGAATCCGCTGCTGTTCGCGCTGGCCTGCGGCCTCGCCGTCGCGATCTGCGGGATCGTGTCGGGCGATACGATCTACGGCACCGGCTACACGCAGGTGAAGGCGGCGCTCGAGGGCGGGCATCCGCTGCCCGAGAGTTTCGGCGTCCTGAAATTCCTGGCGACGACGTGCGCCGCGATCGGCGGCATTCCGGGCGGCATCTTCTCGCCGTCGCTCGCGGTGGGCGCAGGCATTGGCGCCAATATCGCGGCTCTGTTCCACGACACCGCCCTGAGCGCGCTGATGCTGCTCGGAATGGTGTCGTATTTCGCGGGCGTCGTGCAGGCGCCGATCACCGCTTTCGTGATCGTTACCGAAATGACCGACAACCACGCCATGGTCGTGCCGCTGATGACGGCAGCGCTGATCGCCCATGCGAGTTCGCGGCTGATCTGCGCGGAAGGCGTGTATCATGCGCTGGCAAAAGGCTTTACCGCCGAGGCCGAACGTCTCCATCCCACGCCTGCAGCCAGCAAGGCGAATTAAGACGGCGATTCGTTTCCCACGGGCTCGTTGCGTCCGGCCGCCAAGACACGCCGGATGCGACATGCCCCTTAGAATTCCTCTGAGATTCAGCGTTCCAAGCCCCTTATCTGGAAACCAGGCCCGAAAATCCGGAACTTTACTGCGCAGATTAAAAGTTCATGGCAGAAAACAGGCGCGCCCGTTCAGCCTTTATTCAAAGCGTCCGGTGCAACCTTCAGGCGCGGTGACCGTTGTCCGGGCCGTTCATAATTCGAAAGGTGAAGCCATGAAGAAGATGATCCTGGCAGTCGCAGCGGCCGCCACCCTTGCGGCAGCAAGCCTCGCGCCAGCGCCGGCTAGCGCGCGCGACGGAGGTGCCGTTGCAGCGGGCGTCCTCGGTGGTCTCGCCGCAGGCGCCATCATCGGCGGTGCTGCCGCGTCCGCCCCTCCGCCGGCCTATTACGGCCCGGGCCCGGCCTACGTCGCCGGTCCGCCCTGCTACTGGCGCCGCGAGCGTTTCTGGGACGGTTACGGCTGGCGCGTCCGTCGCGTTCAGATCTGCGACTAAATCGCTTACGCCTTTTAAGGCTTTGAATACCAACACCCCTGCCGGTGAAGCGGCGGGGGTGTTTTGATTCCGATCTCCTTAAGACTTGCCATCTCTATTAGGCGGACACCGGCAGGCTCCAAGGAGAGGTCCATGAAAACGCCGTGCGTCCTGTTCGTTCTTGCGACAGTCTCAGCTCTGCTCGCCGACGCGATGCCCGCCATCGCCGCCGACCTGCCGGACAACCGCGCCCCCGTTCCGGTTTATGCCCCGCGTGCGCGGCTCTATCGGGTCGTGCCGGGATGCCGTCTCGGCGAGGAACGCTGGTGGGACGGCTACGGCTGGCACATCCGCAGCATCCAGGTCTGCCGCTGAACACACGGCAAGCGCTCAGCGCCCCGCCTGCATCGCCCGCAACACGGTTTCGCTCGGCCAGCAATCGACCTTCAATCCCGCGCGCTTCTGATATGCACCGAGTGCGGCGCGCGTCAGCATGCCCGCCTTGCCGTCGATCTTGTCGGCGTAGAGACCGATCGCGGTGAGCTTCTTCTGCATCGTCTCGACATCGGCGGTGCGCAACTGCGATGACGCCGACCACGGCGTCGCGAACGGCTGGCCGTCATTCATCCGGTCACTGAGGTGGCCGACGAACAACACGTAGAGATCGGAGAAATTGTATTCCTTGATGACGAAGTAGTTCTTCGTCACCAGAAACGACGGACCGTAGATTCCCTCGACCTGCAACAATGAGGCGGGCGTGGCTTTCTCGGCCGCGCTCCATTGCTCACCGCGCACCGGCACGAAACCTTCACGCAGCCATTCGCCGAGCGGCTTGGTCACTTCCGGCACACCTTCGGTGCAATCGGCGCGCGGCGGCGCCTTCACCTCGTAGGCCCAGCGGATGCCGCGCTGCCAGCCCTTGTTGACGAGTTGCTGCGCGGCGGAGGCCAGAGCATCCGGCACCGACGTCCAGATGTTGACGTGTCCGTCCTTGTCGAAATCGACGCCATGCTTGGCGAGTTCGGACGGCAGGAATTGCGTCAGCCCGGTCGCGCCGCCCCACGAGGCACGCAATCCCTTGCGGGTGACGTCGCCGTGCTGGATCAGCTTCAGCGCCTCGATGAACTCGCCACGATATTGATCCTTGCGGCGGCCGGCATAGGCCTGCGTCGCCAGCACCGTCAGCCCGTCATAAGGCAAGCGGTAGCGCCCGTAATCGGTCTCGCGTCCCCAGATCGCGAGGATGACGGAGCCCGGCACGCCGAAGCGGCGCTCGATGGCGATGAGCGTGTCGCGATATTTCGCGGCCAATTGCTGGCCATCGACGGCCAGCCGCGCGATCCGCGCTTCCTTCACATAGTCCGCGGGCACCTGAACGAATTCGGCCTGCGACGGCGCGCCGGTTTTCGGCCGCCCCGGCAGCATCAAGTCCGGCAGCTTGTAGTCGGGGGCAAGGTCACGGGTCTGCGTCTCGAACGTCGCGCGCGTGACACCCGCCTTTTCGGCCTCCGGCCAGAGCGAGGCGATGAAGCGCGTGAAGCCCTCATCGTCGGCGCGCGAAGGACCGGCCATCAGCACCAGCGTCATGGCGAGAAGCACCGCGGCGACCCAATCCAGCCCTCGCTTGACGCTCACCCGGACTGGATTGCTTCGCTTCGCTCGCAATGACGTTATCCCTTCGCGCGAGCATCCACGTGCCGCCGCGTCAATGAGCGTGTTCGCCCTCATGTTCCAATCCAGCCGAAATGCGATCCACCCAGGCGATGCCGAGCGCCGAGAGCACGAACACGACATGAATGATGGTCTGCCACATCACGCCTTCGGAGGTGTAGTTGGTGGCACGTCCGACGCCGCCGAGATTGCCCGCCTCGATGAAGGTGCGCAACAGATGGATCGAGGAAATGCCGATGATCGCCATCGCGAGCTTGATCTTGAGCACGCTGGCGTTGACATGACTCAGCCATTCCGGCTCGTCCGGATGACCCTTGAGATTGAGGCGCGACACGAACGTCTCGTAGCCGCCGACGATCACCATCACCAGAAGGTTCGAGATCATCACCACGTCGATCAGCCCGAGCACCACCAGCATGATCTGCTGCTCGCTGAAATCGAACGAATGATTGATCAGATGCCACAGCTCTTTCAGGAACAGGACGACGTAGACGCACTGCGCGACGATCAGTCCGATATAAAGCGGAAGCTGCAGCCAGCGCGAGCTGAAGATCAGCATCGGGATCGGGCGAAGATCGACGCCTTTCGGCGGCAACGGCGTCTCCGGGGTCAGCGACATGATGGAAAGGCTCCGGCGGGTTCAATGCGAATCTCGAGCGGGAATCATGCCAGATTCGCCAACCCCGCGCTGCGCCGGACCTGCACCGCAACGGTGTTTTCCGCCGCGGGAAAGCCTCAGCGCACCGCGACCAGAAACAGACGGGGATAATGCAGCAACACTTTGCCGTCCTGCTGCGGCAAATAGCTCGCCGCCAGGCGCGCGGTATATTGCGCGAGGAACTCCTTGCGCCGGGGCACATCCAGCGGATCGAGGTACGGTCGCAGCCCTGTTCCCTTGACCCATTCGACAATCTCGGTCGCATCGTCGAGCGCGTGAATATAACCCGTGTGCCAGATTTCGAACCGCGAACACAGCGGCCGCAACGCATCGTAATAGACGCGCGGTGACGGCAGCGTGTCGCGCAGCCGGGTGGCGTCCGACAGAATATTGCGCCATGGCCCATCCAGCGCCACCTCGCGCATCATCACATGCGAGGGCTCGGCGAGATTGTCCGGCATCTGCACGGCGAGCACGCCACCCTGAGGCAACGCCGCGAGCAGCCGCGCCAGTTGCGAAAGATGATCCGGCACCCATTGGAAGATCGCATTGGCGAACAGCACGTCGGCATCCGCGGGCGGCTTCCAGTGCGAGACGTTCGTCTCGATGAACTCGACCCTCGGCAGGCGTTCGCGGGCCTGCCGCAGCATGTCGGCGGAGGTGTCGATGCCAGTGACCTTCGCGTCCGGCCAGCGCTGAACGAGAAGTTCGGTCGAATTGCCCGGCCCGCAGCCGATGTCGATCACATGGCGCGGCGCGGTCAGCGGAATCTGCGCGAGCAGATCGCGCGAGGGGCGCGTGCGTTCATCCTCGAATTTGAGATATTGGCGCGCATCCCAATCAGCCATCGCAAGTCTCCAGTCCTGCTCCGTCATGGCCGGGCGTGACGAAAACCGGCGGCGATCCCAAATTGTCCTCAGCGCGTCAGCTTCTTGTATTTCACCCGATGCGGGATCGCCGCATCCTGGCCGAGGCGGCGCAGCTTGTCCTTCTCGTAATCCTGGAAGTTGCCCTCGAACCATTCGACATGGCTGTCGCCCTCGAAGGCCAGCATGTGGGTGGCGATGCGGTCGAGGAACCAGCGATCATGGCTGATGATGACGGCACAGCCGGCGAAATCCTCCAGTGCCTCTTCCAGCGCACGCAGCGTATCGACGTCGAGATCGTTGGTCGGTTCGTCGAGCAGCAGCACGTTGGCGCCGGACTTCAGCATCTTGGCGAGATGCACGCGGTTGCGCTCGCCACCCGACAGCGCTCCCACCTTC
>Ga0153956_1003455_pt1 | contig 10046 bp, 11 predicted proteins | sample TSFL040MetaG_FD_104704 | JGI IMG/M metagenome (GOLD analysis project Ga0153956, IMG submission 104704) | Attine ant fungus gardens microbial communities from Florida, USA - TSFL040 MetaG | ecosystem: Host-associated > Fungi > Mycelium > Unclassified | place: USA: Florida, Wekiwa Springs...
CATGCCCAAGGGACGCTACGGCATCATGCTGCGCCACATGCCGCGCGTCGGCAGCCTCGGGCTCGACATGATGCTGCGGACCTGCACCATCCAGACCAACCTCGATTATTCGAGCGAGGCGGACATGGTGAAGAAGTTCCGCGTCAGCCTGGCGCTGCAGCCGCTCGCCACTGCTCTGTTCGCCAATTCGCCGTTCACCGAAGGCAAGCCCAACGGCTTCCTGAGCTATCGGTCGCACATCTGGACCGACACCGATCCGCACCGCACCGGCATGCTGCCCTTCGTGTTCGAGGACGGGTTCGGCTATGAACGATATGCCGACTACATGCTCGGCGTGCCGATGTACTTCGTCTATCGCGACGGCGGCTATATCGACGCCGCCGGCCTCGATTTCCGCGATTTCCTGGCGGGCAAGCTTCCGGTCCTGCCCGGCGAGAAACCGCGCATCGCGGACTGGACCGACCATCTTTCGACCGCCTTCCCCGAGGTACGGCTGAAGAGCTTCCTCGAGATGCGCGGGGCCGACGGTGGACCTTGGTCGGAAATCTGCGCGCTGCCGGCGCTGTGGGTCGGCCTGCTCTATGACGACCAGGCGCTCGACGCCGCCTGGGACGAGATCAAGCATTGGACGATCGAAGATCACAACCGTATCCGCGCCGAGGTGCCGCGGCTCGGCCTCAAGGCGCGCGGGCCGCGCGGACGGACCTTCCAGGAGCTCGGCAAGCAGATCCTCGACATCGCGCACAAAGGCCTGGCAGCGCGCAAGCGGCTCAACAGCGCCGGCGACGACGAGACGGGTTTCCTCAATCCGCTGCGCGAGATCGTCGCTTCGGGCAAGACGCCCGCCGAGCGGCTGCTCGATCGCTACAATGGCGAGTGGCAGGGCGACATCAGCCGCATCTATGGCGAGATGAGCTACTGAGCCCCGCCCGCGCGGCAACCCCGCGCTGCTCCGAAGCTTACGCCGTCGCCTATGTCGTCGCCCTGACGAACGTCAGGGCCTCAGGAAGGTGAAGCGCACTGGGCGGAAGCGCTCTAATGTCCTGAGGTTCCAGCCTGCGCCGGGCCGACGCGCCGGTTTCACCCAACCGAAGCTTACGAAGCTGACGCATGCGCGCGCTCCACTTCCCCCTGGGCCTCCGTTCGCTTCGAGCTTGCCGGAATCGGGGAATCGCTGCGGGCCAGCGGACATCCGCGCCCGTCGGCGCGCGTTGATTCTGGAGCGGGTGAAGGGAATCGAACCCTCGTCGTAAGCTTGGAAGGCTTCTGCTCTACCATTGAGCTACACCCGCGCCGCATTTGCCCATGCCATCGCAAGGTATCCGCGGTCAACGCGTGAAGCGGGCGTTGACACCGCCGCCCTCAGTCGCCAATGAGCCGCCTCCCATCAGGGCGCCCAAGGACAGGTGGCCGAGTGGTTAAAGGCAGCAGACTGTAAATCTGCCCGTGAAAGCGTACGCTGGTTCGAATCCAGCCCTGTCCACCATCCACCCGAGCGGCGGTTTTCAAATCGATATCCTGACGCCCCGCGGGGCCGGTCCGGCTGCGCCGCCACGCCGATTTCGAATATGATGCTGGGCCGGTTCTGGCCGGATCAGCGCCGCGCTGCGGCGGCGGCACACGGGATTGTATCCCACTGTCTCTGCCTCACCCTGCGGTCTTGCTGACCACCGCAATCGCGAGGAAATGCTCGTGCCGCTGCGGTGACGCGGTGACGCGCGCGCCCAAGCGCCGGAAAAGTTCGTCGACCAGCGCCGCGCCGTTCGGCCGTGCCGCGAACGCCATGGCGGCGATCGGGCCACAGACGGCGCGAAGCATGCCCGCCCAGCGGCAGCCGAGTTGGCCGGCGTCGCCGGTCGCCTGATATTCGTCCCAGAAAGGATCGGGCGCTTCGGGCGTTTCGGCGTGGTCGAGGGTCAGGCCCATGAAGGAACCGTTGGCGAAAGGCGCCTGGAGATCGGGAACGGTCCGGCCGACGACGGGCGTGGTGAAGCGGGCCACTTCGGCCTCGGTCAGGAGGCCGGCATCGGCCATTTCACGGGTTGCCCCCCAGAGCTCTCCGGCGATCCAGTCCCAGCCATGCGCTTCGGGCGTCGCACCGAGCGCCAGACTGACGAGCTTGGCGCCGGGCGCCATTTCCGACGAGCGTGCGGCGAGAAAGTCGCGCCAATCCTGGGCCGACTGGGCGCGGGCGGCGCGACGCGCCTCATCCGAAGCACTGAGCACGGCCCAGACATGATCGGAAACCTCGGCCGGATTGCGGCTCAGCCAGTGCAGGGTCCAGCTGTTCCAGCCGAGATGAACGCGGCCGGCCGGCAATATCGGCTCGAAATAGGAGCGGCCGATGGCTGATGGGTAGACGCGCAGCCGGTTGGCCATGTAGCTGGCTGGGTCTCCGTCGAGCGCCACGAACAGGGACGCGAAGTCGTTCGACGGCAGATCGGTATGAACCACCTCGATCGCGCGATTCGAGCCGGCACGGGCGCGCAGCACGTCGATCCCCAACCCGATCGGGCGATTCGAGTTGCGCCCCTGCGACGCCCCATAATCGGCGAAGAGGAGTGGCGTGTCTTCGCCCGTCGGAATGGTGACGGTTCGCGCAGCCGCTTCGAGGAGAGGCAAGGCGAGCGCAATGCCTGCCGCCTGAAGATCTGAGTTGCGATTATAGAAGCCGCCGCCTTCCATAGCGGTGTTCGCGATTGCCGTATCGGTCGCCATGCGCCCCTCCCTGCCCCGAGGCGATGTTCGGCTTCGTCTCCGGATAAGTCCAGTCCGGCCCGATCAGGGTGCGAGCCGCCCATCCCCGATCGCCGACGCATCGAATTCGAACAGAACCGCCGGATCGGGCGGGGCGACCTTCGCGGCGATCTCGACCGGCGCGATGCTGCGGACGAGATGGGCGATGATGGCGAGCCGGGCGGCTTTCTTGTGATCGGCGCGGACGCAATGCCACGGCGCGTAGGGCGTGTGCGTGCGGGTCAGCATCGTGTCGCGCGCCGCCGAATAGGCGCTCCATTTCTCCTGCGCGACCTGGTCGAGCGCCGAGACCTTTAGCTGCTTGAGCGGATCGTTCCGCCGCGCGTCGAGCCGTTCCTTCTGCTCTTCGGGCGAGATGTCGAGCCAGAGCTTGACCAGCCTGATCCCGCTTTCGACCAGCATCCGTTCGAAATCGGGCGCGTCGCGGAGGAATTCGGCCTGCTGGGCGGGCGTCGAGAAACCCATCACCACCTCGACCCCGGCGCGATTGTACCAGGAGCGGTTGAAGATCACGAGTTCGCCGGCGGCCGGCAGATGGGCGACGTAGCGCTGGAAATACCAGGAGGTGCATTCGCGATCGGACGGCTTGGGCAAGGCGACGGTGCGCGTCTGGCGCATCGACAAATGCTCGGTGATCCTTTTGATCGAGCCGTCCTTGCCGGAACCGTCGCGCCCTTCGAGGACGACGACCGCGCGCTCGCCCGACGCCGCCGCGGCGACCTGCGCCTCGACCAGAGCGAGCTGCAGGCATTCAAGCTGGCTTTCATAGTCGTGCTCGTCGTGATCGTGCTTGGCCATCATCTCTCCTTCCGGACGGCGCACGCCTCGCCGGCCCGTGCCGCTGACTCGCCGGTCTTATCTGACGGAACCGAAACGGGCTGTCGACGCTTGGGCACTTCCCACCTCCGTCACGTCGCACGCGACGCGACGGTTCATCAGACTGACACGCACCAGTGCCATCAAAGCAGGATCATGTCGTTCAAGCATCTCGTCGATTCGCCGCGCCGCTATCCCGGCGGTGTCCTGTTCACTGTCGACCAGCATGCCGTGCAGCGCACCGTCTGGGTGACCGACAGGGCGATCGCCCGGATCGACCGCCGCGGGCGCGACGATCGCGGCATCCTGCATATCGTGATGGCCAACCTTCGCGAACTGGTCGAGCTGGCGATGGCCAAGGTCAGCAGCAAGGCGATGCCCGAGCTGGTCGTCGTCGACGAGGACGCCATCGTGGGACTCGCCATCGCGCGCTAGGCAGGCGCGCTTGGACGGGCCGCGCGTAAGCGGTTAAGGCGGTGGCCATGCGTAAAGGCCACCGTCCCTCCCAAGCCCCTGCCGGCCGTCCCCGTATCTGGGGCCGCCATCCCGTGACCGCAGCACTCGCCAACCCCGAGCGCAAGGTTCTGCGCGTGTGGGGCACGCGCGAAGCGCTCGCCGCGTTCGGCGCGTTCCCGCCAAGCATTCCGGTCACCTATGCCGACGTGGCCGATCTCGGCCGGCTGGTCCCCGCCGACGCACCGCACCAAGGCGTGGTGATCGAGGTCGAGCCCCTGCCCGACATCTGGCTGGGCGACCTGCTCGAACGCGGCGCCGACGACCAGCGCCCCTTGCTGGTGCTCGACCAGGTGACCGATCCGCACAATGTCGGCGCGGTGCTGCGATCGGCGGCGGCGTTCGACGCGCTCGGCATCATCACCCAGGATCGCCATGCGCCGCCCGAATCGGGCGCGTTGGCGCGGGCGGCGTCGGGCGCGCTCGAGCTGGTACCCTGGGTCCGGGTCGTCAATCTGGCGCGCGCGCTCGATGAAGTCGCCGAAGCCGGTTTCTGGCGCATCGGCCTGACCGGCACCGCCACGCGCACGCTGGCCGAAGCGGTCGGCAAGGCGCGGGTCGCCCTGGTGCTCGGTGCCGAGGGGGAAGGCATGCGCCAGAACACCGAGGCGCATTGCGACGAACTCGCCAAGCTGCCGATCAGCCCGCGGGTCGAAAGCCTCAACATCTCGAACGCGGCGGCGATCGCCCTCTACGCGGTGGCGACGCGCGGAAGCTGACGTTGCCCTGACGCAGGCCAGGGCCTCAGAATGTCTGCGATCGTTCGTTGCCCGTGGCGCGGAGTCGGCAGCGAGCGCTTCGCCTTGCAGAGGTCCTGACCTGCGTCAGGGCGGCTTCCAGAGGTCCTGACCTGCGTCAGGGCGGCTTCCAGAGGTCCTGACCTGCGTCAGGACGAGGGACTTGGCGGGGCCACCGCTGCCCACGCAGCGAAAGCCGGGTTGCCGGGCTTCGCCGCCTCCACCAGGGCGACGCGATCGAGCACCGCAAGGAAGGCGGCGAGCGCATCGGCCAGGACATTGCTGGTCGTACAGTCGGATCGCAGCGCGCAGCCCGAACAGTTGGCCAATCGCATGCCCGGCTCGAGAGCGCGCACGACCTCCCCGACGGTGATCTCGTCAGCCGGGCGCGCGAGCGAGACGCCGCCGCTGCGGCCGCGATGGCTGATGATGAAGCCGGCGCGGACAAGCGCCTGCGCGACCTTGGCCACGTGATTGTAGGATAGCCGCTGGTCGGCCGCGAAATTCGGCAACGCGATCGGACCGCCGCCGCTACGTGCGAGGAGGATGAGAAGCCTGAGCCCGAAGTCGGTGTGCTGGGTGAGCTGCATGACCGGGCAAGGTGGAAAATCCGCTTGCAGGAATCAAGATCACCAAATACCGGTATTTTTGTTACCTGATTTGGAGATCCTCATGCGCACCGCATCCCCCGAAGCCATGGCAATCGTCAAAAGCACCGCTCCGCTGCTCGAAAAGCATGGCGTCGCGGTCACCACCGCCATGTATGCGCGGCTGTTCAAGAATGCGGAGATCGCAGCGATGTTCGATCGGGCCGCACAGACGAGCGGCGAGCAGCCACGCCGGCTGGCGGGCGCAATTCTCGCTTATGCGAAGAATATCGACAAGTTGCAGAATCTGGGCGCAGCCGTGACGCGCATGGTCGCGCGGCACATCGAAACCGGCGTGCAGGCCGACCATTATCCCCATGTCGCAGCCGCGCTGCTGCCGGCGATCCGCGACGTGCTGGGCGAAGATGTCGCGACCGACGCGGTGCTCGACGCATGGGGCGAAGCCTATTGGATGCTCGCCGACATCCTCATCGCCGCCGAGCGCGAGGCCTATGCCGAGTCGGTCGCGGCCTGAACGATCAAGGACTCGTCGCCCCGACGCAGGTCAGGGCCTCAAGAAAGCAAAGAGCCGGATGGACCCGGGGCGTCATACGGCGAGCGCGCCGCAGGCGCCCTGATGTCCTGACCTGCGTCAGGACGACGCGTACGGATCAATCCTCGGCGGCGATGGTCACGCGCATGCCGTCGAGATCGTCCTCGAACGGGATCTGGCAAGACAGGCGCGACGTCTCGTCACGGTCGTCCGAGCTGTCGAGCAGGTCGTTCTCGTCCTCGCTCATCGCTGGCAGCCTGTCGGCAAAAGCCGGGTCGACGTGGACGTGGCAGGTCGCGCACGAGCAGCAGCCGCCGCACAGCGCCAGCAATTCGTCGATGCCTGCATCACGGATCACTTCCATGACCGAAAGACCGGTCTCGCCCTCGATCTGCTTCTCCTCGCCTTCGCGGGTGACGACGATCAGCTTGGGCATTAGGAACCTCCGACAGGTGACGAGAAGGTTCCGCTATCGCGCCCTTCGCTGCGACGCAACAGGAGAGCATATATGGGGCTGACCGCCGAGCAACTGCGCGCCAGCCTAGATGCTTTGGCGTCACAGGTACCCGAGATCGCGGCCGGACTCGCTCGCCACGGCTACCCCGAACCGCGCATTCGTCCGCCGGGGCACGAGACATTGCTGCGCACGATCATCGGCCAGCAGGTCAGCGTGTCGGCGGCCAGCGCGATCTGGACCCGGCTGGAAGGCGTGGTCGGCCCGGGGCTCGATCCGACGGCGCTCGTCGCCACGCCCGACGAGGATCTGCGCGCCGCCGGGCTTTCGCGCCAGAAGATCTCCTATGTGAAGAGCCTCGCCGAACTGGTGGCCAACGGGGAGCTCGATCTCCATTCGCTGCCCGCGGACGACGAAGAGGCGATTGCCCAGCTCATCCGCATCAAGGGCATCGGTCGCTGGTCGGCCGAAATCTACCTGCTGTTCGCCGAAGGGCGCGGCGATATCTGGCCGGCGGGCGACCTAGCCGTGCAGGAGGAAGTCGGCCAGCTGCTCGGCCATGCCGAACGCCCGTCCGAGAAGATCGTGCGCGAGATCGCCGAAACCTGGCGCCCGCATCGCGGCGCCGCGGCGATCTTCACCTGGCATCATTATGGCCACCGCCTCGCCGCCGGGAAGGCGGAGAAGACCGGCAAGGACGCGTTGCCGGTCTAGGGTCGTTTCAGCTACGCTGATCGGCACCAGCCCCCTCCCCCACCCGTCCTCCCAACGGCAGTATTCTATGGGAGGACGGATGGGGGAGTGGGCTGGTGCAGCCCTGTTTCAGCTTCGCTGAAACAGACTCTAGGCCGTTCCATGCATCGCAGCACGTTCAACCGTCATCCCCTCGAAAGCGGGGATGACGGAGAATAATCTTATTACGGCGTAGTGCGACGCGGTGATGGACAACCGCTAGCCGCCCCGCTTGGCGAGTATCGCTTCAGCCAGCGCGTGATCGCTTGGTTTATCCACGTCGATACCGGCCTCAGCCTGGGCCAAGGACACCGGCACGGCGGAAAATCCCAGCCGGCGCCCGGCGATGCGCATCGCACCGGCAAGCGTGATCGTGCGGGTCAGGGCACGGAGCGCGAGCCATGGGCCGAAATGCCAGATAAGCTTGAGCGCCTTCTTGCGATCGCGCTCGACCTCGCTCCAGGCAAGCAGGGCCTTGCGCGCCCGTTCCCCGGTCAGTGCGAACAGGTTGGCGCCGGTATAGCCGTCATCGGCGAAATTGAGCCAGGTCCGCTTATTGCCGGGATAGGCGGCCAGCAGGGCGCGCCGGGCGACGACGCCGACGCCGACGTCGGCATTCCCGGCGCCGGCGATCGCATCCTCGATCATAGCGACGGTCAATAAGGGATGGTCCGCGGTGGTGACGAGCACCGGCCAGGGCGCATCCTCGCCCCCGGCGATGGCGGCGACGCTGGTCGCGATCCCCGAGCTGCTGATCGCGGTCGAAACGCGCGGTGCATCGGCCAGCCAGGCGCAATCGCCGGTGAACAGTGCCTCGGGCGCCTGTGCGACGACGACGACGCGCCCGATGCTCGGCGCGGCGAGCAAGGTCCGCGCGACGCGCGACAGCATCGCTTCGCCGCCGACGCGGACCTGCGCCTTCCACGTCTCGCCAAAGGCTTGTGCCAGCGGATCGACGCCCGGCCGCTGCCCCGCAAGCAGCAAAGCCGTCCAGATCATGCCAGCCAGCTGACGATCGGCCGCCCCGTCGCGCGGACCGCCAGCGCCTGGACGAGCTGCACGGCGTGGACCACCAGGCTCAACACCGTCCAGATCGCCACCGCGACGAGCCCCCAGTCGGGCCGGCCGAGCGCCAAGAAGACGGCAAGAATCGGCATGTTGGGATTACGCCGCGCGGTGATCAGCCGGAACCAGCTGTCGAAGCGGCGCCAGACATGGATGTGGATCGAGAAGAGCGCGATGAACGCGCCTTCGATCAACCGCTGGACGACATAGCCGCCGACGATCGCGACCATGCACAGCCAGAAGACATCGCCGCTGAGCGGCCGGCCATAGGCGACCAGCCCGGCGCCCCAGGCGTACCACCAGAAGGGCGGGTGGACGAGATCCATGCCGTGATCGAGGATGTCGCCCGAACGCGACGACGTGATCGTGCAGCGGGCGAGCTTCCCGTCCACCGTATCGAGCACCATGAAGAACAAACCGGTGGCAAGCCCCGTCCAGTACCAGGCATGCCAGAAAGCGACGGTTGCGATCACGCAGAAAGCGGCGCCGATGATCGTCACCATATTGGGCGTGAGCCCGATCCGCGCCGAAAGCTTGGTCAGCGCGAAGGCCCATTCGGGCCAGAGATATTTGGTGAGGGCATCGGTCACCCCCTTGTACGAACCCTGGTAGGAAGCGCGCTCGATCGCCGGCACGCTTTCGGGAGTCAGCTTCTCCATGAAGGGCCGTTCACGCTTGCGCAGCGCGACATTCTCGATCTCGCTCGTTTCCTGGACGATCGGCGTCAGTCGGGCGGCATCGGGCAAGTCGGGGGTGACGTGCGCGACAACCGGCACGCCGCCGCGCGTCACGGCGAAACCCGGCCTGCGCGCCGCTTCGCCGAGCCAGGCGGGATCGAAGACATAATCGAGATCGACGAGCAGGGCAGGCAGCGCACCGGGCACGCCGATCGCCATCTTGCGGGCGCGGACGATGCGGCGGAGCCGTTCGGCGTTGGACATTCCCCAGATCGGCGTCGGATTGGCGCCGACCGGGATTACAGGCAAATCACTCAAGCGGGCGGTCCCCCAGCCTCATTTCCCCCGCACGGCCCCCAGGCCGCCATGAAGCTATCGACCGCTGCCGCGACGTCAACGTCCGGGTCGGAAATCGGCTTGCAGGTCGGGCGCCACAGGCGTTCGAGATAGCAGCCGGCCTGGCAGAGCGCGATGAACTGGCGGGCTGCCATCTGGGCATCGCCCCGGCGCAGGCGACCGGCGGCCATCTCCTCCTCGATATAGATGCAGAGGCGCGCGCGGACGCGGTCGGGACCATGCTCGGCGAAGGCGTGGCCCATTTCGGGGAAACGTTCGGCTTCCGACACGATCAGCCGATGCAGGGCGACCGATTCGGGCGTGAGGATCTTGCGCAACAGGACGCGCCCGAAACGGCCGAGCGCGGCATCGGTGCCGCCGCCCGGAATCAGCGCCTCGTCGAGCTTGGCGCGGAAATCGGCGACCTTGGCCTCGATAACCGCTTCGAACAGCTCCTCCTTCGAACGGAAATAGCTCCACAAGGTGGTCTTGGAGCCGCCCAAAGCAGCGGCGATCGTCGACATCGACGTTTCGGCATAGCCGCGATCGAGGAAGCCCTGCTTGGCCACCTCGATGATCGTCCGACGGCGATCGGCCTTGCGCGCCTCCCGGCGCGTCGGCGTTTCTGCGAGCATCCCCTCGACCATATAATCATACTATAGAGTACGCTTTTTCATTGACAAGGGCTCGAAGCCCCGCCATTCACCCTACCGTACCGTATAGTACGGATTTTCATGACACCCAGATATCTTTCCCTGCTGGCCGTGCTGCCGCTCGCCGCCTGCGCGCCCGATCTCGGGCGCGCGCCGCAGCCGCGCG
>Ga0153956_1003456_pt1 | contig 10046 bp, 9 predicted proteins | sample TSFL040MetaG_FD_104704 | JGI IMG/M metagenome (GOLD analysis project Ga0153956, IMG submission 104704) | Attine ant fungus gardens microbial communities from Florida, USA - TSFL040 MetaG | ecosystem: Host-associated > Fungi > Mycelium > Unclassified | place: USA: Florida, Wekiwa Springs...
ATCCCGCTCGGCCGCTTCAGCCAGCCGAGCGACATCGCCTATGCGACGACCTTCCTCGCCAGCGACGAGGCCGAGCTGATCACCGGCGCCTGCCTCGAAGTCGACGGCGGCCGCTGCGTCTGAGGTCAATACCGGCTTTCCTCCGTTCGTGCCGAGCCTGTCGACCATGGTTCTTTTCGACTGATGAAAAGGACGGCCCTTCGACAAGCTCGGCGCGAACGGAGGTGATAGGCGGCTCAAAATCGTTCGACGGCGGGAGACGGGTGGAATGGCGCGCTACAGCATATCGGTGATCGCCGGCGATGGGATCGGCAAGGAAGTCGTCCCCGAAGGATTGCGCGTGCTCGACGCCGCGTCGCGCCGCTTCGGCTTCGATCTCGATCTGGTCGAATATGACTGGAGCTGCGAGACGTACAAGGCAACCGGCCGGATGATGCCCGAGGACGGCATCGCCCAGCTCGCCAGGCAGGATTGCGTCTTCCTCGGCGCGGTCGGCTTTCCGGGCGTGCCCGATCATATCTCGCTGTGGGGCCTGCTCATCCCGATCCGTCGCGAATTCCAGCAATATGTGAACCTCCGCCCCGTCCGCCTGCTGCCGCGGATCAAGTCGCCACTCGCCGACAAGGCGCAGGGCGATATCGATTTCTGGGTGGTGCGCGAGAATAGCGAGGGCGAATATTCGCAGGTCGGCGGGCGCATGTTTTCGGGGACCGAGGACGAGCTTGTCGTCCAGCAGGCGATCTTCACCCGCCGCGGCACCGATCGCATCATCCGCTACGCCTTCGAATTTGCCGAAAAGCTCGGCCGCCGGCACGTCACTTCGGCGACCAAGTCGAACGGCATCTACCATTCGATGCCCTTCTGGGACGAACGCTTCGCCGCCGTCGCCGCCGATTATCCGGGTACCAGGGTCGACCAATATCATATCGACATATTGACCGCGCGCTTCGTCACCAACCCGGAATGGTTCGATGTGGTCGTCGGTTCGAACCTGTTTGGCGACATTCTGTCCGATCTCGGCCCGGGGCTGACCGGCACGATCGCGGTCGCGCCGTCGGCCAACATCAATCCCGAACGCAATTTCCCGTCGATGTTCGAGCCCGTCCACGGATCTGCGCCGGATATCGCCGGCCGCTTCATCGCCAACCCGATCGGCCAGATCTGGTCGGCGGCGATGATGCTCGAACATCTGGGCGAAGCGGAGGCCGGCGCCGCGATTGTCCGCGCGATCGAAACCGTCCTCGAAGCCGACGACGCGCCTTTGACCCCCGATCTCGGCGGCAAGGCCAGCACCATTGACATGGGCAAGGCGATCGCCGCCGCTATCTAACGGAAACGCCCTCCCTGCACGCAGCGAGGGCCGGGGGGCACGGGAAGGGAAGGCGCGACGCTCGTTTCGATGATCCCGCCCCTGATCCACAGCCCGACATTCCTGCTCGCCGCGGTCACCGCGACGATCCTACTCGGGCTCGGCAAGGGCGGCTTCGCCGGCGTCGGTGCGATCGCCACGCCGCTGGTCGCGCTGGTCACCGGGCCGGTCCAGGCGGCGGCGATCATCCTGCCCATCCTGCTTGCCCAGGATGCGGTCGGCGTCTGGGCGTTCCGCCGCGTCTGGCATAGCGGCATCCTTGCCCTGATGATTCCGGCGGCGGCGCTCGGCGTCTTCCTCGCCTGGTTCTTCGCCGCGCATCTGCCCGAATCCGCGATGGAGCTTCTGCTCGGCCTGATCTCGGTCGTGTTCGCGGCGCGCAGCCTGTGGATCCAGCGCAACGGCGCGGTTCCCGCCCCGCGCGATCCGCCACGCTGGCTGGGCGGGCTGATGGGCGTCGCCTCGGGCGTGACCAGCCAGATCGCGCATGCCGGGCAGCCGCCCTTCCAGATCTACGTCCTGCCGCAGCGCCTGCCGCGCGACAGCTTGCTCGGCACCACCGCGATCTTCTTCGCCACCGTCAACTGGATCAAGGTGCCGGCCTATATCGCGCTCGGCCAGTTCACCCGCCCGCAGCTGCTGACGAGCGCGGCTCTCCTACCGTTGGCCATCGCCTCGACCCTCGCCGGCGTGTGGCTCGCGCGGCGGATCGACGCCGATCGCTTCTACACGGTCATCTACATCATGATGGCCGTGGTCGGCGTGCGCCTGGTGTTCGAGGGCCTGGCCTGATCGGCGCCGATGCGCGGGCTAGCTCTTGGGCATCAGGCTTTCCATGACCTGGTCGATCGAGAAGCTTGCCGCCCGTGCCCGCGGCGGGAATTCCTTGAAGCTTGCCAGCCACTTGGCGAGCATCGGCGGTGCGGCATATTGCAGGAACACATTCTCGACGAACCAGTCGTTATACTTGAAGCTTTCCTCGCCCCGTTCGAAGGGATCGGCACGCAGATCGAAGAACTTCGGTATCCGCAGCACGGAAAGCGGCTCACGCCATACGTCGAGGCCCTTCGAACGCTGCTCTGCGAAGACGATCTTGTAGCGGCCCATCCGCATTCCCATGCAATCGCCGTCATCGCTCCAATAGATGAAGCCCGGCCGTGGTCCTTCCTCGACCTCGCCTCCCAGGAACGGCTTCAGGTTCACGCCATCGAGATGGACCTTGTAGGTCTTGCCGCCCATCTCGTAGCCTTTCTTGACCTTCTCGACGAGGTCGGGCTCGCCATTGGCGGCGGCGAAGGTCGGGATGAAATCCTGGAGCGAGGCCATCTCGTTGATGACGCGTCCGGGTTCGATCACGCCCGGCCAGCGCATCACACAGGGCACGCGCCAGCCGCCTTCCCAATTGGTATCCTTCTCGCCGCGGAACGGGGTCGCGCCGCCGTCGGGCCAGGACAGGACTTCGGCGCCATTGTCGGTGGTGAAGACCACGATCGTATTGTCGGCAATACCGAGCTCATCGAGCTTGGCGAGCAATTGCCCGACATGGCCGTCGAGCTCGACCATCCCGTCCGGATAGAGGCCCAGGCCGGTCTTGCCCTTCGATTCAGGCTTGAGGTGCGTGAAGACATGCATCCGCGTCGGATTGAAATAGCAGAACCAAGGCGTATTCTCCTTGGTCTTGCGGTCGATGAAGTCGAGTGCGCCGTTCAGAAACTCGTCGTCGACCGTCTCCATCCTTTCCTTGGGAAGCGGCCCTGTATTCTCGATGACCTGCTTGCCGATCTTGCCGAACTGTTCGTCGACCGTCGGGTCGTCGGTATCCGACGCTTTGCATTTGAGAACACCGCGCGGCCCGTATTTCTTGCGGAAGGCGGGGTCCTTCGGATAATTGTCGTAATATGGTTCCTCCTCGGCATTCAGATGATAGAGATTGCCGAAGAATTCGTCGAACCCGTGCACTGTTGGGAGATGTTCGTTGCGATCGCCGAGGTGGTTCTTGCCGAACTGGCCGGTGGCATAGCCGAAATGCTTCATGAAATTCCCGACTGACGGGTCCTCAAAGCTCAGCCCCAGCGTCGCGCCGGGCGTTCCCACCTTGGTCAGGCCGGTGCGGATCGGCGACTGGCCGGTGATGAAGGCCGCGCGGCCCGCCGTACAGCTCTGCTGCCCGTAGAAGTCGGTGAAGTTGGCGCCTTCCCTGGCGATCCGGTCGATGTTGGGCGTGCGGTAGCCCATGATGCCGTTGTTGTTGCAGCTGATGTTGAACCAGCCGATGTCGTCGGCCATGATGAAGAGGATATTGGGCTTACCGTCCGCCATGACGAGTCTCCTCGGGGGATTGCGCCTCGCGAGCGTGGCCCAGCCTTTCCTTTAGGGACATCCGGGCAAACCCGCGATTCACGCCGGGAAACTGCCGTTGCCGGTAGCGCGCCGCTCAGGCGAAGCGCACGATCGCCCGCTTGCGCCGCATCGCGCAGAACCGTCGTCGGGCAGCTCCGGCTTGATCATACTTCCAACGTAACGGTTGGAACGCGGCTGTCCTTTCGACATTGATCGCGGCTGTGGGGGCTCGATGGAGAGCCACGATGAAAAAGCTGCTGTTGACCGCCGCCCTGCCGGGTCTGTGCCTGGCTGCCGCGACGCTGCTGCCGGCTACGCCCGGTCTTGCGCAAACCGATCCCGACAACGAAATCGTCGTGACGGGGCATTGGAGCCGTCGTCAACTGCCCGACGACGTGCAGACTGCCAGCCAGCCGGTTTCCTATGCCGACCTGGACCTGAGTACCGATTTCGGCCGCCACGAGTTGAAGCACCGCATCAACCTCGTCGCGCGCTATTTGTGCGACCGCCTGGGCGAGCCTGACGATCGCACGAACCTTACCAGTCCTTCGTGCCGCGAGGACGCCGCGCGCGATGCGATGAAGCGTGTCGGTACCGTCGAGGAAGGCTGGGCGCCGCGTCACACCGCGTGGGTGAAGGGCCCAGCATGGCGCGCGCCGTACGCCGACGATTGGGCTTCGCGATATCCGGACGATCCCTATTGATCGCGATGGCGGCGCGTCGGTTCCTCGCCGAGGTCAGTCCACCACCAGACCGCCATTGACGTCGAGAATCTCGCCGGTGACGAAACCGGTCTCCTCGGCGCAGAGCCAGGCGACGGCCGAGGCGATGTCTTCGGCCGCGCCCAGCCGGCCCGTCGGGATCTGCGCGGCCAATGCCGCCGGGAAGGTCGCGGTCATCCGGCTGGCGACCGGTCCGGGCGCGACCGCATTCACCGTGATGCCGTCGGCGGCAAGTTCCTTGGCGAGGTAGAAGGTGAGGGCATGCACCCCCGCCTTCGACGCACCGTACGCCGCATTGCTGGAATTGGCCTGTTCGGCGCGGTCGATCCAGGGGCGGGCATTGCCGCCATTCTTGGCGACGACCGATCCGATCGTGACGATCCGCCCGTAGCCGGCCTTGCGCATCGGCGCGACCGCCGCCTGCATCAGCAGGAACACCCCGCGCAGGTTGATCGCGTGGACGCGATCCCATTCCTCGATCGTCACGCTTTCGAACGACCCGAGCGAGACAATGCCGGCGGCGCAAACCAGGCAATCGAGCCGGCCATGGTGCGCGATCGCCGCGTCGATCAGTGCGCGGACCGCCGCCGGATCGGTCAGGTCGGCCTGATGCTGCGTGATGCCATCGCCCTGCGCCTCGCCGAAACCCACATCGGCACTGATGACCTTCGCCCCGCCCGCCGCCAGCCGCGTGGCGATGGCGCTGCCGATCATGCCGCCGCCGCCGGCGACGATCGCGACGCGCCCGGCGAGATCGACCTGGGTCCTTTGGGTCACGCCAGAGCTCCCGCCGCATGCAAGGCGGCGCGGCGGCCGAAGACCGCGCCGCGCAGCACCGATGTCGATCCGGTATAGGTCCGATAGTAAAGCCCCATCGTCTCCCCCGCGACATAGAGGCCGGGGATCACCCGCCCGTCGAGATCGAGCACGCGGGCAAACCCGTCGGCCTTGAGCCCGCCGAAGGTGAAGACATTGGCCGAAATGACCGGAAAAGCCAGGAACGGCCCGCGCGCAATCGGCCGCGCCCAGTTCGACTTGGGCGGCAGCAGGCCACGGGTGGCCAGGCCGTCGGCGCGTAGCGGCGCGAATTCGCCGTCGACGCAGGCGGCATTGTAGGCCGCGACCGTCTGTTCCAGCGCATCCGGATTGATGCCGATCGCCCCGGCCAGCTCGGCGATCGTCCCCGTGGTGACCGGCGGCTGGTCGGTCCGGCTGCCGCGCCGCCAATTGGGCACGTCCTCGATCCCCTGGTCGAGGATCAGCCAGGCGATGCCGTCGCGCTGGGCGAAGATACGTCGGGTGACGCTCTCATAATGCGCGTCCACCGTGCCCGGTGCCTCGTCGGTGAAGCGCGCGCCGTCCTTGTTGACCAATATGCCGTAGGGGAAGGTGAAGATCGCCGGCTCGGCCGCGCCCGATCGGGGATCGATCGGCTCGGCATGGTAGGAACCGAAATCGCCGTTGGGCGCGGCGCCGATGTCGAGCGCCATGCGGATGCCTTCGCCCTTGTTCCAATGGCCGCCGATCGCGACCGGCCGCAGATTGATCGCGCCGGGGCCGATATAGCGCGATGTCATCTCGGCATTGCCCTCGAAGCCGCCACTGGCGAGGATCACCGCGTCGGCCTCGATCCATTCGGTACCGACCGCCGATCTGACGCACAGCCCGTCGACGCCGCTCGTGCCGTTGCTGAGCGCCATCGCGGTCGTTTCGAAGCGGAAATCGACGCCCGTCTTCTTCGCGGCTGCGGTCAACGCCTCGACGATGGCCAGGCCGCCGCCGACCGGCAGCAGCCGCGTCGTCGTCGTGGTGATGAAGCTGGTCGGCAGGAAATCGAAGCGGACGCCGGCCCGTTCGAGCCAGCGGAGCGTCGGCCCGGCATTGTCGACCAGGACGCCCAATATCTCCGGATCGACCATCGACTGCGCACGCATCAGTGGCGACCAATGCGCCGGATCGGCGGCGGATTCGCGGATGAAGGTCGGGTCGACATAGCCGCCGGCATTGGCCGCCAGATGATCGACGAAATCCTCGGCCACCTCGTCCATGCTCTTCATGCGCAGATAGGCTTCGGTGTAGCGCGTATTGCCGCCATGCTCGCCCTCGGGCGCGCGTTCGATCACGATCGTCTCGAGACCTGCCTCGGCGGCGGTCAAGGCGGCGCTGAGGCCCGCCACGCCGCTGCCGACGACGACGACGCGCGTCACCTCAGGCCGCCTGAGCGATGCGGCGCGCGAAGTCGGCGCTGGTCGTGACTTCGCCGAACATCGGGATGACCCGTTCGAGCGAATAGGCATGCATCTCGGCGCTGGGCGCGGCGCACAGATCCGCCAGCACCACCGGCGCGAAACCGGCATCGTCGGCGACGCGCGCGGTCATTTCGACCACCAGCGGCGTCGCGACGCCGCCGAAGAACAGCCGCTGGATGCCGTTGTCCCTGAGCCATCCCAGGAGCGGCGTGTTGTTGAACGGGCTGACGCACTGTTTGGTGACGACCAGTTCGCCGTCTCTCGGTGTCAGCGCGGCGGGGAATTCGGTGCCCCAGGTGCCGATCACCGCCGCATTATTGGCCTTGAGCGTGGCGATGCGCGGCGCGACGCTCGCGCAATCCGAATAATCGGGCCTGAACCCCAGGCGGACGTGGGCGACCGGCAGCCCCGCCTTGCGCGCCGCGGCCAGCGCGGCGGCGGCATTGGCGACGACATTGTTGGCCGCGGCCGCCGCGGCGAGGCCATGCGATCCGACCTTGCCCGCCGGATCCACCATCTCGTTCTGCAGGTCGAGCAGCAATAGAGCGGACTTCACGCGTTTCCCCTTTCCAAACCCGGCCAGAAGCGCGGCCACGAGACCCGCCGTCACCCTGAACGTGTTTCAGGGTCCACCGCTCGACCGCCGCTGTCAGGGACGCTTTCCTGGTGGATGCTGAAACACGTTCAGCATGACGCCGGCGCCCTTACTGGAGCGGTCTGAAACGGCAGTAATGACAAGCTTCGCAACGAAGCCCTTCACCCCAAGCCATGGCGGCGGCTCCCCTAAATGTCAAATATATGGTCTTTTGATCATTGTCCGGGCTAAAGGCGGCCGATATACGCAGCGGACGGCGGCAATGCCGTCCAGGCAGGGGGCGTCGCGTGCGCCTCACGGCATATCGAAGGGGCGCCGTTTGGGCATTCGTATCTGGCACCACAGCTTCACGGTCCTCAGCGACCTGCCGGCCTACGACGCCGCGCTTAGGGCGCATTTCCGTCGCGTGGCGCGGCCCGACACCGACATCGTCATGCACGGCATGCTGCCCGGCACGTATCGCAGCAATTATCCGGGCACCGACATCCGCCATGTCGGCCTGCAATATCTGCACGGCCTCCAGTTCCTCGCCGGCGCGGTGCGGGCCGAGCGCGAGGGCTATGATGCGTTCGCGCTGAGCACTCTGCCTGAACCGGCGCTGCGGGAGATCCGTGCGCTCGTCTCGATTCCCGTGGTCGGTTACGGCGAGGCGGCGATGTTCGACGCGGTGGCGCGCGGCGGGCGCTTCGGCGTGCTCGTCTTCATCGCCGACATGGCCGATCTGATCGACGACAATGCCGCGCGCCACGGGCTCGGCGATCGCTTCGTCGGCACGCGCGACGTCGGCTTCCGCTTCGACGACGTGCTCGCGGCGATGGACGATCCTTCGGGGCTGATCGATCGCTTCCGCGCTTCGGCCCGCGCGATGATCGCCGCCGGCGCGCAGGCGGTCATTCCCGGCGAAGCGCCGCTCTCGGTGCTGCTCGCGGCCAGCGGTGTGACCCAGGTCGACGGGGTTCCGGTGATCGACTCCCTCGGTGCCTGGGTCCGCGCCGCCGAGGCAGCGGTCGATCGCCGCCGCGCCGGCGAACCTGCCGGCGGCGACGGCTATTTCAAGGCGCTGCCGCGGCGCGACCGCCGCGACGAAGTCCTCGCTTTCTATGGCATCGAAGCTTTGGTGGCGCGGCAATGAGCGCCGCCGATGTGGTCATCGTCGGCGGCGGCGCGGCCGGCTTCGCCGCGGCGGCCGCCGCGACGCAGGCGGGCGCCAGCGCCGTCCTGCTCGAAAAATTGCCGGTGCCCGGGGGCTCTTCGGCGCTGAGCGGTGGCTGCCTCGCTTTCGCTGGCACGCCGCTCCAGCAGGCGCAGGGCATATCCGACAGCGCCGACCTCCTGTTCGACGATCTCCGCGAAGTCGGCGGGCGGGAGAATGATGAAGGCCTGGTCCGCGCTTATGCCGACCGCCAGCTCGAAACTTATCGCTGGCTGGTCGATGTCGGCATCGCCTTCAGCCCGGTGATCGAGACTGCATCGGGCCAGTCGGTCCCGCGCGTCCACACGGTCGACCCCGCCGACATGGTGCGCCAGCTTCATGGCCATGCCGCGGCGACCGGCCGCCTGACCTATGTGCCGAACACGGCTGGCCGGTCGCTGGTCCGCGATGCATCGGGCGCCGTCACCGGCGTCGTCACCACTGACGGCCGCACCTTCGCGGGCAGGCGCGTGCTCCTCGCCTCGGGCGGCTTCGCCAAGGATCCGGCGCAGATCCACGCCTTCGCGCCCCAGTATCGGGAAGCGATCTTCATCGCTGGCGAAGGATCGACCGGCGACGGCATGCGCATGGCGCGCAAGCTCGGCGCCGACCTGCGCGACATGGCCTATATCAAAGGCACGTTCGGCAAGCATCCGACCGACGACACCAACGATCACAGCCTGCAGGCGGTCTATAAGGGCGCGATCGCGGTCAACCAGGACGGGCGCCGCTATGTCGACGAATCCCTGTCCTACAAATTGCTCGGCGATGCCTGCATGGCCCAGCCCTGGCACACCACCTACCAGATCCTCGACCAGGATATCTTCAATTCGGGCGACGATCGCGTCCGCATCCTCGATTTCGGCCGCCGGCTCGAGGAAGGCCTGTTCGTCGTCGCCGACACGCTCGCCGATCTCGCCGTCCAGCTCGAAATCCCGGTCGATCAGCTCGAAGCGACCGTCGCGCGCTACAACGGCTTCGTCGATGCGGGCGAGGACCGCGATTTCGGCCGCAAGCATCTTGTCCACCATTTCGGTGCCCTGCGCCGGATCGAACGACCGCCATTCTACGCTTACCCGTCGACCGCAGTCGTGTTCGGCACCTATTGTGGGCTGCGCGTCGACGGTGACGGCCGGGTGATCGACGTCGACGGCGATGCGATCGACGGGCTCTATGCCGCGGGCGAGGTGGTCGGCGGCTTCCACGGTGCCGCCTACATGACCGGATCGGCGCTCGGTAAGGCCGTGGTGTTCGGACGGCTGATCGGCCTGGCGGCGGCATCGTGAGGATCGCCGTCGCGATTGCCGGCGTGCTCGATCCCAAATGGCCGATCGATCTCGCCGCCGACGGCAGGCCGCTCGTCCGCCCCGACCGGATCGTGATGAGCCCGTTCGACGAAAGCGCGCTCGAAATCGCCCTGCGGCTGCGCGACCTCGATCCCGACGGGGCGACGGTCAGCGCGGTGGTCACGGGGGAGAAGATCGCCCGCGCGGTCGCCGCCTTCCGGATCGACGATATCGCAATCCTCGGCCTGCCGTTCGATACCGCCTGCGATCCGCGCGCGACCGCCGCCGCGCTC
>Ga0153956_1003457_pt1 | contig 10035 bp, 12 predicted proteins | sample TSFL040MetaG_FD_104704 | JGI IMG/M metagenome (GOLD analysis project Ga0153956, IMG submission 104704) | Attine ant fungus gardens microbial communities from Florida, USA - TSFL040 MetaG | ecosystem: Host-associated > Fungi > Mycelium > Unclassified | place: USA: Florida, Wekiwa Springs...
CCACGGAGCGGCCCCCTGGCCACGGCCTGCCCGGGTCGCCAGGAGACGCCCGGAAGGGACGGCGGGGGCGACCCTGGACGAACGTCCCGCTGCCCGTGAGGGAAGGGTCGCCCCCGCCGTCCCTTCCTCCGGGCCCCAGCTTGGAGGGGTCTGAGCCCTCGCCAGGCTCGTGGCATTACTCGTCTAGCGCGCTTCGAGACCCTGCAAGGCGATCGCGGTGAAGATGTCGGCGACCTCGTCGGCGCTCAGGGCGCCGTCGCCGTGGAACCAGGTGTAGCCCCAGTTGACCATCCCGAGCAGCGCCCGCGCGGCGATCGCCGGCGGCATCTGGACGAACTTCCCGGCCTCGATCCCGTCGGCGACGATCTGGGTCACCATCTTCTCGTAGAGATCGCGTTTGACGACGATCGCCTGCCACCGCTGCCCGGCGACCATCTGCCGCTCGGCGAGGAAGACGGTGACCCCGTCGCTGTTGCGGGCGATGAAGCCCATCGTCACGTGGATCACCCCGCGCAGCTTCTCCTCCGGGCTCCGCGACGACGAGGAGATCTCCATCGTCCCCGCGATCAGCTCGTCGATCATCTTGTCGTGGATCGCGAAGAGCAGGTCTTCCTTCTTGCGCACGTGGTGGTAGAGGCTCGCCTTGCGGATGCCGAGCTCCCCCGCCACTTCCGCCATCGAGGCGGCGTGGTACCCCTGCCGGCTGAAGACCCGGGTCGCCGCCTCGATCACGTCGGCGCGGACCTTGGGGTAGGCCGCCTGGTCGTCGTCGACCTTGCTTGACATCCGGGTTCCTGCCATCGATTCGCTTCTACCTTAAAGAACGGAGCGGGGCTCCAAACGGTCACTTCCGACAGTCGCCGGCGGGCATTTCCCGACCTAGACTGACCAGCGTTCCCCCAAGCCTACCGGTCAGCCGGTAGGGCGAATCGAGGAGACGATGGCCAGCAGCGACCAACCAGATCCAGCCGCCCGTTACCGCCTGATGCGGCTCAGCCGCCGCTTCGAGGAGACGGTCCACGAGCAGTTCCAGGCCGACATGGTGCCCGGCCCGCTGCACCTCTCGATCGGCCAGGAGGCGGTCGCGGTCGGGGCCTGCGCGCCGCTCACCGACGCCGACTCGATCCTCTCCACCCACCGCGGCCACCACCACTGCATCGCCAAGGGCGCCCGCCCCGACCGGCTGATGGCGGAGCTGCTGGGACGCGCCGACGGTTACTCCCACGGCCGCGGCGGCTCGATGCACATCGCGGTCCCCAGCCTCGGCATCCTGGGGACGAACGGCATCGTCGGCGGCGGGATCCCGATCGCCACCGGCGCCGCGCTCGGCCACCAGGTGTCCGGCAGCGGCGCCGTCGCCCTCTGCTTCTTCGGCGAGGGCGCCGCCGCCAACGGGGTCCTCGGCGAAGCGCTGAACACGGCGGCGCTCTGGAAGCTGCCCCTGGTCTTCGTCTGCGAGAACAACCGTTACGTCGAGCTGACCCCGGAATCGGTTCACGTCGCGGGCGAGATCTGGCGCCGCGCCGCGGGCTACGGGATGCCCGGCGAAACGGTCGACGGCAACGACGTGGCCGCCGTGGAGTCCGCCGCCGCCGCCGCCGTCGCCCGCGCCCGCGCCGGCGAGGGCCCGACCTTGATCGAAGCGACGACCTACCGGTGGTTCGGCCATTACGCCGGCGACAAGGCGGCCTACCGCGACGACGAGGAGGTCAGCGAGGGCCGTCGCGGCGACCCGCTGGTGCGGACGCGCGCCGGGCTCGACCCGGCCGCCGCCGACGCCGCCGACGCCGCGGTCGAGCAGACGATCGCCGCGGCGCTCGAGTTCGCCCTGGCCAGTCCGATCGCGGGGGAGGACATCCTCACCCTCGGTCACTACGCGGAGGAGGTCCGATGAGCACCGAGACGGCGGCGCGCCCGCTGAAATTCTGGCAGGGGGTGAACCAGGCCCTGGTCGAGGAGATGGACCGCGACGAGCGCGTGGTCCTCTTCGGCGAGGACGTGGCCCGGGTCGGTGGCCCCTACGGCGTCACCCGCGGGCTGCTCGACCGCTTCGGCCCCGAGCGGGTGCGCGACACGCCGATCAGCGAGGCGCTGCTGGTCGGCCTCGGCACCGGCGCCGGCGCGGTCGGCCTGCGCCCCGTGGTCGAGATCATGTTCTTCGACTTCGCGATGCTGGCGATGGACCAGATCGTCAACCAGGCGGCGAAGTACCGCTACTTCACCGGCGAGTCGATGCCGCTGACGATCCGCACGATGTGCGGCGCGGGCGGCCCGAACGGCGCCCAGCACTCGCAGAACTTCGAGGCCTGGTTCTGCTCCGTCCCCGGTCTCAAGGTCGTGATGCCGTCCAACGCCGCCGACGCCAAGGGGCTGCTCAAGTCCTCGATCCGCGATGACGACCCGACCCTGTTCATCGAGACCCAGGGCCTGCTCACGGTCCGCGCCGCGATCGCCACCGAGGGCGAGGGGCTGATCCCGCTCGGCTCGGCCTCGGTGCGGCGGGCGGGCGACGACGTCACCGTGGTCGCGATCGGGCGCATGGTCGACCGGGCGCTCGCGGCCGCCGAGACGGTCGCCGCCGAGGGGATCTCGGTCGAGGTGATCGACCCGCGCACGCTCTCGCCGATCGATTACCCGACGATCCTCGAATCCGTGTCCCGGACCGGGCGCCTGGTCGCCGCGACCGAGGCGACGGCCCCCTGCGGGTTCGCCGCCGAGGTCTGCGCGCGGGCGGCCGAAGCCTGCCACGCCGAGCTCGTCGCGCCGCCCACACGGGTCTGCGCTCCGTTCATCAACATCCCCACCCCGGTACCGCTGGCCGAGGCCAGGGCGCCGGGCGCGGACGACGTCGCCGCCGCGATCCGCGGCGCGGTCGGAAAGGAGTAGACGATGCGAGTCGAGGTTCGAATCGAGGACGCCGACCCGGGCGAAGAAGTCGAGGTCATCGCCGTCCACGCCCAGGTCGGCGCCACCGTCGCGGCGGGCGACCCGCTGCTGGAAGTGGAGACCGACAAGGCGAACATGGACCTGCCCGCGCCCGCCGCCGGGACCGTGGTCGAGATCATCGCCGAGGGCGAGATGGTGGCCGCCGACGCCGTCTTCGCGGTGATCGATGGCTGAGCAGGCCCAGCCCGGGGTCGTCGCGCCCGGCCGCGGCAGCTCGGAGCCGGCGAAGCTGCCGCTGATCCGCCGGGCGATGGCGCGGCGGATGGCGGAGGCGGCGACCGTCCCCTGCTTCTACCTGCGGATCACCGCCGATGCCGGGCCCGCCCTCGCCGCCCGCCGCGAGCTCGCCGACGCCGATCCGCGGCCGACGCTGAACGACTACATCGTGCGCGCCGTCGCCCGCGCCCTGGCCGAGCACCCGGCGGTCAACGCATCCTTCGACGAGGGCGGGATCGTCACCCACGCGCGGGTGAACGTCGGCGTCGCGATCTCGATCGGCGACGGCCTCGTCGTCCCCGCCGTCTACGACGCCGACCGCAAGAGCGCGGTCGAGATCGCGGCGGAGACGCGGGCGCTGGTCGTCGCCGCCGGCGAGCGCTCGCTCGGGCGCGACGTGCTGCGCGACTCGACCTTCACCGTCTCCAACCTGGGGATGTTCGCGATCGAGGACTTCGACCCGGTCGTCAACCCGCCGCAGGCGGCGATCCTCGGGGTCGGCGCGGCGGCCGAGGCGGACGGGTCCCGGCCCCTGCGGCTCACCCTCGGCTGCGATCACCGGGTGCTGACCGGCACCGAAGGCGCCCTCTTCCTGGCCAGCGTGAAGGAGCACCTCGAGGCGGCGGGGGCGACCCGGTGAGCGCGCCCGAGGCGGGCGCGCGGCGCTCGGTCGTCCGCGACCTCGAGGCGGCGCTGGCGGGGATCGAGGACGGCGCCGTGGTCGGCATCGGCGGCGCGGTCACCTCCGCCCACCCGATGGCCCTGGTGCGGGGACTGGCGCGGCGCGGCCTGCGGAACCTGACGATCGTGGCGCCGACCGGCGGCCTCGACGTCGAGATCCTGGTCGCCGCCGGCGCGGTCGACACCGTGGTCACCTGTTACGTCGGGATCGAGGCCGTGGCCGCGGTCGCGCCGGTCTTCCGCCGCGCCGTGCAGGACGGCGCGGTCAAGGTCAAGGACCTCGACGAGGCGCACTGCGTCGCCGGCTTGCGGGCGGCCGCCCAGCAGCTGCCGTTCCACCCCTGGCGCGGCGGCGTCGGCACCTCCTACCCGGACATCAACCCCGAGCTGGTCGCCTTCGAGGACCCGATCCGGGCCGAGCCGCTGCTCGCCGTGCCCGCCCTGGAGCTGGACGTGGCGCTGATCTACGCCGAGACCGCCGACGAGTTCGGCAACGTCCAGGTCGCCGGGACCGGCAACATGGACCAGGTGATCGGCGCCGCGGCGAAGCGCGTGATCGTGCAGGTGGACCGCGTCGTCGCCAACGAGGAGATCCGCCGCGAGCCCGCCCGCACCTGGTACTGGCGCGACTGCACGGTGGTCCGGGCCCCGTTCGGCACCCATCCTTACTCGAGCGCCTGGATGACCGCCGACGAGGGGCACCTGGCCGAGTACACGAAGGCCGGCCAGGCGGGCGGCAAGGAGCTCGCCCTATATATGGAGCGCCACGTCCACGCGCCGGCCGACCACGACGCCTACCTCGAGGCGATCGGCATCCGCAAGATCGCCGGGTTGCAGGTCTGAGATGGGGGACTACACGCCATCGGAGCTCTTCGCCGTGCTGCTCGCGCGGGACCTGCGGGCCGAGGACACGAGCGCCCAGGTCGGCGCCAACATGTCCTTCGCCCGGGCCGCGGTGATGCTCGCCAACCGCACCGACCACCCGGACCTGCGGCTGGTGCTCGGGCTCGGCGTGAACAACTTTGCCGGCGGGGGGACGCCGCCGCCCGTCTACCCGTTCCTCTTCGACCCGCGCTCGCTGGTCGGCGAGTCGCGGATGGTCCAGGAGCGGGTCTTCGACGACGCGGGGAAGCCGGACGTGTTCTTCGTCGGCGGCCTCCAGGTCGACCGCCGCGGCAACGTCAACCTGTTCGGGATCCCGGACGGCGACGGCGGCTGGAAGGTCCGCGGGCCGGGCGGCGTGGCGCTGGCCACGATGAGCACCAACTGCCGCGGCTACTACGTGGTGATGCCGCGCCACGATCCGCGCACCTTCGTCGAGCGGGTGTCGCTGATCTCGGCGCTCGGCGACCGGACCGAGCGCGCGCGGCTGGGCTTCCCGGGCGGCGGTCCGCGGCTGGTGATCTCGCCGCTCGGCGCCTTCGACTTCGACGACGAAGGCGAGATGCGGGTCCGGTCCCTGCACGAGGGCGTCACCCTGGACGCGGTGCGGGAGGCGACCGGTTTCCCGCTGGCCTGCGCGGGCGATCCGGCCACGACGGTGCCGCCGACCGCCGCCGAGCTCGAGCTGCTGCGGGCGGGCGCCGACGCCGCCGCGCCGGTCGGCTAGGCGGGGAGCGGGAGGCTCCCGGCGCATGGTCTTCAACCCGCTCGAGCCGAGCTCCCTGGTCGCCGCCCTCGGTCCGCCGCTGCGCGCGGCGGCGAAGGCGGAGGGGGCGCCCGATGCCTACGCGCGCGGCCAGCTGCTCTCCGGCACCAGCATCGTCCGGCTGCTGGCGGCGGAGCTGGAGGGCAGGGACGAGCTGCTGGAGTGGTTGCGGGCGGAGCTTGACACCGCCATGGCGGGTGGGGTCTCGGAGGCGGTCGCGGTGGCGCGCCGGCAGATCGAGGCGGCGCCCGGCACGGCGGCGCTCGGCGAGGCGCTGGCGGTGTTGCTGGCGACGCTGCGCGAGAGCGGTGAGGACGCGGCGACCCAGGCGCGGGTCCGGGCGGTTCTGCGGCGGCTGACCGAGCGCGAGCTCGAGGTCCTGGCCGCGCCGAGGTCCCGCGCGTGAGCCGCCCCACCCCCACCCCCACCCCCACCCCCACCCCCACCGACGCTTGTTCCCCTATGGGTAACAAGCGTCGGGGGGAGGTTGGCCTATGAGGGCCGGGGCGGAGCGGGCGGAGGCGGCGCTGGCGTTGATGCGGAGCGTCGGCTCGGTCTCCGGGCGGGCGCGCGCGATCGACCTCGTGCAGATCGAGGGCGGCTGGTCGCGCCACACCTACCGGCTCGCGGTCGCGGACCCCGAGCGGCCGGCGGCGGGCGAGTACATCGTCCGGGTGCGCTCGGCGGAGTCGGTCCTCGACACCGACCTCGGGCAGGAGTTCCGCCTCTACCAGCTGCTCGCCGACGAGCCGGTCCCGACGCCGCGCGTGCACGGCTACGAGCCCGCGACCGAGACGCCGTTTGGCGGCCCGTTCTTCGTCATGGACCGCGTCCCCGGCGACGCCGTCAACGTCTGGCGCGACCGCGACCGCGCCCGGCTGGAGCGGAGCTGGGAGCGCGACCGGTCGCTGGCCGCCGATTTCGTCGACAACCTCGCCGCCCTGCACCGGCTGCCGATCGAGCGCTTCGAGGGGGCGGTGGTGGCGCGCGACTTCCGCGCGATGGTCGAGCACTGGCGGGGGATCTACGAGTGGGGCCGGCTGGTCCGCGACCCGGTGGTCGAGGAGGCCTACGCCTGGGTGCTCGACCACGAGCCGGAGCCGGTGCCGTCGCGCCTCGTCCACGGCGATTACCGGATCGGCAACTGCCTGATCGACGGGGGGCGGATCAGCGGGGTGCTCGACTGGGAGCTCGCGTTCATCGGCGATCACCGCTTCGACCTCGGTTACCTGGCCCTCGACTACGAGGCGGGCCAGTTCCTCGCCCCGGGGTCGGCGCTGCTCGGCGCGGTGGCGGAGCGCGACTGGTTCGAGCGGCGCTACGGCGAGGCGACCGGCAGCGAGGTGCGGCGGGCCGAGGTCGACGTCTTCGCCGCGGTCGGGGCGCTGATGCTGATCGCGATCATGGGCAACGGGATCCGCCTCTTCGCCGACGGGCGGACCGCCGACGTGCGCGCAGCCTGGTCGCGCTTCGTCTTCCCGGTGCTGCGCCGCGATCTCGTTCGCTTGATGGGCTGGTAGATCCGCGAGCCCGACCGCTGGGTAGGCTGTCTCGGGCGGCGGTGAGACGCGGTCCGATGGGTGCTTACGGATCGTTCCCGGCTGTTGTGATGCCAAAAAGTGAGTGATCGACGACCGGTGGCGGGCGGGATCACCCGACCGCTCGGAAGGGTGGTTTTCGGGCGCGGGATCGTGTAGTGTGCCGGCAGGCAGGACTGGGAAAAGGAGGGAGTCTCGATGGCTACGCGCTTACTGATTGTGGACGACCACGAGGTGGTTCGTGAGGGTCTCAAGGCCGCGGTCTCCGACGACCCGCGGCTGGAAGTGGTGGGCACCGCGGCGACCGGCAAGGAAGCGCTCGAATGCGCGCGACGGCTGGTGCCGGACATCGCCTTGGTCGACCTGCGTCTGCCCGACATGCGGGGCGAGGATCTGACCAGGGAGATCCGGACGCGCATCCGTTGCACCAAGGTGATCATCCTGACGACGTACCTGGGCGAAGGCACGGTGCGCGCCGCGCTCGACGCCGGTGCCTCGGGGTACGTGACGAAGGCGGCCGGGCTGCCGGAGCTGCGCTCGACGATCGCCCAGGTGATGGAGGACGGGGCCGAGGTGGACGGCGCCGCCGTGCCGCAGATCGTGATGCAGCTGCACAAGCTGGCCAGCAGCCGGATCGACGAGGCGCTGCCGACGCCGCGGCAGGAGTCGGTGCTCGAGCTGGCGGCGCAGGGGCTGACCAACTGCGAGATCGGCAGCCGGCTCTTCATCTCGGAGTCGACCGTGCGCTTCCACGTGCAGAAGCTGAAGGAGAAGTTCTCGGCGCGGACCAAGACCGAATTGATCGCCAAGGCGATCCGCGCGGGCTTCATCGCGCCGGCGCTCGAGGACGGCGTCTCCCAGCTGGAACCATGAGCGGCGCGCGGGTGGGGGAGGAATCGGGTCGGGCCTGGGGGGACAGCCTCAGCGCCCTCGAACGCCGCGTCGCCTGCGTCGGGAGTCGCGACGAGCTTCGCGATCTGCTCGACGAGACGCTGGCGCCGCTCTTCGACGCGAAGCGCTCGGAGCTGCTGTTCGGCGACGACTCCCGCCCGGCGTCCCTGCGGAGTCTGGCCGGCGGCCAGCCCGAGGTGTGCTGCAAGGGCCGCTGGTGGCTGGTGTCGATCCCGATGCTGGTGGACGAGCGGCGGCTCGGCGTCCTGCGCCTGCACAGCCGCCGCGTCTTCACCCCGGCCGACCTCGAGCGGGCCCGCTTCGTGGCGCCGCGCGTGTCCCGCGCGGTCGACCTGGCGATCGACCTGATCGCGCTGCGCGGGCGCGAGCGGACCGCCGAGGCGTTCTCCCAGATCGCCGTCGAGCTGGCCGACGGGGAGGACCCGGAGCGGTTGCTGGAGCGGGCGCTGGCCCGGTTCGGCGAGGCGATCGAGGCGGACGCGCTCGCCGTCGTGCGGCCCGGGGCGCCGCTCGTCGTCTGGCCCGCCGCCGCGGCGGTGCGGATCGACGATCTCCTCGCCGCGGCGGCGGACCGCAACCGGGCGCCCGGCGAGCGTCCCGAATTCGAGGCGGGGCCGGACGGACACAGCTTCTACGCCTCGATCTCCCATCGCGGGGAGCACCTGGGGACGCTGGCGGGGCGGCGGCGCGAGCGCCTCGACCGTGATGCCGGGGCGGGCGAGGTCGTCGATCGCTTCGCCGCGATGATCGGCGCGGGCATCGGGGTCCACCGGCGCAACCAGACGCGGGTGGAGTCGCGGCTCGAGCGCGAGCGCCGGCGGATCGCCGACGCGCTGCACGACGAGATCGCGCAGATGCTGTTCGCGGCGCAGGTCAACCTCGACCTGATCCTCGAGCGGCGCCAGGCCGACGCGCCGACGACGGCGGAGATCGAGCGGGTGCGGGTGCTGGTGGCGCGCGGCGGCGGCGCGATCCGCGAGGCGATCCACCGGCTCGCCGAGGACGACGGGATGGAGATCGGCGACCGGCTGTTCGCGATCGCCGCGCTGGTCGAGCGGGAGTTCGGCCTGCTGGTCTCGGTGAACGTCGACGAGGACGCCTTGGGCGCGGCCGAGGCGCTTGCCGCCGAGCAGACCGAAGCGCTGGTCCGGGTCGCCCGCGAGGCGCTGACCAACGTGGCGAAGCACGCCGGGCCGTGTCGGACGCGGGTCGAGCTGACGCATACCGATGGTGGGGAGCTGCGGATCGACGTGCTCGACGACGGGGTCGGGATCGAGGACGGCGGCGGCTTGGGCTACGGGCTCACCTCGCTGCGGCGCGGCGTGCGCGATTGCGGTGGCGCCTTCTCGGTGCGCCCGTTGCCGAGCGGCGGGACGAAGGTCAGCGCCACATTCAGCTCGGCCGGGGCGGGGCGCGGGGCGGGCCTCTTGGTCGGCGGCGGGGTGCGTCGATGAGCGCGCCGCCGGCGAGCGGGCTGGAGGAGCTGCTGATCGAGCGCGCCTGCGAACGGCTGCTGGTCGAGTACGCGCGGCGGGTGGACTTCGGTGAGGCGGCGGCGATCGCCGACCTCTTCACCGAGGACGGCCGCTGGGAAGGGACCGACCTGGTCCTCGACGGCCGCGAGGAGATCCGCGCCTGGTTCAGCGAGCGCGGCCGCCTCGAGCGCCGCGTCGCCCGCCACGTCTGCACCAACATCGCGGTCACGGTCGAGTCCCCCACCGAGGCCGCCTCCCTCTGCTACATGCTCGACTACCGCCACGACCGCCGCGACGGCGACCTCACCCTCCCCGTCCCCGCCGACCCGCCCAAGTACATCGGCGAGCTCCAAGACCACTTCCGCCTCACCGACGAAGGCTGGCGCTTCGCCAGCCGCCGAGTGACGGTGGCCTTCCAACGCCGCCGCAGCCCTGCCAGTTAGCTGTTCCTTATGCGCCTGTGAGGCGCATAAGGAACAGCTGAGGGGGCCGACCACGGGACGGCGGGGGTGACCCTTCCCTCACGAACTGCGGGGAGGTTCGTCCAGGGTCACCCCCGCCGTCCCTCCCGGGCCACTCCCGGGGGGAGAGGTGGAAGGGACCGTGCCGGGAGGGTCAC
>Ga0153956_1003458_pt1 | contig 10031 bp, 7 predicted proteins | sample TSFL040MetaG_FD_104704 | JGI IMG/M metagenome (GOLD analysis project Ga0153956, IMG submission 104704) | Attine ant fungus gardens microbial communities from Florida, USA - TSFL040 MetaG | ecosystem: Host-associated > Fungi > Mycelium > Unclassified | place: USA: Florida, Wekiwa Springs...
GGGCCAGGTCGGCATCCAGCTGCGGCGTGGCGCTGCCACGGCGCAGCACGCCGTAGCGCAGGCTGGCGGCGCGCGCGTCGGGCAGGCCCAGGGTCTGCCAGGGCAGGCGGCCATAGGCCGGGCCGCTGCATTCCTCCACACCGTTGCCGTCGCGGGCCGGGCAGGGCAGGCGGTGGCGGATGGCGGCATAGGCCAGCACCGCGTCGTCGGCGCGTTCCACCAGGGTATGCACGCGGCGTTCGGCGCGGTCCTGTTGCACGCTGCCATACCAGCGCACCAGCACCACGCCGATGATGCCCAGGATCACCAGCACCAGGGCCAGTTCGAGCAGGGAGAAGCCGCGCTGGCGGCGCGCGGGAACGCGGGAGTGCGAGGGAGTCATGGTTCGAGCCCGGTGGCGTCCAGTTGCCGGGCGCGCAGGGTGGCGGCCTGGCGCAGCCGCTGGATGCGTTCGAGCTGCTGCTGGGCAACGGCCTGTCGCGCCACGGCGGCCTTGTAGTCGTCCTCGGCGCCTTTCACGCCTTCGTCGGCGGCGCTGACCAGGGCGGCGATGGCCGTGCCCAGCGCGGCGGCGCCGACGGCAATCTGGGCGATGGCGACGGTGACCTTGAAGGCATCGTCCGGCGGCGCCAGGTCCGGCACCGCGGCCACCGCGCCCAGGGCCAGCTCGACCACGGCGAAGGCCATGTCGAAGGCGGCATAGCCGACCTGGGACTGGGCGTTCTTGCGGTCCAGATCGGCCACTTCCACGTAGAAGTCGCGGATGGCCTTGTGCTGCTCGGCCAGCCGGTACTGGCTGTTGCTGGCCATTGCCGATTGCGCGGCGGCCCAGGCGCGGGCGAGGCGGTCGGTGCAGCCCAGCTGTGCATACAGCTCGCCCATGCCCAGGGCGGTGTTGAGCAGCGGGTTGGCGGCATTGGCCGCGACGCCGGGCAGGCTGGTGGTCAGCAGTTCGGTCGTGGCGCCGTCGGGCAGGCGGTGGCCCAGGGCGAAGGCGGGCGGGATGGCCGCGCCGGTGGGCACCAGGCTGCGGTCGAGTTGCACGCAGAAATCCAGCCCGTTGGCCAGCGTCGGCGCCGCCGGCTGCCCGTCCAGCGCGGGCAGCGAGGGGTTGTACAGGCCGGCGTTGGCGGTCTGCACCAGCGCGGAGTTGACCGTGTAGGCCATCGGCGTGACATCGGACAGGCCCAGCGTGGCGACCGGCAGGCGGCCGGACAGCGCCCCGGCGTCTTCGATGCCGTCGCCATTGGTATCGGCCATCGGCAGCCGGTAATGGCTGCGGGCATAGCCGATCAGCGCCTCCTGCGCCTGCTGCAGGCGCGAGGCGGCCAGTTCTTCTTCGGACAGGCGGGTGCCCAGCGGCAGCAGCGGCAGGGCGATGACCGCCAGCAGCGCTGCCACCACCAGCACCACGGCCAGTTCCACCAGGGTCCAGCCGGCGGCGTGCCGGCGCGATGCGGAATTTCTGTTCATGGCTTGGCCGTTGCCTGCGTGGTGCCGTTGCGGTCCGGGCCTACCGCGCCGCGGTCGTCCACGCCCTTGAGGATGGCGTCGGCGCCGATCCAGAACTCGATGGCGTCGCCGCCACCGCCGCCCAGCGCCAGGTGCTTCAGGTCCTCGTAGGAGCGCACGGCGCTGGCGTACTGGCTGGCGGCTTCGTCGGCGGCACTGCGCGCTTCCTGCGCGCTGTCCTGGCGGGTCTTGTATTCGCGGTAGGCATCGCCGTAGGACATCCACGCCCCGCTCTGGCCATCGTCGCGCACCAGCGGCAGGTAGTTGCCGTATTGCCAGTGGGCGAACAGCACGGTCAGATCGCTGCACTTCTTGTCATCCTTCATCTGCTGCGTGCAGTACGGCCATTGCGAACCGGACGGGTAGCGGTAGCGGTAGGGCTCGAACCAGGTGTAGTAGCTGGCCTGGATGATGTTGCCCTTGTCGTCCTTCACCTCCGGGTGGAAGACGGAATAGCCCTCCCGGGTGGCGCCGGCGCTGTCGGCGGCGTGCTGCGCGTTGGCCAGCTCGTTGTTGCGGTAGTCGTCGAGCGCCTTCTGGTTGGCGGTGATGGCGGCGGCCAGCGCCGGCAGGCAGTACGGGCCGTCGGCGGCCTTCTGGGTGGCGTCGTAGGTTTCCAGGATGCCGTCGCGGATGCAGGTCTGCGCGTAGGCGATCTGCTTGTTGTTGGAAGCGCAGCGCAGCTGGTCCTGGTAGGCGCCGCTGGTGCACAGGGTTGCGGTTTCGCTGCGGAAGCTGCCGCCGTCGGCGACCATGTCCTGCAGCTGTTTCTGGCGTTCCTTGTAGACCTTGTCGTTGCCTTGCAGCTCGTCCCGCCGGATGCGGGCGTCCATCAGGTTGCGGGCCATCTGCAGTTGGTATTGCAGGGTGGTGATCTGCAGGGTCTTGTCCGCCGCCGACAGGCCGTCGAAGCCGGCGATCCGGTAGCGCAGGTTTTCTGTTTCCCAATGCACCATGTACTGGTTGTAGAACGCGTCGCGGTCCTTCTCGGCGTCCTGGGCCTTGGCCTCCAGTTCGGCGGCGACCTGCTTCAGGCCCTTGATGGCGTTCTTGTCGGTATCGTCCGAGCGCGGGCAGTCGCTGCCGTAGTCGGAGCCGCCGTAGGCGGCGCGGCAGGCCTGCTCGATGACGCTGGCAAGGTCGTTGGGGTCGGCGTTGATGGCCGAGTTGGCCAGGGCCAGCGCGGTCTTGGCCTGGGCCAGGGCCGAGCCGCTGTCGGCCAGGGCGCCGATGCTCAGGCCGAGCGCGGTGATGTTGCTGGCCAGCGCGATCGCCTGGCTGACCACGGCGGCGGTGGAAAAGGCCACGCGCCAGCATTCCGCGCCCAGGGTGGCGACGCAGCGCACCACGTTCTGGGTCAGCAGGCCGATGGCCTCGCCCAGGTCGATGCCGGCGGCGGCCACGCCGGCACCGTTCAAGGCCACGCCGATGGAGCCGAACACCACCGACTGGATGCCGCCGTCCACCGCGTCCTGGGCGCTGTCCCGGGTGTTTTCCTGGGTATCGGCGATGGAATCGCTGATGTCGGCGGAGCTGGCGACCTGGTCGGTGGTGGCCACCGGCACGGTGTCGTAGAAGGCCGCGCGGCCCTTGGCCGCGGCCATCGGACTGAGCAGGGTGCAGCCGGCGGCCTGGGCCAGGCTGTCGAAGGTGCGTACGCGCACGCGGTCGTCGTAATCGGCGCTGGCGGCCGCGCCGGGCGCGGCAAGGCGCACGTCGTTGCCGCTGTTGGCGTCGTCGAAGCGGCCGTCGCGGCCCGGGGTGGGGCCGGCGATGGCAACGCCGTAGGCCACGTTCATGCTGGCGCCGCTGGCGGCCGGGATGTTCAGCCGGCCACTGCTGTAGGGCAGCGCGCCGGCCTGGCCCAGCGCGGCGCAGAAATCCAGGCCGTTGACCGCGTCGTAGTCGCCCTTGTCGAACGCCGGCCGCGGCTCGAATTCGTCCTTGTCGGCGTCGTAGTGCAGCGGTGCGTAGCGGCTGTCGGCCAGCGACAGGTCGATGCCGTCGCCCACTGCCGGCGAGGCCGCGCTGGCGCGGTAGACGGCATACAGCACCGGGCTGGGCAGGCGGCCGATGCCGGAGGCGCCGATGATCGAACTGCTGTTGTGGTCGAAGAACGTGTCCAGCGTGCCGGTGGGCAGGTAGCCCTTGCTCAGGCCGAGTGCGCAGTCCTCGCGGCCGTTGGGCTCGGCGGCCGGGCAGGGCAGGCGCGAATTGGCCGCGGCGAAGGCGGCCACCGCCTGGTCGGCCCAGGCCAGCGCCTGTTCCTGGCCGACGCTGGCTTCGGGCGCTGCGCGCGACTGCAGGATCTGGAAGCCGGCGGCGGTGAGCGCGGCCACCAGCAGCAGGATCAGCATGACCTGCACCAGGCCCATGCCCCGTTGTGGGGAGGGGCCAGGCTGCGGCATGCGGGAACGGGAAGGGCGCATGGCGGGCTGCTTCAGCGGTTCATCTTCAGGTAGGCGCCCAGGGTCCGCACCTGGCCGTCGGTGGTGGTGCCGTTGCTGCGCGCCGAATCGTCGCTGCTCCACGGCTGTTCCGGCGGCGGCGTGGACACGGCCGAGGTCAGGTTGTGCATGCCGATCTCGCGGACCCGGCCGAAGCGCGCGCTGACCTGCCCGTCGATGCGCACGTCGAGCTGGCGGGCCAGTTCGGGGGTCAGCCCGGTCAGCCGCATCACGTTGCGCGGGTGGTTGGCGTAGGCGTTGCCGGGCGCCGGTTCGGCCCAGTCGGGCACGGCCATGAAGCACACTTCCAGTTCCTGCGGCAGGCCGGCGGTGTCCTGGTAGACGTAGCGGCTTTCCATGCCTTCGGCGCGGCCCTCGGGCAGGGCGATGCCGTAGCGGAGCATTTCGTCGCGCAGCTCGTCGCGGCACAGTGCCGAGGCGCCCTGGTTGACGCGGCCGGTGGGGTCGCCGAGGTTGTCGCCGGGCACGTTGCCGACCTGGGCGGTGTAGCGGTCGTAGGCCAGCATCCAGCCCTGGATGAACTGGTTGCCGATGCGCTCGGCCACGGCGCTGCGGTAGACGTCGCGGCCGACGCTGACGCCGCCGATGATCAGCGCGATGATGACCAGCACCACGGCCATTTCCATCAGGGAGAAGCCGCGTTGCCGGGCCACTGCATGTCGGGTCATGGGGATCCTTCGATTATGTATGGGGCGAGGTGATCGCCTGCTGCACCAGGTCGTAGACCGGCAGCAGCAGGGCCACGATCAGGAACACGAACATGCCGCCGGCCAGCAGCACCACCACCGGCTTGATGATTTCCGACAGGTTGGTGATCAGCCGCTGCAGGCGCAGGCTGTATTCGGCCGAGAGCCGGGCGAACTGCGAGTCGAGCGTGCCGGTGTCCTCGCCCACGCCGATCATGCGCACCATCATCGAAGGGAAGCCGCCGACCTGGCGCATCGCCGCTGACACGCGGTCGCCGCGCTCGAGCACCTGGCGGATGGCGATGATGCGGTCGCGGTAGTACTCGTCGCGCATCGCCCGCTCCATCACCTGCAGGCTGCTGACCATGTCCACGCCGGCGCGGATCAGCAGCGCCATGTATTCGGTGAAGAACGCCAGCCCGGAGGAGAACATGATGGTCTTGGCGATCGGCAGCCGGTGCAGCGTGTAGTGCGTGGCGCGCCGGAACGGGCGGCTGTAGCGCCAGCTCACCCACAGCACGAAGGCGGCCAGCACCAGGGCGACGGCGATCATGCCGATGTGGGCGATCAGCCACCCCGAGCCGGCCATCACCGCCACGGTCAGCGGCGGCAGCTTGGCGTTCATCTGCTTGAACAGGTCGGCCAGGTTGGGGATCACGTAATAGATCCAGAAGCCGCCGGCGGCGAAGATCGCCGAGAACACGAAGGCCGGGTAGATCAGCGCCTGGCGCGTGTCGGCGGTCATCTTGGACACGCGTTCGACGTGGTCGGCGGCCTCCATCAGCATGCGGTCCATGGAGCCGGTTTCGTCGCCGATCATCACCAGGTTGCGCACCGTCTCGGGGAACGCGTCCGGGTAGCGGGCGAAGGCTTCGCTGAAGGTGGCGCCGGCATCGAGTTCCTCCAGCAGGCGCCGCGCCAGCTTGGCCGGGTTCGACGACGGGCCGCTGCCGACTTCGTTGGCTACCGCGCGCAGCGCTTCCATCACCGGGATGCCGCTGCTGGTCATCACCGCCAGGTCGCGCAGCATGCCGGCCAGTTCCACCGGCTTGATGGTCGGCTTGAACAGGTGGGTGAGCGAACGCTGGGTTTCGGCCAGCCAGCCGGGCAGGCGGTACAGGGTGAGCACCACCGCGTCGAAGTTCTTTTCCAGCCACATGCGCGCGGAGGCGTCGCGCTCCACCGACAGCTGGGTGATGCCGCTGCGCACCCGGCCGCTGGTCAGCAGCAGGCGGTAGTAATAGACGTTCATGCGTTCGGCCCCACGCCGACCACGCGCAGGATTTCATCGCAGGTGGTCTGGCCGGCGATCACCCGCCGCCGCGAGATGTGCTCGATGCTGCGGAAGCCGGCGTTCATGGCCAGGCTGCGCACGGTTTCGCGGCTGACGTCGTCGGAGATGCCGTTGGCCAGCGGTTCGTCCACCACCATGATGTCGTACACCGGCAGGCGGCCGTGGAAGCCGCTGCCGCGGCAGCGGTCGCAGCCCTTGCCGCGCTTGCCGCAGCTGCCCGGCGGCAGGTCCAGCCAGGCCAGTTCGGCCTCGCTGAACGGCACGTCCTCGGCGCAGAAGATGCAGTTCTGGCGGACCAGGCGCTGGTTGACCACGGCCAGCAGGTTGTCGGCGATGACCTGCGCCTCCAGCCCCAGCGGGCGCAGCCGCGGCACCACGCCGAACACGCTGGTGACGTGCAGGGTGGACAGCACCAGGTGGCCGGTGGCCGCCGCTTCCAGCGCCGCCTGCGCGGTTTCGGCGTCGCGCATTTCGCCCAGCAGGATCACGTCCGGGTCATGGCGCAGGAAGTGGCGCAGCGCCGAGCCGAACTCGTAGCCGGCGCGGCGGTTGACTTCGGTCTGGCCGGCGCCGGGCACGCGGTATTCGATGGGGTCTTCCACGGTGAGCACGTTGCGCTCGATCAGCGACTGCATGCGCAGCGCGGCGTGCAGCGAGGAGCTCTTGCCCGAACCGGTGGGGCCGGTGATCAGGATCAGCCCGGCCGGCTTGGCGAACAGCCGCTCCAGCACCGCCACGTCCTCGGCGAAGAAGCCCATTTCCTCCAGCCCGGCCAGGTCGCTGTGCTCGGGCAGCAGGCGCATGACCATGCGCTCGCCGGCGTCGGCGACGATGGTGGACACGCGCACGGTCAGCGGCGAATCCAGCACGGTGGCGCGGAAGCTGCCGTCCTGCGGGCGGCGCTGCTCGGAAATGTCCATTTCCGCGGCCAGCTTGATGTAGCCCAGCAGGCGCCCGAGCGAATGCGGCATGGCCCACATCGGGCGCAGCACGCCGTCGATGCGGAACAGCACGTGCAGGCTGTGCTCGGACGGGGCGATGTGGATGTCGGTGGTGCGCTCGCGCACGGCCAGGTGCAGCAGGTAGTCCAGCGCCTTTTCCGGGCTGTAGGCGTGGTCGTTGTCGGTGGCGAGCCGGCGGATTTCCTTTTCCAGCAGGCTTTCGATCGGGTTCTGCGCGAAGTAGTAGGTCTGCCGGATCAGCCGCGAGACCTTGCCGTATTCGCCCTGCAGGAAGCGGCAGCGCAGGCCGCAGCGCTGCAGCACCAGCTGCGCGACGGCGGCCTTGTCGGCGTCGCCGAGCAGCACTTCCATCTGCTCGCCGTTGCGCCGCAGCGGCAGGAACTGGCGCAGCTGGCACAGTTCGCGGTTGAACATCGCCAGCACCTGCGGGTCCGGCATCGGCAGGGTTTCGACCGGCGCGTATTCGATGTCCTCCAGCTCGGCCTGGGTGCGGATGATGTCCGACTCGTTGGCCAGGCCGTGGCGGATCAGCAGGCGGCCGAAGCTGGTCTGCTCGACCAGGTTCTTCTGCCGCGCGTACAGCAGCTGGATGGGGTCGAGCAGGCCGCGCTCGTTGAGCACCACGCCCAGCTTGGCCTGCTCCAGGCTGACCAGTCCCTGCGTGTTGTTGGCCGATGCGGAGGGAATGCGGGAGTCAACCGTTGACATGGGCGGGGGCGTCCGGAGTTCTGGAAAGAGGGGCGGCGGAAAGGGTTTCGAGCAGCAGCCGGGTCAGCGGGTCGGCGTCGCCGGTGGCCGGCAGGCCGTGGGCCTGCTGGAAACGGCCGATGGCGCGCTGGGTCAGGCGCCCGGGCAGGCCATCGACCGCGCCGTCGTACTGGCCCAGCGCGGACAGGCGTTGCTGCAGCAGGGCCAGTGCTTGCCCGTCACCGGCGGCAGGGGTGTCCGCCTGCCAGGCCAGTTGCCAGCGCCCGCTGTGCGGCCGCTGGCAGGTCCGCGCGGCGCCGGCCAGCAACTGCGCGGTGGCGGCGTCGATATCGGCCCGCAGCGGTTGCCGGCCGAGGCCGGCCAGGCAGCGCTCCCAGCCGGTGCCGGCGGCCGCGGGTTGCGGCGCGGCGGTGGCCGCCGCCGCGGTGCCGGCGCGGGATTCGCGGTTGCCGGCCATCAGCCCGGCAACCCCCAGGCAGGCGGCCAGCACGCCGGCGCTGGCGATCGCCAGCGGCGCGCGGCGCTGCCGTGCCGGCTGCACGCCGGCCTGGCCGGCGGCGCGGCGCACCAGGGATGCATCGATGCGGCGCTGGCCGGCAGGCTGCGGGTACAGGCCATACAGGCAGCGGTCCATCACCAGGTGGATGCGGCGCGGGTTGCCGCCGCTGTGGCGGTGCAGGCTGGCGATGCCGTTGTCGGATACCCGGATGCCGGTGCCGGCACCGGCGGCATGCAGCCGGAAATCCACGTAGGCGCGGGTCTGCGCGCGGTCCAGCGGCAGCAGGCGCACGTGCTTGCACACGCGGCTGGTGAGCTGGCGCAGCTGCGGCAGGTCCAGGTGCTCGCGCAGTTCCGGTTGCCCGGACAGCACGATCTGCAGCAGTTTTTCCTGGCCGGTTTCCAGGCTGGTCAGCAGCCGCACCAGTTCCAGGCTAGCCACGTCCAGGTTCTGCGCGTCGTCGATCACCAGCACGCAGGTCTGCTGCGCCTGCCAGCGCTGGATCAGGAAATGGTTGAGCGCCTCGATGTCGGCCGCGGCGTTGCCGGCCGGGGCCAGGCCGAAATCGCGCAGCACCGCGGCCAGCAGGTCGTCGCCCTGCAGGAAGGTGTTGAACACCATCGACACCGCCATGCCGTCCCCGTCCAGCAGGCCGAGCAGGCGGCGCAGGAAGGTGCTCTTGCCGGTACCCACCTCGCCGGTGAGCAGGACGATGCCCGCACGCGTGCGCAGGGCATGCGCGGCTTCCACCAGCTCGCCTTCCAGCCCCGGCGCCAGGTAGTAGGCGTCGGCGTCGGGCGTGGGCGGGAACGGCGCGCGTTCCAGCCCCAGCAGCTGCAGGTGGCGGGACAGGGCCGGGTTCATGGCCGGGCGTTCTCCAGCTCGGCCAGGGCGTTGTCGACCATGGCCGAATGGGGGCCGCGCGCGGCGAGCTGGTTGAGGCGGTCGCGGGCCTGGTCGAGCGCGCCGCGGCGCGCGTCGATCAATGCCAGGTTGACACTGGCGTATTCGTCGTCGGGCACGCGTTGCAGGATCGCCCCGTAGAGGCGTTCGGCCTGCGCGGTGTCGCCGCTGCCGTGGGCGGCCCAGGCGCGGGCGCGCAGCAGGGTCAGGCTGTCGGCGGGCAGCAGCTTCTGCAGTTCGCCGATGGCCTGCTCGCGGGCCTGGTCGTCGTGGTCGCCCACGGCTGCATGCAGGTGCGCCATCGCGCCGCGCACGGCGGCCGGGTCGGGGTCCTCGCGGTTGGCGGCGGTGCGTTCGGCCCGGGGCGCGGCGGCGCTGGTGACGGCAATGCGCATGGCCGGCATCGCTGCTGGCTGTGCGGCCGGCGCAGGCGCCGGGACCGGAACCTGCGCCGGTACCGGTGCCGCAATCGCAGCCATCGGTGCGGTGGGGCGGGTGGCCGGTGGCGTGGCTGCCGGCGCTGCCGGAGACGCGGGAACGGGGCTGGCTTCTGCCGGCGTGGCGATGGCCACCGCCGCAGGAGCCGGTGCGGGAATGGCGGCCGGTGCCACGGCCTGCGCCGCAGCGGGGGCAGGCGCCGGTTGCGGCAACGGGGCCGGCGGCGCGGGCGCGGGCGTGGCGGTTGCCGCGATGGGAACGGGGGGCGGGTCAACGGCGGCGCTGCGGCCGGTGCCACGGGCGACGAGGAAACCCAATGGCCCGGCCAGCAGCACGCCGATGGCCAGCCAGACGCTGCCGCGCGGCAGCGCGCGCGCGGGCCGGGGCCGTGCGGGCTGGCTGCCGGGGGCGGCCGGCGTATCGCCGGCCGTGCGCAGTGCGTCGTAGATCAGGCTCACAGCACGTGCACCCTCAGCACGACCACCAGCTCGCGGGTGGTGTGGGTGCGCGCGCGCGAACCGAACAGGCGCCCGAACACCGGCACGTCGGACAGCCCGGGCA
>Ga0153956_1003459_pt1 | contig 10027 bp, 9 predicted proteins | sample TSFL040MetaG_FD_104704 | JGI IMG/M metagenome (GOLD analysis project Ga0153956, IMG submission 104704) | Attine ant fungus gardens microbial communities from Florida, USA - TSFL040 MetaG | ecosystem: Host-associated > Fungi > Mycelium > Unclassified | place: USA: Florida, Wekiwa Springs...
ATCCGTCGGTCCAGGACACCTCGACGGTCGGCGACGCGATCGCGGTGCTGAACGACTACGGGATCTGGGACCAGGTGCCGGCCTCGATCATCGAGCACCTGCGGTCTCCGGCCGCGGAGTCTCCCGACCTGTCAGGGATCGAGATCCACACCTCGATGCTCGTCACCGGCATCGGGGTGTGCGAAGCCATGGTCGCCGAAGCGCGCGACCGCGACTACAAGCCGGTCATCCTGACCACGACCCTGGAAGGCGAAGCCCGCGAGATGGGCCGCTTCATCGCCGACATGGCCCGCTCCAGCGACCTCGCCGGCCATCCCTTCGAGCCCGGCACCGCGATCATCGGCTGCGGCGGCGAGAACTCCGTGACGATCGCCGGCAAGGGCTCTTTCGGCGACGGCGGGCCGGGACAGGAAGCGGCTCTCGCGGCTTCCCTCACCTACCCCGGCCGCAGGGTCGCCTCGATCTTCATGGATACGGACGGATCCGACGGGGGGACCGACGCGGCCGGCGCGATCTGAGACGGCCGCACCGCCGACCGGGCCGCGGAGATCGGTCTCGACCTCAGGCAGGCCCTGCTCAGGCACACCTCCCGCGAGCCGCTCGAACGGCTCGGCGACCTGCTCGACACGGGCGCCACCGGGACCAACGTCAACGATCTCTTCGTCACCGTGATCGGGAAGGAAGCGCATTGATAACCCTGACCAGCCTGACCAAGGAGTTCGGCGACTCGACCGCCGTCAACGGGATCGACCTGGAGATAGCCGACGGCGAGTTCTTCTCGATGCTCGGGCCCAGCGGCTGCGGCAAGACGACGACCCTGCGGATGATCGCCGGCTTCGAGGAGCCGACCTCGGGCCGGATCGAGCTGGCCGGCGAGGACGTCACCTGGGCCTCACCCAAGGCCCGCAACGTCAACATGGTCTTCCAGAACTACGCGCTCTTCCCGCACATGGATGTCTGGGACAACGTCGAGTTCGGGCTGAAGATCAAGAAGCTCCCGAAGGCCGAGGCGAAGGGACGGATCGAGCGGATGGTCGCCGCGGTCAGGATGGAGGGCTTCGAGTCACGGCATCCCGCCCAGCTCTCCGGCGGCCAGCAGCAGCGCGTCGCCCTCGCCCGGGCCCTCGTCAATCAGCCCGCCGCCCTGCTGCTGGACGAGCCGCTCGGCGCGCTGGACCTCAAGCTCCGCAAGGAGATGCAGCTGGAGCTGAAGTCGATCCAGCAGGAGACCGGCACGACCTTCGTGTACGTGACGCATGATCAGGAAGAGGCTTTGACCATGTCCGACCGGGTCGCGGTCATGAACGGCGGCAACGTGGAGCAGGTCGATGATCCCCGCAGCCTCTACGAAAAACCGCGATCCGAATTCGTCGCCGACTTCATCGGCACCTCCAACCTGCTGCGGCTGACGATCGACGACCGCTCCGGCGGCGTCGCCACCTCCGCGCTCGGCGACGGCATGAAGATCACCTGCCTGGACGACGGCAGCACCTCCCCCACCCGGACGATCACCATCCGCCCGGAGAAGATCCGGCTTTCGCTCGACGGCGACGCTCTCCAGGGAGGCTCGGTCGTGAAGGGGAAGATCGTCGAGAACGTCTACCTCGGATCGATGACGCAGCTGATAGTCGAGATCCAGACCGGCGAGCGGCTGATCGTCCACGAGCTGAACGACGACGTCGCCGAGCGTCATACCGATCCCGGCACCGAGGTGACGCTCTCCTGGCCCACCGACCACAGCTTCGTGATCGACGACGGTGATGCCGTCGAGAGAGGAGCGGCCGTCAAGTGAGCCGCGCCCACCGCAAATCCCCCAAGGGCCGCGCGGTGCTGGCTCTCGCCTCACTGGTCGCGGCCGCATCCCTGGCCGCCTGCGGATCCTCCGGCACAACCGATAAGGCCACCGCACCCGATGACCTGGATCAGCCGGCCGGCGGCACGCTGCGAGTCTTCGCCTACGAGGACTCGGTGACGCCGGAGATGATGAATCCGTTCCAGCTTCAGAATCCCGACCTCGAGATCAAGACGGCCACCTTCGACTCGGACAGCGAGGCGGCCGCCAAGCTGGCCGGCGGGTTCCAGGCCGACGTGGTCGAGGTCTGTCTCGACGAGGCCGAGCCGCTGCTGAGCCGCGGCCTGCTGCGGCCGATCGACACCACCGGGGTCGAGGACTGGAAGAACCTTGCCTTCAACGACTCCGACGGCCTCAAGCAGGACGGTGACGTGATCATGGTGCCGCTCTCGGCCGGTCCCGAGGGGATCATCGTCAACACCGACGAGGTCAAGGCACCGGTCGATTCCTACGCCGGCATCTTCGACCCCGAGTTCGACGGCAGAGCCGCGCTCGAGGGCGACTATGCGCTGCCGCCGATCGCGGTGAGCGCTCTGGCGATGGGCATCGAGGACCCGATGAACATGGACCAGGAGCAGCTCGACAAGGTCGCCGACTTCATGGACGAGCATCGCTCCCACTTCCGGGCTCTGTGGCGATCCGACTCGGACCTGGTCAACTTGTTCAAGTCCGGCGAGGTCGTGATCGCCGACGGCAACAGCGCCCAGGCGAAGCGCATGCAGGAAGCCGGCCTGCCGGTCGAGTGGATCGCCCCCTCGGAAGGCACTCTTTCCTGGGTCTGCGGCTTCGGGATCACTTCCAAGGCCCAGAACTTGCAGGCGGCGTACCGCCTGATCAACTGGCAGGCGTCGCCCAAGGCCCAGGCAATCCGGGGCAGCAACGGCTACGTGGTGACCAATCCCGCCGCGATGCCGCTGATCCCGAAGGACGACCGGTCCACAGCCGATCCGTCGAGCCTCGAGAACGCGATCCCAGAGACCTATCCACTCATCTACGACCAGTGGGTCCGCACCTTCGAGACCTTCCAAGCGAGCTGAAAGAACTACCCGAGGAGAGCATGAAGAAACTGAAGAGACTGGCGTTCCTGGCTTCCCTGGCCGTGACGGTGCCGCTGGCTGCCTGCGGCGGCTCCGGTGGCTCGACCGACCTGGCCGAGGCCCCGGCGAACCTGGACAAGCCCGCCTCCGGGAAGTTGCGTGTCTTCGCCTACGCGGCGGCCGTCACCCCGGAGATGATGGACCCGTTCAAGAAGCAGAACCCCGACCTGGACGTCGACGTCGCCACCTTCGACTCGAACAGCGAGGCGGCGGCGAAGATCGCGGCCGGCTTCAAGACCGACCTGGTCCAGGTCTGTCTGGACGAGGCCGACCCGCTGATCAAGAAGAAGCAGCTGCGCCCGATCGACACCGCCGGAGTCCCGGCCTGGAACAAGCTCGCCTTCCACGACGACAAGGGAGTCAGGGTGAACGGCGACGTGATCGTGGTGCCGATCTCGGCCGGCCCGATCGGCGTCATCTACAACACGGAGAAGGTCGACAAGGAGATCGACTCCTACGCCGACATCTTCGATCCGGAGTTCGCCGGCAGGGCCGCGATCGACGGCACCTACCCTCTGCCCCCGATCGCGATGTCCGCCCTCGCCTCCGGGGTCGATGACCCGTTCAACATGAGCGAGGAGGAGCTCGACGGGGTCGCCGACTACATGGAGGAGCACCGCGACCAGCTGCGCGCGCTCTGGGCCTCCGACGCCGACCTGAAGAACCTCCACAAGTCCGGCGAGGTCGTGATCTCGGACGGCAACCAGGGCGTCGCCAAGCAGATGGCCGATGAGGGAATCCCGGTCAAGTGGGTCGCCCCCAAGGAGGGCACCCTCTCCTGGGTCTGCGGCTGGAGCATCGCCGCCGACGCTCAGAACCTGGACGCCGCCTACCGGATGATCAACTGGCAGTCCTCCCCCGAGGCCGAGGCGATCCAGGGCGAGAACGGCTACGTGGTGACCAATCCCGACGCGATCCCGCTGATCGATCCCGAGGATCGCGAGATCGCCGACCCGGCCAGCCTGAAGGACGCCATTCCGGAGACCTACCCACCCGACTACGACCAGTGGACCAAGAACTTCGAGGCGTTCCGCGCCGGGTGATCTGGACACCACAGCGGCAACAATCGCGAGGAGAGAGAGCAGCCCAATGAAGAAACGAAGCGTCATAGCGTTGCTGCTGGCGGTCGGTGCGGTCGTGTTCGCGGCCTGCGGATCCAGCGGCGGGGACACCTCGGAGGCCACCGCCCCGAGTAAGAGCGAAGCGTCGAAGCCCGCCACCGGGACCCTCCGTGTGTTCGCCTACGACGACACGGTCACCGACCAGCAGCTCGATCCTTTCCGCAAGGCCAACCCCGGCCTCGACCTGAAGGTCGCCACCTTCAACTCGAACGAGGAAGCGGCCGCCAAGCTGGCCGGCGGCTTCGAGGCCGATGTGGTCGAGGTCTGCCTGGACGAAGCCTCGCCGCTCCTGGAGCGTAATCAGCTCCGGCCGATCGACACCTCCGGAATCACCGACTGGGACAAGCTCGCCTTCCGCGACCAGCCCCAGGTGAGGCATGACGGCAACGTCATCATGGTGCCGCTCTCGGCCGGCCCGTACGGGATCATCTACAACACCGAAGAGGTTCCCGACGGGGTCTCCTCCTACGAGGAGATGTTCAGCGACAAATACGCCGGACGAATCGCGGTCGAGGGCAGCAGTTCGGTCGCCCCGCTCGCGGTCGCGGCCTTCACGCTCGGCTTCGATGACCCCTTCAACATGTCGGCCGACGAGCTGGACCAGGCGAAGCAGTTCCTGATCGACAGCCAGGACAAGATCCGCAGCTACCCGGATTCGGACTCCGACATGGTCAACCTGTTCAAGACCGGCGAGGTCGTGGTCGCGAACGGTGGCCGGGGCACGGCCGGGGACATGGTCGACGAGAATCTCCCGGTCAAGTGGGTGGAGCCGAAGGAAGGCATGTGGTCATGGGTCTGCGGTCTCGGGATCACCTCGAAGGCGAAGAACATCGACGCCGCCTACAAGCTGCTCAACTACTACGCCTCACCCGAGGCACAGGCGATCTCGGCCGAGAACGGCTTCGTGGTCACCAATCCGGGCGCGATCAAGCTCGTCCCGAAGCAGTACCGCGAGACCGCTGACCCGGCCAGCATCGAGGGCGCGATCCCGCTGACAGAGCCAGAGGACATCGAGGCGTACACGAGGGCCTGGCAGGAAGTCCGGACCGGCTGATCATGCCGCTCTCCCGCCGCCTAAACAGAGCGCTGCCGAACGTCCTCTCCACCGGGCTGGTCCTGGTGGTGATGGCGATCCTGTTCGGGCCCGTGCTGCTGCTCGCCTTGTTCTCGTTCAACGACTCGACGGTGATCTCCCTCCCCTGGGAGGGATTCACGACCCGCTGGTACAGCGAGGCGTTCAACGATGACGGGGCGATGCACGCGATCTGGAACTCGGTGATGGTCGCCTCGATCGTCACCGTGGCCTCGCTCGTCCTGGGCACTCTGGCCGCCTGGGGCCTGACCCGGATCAAGTTCCGGGGCAGGCCCCTGGTGGCGGGGGTGCACGGTGCCGTCCTGGTGGTTCCCTGGCTGATCATCGGCGTGGCGGGGCTGATCTTCTTCTCCCAGATCGAGATGGCGCTCTCGCTCAACACGATCATCCTCATGCACATAGTCGTCACCTTCCCGCTCGTGGTCGCGGTGGTCTCGGCGGGCCTGATCCGGTTCGACCCCTCGCTGGAGGAGGCGGCGATCGACATGGGCGCCAGCCAGCTGCAGATGATGCGTTACATCGTCCTCCCCCAGATCGCCCCTTCGCTGGCGGCGGCCGCGATATTCGCCTTCGCCTGGTCCTTCAACAACTTCGAGATCAGCTTCTTCACCGGCGGCTTCGAGCAGACCTTCCCGGTCTGGGTATACGGGGTGCTGCGGCACTCCTCGAACCTGCCGGTGGTCAACGCCGCCTCGACCGTGATCGCCATGGCCCAGGTCATCCTGGTCTTCGGGCTCTGGTTCGGGATGAAGGTTCTGACCAAGAAACGCGGCGGCACCGACCGTGACGCCGCCGAGATGATCACGGGGGCGGTGCGCTGATGGGGGTTCCGATGGCTGATGTCCCGAGCGTGGCCGGTGAAAGGCCGGGCCGGTTCTCGAAGCTGCTGAGGCCGGTCGCCTTCATGAGCCTGCCGACCGCGGTGCTGGTCGCGCTCTTCCTGGTCCCCATGGGGATCCTCGTCTACTTCAGCTTCCAGTACGGCGATCTGACCGGCAGCTCCGGGTTCACCTTCAGCAACTTCACCGACATCCTCGGCGACCCGCTGTACCGCAAGATCGCGCTGACCACCTTCGAGATCGCGACGATCGCGATGATCGCCCAGCTGATCGTCGGCATCCCACTGGCCTACGTGCTGGCCTACAAGGCCGGCCGCTTCGAGCTGCCGCTTCTGTTGGCCCTGGTCCTGGCCGACGAGCTCAACCCGATGGTCCGGATCTACGCCTGGCGGATGCTGCTCGGCCGCGAGGGACTGATCAACGACGCCCTGACCTCGATCGGGCTGATCGACCAGCCGATCGACGCGCTGCTCTTCAACAAGTTCTCGGTCATCGTGGTCCTCTCGACCAGCTATCTGACCTACACCGTGATCCCGATCTACGCCTCGATGAAGGCCGTCGACTCGGGGCTCTTCGAAGCTGCCCGGGACATGGGCGCGGGGTGGTTCACCACGTTCCGGCGGGTCCTGCTTCCCCTGATCGCGCCGGGCATATTCATCGCCCTGCTGCTCGTCTACGTGCCCCTGTTCACCGACTTCGCCGCTCCCACCCTGGTCGGCGGCACCACCGGGTACATGCTGGGCAACGTGGTCAGCGACCTGGTCCTGGAGAACGGCAACCTCAATGCCGGAGCGGCGATGAGCTTCCTGATGCTGCTCGCGGCGGGCATCTTCTCGCTGCTGGCCTACCAACTCTCCCGCGTCAAGCAAGGAGCCCGATGAGCTACGACGTCGCGATCATCGGCGGCGGCCACAACGGGCTCGTCGCCTCCTACTACCTTGCCCGAGAAGGCCTCAGAACCGTGGTCCTGGAACGCCGTGACATCGTCGGCGGCTGCTGCGTGACCGAGGAGTTCGCCCCCGGCTACCGGGCCTCGACCGGCGCCTACGTGCTCAGCATGCTGCGCGAGGAGATCTGGTCCGACATGAAGCTGGTCGAACGCGGCATCGTGGTCGACCCGGCCGGGCCCTCCCTTCATCTCTTCGCCGACGGCACCCGGCTCGAGCTCTCGGACGACACCGAGGAGGCGGTGGCGGCGATCCGCGAGCTGTCCGAAGCCGACGCGGCGGCCTACCCCGCCTTCGAGGAGGACCTGGCCGAGCTGGCCGGTCTGGTCACCCCGCTGATCGATGCCACTCCGCCCAATCCCCGCCCCAGCAGCGCCGCCGACCTCGCCGCACTGCTCAAGGTCGGCAAGCTCGCGGCCGGGAAGCGGGACCTGATCAACGAGGCGCTCTTCCTGTTCACCACTTCGGTGACCCAGTTCCTGGAGGAACGGTTCGAGAACGAGTACGTGAAGGCGGCGATCGGCTGGCACGCGATCAACGACTCGATCGCCGGGCCGTCCAGCCCCGGATCGGCCTACATCCTGCTCCACGATCACGCGGGAGAGGACACCGAGGCCGGCGCCCGCTCCTGGGGCTTCGTGAGAGGCGGGATCGGCCGGGTCACCGAAGCGATGGCCGACGCCGCCCGCGACGCGGGAGCCGAGGTCAGGACCGGAGCCGAGGTCGAAGGGATCGTGGTCGAAGGAGGCAGGGCGACGGGCGTCCGGCTGGCCGGCGGCGAAGTCGTCCGAGCCGGCCGCATCCTCTCCAACGCCGATCCCAAGACCACCTTCCTCGACCTCGCCCCGGAAGGCTCCCTGCCCGATCCCTTCGTCGCCTCGGTGAAGGCATACCGGTGCCAGGGCACGAGCATGAAGATCAACCTCGCGGTCGACCGGCTCCCCGTCGCCACCGGCATGGCCGGCGCAGGGATCCAGAGCTACCACCGCGGCATCATGGAGGTGAACCAGCCGCTGGCGGATATGGATCGAGCCCAGGCCGAGGCCCGTTCCGGCAGGCCGGCCGAAGATCCCCACGTCGAGATGTGCATCCCCACCGTCCACGATCCCTCCCTCGCTCCCGACGGCCACCACGTGCTGACCATCGACGTCAACTCCCAGCCCTACGAGCTGGCCGAAGGTTCGTGGCCGGAGATCGCCGACCAGGTGGCCGACCGGGCGATCGCAAAGCTGGAGGCCTACTTCCCCGGGCTCACCGATTCGATCCTCCATCGCCAGGTCCTCAGCCCCTACGGGCTAGAGCAGCGGCTGGGCATCTCGGGCGGCCACGCCCTGCACGGCGACATGGCGTTCGATCAGCTCTTCACGTTGCGGCCCGTGAGGGGGTGGTCCGAGTACCGCACGCCGATCGAGGGCCTGTGGCTCTGTGGGGCCGGCACGCATCCGGGGGGAGGCGTGACCGGGGCCAACGGAAGGAACTGCGCCCGCGAGGTCCTGCGGGAAGCAAGGGGTGGAACAGTCAAGCGGATCTTCTCCCGTGGACTCTGAGCTCTCAGAGGCAACCAGCCTCCTCGCCGATCTCGTGTCGATCTACTCGCCGTCAGGCGGCGAGGGCGAGATCGTCGATCACATCGAACGGCTCTGCGAGAGCGAGGGGCTGAGCGTCCGTCGGGTCCCGGCCGAGGTCGGGCGGGACAGCCTGGTGGTCGGAGCCTCGCGAAGCCCCGTGCTGGCGATCGCCGCCCACCTCGACACCATCACGCCCACCTGGCCCGATGCGACGGTCCCCCGGGTGGACGGCAACGTCCTCCACGGCCTCGGCTCGGTCGACGACAAGGGCGGGGTCGTGGCATGTCTCTTGGCCGCCCGTTGGATGAAGCGATCCGGAGTCGACCTCGACCAGCTTCCCGCGGTGTTCGCCTTTCCGGTCGACGAGGAGACCGGTGGCAGCGGCTCCCGCTCGCTTGCGGTCGACCTGGCTCCTCGGTTCGCGATCGCGCTCGAGGGCACCCAGCTGAACGCGGGCACGGTCGAATGCGGCGACCTCGAGGCGCTGGTGCATGTCCGTGGAGTCAGTGCCCATGGGTCGCTGACCGAGCTGGGTCAGAACGCCGCCCACGCCGCGGCCGCGCTGATCACCTCGCTGGACGATCTCGGGCTCGCCTCCCACGTCCATCCCGTTCTCGGGCCGTCGACCGGCAGCGTCACCGAGATCGCCACCGGCGACGGGATGAACGTCGTCCCCGACACCTGCACGCTGCGCTTGAGGATCCGCCTGGTTCCCGGCCAGGATCTGGCCGCGACGATCAAGGACGTCGAGCGCTTCGCCGCCCGGTTCGGCGGGGACGTCCAGATGGTCGAGGGGACCGTCCCCTTCGAGCTGCCGGGCGACTCTCCGTTTCGTCTCGCCGTCGACTCGGCAACCGACGCCGTGATCGGCCGCCGACCCGAGACGATCGGCGTCCCGGCCTGGACCGACGCCCACAACTTCGTCGACTTCGGCGGGTCAGAGGCGATGGTCTTCGGACCCGGATCGATCGATTCCGCTCACACCCCCGAAGAACACGTCGAGATCGACCAGATCGTCCAATGCGCGAGTATCTTCATGAAGCTGCTCGGTGGGGGCCATCTCGAAGCGATGGCCGCCGCCCCGCCCCGTCCCGACGAACCGCGCTACAGGAGGTCCCGATGAAGCACCCGGTCATCGACCAGCTGGAACCTGAGGAGCTCGATCCCTCACAGATCATCCTGGGAGACCCGAAGGTCTCCAGCCTCACCCTGTACGAGGAGGGCGGTGTCGAGTCCGGCCTCTGGCGGATCACTCCCGGCGAGGTCACCGACGTCGAGGTCGAGGAGTCCTTCCTGGTCATCGAAGGCCGGGCCACCATCGAGTACTCGGACGGCCGCGCCTTCACGGTCGGCCCGGGTGACACCCACCACTTCAAAGGCGGCGAAGAGACCACCTGGAAGGTCGAGGAGACCCTGCTCAAGGCTTTCTGGATCGCAGAGTGATCTTCCTCGCCTTGGTTTGGGCGGTGCCAGAGGCGGGTGTGAACCTCACCCTGGCGGTCACCTTCAG
>Ga0153956_1003460_pt1 | contig 10025 bp, 9 predicted proteins | sample TSFL040MetaG_FD_104704 | JGI IMG/M metagenome (GOLD analysis project Ga0153956, IMG submission 104704) | Attine ant fungus gardens microbial communities from Florida, USA - TSFL040 MetaG | ecosystem: Host-associated > Fungi > Mycelium > Unclassified | place: USA: Florida, Wekiwa Springs...
AAGCGCAACAATTGCGGCAAGGCGCTCGCCATCGCCCGCGAAGCCCGCGACATGCATGGCGGCAACGGGGTGTCCGACGAATATGGCGTCATCCGCCATGTGCTCAATCTCGAGGCCGTGAACACCTATGAAGGCACGCATGATGTGCATGCCCTCATCATGGGCCGCGCGATGACGGGGCTTCAGGCGTTCAGTTAGTATAATCCGTATACTGATCTTACGGCCGCAGCATCACCATATTGCCGCCATCACAGCGTCACGCGCTCTTTCGTTGCGTGCAGGGAACGCATTGCCGCCACCGTACGTTTCCGTACTGAGAAAGCGATAGGAAGTAGAGTTATTCCGTCTAGATTCAACCTACGAAAGCGGAAGGGATTCGTTGTCGTCCGCAATCGTTGGGGCGCATTTCGGCCTTCTATTGTCTGACTGGAATAGAAGTCTCTACCGATCAAATGGCAAAACATCGTAACCGCCTGCTTGCGGCACTTCCAGCCGCCGACCTGAATTTGCTCGAAACGCAGCTGCAATCCGTGCAGCTTGAGAAGCGGCGTGTGCTCGAAGCACCGAACAAGACGGTCGATTATGTCTATTTTCCCGAAACGGTGATCGCTTCCGTTGTCGCGATCTGCGGCCGCGAAGAGCGCATCGAGATCGGCCTCATCGGATGCGAAGGCATGACCGGCCTTACCGTTCTCATGAGCGACAGCAAGACGCCGCACTCCACCTATGTTCAGGTAGAAGGCGAGGCGTTGCGCATCGAGACGGAAGCCTTTCGCAAATTGCTTGCACAGAGCGCGAGCCTGCACAACAGGCTGCTTCGTTTCGCGCAGGTCTTCACCGCGCAGATCGCGCAGACCGCGCTGGCCAATGGGCGCGCGAAGCTCGAGCAAAGGCTGGCTCGCTGGATATTGATGGCGCATGACCGCACCGTTGCGGATGTCGTCACCATGACCCACGAATTTCTGGCTGTCATGCTGGGTGTGCGCCGCGCGAGCGTGACCGTTGCGCTGGACGCCTTCGAGAAGAAGGGCGTGATCGAGGCGCGCCGCGGAAGCATCACCGTGGTCGACCGCAAAGCCATCGAGCGGATGGCGGGGCATTTCTACGGCGTCCCGGAAGCGGAGTTCCGGCGCCTCATCGGCTGATCCTCTCGGATCGGGGCCTTTCATGCGGACATTCGAAATCCGTCTTTTGAACAGCGAGGGTGGCACGGCGATGATCCACGTCACCGCCTGCGACACCGTTGAGCAGGCGTGCGAGCGTCTGGCCGGCATCCAGGGCGTGTCTTATGTGCGCTACGAAATCTGGCAGGGCGGACACAAGGTGTTGGAAGGCCCCGCGGACATCTCCTAGGTCCGCTGCGCCAGAGCAATCCAATCCCAGGGCGGCGTCCGGCGGAGTTTCGGCGTGGACCGCAGGCCTTCCTTGCTCCAGGGATAGAACGCCTTTCCTATCTTCTTCATCGCGAACCCAGCGCGCGAGAAATCCTCCGCGAGTTCCTCCCGCGTGAAATGCTTCTGCAATGCGCCGTCGTGATCGACGAGGCCATTGAGATACTTTCCCGGCTCTTCGCCCAGCACCTTTTCGATCATGCGCTCCGCTTCCAGGGAAGCGACGACAACGAGCGCATGGCCGCCGCGCTTGGTCACGGCGGAGACGCCATCCCACATCGCCTTGCGTTTTGCGGCATTGGGCACGGTGATGACGTTCATGCACACGGTGAGATCGGCGCGCGGCCCGATGCGTTTTCCGGCCGCTTCCACGCCGGTGGTATGCCATGTCACTCCCGCGACATTCGCGCACCGCTTCTTCGCGCGCGCAATGATGTTGGAGGCATATTCCACGCCCACGATCTCCGCGAAGCGATGACCGTATTGCTGGATAAAGGTGCCGATGCCGCAACCCATGTCCACCAGCACGCCGCCATGCTTCGGAATCTTCGCGCGCGAAACATAGCGGCGAACCTGATCGGCCGTCTCCTCGCGCGAGATATCGCAGACGTTCTTCTCGAACGTCTTCGCGAGCTTGTTCCATTCCGCGCGATTCATGCCCACTCCCGAATCGAACGGCTTACTGCGTCACGATTCGGCGATTGATCGCAAACCCGGCAAAAGAAAACCCCGCCGGTTGACGGCGGGGTTTCTGCTTTCCCGGGACGCTCAACGTCCCACAGCTTGTAAAAAGATTGTGCGAGATCGCTCTCGCTGGGTCGTCCGATTCAATTGTAAGGCGAAGGCCAAGGTCTTCAGGCTCGGCCCTGGCTCCGTCACCGACGGAGCCTCGATTTTATGCCCGGCGGAGTTTCTTCCATGCGGAATCTCCCTGCTAGGTTCTTGCCCATGGCGCAATCGCCGAGAGCTTTCTTCGGTTCCAGCCGAACGCGGGCTCTCAAGGCATCGCACCTTCGGGAAGAAGCTTCTGCTTGTGTGCAACGCGAGTCAACAACGCCGCTAAACCGCGCGTTGCGCCTTGTCCTTCTCGTTGGACCCGCGGATTTCGTTGCGAATACGATCCCAATCCGCGTCGCTAAGCGCGGACAGCGCGGCAAAATTTCCGCCCGACGAAAGATGCATCGCGCCGTCGATGGCGATGGTTTGTCCGGTGAGATAATCGCAACCATCGGCCATCAGGAACACAGCAAGGTTCGCGAGCTCCGGCATCTCGCCGTTGCGGCCCATCGGGATCGCGTTCGCGCGGCCGGAATCGCGATTGGCCGATTGCGGCGACAGACGATCCCACGCGCCTTTGGTCGGAAACGGCCCCGGCGCGATGGCATTGAGGCGGATTCCGTTCGGGCCCCATTCCGTCGCCAGCGATTTGGTCATGATGTTGAGCCCGGCTTTCGACATGGCGGACGGCACGGTGAACGGCCCGCCGTTCCAGATCCACGTGGTCAGGATCGAGATAACGCTGCCCTTGTTGCCGCCTTCGATCCAGCGCTTGCCGCAGGCCAGCGTGACGTAGAACGATCCGCGGAAAACGATGTCGGCGATCGCGTTGAAGCCGCGCGGGCTGAGGTCCTTCGTGCGGCTGATGAAATTGCCCGCGGCATTGTTCACGAGGCCGGTCAGCGGGCCATCGGACCAGACATCGGAAACGACATCTTCCACCGCTTCGGGAACGCGGATGTCCAGTGCTTTGGCGATCACCTTCGATCCGGTCGAATCGGAAATGCGCTTCGCCGTCTCTTCCAGCACCTGCAAGCGCCGCCCGCAGATGTAAACCGTGGCGCCGAGTTGCGCGTAGGCTTCGGTCATCACTTCGCCGAGGCCCGTGCCGCCCCCGGTGACGAGAATGCGTTTGCCCTTGAGCAGGTCTTTCTTGAACATCAATTCCACGGGCGTTCTCCTTTTTATTTCGACCAGTTGCGATGCAGGCTGTTGATCACATATTGCAGCCGCGTGCGGTTGCTCCAATCCATCTTCAGGCCTTCGAGCGCATAAACTTCGTTCAGCGAGTAGAGCAGATCGCGCTCGACGTGATCGGGAATCGTGCTTTCCATGAACGTGAAGAAGGCCAGCCGCTCGCCGCGCGTCACCGGGACCACCTCGTGCAGCGTGTTCGAGGGATAAACCACCATCGATCCCGGCTCGCCTTTGATCGTCACCGTCTCGGTGCCGAGATGAATGCGCAGCTCGCCGCCGTCATAGGTGGATGGATCGCCCAGGAAGAGCGTGGCGGAAACGTCGGAGCGCAGCGGCCCGTTCGGCAGCGGCAGATAGGCGGCGTCGGAGTGCACGCCATAGGTCATGCCCGGTTCATAGCGGGAGAGCAGGGGGGTGGCGATGCGCTTCGGAAATGCGAAGTTGCGCACTTCCTCGTTGCGCGCGACGGCCGCGCCGGCAATCTGCGATGCCTTCTGCGCATCGGGGCTCGCCATGTCCGCCTGCAGATTGTTCTTGGCGAGGTTGTGGGGATTGGACGCCCGCCCGTCCACGAACCTCACCGATTTGGCGATCTGGCGGACCTGGTCCACCTCGGCAGGCGAAAGCACATTCTTTACGAGCAAAAACATGAAACAGGCCCCTCGGGCATGGGTGTGCGGTGACACCGGCAACCTAGCAAAACCATGTTCGCTTTTCAGCGGCCTGTTCTGCTAATGTTCGCCCATGCTCCGGCCTGTTTTTCCCGACACCGCACTTCCGCCCGTCTTTGCGAACTGGTTCGCGGCGCGCGGCTGGGCGCCGCGTCCGCATCAGCTCGCGCTCATCGAGCATGCGCGGAAGGGCGAAAGCGTCCTGCTGGTGGCGCCCACGGGCGGCGGCAAGACGCTGGCGGGCTTCCTGCCCTCATTGATTGACCTTGCGGAAACACCCAAGCGCGCGCGCAAGGCTGCGCTGCACACGCTCTATATATCGCCGCTGAAGGCGCTGGCGGTGGATGTGGCGCGCAATCTGGAAACGCCAGTGGCGGAGATGGGGCTGCCCGTCCGCGTGGAGACGCGCACCGGCGACACACCGACCGGCCGCCGCCAGCGCCAGAAGCACTCGCCGCCGGACATATTGCTCACCACGCCGGAGCAGTTTGCGCTGTTGCTGTCTTCGAAAGATGCCAAGCGGTTTTTCGAGAACGTCAAAGCCGTGGTGCTGGACGAACTTCATGCCATGCACAATTCCAAGCGCGGCGACCTGCTGGCACTGGGCTTGGCGCGGCTCCAGGCGCTGGCGCCGAAGCATCGCCGCATCGGCTTGTCGGCGACCGTGGCCGATCCGAAGCCGTTGCAGCGTTTCCTCGTGCCGCAACCGATGCAGGGCGAGGCGCTGTCGTCCATTGTCATCGGCAAGCCCGGCGCGAAGCCGAAGATATCGATCCTGTCTTCCGAGTCCTACGTGCCATGGGCCGGGCATCTGGCGCGCCACACCATGCCGGAGATTCTCGCCGCGATTAAGCAGGCGGTGACGACGCTTGTGTTCGTGAACACGCGCAGCCAGGCGGAGCGCACGTTTCAGGAACTGTGGCGCATCAACGACGACAATCTCGCCATCGCGCTGCATCACGGATCGCTCGCGCCGGAGCAGCGCCGCAAGGTGGAATCCGCGATGACGCGCGGCGCTCTGCGCGCGGTGGTGTGTACCTCGACGCTCGATTTGGGCATCGACTGGGGCGCGGTGGATCAGGTGATCTGTGTCGGTGCGCCCAAAGGCGCCGCGCGTCTCGTCCAGCGCATCGGCCGCGCCAATCACCGGCTGGACGACCCGTCGAACGCCATGCTGGTGCCCTCCAACCGCTTCGAGGTTCTGGAATGCGAAGCCGCGCGCGATGCGGTGCTGGCGGGCGAGCTGGACGGCGAGCCGCTGCGCAAGGGCGGCATGGACGTTCTGGCACAACACATTCTTTGCGTCGCGTGTTCCGAGCCGTTCGATGCCGATGCGCTGTTCGGCGAGGTAAAATCGGCGTCGTCCTATCGCGATCTCAGCCGAACGGATTTCGATGCCGCCGTGGATTTCGTGGCCACCGGCGGTTATGCGCTCAAGCGCTATGACCGCTATGCCAAGCTGCGCAAGACGCCGGAGGGCCTGTGGCGGGTCGCCCATCCCAGGATCGCGCAGCAATATCGCCTGAATGTCGGCGTCATCATCGAAGACCCGATGATCGACATTCGCCTGCAATCGAAAGGCAGACCCACCGGCGCGGGTGGGCGCGTGCTCGGCAAGCTCGAAGAATATTTCGTGGAAACGCTGACCGCCGGTGACACCTTCGTGTTCAGCGGCGACGTGCTCCGCTTCGAAGGCATCTACGAGAACGCAGCCTTCGTCACGCGCACCAACGATCCGGAAGCGCAGATACCGTCCTACAATGGCGGCAAGTTCCCGCTTTCGACCTTCCTCGCCATGCGTGTGCGCCAGATGCTGGCCGATCCGCGCCAATGGAAGAAGCTTCCGCATCCGGTGGGCGAATGGCTGGAGATTCAGCAATTGCGCTCGATCATTCCGCGTGAAGGCGAACTGCTGGTTGAAACTTTCCCGCGCGGCCGCAAGAATTATCTCGTCTGTTATCCGTTCGAGGGGCGCCTCGCGCATCAGACCTTAGGTATGCTCGTCACGCGCCGTCTCGAGCGCCTGCGCATGCGTCCGCTCGGCTTCGTCGCCAACGAATATGCGCTCGCCGTCTGGGGTTTGCGCGATATGAGCGGCGTGGACATGGACGCGCTGTTCTCCGAAGACATGCTGGGGGACGATCTGGAGGATTGGCTGGCGGAATCTGCGCTCTACAAGCGCACCTTCCGCAACTGTGCGATCATTTCCGGCCTGATCGAGCGTCGGTCGCTGACCGCTGAAAAGACGGGGCGGCAGGTCACATTCTCCTCAGATCTGATCTACGACGTCCTGCGCGAGCACGAGCCGGATCACATATTGCTGCGTGCAACCTATGAGGATGCGGCAACCGGGCTGCTCGACATCGGCCGTCTCTCCGGGGCATTGACGCGCGTGAAGGGCAACATCACCCTGCGCGCGCTGGATCGCGTGTCGCCGCTGGCGGTTCCCGCGCTGCTGGAAATCTCCAAGGAGATGGTGGCGGGCGAAGCGCACGAGGATATCCTGCACGAAGCCGAAGAATTGCTGGTGGCGGAGGCCATGTCGGTTGACTGAGAAGAACGTCGAAGTGAATGGCGAAGAGCTGGTGCTGAACAGCGCGGGCGCGATGTGGTGGCCGTCCGAACGTGCGCTTGTCTTCGCCGACCTGCATTTCGAGAAGGGCTCGTTCTACGCCTTTACCGGCCAGATGCTGCCGCCTTATGACACGCGCTCCACGCTGAAGCGCATGACGGCGTTGTTCGATGCTTACGAGCCCGCGCTGGCCATTGCGCTGGGCGATAGCTTCCATGACCGCGATGCGCCGAACCGGCTGGACGATTTCGAACGCGCGCAGATCGCATCTTTGGGCGAACGTGCGGATTGGATATGGATTGCGGGCAATCACGATCCTGTTCCGCCGTCCTGGCTGAAAGGCACGGTCACCGAGGAGGTCGCCATCGGCGGCCTCGTGTTCCGGCATGAACCTTCGGAGATGAACGCGCGGGGCGAGATCGCCGGCCATCTGCACCCCTGCAAGACCGTCACGCGCCGCGGCCAGAGCTTGCGCCGCCGCTGCTTCGCATCGGATGGCAAGCGTCTGGTGATGCCGTCCTTCGGCGCCTATACCGGCGGTCTCGATGTGCGCGACATCGCGCTGCGCTCGCTCTTCCCGAAGGATTTCTTCGCTTATGTGCTGGGTCGTGCGCGGGTGTACGCCATCGCCGCCTAGCCCGGCTGGCGGAACAGCAGCGACGACAGATAGCCCAGCAGCACCGCCATCAGCACCGTCGCGAGGCCATAGGTGAACGGCTCGTTGTGCGCGAAGTTGAACAGATTGCGCTCTAGTCCGATCTGGTCGACGAACAGGGGCGTCGATTGCGCGCTCATCACCACGCCGTTGCGGAAGAGATAGACTTCCGCCGTGTATTGTCCGCGCGGCGCGCCTGCCGGCACCGGCACATGCACGCGGAACAGCGAATAGCCGAGAAACTCCACGCCAGCCGGGGCTTCCGTGAAGAGATGTGCGCGAACACGCTCGCGCACCACGGCCTGCCGGAATTCCTCCGCGCGCGAGGCCTTGTGCGTGCTCGTGCGTTCCGGCTTCACGTGATCGACGCCGATCTGGTAGCGATTCAGCACGTCGGGGGAAGCGATCTTGTCCAACGGCTGCGTGCTGGCGACATAGTAGTAGGCGGGCATGGCTGCGAGCGTGACTTCGCGGTTGTTGATCCAGATGCCGGCGATACGGTCCTTGCGGCGCACATCCATGTTCGCGGAGGGCCCGCGAACGATCACCACCACGTCGCGCCGTCCCGCATCCACAGTGTCGCTGTCGGCATCCGGCGTCTGTTCGATGGCGCCGAAGACGACGAGGTCGGAGCCGGTATAGTTGGAGGTGATCTGAATCTGGTCCTGTGAAAGCCCGGAAACGAGGTCTTCCGCACCCGCCGCGGCCGGCAACAGCATCAAAGCGAGAACCAGGAGGGTCGCGCGCATCATTGCCCCTCCACGGCGACGCTGAAGATATCGTCCGGCGTCACCACAAGGCCGATCAACAGGCGCAGGCCGACCGCGAGCACGAGAACTGCCAGCAGAAGACGCAATTGCTCGCCGCGCATTTGGGCACCGATCCGCACGCCGAACTGCGCGCCGACAACGCCGCCCAGGATGAGCAGGCCGGCGAGCAGGATGTCCACGGTGTAGTTGCTCGTGGCCTGCAACACCGTGGTGGCCGCCGTGACGCAGAGGATCTGCACCAGCGAGGTGCCCATCACCACGCCGGTCGGCATGCGCAGCAGGTAGATCATTGCCGGAACGAGGATGAAGCCGCCACCGACACCCATGATCGCGGACAACATGCCGACGAAGAAGCCCAGTACCAGTGGCGGAAACACGCTGATGTAAAGCCGCGACTGGCGGAAACGCATCTTCAGCGGCAGGCCGTGAATCCAGTTGTGATGTTGCAGCCGCGACGGCCGCGGATTGCCCGCGCGTGCCGCGCGCAAGGCCTGGATGCTTTCGCTCAGCATCAATCCGCCGACCGTGCCGAGCAGGATCACGTAGCCGGCGGACACCACGATCTCCGATTGCCCCGCCTCGCGCAGCAATTTGAAGAGATAGACGCCGAAGCTGGTGCCGATCAGGCCGCCGGCCAGCAGCACGCCGGCCATCACGAAGTCCACCGAGCGCCGCTTCCATTGCGCAATGGCGCCGGCCATGGAGGAGGCGGTGATGTGGCTGGCGGTGGTGGCCACCGCGACTTCGGAGGGAATGCCGTAGAAGATGAGGAGCGGGGTCAGCAGGAACCCGCCGCCGACGCCGAACATGCCCGAGAGGAATCCGACAGCGCCACCCATCGCAAGGACGATCAGCCAATGGACCGACATTTCCGCGATGGGCAGATAGATTTCCATGCGTTCAGACGCGCGCGAAAGCTGGAGACGCGCGTCCGGCGAACGCGCTGATCACGAAGCAGAAGAAAGTTTGCGCGCGGCTATCCCGCGGGTCAACCACCGATGATGTCGGCTGCCGTCGGCGCCGTGTTGGCGGAAGGATTGAGCGGCTTGGCGTGGAAGTTCTGCACCGCGGCTTGCGCGGCGGACTTGTCCGCCGGCGTGAGCTGCGTGGCGAGCGCGTCGACGCGTGCCTTGGATTCAGCATCGCCCTGTGCCGCGGCGATCGAGTACCATTTGAACGCTTCGGTGAGACTTTGCTTCACGCCCATCCCGCGTTCATAGAGCACGGCGAGATTGAACTGCGAGTCCTTCAGGCCGAGCTCAGAAGCCTTCGTGAACCAGTCCGCGGCCTGCTGCATGTTCTTGGGCACGCCGGAGCCTTCCGCAAACGCGACGGCGAGATTGTGCATCGCCTTGCGATTGCCCTGTTTCGCTGCGATCCCGTATAGCTCGTCGGCCTTTTTGGCGTTCGTCGGCACGCCGTGGCCGCGCTCATAGAGCGTGCCCAGGCGATATGCCGCCATCGCGTCGCCGCTGTTGGCGGCGCGCTCCAGCCAGCGTGCGCCCTCGGCTTCGTTCACGCTGAGGCCGTTGGTACCGTCGAGATAAGAGAAGCCCAGAACTGCCTGCGCTTTCACGTTTCCGCCATTGGCGAGTCCGGTGAGTTTTTGCGCCGGCGTGACGGGCTTCGGTTGCTCCGCGGGTTTCGTGGCGTCCGGAACCGGTTTGACCGGCGCCGGTGCGACATTGATGGGTTGCGACGAAGCGGCGGCCGGTGGTGCAGGCGGCGGCGTCACCGTCTCGCTCTCGCCGAGCGGCGGCGTATAGGTGGTGACCGGCGGCGTGGCCGGCTTCTGGTTCAGAATCTGATTGATGTTGGCGGGCTTGCGGACTTCCTTCGGTGCGCTGCCCAGGCGGCTGAGATAGGTGCCTGCGGCGACGGCGAGCACCGCGAAGATCGCGATGCCGGCGATCAGCGCATAGCGCGTCTTGGATTTCGGCTCTTCGTCGGTGGTGGCCGTATCCTTGTCGCGGCGCAGGCCCCAGGAGAAGC
>Ga0153956_1003461_pt1 | contig 10022 bp, 16 predicted proteins | sample TSFL040MetaG_FD_104704 | JGI IMG/M metagenome (GOLD analysis project Ga0153956, IMG submission 104704) | Attine ant fungus gardens microbial communities from Florida, USA - TSFL040 MetaG | ecosystem: Host-associated > Fungi > Mycelium > Unclassified | place: USA: Florida, Wekiwa Springs...
GTAGAGCTCGGCCATGTCTCCCGGGTCGTTACCTTCGCACAGGTAGTTGCAGACCCGGTTCTGTTGTTCCTTTGTGAGCTGTTCCCACCTCATGCGAGGACCTCCTCGATAGCAGAGATCATCGCGTCCCAGTCGCGGGCCTTGAACTTCTTGCCCGTGATCTTCTCGGCGGTGAGCTTCATGTTGGTCGGCGTGTAGGCACTGTTGGCCTTCATGCCCGTGTCGCGGTAGAGCTTGATCGCATTCTTGACCACGATGGCCTGGAAGCGATTGATGCCTTCGCCGGTGAATACTTGTGCGGTCATGTCGTTTCTCCATATCGCGTGATTGCGATGTCATGACAATACGATGATGGACGCCTGGCATCAACTCCCAATTTCTCGACCGGACGAATAGAAGCCTTCAGCCCATGCCTCATTAAGCTGGTCACGAAGCTTCGCAGTGTTGGCGCGCTTGGTCCGGTTGGCGATCACCTGTCGATCACCGCCGCGAGGAGCCCGGTAGACAACGTAGTATAGATCAGGATCACGGTCTATCAGCTCACCGGCTACGACCTCATAGGGGCTATACAGTTTGACGGTCCGCGCGATTGCCGACCTGTGCAGCTCAGCGGGATCATGCTTATCCATGACGATGCTACGAGGCCGAGGCATTGGCTATCTCCTTGTCGATTGCTTCGTCCGACCAAGGAACGCCCATCACGCCTTGATACCCGATTGCGGATGGGACCTTGTTCTGCCGACCCTCCTGCCGCACGAGGAACTCGAACCGTTCCTGCGTCATGTGGAAGCTGTAGGCCGATGTCTGCAGCAGCCGCGTTCCGAGCTCGGGATGACGAGCCTTATACCAATCGGTGGGATAGCGATCCTCACCGTGGTCATACAGGTCATGCCACAAGACCCAACCCTCGTAAGGCGTGATGCCTTCCACAGGAGACATCAGCTCGCCCGCCTCAGGCGCATGAAGCGACGACGCCGACCATTGCGCCCATCGAAGTAGACGTGGACAACAGTCGCTTCCTCATTTCGGTCGTCGAGCTCATAACGGTAGTTCAGCTTGCCGACACGTCGCTCGTTCGCCAGCTTCTGCAGCGTCTGCCGCAATGCGTTCATCGAGGATGCACGATAAGCTGTCGGGACGTTCGTTCCCGCGTAGCTGTGCATCTCAACATTCCAGTGTGCCATAGCTTCTCCGATCGCGTTATTGCGATGCACGCTCATCGCATATTGGGTTGATGGGATCAACCGTCTCGTTCTACTTCAATCCGCACAGCTTCTTGATGGCAGGCACCTCACTCGGTGCGAACGCCCAGCCGTAGTCAGGCTTCGCTCGTCCCGACGCGCGCAGCGCCGCTCGTGCGATCATCGCAGGCGTTCCTGAGGCGGCGCACAGCTCGGTAATTGTCACATAACCGTCGGGACGCTGCGCTTTCGCTACGCGCTCGCGCCTCGGCGCGCGTTGAGCGATAATGGCACCACCATCCTCGGGCAGATCATCGTCCGATGCCACCGCCTTCACATGCACCTCGTCCCAGGTGCCATACTTGAAGCGAAGGATCAGTTGGGCTACGTCGGCCCGCACTTCCTCGTTGGCGATAGGTGCTGCCATGATCTGCGTCCATTGCTCGCTACGCAGCTTGATGGTGAAGTCGGTCTCGAGAATGAGGCAGTCACCTTCAAACCGGTGCTCCTTGCCTGCAATGAACTTCATCAGCCAGGCCCGCGCATGATCGGCGCGTTCGAAGACGGGGACATAGCAGCGAGAGTATTGATCCGGAGGCCGATGTCCGGTCGCGTAGATCACGAAGCGTTGGTCTTTCATCGTGACTCTCCAATAATGGAGTAGGTGAAAGTTTCACCATATCGAGACCCCAGTGCCTCACAGTAGGCCTTGATAAGCCAAAGAGAGTTTGTTCTGGTCTCGACATATATTGCGCCAGGACCCCCGCCCCCTTGAATGGCACGGGGATCATCGGAGCCCTCATAGTGTTCCCAAATATAAGCAATACTTTTCATGTTGTCCTCCATCACGTCATTGCGATATGTGACGATTGCACGTCAGGCGCTGAGCATCAACTGCTCGTTTCTGCCGAGTTGACCGGGTAGATCAGGGACCGATCCTTCCAGGTCGTGTTGCCCTCGCCCTTGACGGGGACCGCACACTTGTTGGTGTCGCCGGCGAGGTAGCCGCGGTAGATATAGACGGGAACATACGTCCTCGGATAAAGGTCGGGGGCATCGTGCCCCCGAGCATAGATAACGTAGTTCATATCAGCGCACCTTCACGATAATGCCATTGAGGACTTCGCAGGTAGCGTACCAACGATGAGGCTCGGGATGGTGCGGGCCTTGAATGGTGATCTTCCCATTCTGGGGTTCATTACCCCCGAACGGCCCCGGCTGATAGAAGGTTATCCTCTTGCCTTCGGCAACGGCATCCTTCAACGCCTTCTTGGTCTTGAAGTTAATATTGGTATACATGGTCGTTTCTCCATATCGCGTGATTGCGATGTCATGACAATACGATGATGGACGCCTGGCATCAACTCCCAATTTCTCGGCGCAGCTGAACGCGGTCACCCGCCTCACGACCGGCCATCGTTCCCGAGCCGTACTTCGGATTACGAGTGCGAGGTGCCTTGTAAGGCTTCGCCGCTGCCTTCTCCCTTTCCTTCTGTTCCTTCTCGAGGAACTTGACGCGCTCCGGCTCGGTCATCGCCGCGAGCATCTGCGTCCGCTCCTCCTGGCGACGAGCCTCGGCTGCGCGTATCGGCGCCCAGTACTTCTCATCCTCGAACTCCTTGATCTCCAGCCGGAGTGTCTCGAAGTGATTGGCGACGACCAGTGCCGTGCTGCCGGTAGCGGACTGTGCATCCCGCTCGTTGGTCTTCATGTCCCGCATCAACCGAACCGACCTGTGGTAAATCCGTTTGCCACAGGCGTCCTTGAAACTGCCTCGGAAGTTGGCTCGATCACGCTTCGACAGGCCGCGCGGTAGCGTCTGCTTGTAGAGCTGCTCGACCTGCTGCACGAGCCATAGCATCGTCTGCTCTGCGAGCTCGACGTTCTCCTCGCGTCCGGTGAACCACCAGCCGTGCTTCCCGTAGTTCGGTGCATAGCAGTCGACGCCGTAGAGGACTGCGGCTGCCTCGGCGCAGAAGGACTCGTAGACCTTCATCATGGTATACTTGCGCTTCTCGACGATCTTGGGCTTCGGCGCACCGGCGGGTCGAACCGCATCCAGCTCGATGCCGATTTTGACTGCGAGGCCTGCGGCCATTCGCATCGCGTTCGCAGCTTCGTCCTCGGAGCACCCGTTCTCGACGGTCATCTTGAGGAGCTTCGCGATACGCGTCTTGGTCTTGGTAATCTCTTCGGGTGTCATCACCTGTTCTCCTGTCGCGTGATTGCGACGATCACAAAATGACGCAACGGGCACCGAGGATCAACTCCTCGATGCCGTTACATTCTTGCAGGGATTATTTCTTCCCCTGCAGAATCTTCTTGATCTCGGCGCCGGCAGTCTTCGGGAAGGTCCAGCGATCCTGCCCCTTGGTGTGGAGCTTGGTGAGCTTGTTCTCGTGCCTGCGCAGCTTAGCCCGGGCGACCTTGGGGTCGATATCGAGCTCGCGGGCGATGTCGGCGACCGTGATCTCATTCGGGTTCTTCTCGGCCTTCGGCTTCTCGGCGCGCGCCTTCTGCTTGTCCTCGACGTGCTTCTTCTGGCGCTTCGCCTTCTCCGGGTCCTTCTTCGCATCGACTTCGCCGGCGATCTTCCCGGGCTTCTTCTTCGAGCCCTTGCGCGACTCCGCCTCGTCCTTAATCTGCTTCTTGTCGGCCTTGGACAGCTCGATCTTCTTGGCCTTCGCTTCCTTCTTCTCCTTCTCGCGCAGATCGCGCACCCGCTCACGGGACTGCCGCGCATACGGTTCGCTGTCAAGACCCCGTGCGAGCGATGCCTTCCCATTGGTCGGCTTCTTCTCTTCCTTCGGCGGGTTGGCGATGTTCTTTGCCATCGCGCTGTCGGCGAGTGCCGGCGCCTCATCCTTCGTTTCCTCGGGCTCCGGCCGGGCAGCGGCGACTTCGGGATCATCGATCTTGGGAGCAGCGCCTGCGTCGGCGCCGGGAAGAACGTCGGTGTGTCCCGCGTCCTCGAGGACCTTGATTGCCGCGTCGAGTTTTTCCTGCGACGCCTTCCAGGATTTGAGTTCGGACTTGCCCGCGTTGACTCGCAGGCGGTTGAGCTTCTCCAAGTTGTTCGTGGACATACAATCTTCCTTCGTGTGCATCATGTCGTGATTGACGTGATAGGCCTATCATACGATGATGGTACTATGGCGTCAATCATCTTTATCCCGCCAGAGAATTGAGCGGATTTGCTAGGAAGATTTGAGTGGTTGACGCCAGCGCGCCGATGTCGCATTATGTGTCTTGTCGAACGATGATAGTCCATCGCATGACCATAACGAGGAGAGGATCGATGAAGCGTTAGCCCCGGACATTCCTCCCTACGGCACGGGGCTAATGCTTCGTAGGGAGGCCCCCTCTTTATTCCTTCGTGTCGGACTCTTCGATTTCCCATGTCTGGGTTTTCGAGGAGCCTTTTCCTTTGTTGTTCTTAATGATGTCCATCTTCGCTGCTGCGCGATCAATCATCTTTTTCGGGATGGACCGCTTCTCAGCCATCCTATACAGCTTCTCGACTTCGATGGCGGCGCCGGTGATCGTTGCTTCGAGGAACTCCATCGCATCCTGCATATGGGTGCCCTGCTTGCCTTCCTCGCGAGCAGCAGCCGCAGCATCCATGACTTCCTGAGCCGACAGGTTAACGAAGTCTCCCCACATGAACTCGGACTCTCCCTTCGGTCGTTCCTCGATCCTGAACGACAACCCCTGTGGAGCCTTAGCGAAGTTCATCTTCACAACGGCCATAACGCGGGTGTCACTGTCCTCAGGGTCAACGCCCACAGCAATGACGACGCGGGCGAGGCCGGCGAAAGTGATCGATCCTTGTCCACGATACATCGCCGAACCCGAGCCCTTGGTCAAGTGGCGAAGCACGAGCACCGCACAGTTGAAATCGCGGGCGATCTTCGCAAATATGCCGAACGCCTGAGCGACCTCGGAAGCCTTGTGCGTATCGGCTCGACCGATGTATGTATTGAGGGTATCGAAGACGACGAGCTTGGGGCGAATAACCTCGAGTTGCTCATAGACGTAGTCCATCGCCTCATCATCATCGATACTGAAAGGTTGCTGAACAACGTGATAGTTCTCAAGGTCCTCATAACCATTCTGCGTGAGGCGGGGCTTCGTGACCGATCCCGCGGCGTTCTCCATGTCGAAGTAAACGACGGCGCCTTTCGCTCGAGGCTGCCCCTTGTAAGGAGATTTGATGCGACGACCTTCTACGATAGAGCCTGCAACCATTTGGGCTAGGTAGCTCTTCCCAAGGCCGGGATCACCTTCGAGAATTGTAACCTCGCCTTCTGCAAGGTAAGGCCTCCACAGGAACCTCAGGTCTTCCTCCTTGACCTCGGACATTTTCTCGAACTTGAGGAAGTGGTTTCGTTCCTTCTCGTCGTGGCTTTCTTCCTCATCCGACTTCGAGTGTCGTTTGTCGGCGCCCTTGGGTTTCTCCTTGAATTGGTTCTCGACAACCTTGCTCAGCTCACGCCTCAGCTGCTCGTCCTCGTTGCGTCGACCGGCGAACTTGTTCCAGCCGCTGCGCTTGATGACGGCGAACGCCTCATCGAGGGACATGCCTGCTTCAACGCAAGCGTTCTCCAGCTTCCATAGCATTTCGGACCTATCGGAACGACCGACGGTCTTCTTTGCTACGAGTTCACGGCGAACCCACCTGGGTAGTTTGGACTCATATGCCTCGAACACCTCAGCAGCGGACAGGTTCTCGCCGTCTTCCTTTTCTTCGGGAGGCGGGAGGTATCGCTCGATCTTCTTGACCGTGTATTCTTTACCGTCATCCCAAAGTGTGCGGACCTTCGGTTGTGAGCGGTACTTGTAGTTCCTTGTTCCAGGGAAACGAAGAACCTGCGTCAAGTCCCAGCCGCCATGGTCAGCGCCGACGTGATATGTAAGGCGACGGTTGAGTTCCTCGTTCATCGGCCCGTCGAGAACCCAGATGCCGACGAACCGTCCGGGGGAGGACTCTATAGCAATCGTCGGCTTCGGCTTCATCGTTCGAGGATCAGCAAAGTCGAGGTCCGCCCACAGGAGGTTCGGGATTACCGCCTCACCCTTTTGTCTTACGCGACGGTTAAACCCGTGCGGACAGAAGTAAATGTCATGGTCGTCGTGGTCGCGGAGGAACTGACGGATTTGACCGAACTCGTCGGGAGAGAAGAAATGGTCCTTCCATTTGCCTGCTCCTGATTTGGTTGAGATGCAGAAGAACTTACCGGGCTGGTTTGCCCACAAATCCGTTATGAGCATGATGCCTCATCTTTCTCTTTCTTGAGGCGCTCGACCTCCCCCTTCGGAATAAGCACAATATGCTTGCCCGGTCTTTCAACGGTAACCGTTCCTCGGTGGATCCGCTGATGCAAGGCCATGTATTCCATGCCTATAAGATCAGCGGCCGCCTTCACGCTGTAGTAGTCTTTAAGAGATTTCACGCGGGACCCCCGGTTGACACTGGCGACAACTCCGGTTAATATGTCAAAAGTTTTGATGGTCGTCAATATGGGGGTTCACCATGATTGTGATTGAAGGAATGGACAACTCCGGCAAGAGCACGCTTGCCGAGGCAATGGCCTCTTATATGGGGTTGATCGTTCAAGAAAGTGAAGGGCCGCCGTTGAGCGCGGAGGAAATAAATGCTCGCGTTGATCGATACGAGCACATGGAGGATCGCCTATTCGTGCGTCACCCTGTGGTATCCAACGCGATATACGGCCAGGTCCGCGAGGAAGGTGATCCCATCACGTTCGGGCGTCGCATGATATTCTATGGCGCGCGTCCCACGCTGATCTATTGTGACGCCGGTCAACGAGGCCTTGGTGCTCACGTTGAGAAGGCCCACGACACCGAGAAGCACCTCGAGGACATCACCAACAACTACAACAAGCTGCTCTACCTCTACCGGCAATGGGCCGCGGAGCATGCTCACTTTGTCTATCGCATCGGCGATGATATGGACCAGCTGATCAGCACGGTCCACTTCTACCTCAGCTATCAGCAAGCATAAGAAAGGAACGGAGCATGTTTACGCACCGCCATGCGGATGGCGGCTTCTACACCTATGTAGGGCCACAGGAAGGCAAGCATCCCGATACCGGCAAGTGGGTTCCCGGCGTCTGTTACAAGGGCGCGACCGGCGAGCTATACTGGACCGATAAGGATCGGTGGGCTGATCGGTTCGAAGAGTTGCCCCCGTCTCGTTTCGAGACGCAACGTGTCGAGCTCACCGATCCCGACACGGAAGAACCCATTGCGGCGTTCACGTTCCGCATGGACGAGGTCACCGACGTTCGCCATATGCTGATCTCCGCCTGCAGCGTCGCCGGCAAGCAACGGGATCACCACGTCGAGATGGTGCTGCGCGCACAGGCCGACATGATCTCGAGGGGTCTGCATATCCGCGAGATCGACTTCCCCGACTTGATCGGCGATGTCAACTCCTTCCACGAGAAGTTCAAGCAGATCGATCCCGCGGTCTATGGTGTGCCTCGCGTTCTGCCGGCCGACCTGTTCGACTTCCGCGTCAAGTTCCATAACGAAGAGACGACCGAGTACCGCGACGAGCAGGAGACGCTGACCGATGCGTTCGAGCGCGAGGATCACCGGGAGATCGTCAACTCGCTCGAGCTGCAACTCGACGCGCTGTGCGACGCGGTGTGGGTTGTCCTCGGCACCGCCGACCTTCAGTTCGGCAAAAAGATCTTCTACGAGGCATGGAAGCGTGTCGTCAAGGCAAATATGGCCAAGGTCCTCGCGACGGAAGACCCGAAGGCGAAGGACAGCGGTCGAGACGTCAAGTACGACATTCGCAAGCCGGCTGGCTGGACACCCCCCGATCATCGAGACCTTGTCCAGGACTATCTCCGTCCTGTGAAGCCCGGCGATGTCGAGACGAACGGTACCGCGAAGGATGGGGGAACCAACACCTTCAACGAGCCGGTCTCCGGCAACATCAAGGCGTAACCGATGAAAGCTGAGTGGGTTCAAGCTGTCCTAAAGATGAGCCACCGGAAGGCGGACTTCTATTCGAGCTGCAGGAAGATTATCCAGGGGAAGTCCCTCTTGTTCCACGACCTGTGGGACGACGAGGACCCGCTCGTTCTGGAGGATGCCGGATACACGAGGAACAAGCTCGCGCACCTGGTTCGGGGATATGTGCATGAAGAGTCGATTGAAGCGGCTCTCATGCTCTGGGGGCTACGCCGCAAGAAGACGTCCTACGGCTCTGTGGGGTTCACCTGCTACAATCACTTCCTCAAGAACGATGTGGTGAAGAAGTCGAAGCGCGCCTCGGTTATGGGACCGTGCATCCAGGCTGTCACGATCACGCAAGTCAAAGGCGGGAAGAATGGGCAGTACTTCATCGACTGCTTTTATCGCACGACGGAGCTGCTCAAGAAGTTCCCCGCCGACCTCGTGTTCATCCGCGACGTGTTGCTCAAGGACTTCGACTTTAGCGGTATGGAGTTCCTCGGGATGCGGTGTCACTTCGCCAACATCACGGTCCATCCGCAATACTTCGTGACACTGATCCCGCACCTCGATGATCCCATCGCCGAACTGGAGAAGCTGAAGAAGAAAGATAAGTACTTCTACGATTGGATCATCAAGTGGACCGCGCGCTATCTGTGCGAGGAACACTACCGCGGGATTGCCAAGTTTGCACAGGCTTTGCGCGTCAAGGTCGATGCGGACAAACGCATCAAGGGGGAGATGCGCCGCAAACTGATCGAGTATCTTCGGGAAAACCATCCCGGCCACCGCAATGACTATGAAGAGCCTGAAGGGGACGACGAATGATCTATACCAACTTCGAGAATGCCATCGAGGAAACCCGCGCACTGCTCAAGAACCGAGGTGAAGTCGTCCACAGTCGGCGCTGGCAGGGTGTCGAGATTGCCTCGAACCCGAACATGGCTTGCCTTGAGGTGACGCATATCCACCTCGAGGTTCCTATGGATGGATACGAGGAGGACCTCGAGGCATACGCTTGGCATATCAAGCCCGACTTGCCCTGGGTCGATGACCACTTCGAGGAGCGCGTCGGCGGCTACCCGATCAATCCCGGCACCGAGTTCAAGAATTGGCCATGGAACAAGGGACGAGGCGCAGAGTCATTCCTCGACCGTCGGGGCAAGTTCAATCACAACTACATGGAGCGCTTCTGGCCGAAGCATGCTCATGTCGTCGCCGAGCCGACAGCGAACACCAGCGAGTACCGCTCACGGTTCCGCGATTACTTCCAGACGGGCAAGGCAACGCCCATGCGCGGGATCATGTATGAGTACGGCGACCTCAAGGACGTGGTCGACCTCATGCTCGACGATCCATTGACGCGCCAGGCCTACTTGCCTGTGTGGTTTCCTGAGGACACCGGCGGCGGTGACAAGCGAGCGCCTTGCACGATTGGCTATCACTTCCTAATGCGGAATGACCGTCTATCGATCAACTACCATATCCGGAGCTGCGACATCGTGAAGCATTTCCGTAATGACATTTACCTGACCGCGCGCCTTGTCATCTGGATGCTGCGTCAGCTCCGGTCGCGTGATCCTCGGTGGAAGGACGTTCGCGTTGGCGACTTCGTCATGCAGATCGGTTCGCTGCACTCCTTCAAGCCCGATTGGGAGTTAATCTGACATGGGCAGGATAAGTCGAGAAGTCATGTTTATGGGGATGGCACGTCTGGCGTCTCAGCGCTCGACATGTCACCGGCTCAACGTCGGCGCCATTGTGACGCAGGACAACAACCCGGTAGCAGTTGGCTGGAACGGTCAGCTGCCGGGAGCCACTCACTGCGCCGGCAATAACTGCCCGGGGATA
>Ga0153956_1003462_pt1 | contig 10022 bp, 8 predicted proteins | sample TSFL040MetaG_FD_104704 | JGI IMG/M metagenome (GOLD analysis project Ga0153956, IMG submission 104704) | Attine ant fungus gardens microbial communities from Florida, USA - TSFL040 MetaG | ecosystem: Host-associated > Fungi > Mycelium > Unclassified | place: USA: Florida, Wekiwa Springs...
GACGTTGATGGGCCGCAGGCCGGTGCTGCAGTCCACCCTCGCCGGATGCGGTGTGCTGCAACCCGCACACAGCAGCGCCACGGCGATGACCCCGGACACGGCAGCCGGACGCCTGCCGTCCTTCAGCAGATGTTTCATCCTGATTCCCCCCTGGTACAGAAGTTTTGTTCATTGCGGCATCAGCCGCCTGGCCATTGCGACGCCGAGATGAATGCCGCGGCTCACCGTGCCCATGGTGGTAAGCGAGCCGCCGCCCGCGAGCGCAGCCGCGATCGGCATCACCTGCCGCATCACCAGCAGCACCAGCACCGACACCAGCAGCATGTCCAGCGCATCCACGGTGAGGATCGCGGTGCCGCGCGCCATGGTCTGGGCCGCGTAAGAATCGACGACATGCAGCAGCAGCGCCGCCAGCATCACCGTCAGGATGGTCACCAATGCGTAGTTGGTCAGCTGCATCAGCCAGGCATCGAACAGCCGCCGGGTGCCGTCGAACAGCAGCAGGGTCACGAACAACGGCCCCAGTGCCAGCAGCACGGCCAGCGCGATGCTCGACAGCGCGATCAGGAACATGGTGTAGACGCACAGCAATCCCATCAGCACCCACACCATGATGCCCGCCAGATAGAACCCGAAGTCGCTGCCGAATACCGCGCCCTTGTGAAACAGCAGGTCCGCCGCCGCGCCACCGTGCTGCCAGATGGCATCGATGGTGCCGACCGGATCGCCGGCGCCAACGACGGCGGCGGCCAGCTGCGCCGGCGCCAGGTAGAAGGTGTCGACCAGGACCGAGTTGTACAGCCACAGCCGCGACGCAACGCCCAGCACCACGACCAGGGTCACGATGCGCCGGATGCCAACCGACACCGGCTCATCGATCCTCCCGGTCATCATCAGCCAGCCCCACACCATGACGTACAGCGTCGCCATCGTGACCACCGCGGGTTCCAGCGCAGCGGCCAGGCGGGCGGTGTTGTCGCCGATGTAGCCGGCCAACTGTCCGTTGAGCCAGACCCAGAAGGTCTCGAAAAAGCCCATGGCCTGCTCCTGCGGGGGTCAGGGCGTCGGCTCGAAGCGTGTGGCGAAGTCGCCGTGGCCGGCGATCGCCTGCTCGCGGGCGCGCTGCTGATCCGACCAGTGCTGCGCCTGCAGTGCCTGGTACAGCGCCTGCAGCTTGGTCTGCTCGTTCTGCAGCATGCTCTGCTCGGCCGCGATCCGGGCCTGAAGGTCCAGGGCCGCCTTGGGATCCGTGGCGCCGCCGATACGATCGATGAGCTGCTGCAGGGCGGCGAAGCGCGCACTTGCATTGGATAGCGCCGTACCCGAAACACCCTGGGCCAGGGCCACCGTGGCGCGCGATTCCAGCAGGCGCTGCCGGTCCGCCGCCGGCATCAGGGCCAGCTGGCCGGCGCTCAACAGGGCGTTGGACTGCGACGCCGCGCGCACCGCTGCGGACAGGGCCGGATACGCCCCGCCGCCTTGCAGCGCCGCGGCGAAATCAGACTCGCCGGCCGGCAGATAGTTGCGCACCTGGCCGGAAAGCAGGTTCTGCATGCCCCGGGTACCGTTCAGGGACTGGTACTCCGCCTGTGCCTGCTGCAGTTCGCTGCGCGCCGTCTGCAGCGTCTGGTCGAGGGTTTCAACCTCCTGCACCAGTTGCGCGATCGCCCCGACGTCGACCACCGCCCATTGAGCATGAGCGCCCGGGGCCTGCAGCAGGCCGCAGGCACAGGCCATCACCAGCATCCCGATCCGAAGCGTCTTCATCGCCGATCTCCTGTTGCAGGCCCGGAAGCCATTCCCGGGACAGAGCCGCCCGCGCCGGCCATGAAGGCCGCAAGCCAGTCCTGCGGCTGTTCCCCGAGGGCCGCCATGAGTTCATGCAGGCGCTGCACCGCTGCGGCGCGCCCGGAAATAACCGCCAGTTCCGCGTCAAAGCCGCGCAGGTCCAGCTGGCACACGACGCTGTGATGCCCCTGCTTCACCAGGAAGGCGCGCGAGCCCGGTGCCAGTTGTTCCCGTATCAGGCGGAACTCGCGTTCGGACAGCCCCAGGCCCTCGACGCATTCCTGGCGCGAGGCATCCGGATTGGGAAAGAAGATCTTGGTGGGCGTCTGTTCCACGATGGTACGGCTGACCGGACTGTCCACGACATCGCTGATGCTCTGGGTCGCCATGCACATGACGCCGTTCAATTTGCGCCAGGTCTTGGGGCCGTCCTTGGCGAAGCCTTCAAAGGCCTCATCGGACAAGAGGCGCCAGAATTCATCCATCCAGCACACCAGGCGGCGGCCATCGAGCATCTGCCGCACCAGGTGGAACAAGTACAGCGTCAGCGGCGCGCGCACCACCGGATTGTCGAGGAAGTCCGTGACGTCAAACCCCACCACCGGCCGTGCGGCCAGACGCCCGATCAGGGAATCCACCGGGTTGTCGAACACCCAGGCGTAATCCCCGCGCGTGCTGTGACACCAGCGCGCCAGCCGCGCATGCACGCCTTCCGGATCGGTCGGGTCCAGGAATTCCACCAGGCGCGACAGACGGCGTGCCGCAGGCACCAGCGACAAGGTGCCGTGCAGCGCGTGGTCCAGGTCCGCCTCCTCCCGCACCGTCAGCGGGCGCGCCGGACCAGTCCGCACCAGCACCCGCAGCCAGGCCTTGAGGAACTCCTCGTTGGCCGCGCCCGGCGGCAGCTGCAGCGGATTGCAGCCCGTGGGGCGGCCATTGCCCAGCGGCAGATACACCCCGCCCAGGGCCCGGACCAGGATCTCGAGTCCCCGATCCTTGTCGAAGATCACCTGGGTGGCGCCCTGCCGGGCCAGCATGGCCACCAGGAAGCCGATCAGGACGGTCTTGCCGGAACCGGTCGGACCACAGATGAAGGTATGCCCGGTATCACGTCGGCTGCCGCCCTCCGGGTCACGGGGATCACTGGCATGCAGTGAAAAATAATAAGGCGAACCCGCGCTGGTAATGAACAGCGCCAGGGCGTCACCCCAGTGGTTGCCGCACGCCCTGCCGGTGGGATGATTGTGGAACGGGGCCATGGCGCTGAAGTTGCGCGAGCTCACCGGCGCACGGCGCGGCCGCATGCCGAAGTGGCCGGGCAGCTGCGCCCAGTATGCAGCCTCCAACCCCAGGTCCTCCCGAGCCACCGTCATGCCGGAATCGGCCAGGATGCTGCGTGCCTGCGCCACATGGTCATTCAGCGACCGCAGCCGGCGCTGGTTCGCAACCGCGCTGCCATCCTCGGCCGCGTCCGCGAACACCTGCAGTGACAGGTGATGGTCACCCATGGCGAACTCATTGCTGGTGAGGGCATCCAGCGCGACCTTGAGTTCCTCCGCCTGGGAAACGGCGAAGTCCCCGGCATTGATCATCCGGTGATACTGCCGCTGCAGCAGTCCCTGCGCGGCCGGCCGCGACAGGAAGCTGAACGACTGGCTCAGCACGCAGGAAAACGGCGCCGACAGGATACGGTCGAACATGCCGACCACGGTCGGTGTCGGGTACTCCTTGATACCCAGCATAGCGGACAATCGCGAGTGCGTCGGCTGCCGGTATTCAATGACCTCGGTGCCGAAGAAGGTCCGGCTGGCAGCCAGTGCCTCCGTCAGGGGTGCCTGCGGCAGCGGCACCACCAGTGCCTCCGCGTCGATCAGCCCGGCAATGAACTCCAGCGCCCTGGAACACAGGCGTCCACCCTGACGGTAGACTTCCAGGGGTTCGGCATCGCAGTCACGCAGGGCGGCACGCACGGCTTCGGCCAGTTTCCGGCAGGCCTCCAGCGCCTCCTCCAGCGCCAGTCCGGCGGAGCCCGCCCCGACCCGCGACAGCACTCTGTCCAGCACACCCCGGGCCGGGCCGGCGACCGGGCGATACACCACCGTGAGGTATAACTCATTGAGCATCAGCCGCTCGCCGCACAAACGCTGCGCATAACGCTGTGCCAGGGCATCGGCAAAACCGGTGCCCGCCGGGGGTACCGCCACCTGTTCCCGACGTCGCACCACGTGGGCCCACAGGCTGACCTGGGGGCTGGCGAGGTTCCGCCACAATACGTTCAGGCGCTCGTGCCAGGTATTCAGCGATTCATCGTCGGCGGTCTCGAAACTGATGCCGCCCACGCGGAACACCTGGATGTAGTCCCCGAAGCAGGTGCTGATGACACCGTCGGCCACCTGTGCGAGATAGGGCACGTGCTGTGCCGCGGGCATCTCGCGCCGCAACAGCGACAACCTGGGGGCCGGACTCATGCCGCCCTCCGCAGGGCCACCGCGGTATAGCCCGTGGGTGTGAAGCCACGCGCAGTGCCACGGCTGAACCGCAACGGACTGTAGCTTGCCGCCCGCCAGTACCCCAGGTTGCCGAACAGCGCCGGCAGCCGGGTCCGGCACCACAGCAGCACCAGGTCAAAGCAGCGCGCGTCCCGCGCGCACAGCAGCGCCGCCACGCCGTGCACCGGTGCCGCCAGCAGCAGCGCCAGCAGGTTGCGACTGCACAGGAACACCTCCATGGTGAACACCAGGTTGAACAACAGTGCCGAATAGGTCACGCCCCAGCGCATGGGTGGACGGGTGACGCCGACGAACAGCGTATCGGCGGTCAGGCTCTTGCGCGCCCCGCTCATGGCAGTTCCTCAGACGCCGAACATGCCACGGACCCAGGTCACGATCTGGGGTGCGCCGAAGGCCATGGCGATGCCGACGATGGCGGTCAGGCACCAGCCCCATGACATGCGGTTGGCCATCGCCATGCCACCCAGCACCATGATGAGAATGATTGCGATGGGAGTCAGCCAGGCCAGGATATTGGTCTGCAGGGCCGTGGCACCGGTGAGGAACGGCGACTCCTGCGCCAGGGCCACCACGGGCGCGGCCAGGATCACAAGGCCCGGAAACGCCAGCCGGCGCGCACGGCCGGGGTTGTTTGAGATGGACTGCATGATGCGCGTTCTCCGCTTGAGGGGTGGCGCCATACCACCAGAGAGCGGCAACACGAACCAGCCGAATAACGGGTGCGTTTGAACAGAAATGGCGCAGGCGCAGGTCACGGGCTCCAGACATGACGCCGTCGCTCAGCCACTGGCCGACGCCCGCCCACCGGCCCCGCCGCGCGAGGGGCCAACGGCCGGAATCTCACCCGGCGGCTTCCGTCTTTTTTGCCGGCTACAACGTGCGCAGGAAATTCAGCAGCGCGGCGCGTTCCGCTGCGCTCAGGTGCTCGAAGCGCTGGCGCACCACGGCGGCCTCACCGTCATGCCACAGGATGGCCTCTTCGGGTGAACGGGCGCGGCCGTCGTGCAGGAACGTGGGCCTGCTTTCGCGGCCCAGGCGATAGCCCAGCCCCCACAGCGGCGCGGTGCGCCAGCGGCTGGCGCGCGGCTCACCGGATACCTCGCGGTCCGCCAGTTCCGGCCCCAGGTTGTGCAGCTTCAGATCACTGTACGGGGCGATCCAGGACGCGGACGTGCCCCGCCCCGAGGGCAACGCCACCGGCAGCCGCGGCTGATGGCAGCCGGCGCAGCCGATGCGCCGGAAAAGGCGCTCGCCTCCTGGCTCGGGCGTGGCAGTCGCCGGTGGCTTCGGCACCGCAAGCCACTGTTCGAACGCCAGCACCGCCTGCAGCAGCTCATCCGACACCTCCGGCGGCGTCGCACGCGTCTGTCCGGCGCAATCGGTCTCGGCCGCCGTACAGTCGTCGGCGGGCCGGTCACTGGTCGACAGGCCCATCTCGCGCGAAAACGCGCGCGTGGTCTGATCGCGCACCGACAGCGCCGCGGCCTGCCAGCCGAAGCGGCCGCGCGGACCGTCCTTCACCTGCGCGGCCTGCAGCAGTCCGTCGCCGAACAGCGGCGGCGCGATGCGCGGCTTCACCAGCGTGCGGGGTGCCAGCGGACCATGGCGCAATCCACTGAAGCTGTACGTCGGCCGCCGCAGCTCGCGGATGCTGCCGTCGGGATAGGCGTGCTCGATGGGCTGATAGCTGACACGGACCTCGCCCTCCGGCTCAAAGCCCGGCGTTGCCGCGGGATTGAATACGCGACCGTAGACCGGGTCACCCGGGGGGTCCTGCACAGGACCACCCCTGCCCTCGAGTTCAACCACCAGTGCATCGGGTACCGGACCGTCGCCGTCGGGACCGCGGCCGTGGGCGCCCTCGTTATGGCACTCGTCGCAGGACGCCCCGTTGTACAGCGGTCCGACTCCGGCCCGGCGCCCGGCCCCCGGCGTGCCGGCAGGCAGGAAGCCGGTATTGAAGACCTCGTGGCCGAGTGAATAGGCAGCGGCATCCGCCCCGGTGAGCGCAGTCCAGGGCGGTGGGTCACGATGGTTCGTGAACGCCTGCCGTGGCACCAGGTCCGCCGCCGGGGCCTGCGCGACGAGCGCCACGCAGGCCAGCACTGCCGCAGCGCGCCTCACTTCGGCGCCGGTGCCGGCGCCGCCGTCAGGGTCACGTGCACCGTGGAGCTGTTCGCACCGCTGAACTGCAGCGTAAGGTCGCTGCCAGCCGGCAGCGGATACTGCACGATCTTGCGCGGCGCCCGGCACTCACGCTGCCCGGTGAAGTCATCCGTGGGCGCGAACCTGCCATCCGCGATGACATCGATCCAGAAGCCATTGTCCATCGATACGCGGTACTTGCCCGCCGCCGGTACATGCAGGTGCAGCAGGCCGGCGAAGGCGCCATCGGCCAGTGCCTTCTTGGCCGGGGCCATCGCAAATGCCACCTGGTCCTGCGGCGACAGCGTGACCACGTACAGATGATCCGGCTCCAGAACGGGCGCCGGGCCGGGTTTCGTGGCGGCCGTCACGGCGATGGGCGCCGTGGCAAACACCGCGCGCTCATGCGCCACGTTCCAGGTGAAACCGGCACAGGGATCATCGGCCGCCAGCACGGACCGCGCCGCCAGCAACGCCAGCGCGCACAGCAGCAGCTTCCCGTCACGCATCACCATGGCCTCCTCCCGGCGCCTCACAGCGTATAGCGCAGGTTCACGAAGTACTCGCGTCCCGGCGCATTGTAGCCATCCTCGATCACGTAGTTGCGATCCGTGATGTTCTTCACGCCGATTTCAGCACCGATCTGCGCAGTGGGCTGCCACGCGGCCTTGAGGCCGGCGACCGCATAGCCGCCGGCCCGGTAGTAGACCTGCATGTTAAGCGCATTCTGCAGCCAGCGGCGCCCTTCCACGTCCACGTTGGGAATGATGGACAGCGTGGGCAGCGGATGCCAGGACAGGTAGGCGAACAACCGCTGCGCCGCCGTATCGGTCGGCACCGCGCCACCCTCGAGCACCTGGCGTACCAGGTAGGAGTAGTTCGCACCGGCATCCAGCACCTGCGGCAGAAGTTCGCGCTTGAGATCGACCTCGAAGCCGGTGTTGCGCTCCGTGCCGACGTTTTCATTGGTGCTGACGGTGGCGGACAGCGCCACCGGCATGATCGCATCCGAAATCCGCGCCACGAACATATCCACCGTGACGTGCGTGCCCAGCAGGGCATCGGTCACGCCGGCCTGCAGGTAGTGCGAGCGTTCCGGCTGCAGGTCCGGGTTGTTCACGAAGGTGCCGAAGCGCGTGCTGTACATCTCGAACAGGGTCGGGAAACGCGCCCGGTCCGCATAGCTCAGGAACACGGAACCGTCGGCATCGTAGGCATAGCTGGCGGCGAACTCGCCGTTGAGGGCACTCTTGTCATGCACCGGGTAGGCGTAGGAGGAGCCATAGGGTGGATTGAAGGCGGCCGCGCCGCTGCCGCTCACCCACTGGCTGTCGCCGACCATGTTGCGCACGTCGTAGCTCATGCCGGCGGTCAGCTGCCAGTTCTTCGCAGGCTTGAGGATGTTCTCCACCGCCAGTGAATACGTGGACTCCTGCGCATCCTCCCAGGGCTGCTGATAGGACGGCGCGCCGGGCGCATTGCGGCCGAAGCTGGTCTCGCGGTGTTCGTCCCAGCGGTAGTGCCCCGCCACCCGCACGGTGTCGAGGCCACCAAACAGCACCTCGTCCAGTTCCAGGCTGCCGCCGGCGCCCTGGTCATCGTACTGGCTGTCGAAGGCCTTGGGCGTGTTCTGGGTGTTGAAGCCGATGTTGTCGTAGGAGCTCAGGGCGTTGAAGAACTTGTCGTAGTACAGGCGTGCCTTCACGAACGAACCGTCGGCATCGATGACGTTCTTCGACAGCAGGTAGACGCTGCGCTTGTCCCACTGCGGCCAGGTCCAGTACTTCACCTGGCTCATGAGGTTCGCGGGAATCCCGCCGTCAGGCAGCGGATTTTCCTTGGTACCCATCTGCTCGATGTAGTTGACGCTGTATTCGGCGTTTTCGTTCGGGGTGTAACCGGCCTTGAGGTTGATCTTGTAATCGCGGTGATAGGAAAAATCCCGGTCGCCCGCGCCCTGCAGCGTGCCGGGCGTGAAGTCATCGGACAGCCGGAAGTGCGTCTGGCGGTCGAAGGAGCCCGAGGCCTGGGCAAACCAGTGCTGCTGCCGGGTGCCCACGAACATGTCCGCGATGGTTTCCTGCGGCGAACCGGCCGAGTCGAACTGCTCGCCCGCGCGCACGTCGAGTTCCAGCGGCTTTACGGCCACGCGGCTGACGAGATTGACCGAACCGCCCATGGCGCCCGGGCCGTCGATCACGGAGGCGAAACCCTTGGCGATCTGGACCTGTGAGAGGTCCACGGTGCTGAAGCGGGAGTAATCGATGCGGTTGTCGTAGGGCAGGTAGATCGGCACGCCGTCCTGGTACAGCGGCACTTCCCAGTGGTTGAAGCCGCGCAGCCACACGCTCGTCTCGTTGCGCGCCCCCAGGGTGCTGATGGAAGCGCCTGAGGACAGCAGCAACGCCTCATCCAGGGTGTTGCGGTCGAAGGTCAGCATGTCGTCGCGCGACACGCTCACGCCCCCGAAAGACGTACCCCCCTCCACCGGTGCCGATACCGTGACCTGCTCCAGCGTTGAAAGATCGGGTGCGGCCTGATCCGCGGCCTGCGCCCCCGTCGCGACCAACCCTGCCCCCACGGCCACCCACACTCTTCCCTGCTTCACGCGCACTTCCTTACCAGTCAACTGCGATCGCTATATTCAATCATATATAATGGTATGTTCGCAATTGCGGCCAAGTTTATGGCTAAGCTCTGCATCGGAATTGCTGTGCGCCGTCAGTACCCGGGTCCATCCATGGACCCTGGCCCCCGCGAGGCCGTCGTTACCCGGCGCCTGTCGGCGCCTCGCCCGCCGGGCCGTCCTGCGGACGTTCAATGGCCCATGGCGATGGTCGCGCGTTCAAACCGGCAATGACGCCGGTTCAGTCCTCCGAGCCGACGCTGCGCAGATGCGCCTCGCGCAGGTCGTAGCCGCGCTCCACCTGGCGGCGCGATTCATCCTTGATCTCGCCCGCGCGGTACAGCTGGTTGATCTGCCGCCGCTCTGCTTCGATCAGCTGGAACTCCAGGTCGTCACGCAGCCGGATACTGTCCAGGTGCTCAGCGTCGCTGGCGCGGTGTTCAACCTGCTTCAGGCGTTCGCGGTAATAGGCGCGCACCGAGCGCACCACGTCCTCGGGCAACTGGCGCTCCACCGCCAGCCGGTCAAGGTGCTCCAGGGCACTGATGATGGCCGCATGGCGCGCCTTCAGCTCCGCGGCGCGCTCGGTGCGCTGCTCGCGCCGGCCGGCGTTGGCCAGCCCCAGGGCCCGCATCACCGCCGGCAGCGCCAGGCCCTGTCCCACCAGCGTCACCAGGATCACCGCGTAGGCCAGGAACAGGATCAGGTCCCTGGCCGGAAACGGCTCACCGGTATCCGTGACCAGTGGCAATGCCAGAGCGGCCGCCAACGACACCACGCCCCGGATGCCGACGAAGGCGACGGCAAACGCGCGCCGCCAGTTCACCTGCTCGCCCCCGCGGCCACCAAGCCGGGCGCGCGTGACCATGGAAATGGGGAAAATCCAGGCAAAGCGCGCCATGATCACCACGCCGCTGACAATGGCGGCGGCCATCACCAGTTCCTGCCTGGAA
>Ga0153956_1003463_pt1 | contig 10010 bp, 11 predicted proteins | sample TSFL040MetaG_FD_104704 | JGI IMG/M metagenome (GOLD analysis project Ga0153956, IMG submission 104704) | Attine ant fungus gardens microbial communities from Florida, USA - TSFL040 MetaG | ecosystem: Host-associated > Fungi > Mycelium > Unclassified | place: USA: Florida, Wekiwa Springs...
CTCGAACTGCCCGCCGGGCTCCAATGAAATCGCGCCGCCGCCAGTCACGTCGGCGAGCCCGATGATCGTCTCGCCCTCCATGATCGGCTCCCAGCCGAGAAGGTCGCGCATGGCATAGAGCACCGTGCAGATGCCGCGCGTGCAGTCATACGGCACGGGCTGGCGGTCCTTCAGCATGAAGGGAAGTTTTTCGTGCTCGGTGCCGATCCTGAATTCTTCCGCCGGGCGGCAGCCTTCGGCGAGCCACGCGACGAGTTCGTCGCGGGACTCGATGGGAGTCATGTCGATCTGGTCACGGGCCATGCGGCGGGTCCGGCAAGTCCAAAGTTGCGGGACGATATACGAGGCCCCGCGCCGCCGCTACAACAGCCCGTCAGAAATTCATTGCAGGGTTGCTTCCGCAAGCCAGGTCTTGACAGCGCCGAATGCCTTGGCACGGCTGCCGGTGCGCTGTTCGGCCTCGCGGAATACCGCGATCTGCATGTCGGCGCTGGTGCCGATAGACAGAATCTTGCGAACATGCGCGATTTCGGCGTCGCAGTTCAGCTCGCCGATATCCTCCTCGAGAATCGCGACCAGGCGGTCCAGTTCCTCCGAGATCGGCACGGCGCGGCGCTCGGCGCGATCCACGAAACTGCCATGGATGCCGTAGCGCTGCGCGCGCCACTTGTTCTCGACCGCGATCGCGCGGTCGACCGAAGTGATGCCCCGGTTCCGCTCGGGATGATTGTAGAGATGGCGCGCGAGCGCGCGATAGAGCGCGGCGAGCGCCACCGCGTCCTCGAGCCGCGTGCAGACATCGGGCGCGCGCAGCTCGAGCGTGGGATGGCTCGCGGAAGGACGGATCGTCCACCACACATAACTGGAATCCTGGATCACGCGCGTTTCGATCAACGCGTTCATGTAGGCGTCGTAATCCTCGTTGCTCTCGAACAGTTCGGGAATGCCCGTGCGCGGCAGCTCGTCGTAGGCCGCGAGGCGATAGCCCATGAGGCCGGTGCGGCGCGAGCGCCAGAACGGCGACGAGGTGGAGAGCGCGATGAACAACGGAATATACGGAATCATCCGCCGCATCACGTCGATGCGGCGGCTCGCGTCGGGCAATTGCACGTGCACGTGCATGCCGCAGAGAAGGTTGCGCTCGCCGAGCATCTGCAGGTCCTGCATCATGCCGTCATAGCGGACCTTCTGCGTGGGCTGCCCGCCCGACCAGCCGGCGGTCGGATGCGTGCTCGCCGCGAAATAGGCAAGGCCGTGATCGGCCGCGACGGCGCCGATCGCCTGGCGCAGATGCTTCAATTCCTCGTGCGCCTCTTCCATCGTGTGCGCGGGCCTGGTCGAAATCTCGAGCTGCGATTGCAGCATCTCGCGCGTCATCACCGAACCGATCTTGCGCTTGAGATCGGAGAGGAAGGCGGGCGACGCCTTCCGGCGCAGGGACTTGGTGTCGCCCTCGACGATGAAATATTCCTCTTCCATCCCGAAGCTGTAATTTTTTTCGGCCATGGAAACCTCCTGCGCGCGGAAACGACAGCGAACGGCGAATCAGTTGTGGTGGTTGGCCCTGAACCTCCTGCCCCAATGCGGACCGAAATGAGGCGCGAGCGCCCGTCAACGCGCAAGAGTCGTTTGGGTTCCGCCGGATGCGAAGTGAACAATGGGGAAATTTCGCAGGCGCAAAAAACGAACCCGTTCCGCACAGCCTTTGATTGCACGGTTCTCGCCTGCACGGAGATGAATCAGGTTCAGCGCCAGTCCCCGCGCGCGGCCTGCAGAAGGGCGAGCGCCGCAACGCCCGCGGTATCCGCCCGCAGGATACGCGGGCCCAGCGACAGCCGCACGACGCGCGGACGCGCGAGCAGCGCGGCGCGCTCTTTCTCGTGAAATCCGCCCTCGGGCCCGACGATCAGGGTCGGCGCGCCTTCCGGCGCCGCCGCGAGCGCGCGCAACGGATCGGACATTTCCGCGTCCTCGTCGCAGAATACCAGCAGGCGCTCGGGCGAAATCGAATCGAGCCAGCGCGCGAAAGGAAGCGCTTCTTCCGTTTCGGGCACGGCGAGCACGCCGCATTGCTCGGCGGCCTCGATTACGTTCGCCCGCATGCGCTCGGCCTTCACGCGCGCGACCTGCGTGTGTTGCGTGACGACCGGCGTAAGCCTGCCCGCGCCGAGTTCCACCGCTTTTTGCACCATGAAGTCGAAACGCGCGTGCTTGATCGGGGCGAAGGCATAATGCAACGCACTCGCCGGAGGCTGCGCACGCACCTGCGAGAGAATTTCAAGCTTCATTTCCCGTTTCGACGCCAGCGCGAGGCGCGCATCCCATTCGCCGTCGCGGCCGTTGAAAACGAGCACTTTTGCGCCCGTTTCCAGCCGCAGCACGTGCCGCAGATAATGCGCCGCCGCATCGCCCGGAACGACGCTCGCGCCGGCCGAAAGACCGCCGGAAACGAACAGACGCGGGCTTTGAAAATCGTAACCAGCCATAAAATTAATGTTCCCCCGTCCGTTACCGCCCCGATCTTGCCCTAAATGGCGTTGTCTTGTTACGTCTATAGCTGCTTGCCGGAGCTTATAGCCGATGCGCTTTCTGTTGCCCGCCACGTTGGGGCTTTCGATGCTCGCCGCCGCCGCGACTTCCGCGGGCGCGCAGGGCTTCAGCCCCTATGGCGTTACAGGCGGCTTTGGCGGCGGTTTCAACAGCGGCCCGGCCGTGGACTGCCAGGGCAGCATCAAGGGCCTCATGGCCCAGCGCGAAAATGCCGGCCAGGCGCTGCAGGCCGCGAACAAGAAAAAGGTCGACGTGAAGACGGCCTGCGGCCTGCTGCGGAACTACGTCGCGGCCGAAACGAAATTGATGAAGTTCCTCAAGACCAACCAGGCCCAATGCGGCGTGCCCGCGGATTTCATGCAGAAGCTCGCGCATGCGCATACGCAGTCTTCCGACATGAGCACCAAGGTCTGCAAGATCGCGGCGACCGGCGGCGGCGGACCGCGCCCGCCGAGCGCGGGCCTGAGCGAAGCGCTCGGCGTCAACACCGTCGGCGGCAACGCGGGCGCGGACAAGCCGAGCGCCGTCTTCGACACCCTGCACGGCAACGTGCTGACGCAATGAGCGATGCCGGACGGGCGCCGCTTCGTCCCGTCGCCGACTCAACCGGAAACTGGGTCGATCATCTCGCTCCCGCCTTCGCGCAGCCTTATCTCCGGCTCGCGCGCGCCGACCGTCCGATCGGCTCGTGGCTTCTGCTGCTTCCCTGCTGGTGGTCGGCGGCGCTGGCGGCGATCAAAGCCGGCTCGCCCTGGCCCGATCCGAAACTCCTGATCCTGTTCGCGATCGGCGCGACCGTGATGCGCGGCGCGGGCTGCACCTGGAACGACATTCTCGACCGCGATCTCGACGCCAGCGTGGAACGCACGCGCTCGCGGCCGATCCCCTCCGGACAGGTCAGCGCGAAAGCGGCCTTCGCCTTTCTGGTACTGCTCGCGCTGATCGGGCTTGCGGTGCTGCTGCAACTCAACCGCTTCGCGATCTTCACCGGCATCGCTTCCCTTCTGGTGGTCGCGCTCTATCCGCTGGCGAAACGCGTCACGCATCTTCCGCAGGCGGTGCTGGGGCTCGCCTTCTCGTGGGGCGCCCTGATGGGATGGGCGGCCGTCTTCGGCCGGCTCGATCCGCCGGCGCTCTTGCTCTACGCCGGCTCGATCTCGTGGGTGATCGCCTACGATACGATCTACGCGCATCAGGACCGCGAGGACGACGCGCTGATCGGGGTGGGATCGTCCGCGCTTCTGTTCGGGGAAAAAACGAAAACGGCGCTCGCGATCTTTTACGCGGGGGCCGTCATCCTGATCGGCCTTGCGGCCTATCTCGCCGGCGCGGGAATCGTCTCGGGGATCGGGCTCGCGCTTTTCGCCGCGCATCTCGGCTGGCAGGCGAAGTCGATCGACATCGACGACCCGGCGCTTTGCCTGCGGCTATTCCGTTCCAACCGCGACGCGGGACTGATCCTGTTCGCGGCGCTGTCGCTCGACGCCTTCGCACGGAACTATCTCATTCCGGCGCAATGATCTCGCGCTCGTCGCGATGAATCGCGGGCGCGATCCCGGCGAAGCCGCGGCGGCGCGCCATGAAATACGGACGGCGTTTCCGCAGCGGCGTCTTGCGGCGGCGGCGAAGAGCCGTATTTCCCGTCATCAGCGCGCCGATCATCTCGACCGGACGCCGCAGCATGCCGTCGATATCCTCGATCAGGAGCGGCAGGCCGAGCACCCTCGCCCACGACTGCCACTGCGCGGCGGAATCCTCGAAAGCGCCGTCGTGCAAAGTCACGGAGAGCGCGGGATCGGGGTGCTCGAGCGAGATCGCGACCGTTTCCGAATCGCCCCCATCATGCACGCGAACCGCGACACCGAGAAAAAGCTCCAGCGGAATCCGCAGCCGCATCAGGACGCCGTTCACGGTGCGGCGCAGCAGCACCTGCTCGCGATCGATTTCGACGATGCGCGCCCGATCGTCGGCCCGCTCGTCGGCCGCGGCATAACGCACGGGCAACCTGTGAGGGTCGAGCCGCAATGCGCGGCCCGACCCGGCCGGGGTGACCCTTCCGGCCTTGTTTTGACGCCTCAATTCTTCCCCCTGCGGGCTTTTTTTTGCCCGTGTTGGCAGGAAGAATGTCATATTGATTTCACGGGCCGCTTAAGAGACCTGGTTAATCTTTCGTACCGCACGCCTTCTTCGCAGGATGCTTGCCGAAAGGTTGCAGCGCCGAAATAAGCGGCACAAACGAGACATTTCTTACTCTTGCCTGCCAGCCGAGGAGTGCCTAGAAGGCGACTGCATCGGCGCCGGGGGACGCCGAAACATGAGCGAACCGTCAAAAGAATCCAAACAACTTCTGCATCTCGTCATCGGCGGCGAACTCGCCGAGATGGGCTCTTCGGAATTCCGCGATCTCGACAAGGTCGAGCTGGTGGGCGTGTATCCGAACTACGCGAGCGCCTACGCCGCATGGAAAGCGAAGGCGCAGCAGACGGTCGACAACGCCCTCACGCGCTACTTCATCGTTCATCTGCATCGGCTGCTCGACCCGGAAACGGATCCCAAGCCGCGCGGCGAATGAACCGGACCGTTTGCGATGTGGAGAACGGTCCGGAAATCGAAGCTCGTTCGGCATGCGCTGGGCCGCACCATGGCCGGCTATCTGTGGAGCGTGCACAAGACGATCCGGATGCAGATCGAGCCGGAAAACATCTATGAGATCGCCGAACCGGAAATGCCGGTGATCCTCACCTTCTGGCACGGGCAGCACTTCCTCGCGCCCTTCATCATGAAATCGCATCATCGCGCGAAGGTCCTGATCTCGCGGCACGCCGATGCGGACGTGAACGCGATCGCGGCGGAAGCGCTCGGCGTGGAGACGATCCGCGGCTCGGGCTCGACCAACCCCAAGGATTTCCACCGCAAGAACGGCGTCGGCGCGATGCGCGAAATGATCGCGACGCTCGAGCAGGGCATCAACGTCGCGCTGACGGCCGACGTGCCGAAAATCTCGCGCCGCGCCGGTCTCGGCGTCGTGACGCTCGCGCGCTATTCGGGGCGGCCGATCTATCCGATCGCGATCGCCACGAGCCGCCGCATCACCGCGCCGAGCTGGGACAAGGCGAGCGTCGATCTTCCGTTCGGCAAGGGCGGCGCGGTCGCGGCCGAACCGATCCGCGTCCCATCCGGCGCGGGCGAGGACGAACTCGAGGCGGCGCGCCAGCTCGTGCAAGAGCGGCTGAACGAAGCGACCGCACGCGCCGAAAAGATCGCGGGCCGCGGCGGCAGGGACGAGAGCGAGACTCGTCGTGAGGCCGGTCATGGCTAAGGCGCGCACGCCGATCACGCTCCGTCTTTATCGGGGCTCGACGCGGATCGCGGGCCCGCTCACCGGCCTCATGCTCAAGCGCCGCATGAAGCGCGGCAAGGAAGACCCGGAGCGGATCGGCGAGCGCCACGGCATTCCGAGCCTGCCGCGCCCGAAGGGGCCGCTGGTGTGGGTGCACGGCGCGAGCGTCGGCGAGATTCTTTCGGTGTTTCCGCTCCTCGAGCGCATCCGGCAATACGGCTACGCGGTGCTGCTCACTTCCGGCACCGTGACCTCGGCGCAGATCGCGCAGGAACGTCTGCCGGACGGCGTGCTGCATCAGTTCCTGCCCGTCGATACGCCGAAATCCATGCAGCGCTTCATCGACCACTGGCAGCCCGATCTCGCCATTCTGACCGAGTCGGAACTCTGGCCGAACCTGATCCTGCAGACGTCGGAGGCGGGCACGCCGCTCGTGCTCATCAACGGGCGGCTGTCGGAGCGCTCTTTTGCGCGCTGGAAGAAGATGAAGCGCTCCGCGGGCGCGCTGCTGTCGCGCATCGACCTTCTGCTCGTGCAGGAGAACGAAGACGCCAGCCGCTTCGCGAGGCTCGGGGCGAACCGCGTCGCCCCCATCGGCAACCTGAAATTCGATTCCGCGCCGCCCGGCGCGGACGCGCGCGCGCTTTCGGCCTTGCAGCGCGCGCTGCACCGCCGGCCGGTGTTCCTCGCCGCGAGCACGCATAAGGGCGAGGAAAAGGCCGTGCTCGAAGCGCATCTGCAACTGCGGCAGCAGGCGCCGGGGCTTGTCACCATCATCGCGCCGCGGCATCCGCAGCGCGGCGACGCCATCGCGGAGCTTGCCGCCGAGCTTGGCCTGCCCGCCGTCCAGCGCTCGCAGGAGCATCTGCCGGACCGGGGCACCGAAATCTACATCGCCGACACCATCGGCGAGATGGGACTCCTGTACCGCCTCGCGCCCGTCGTGTTCATGGGCGGCTCGCTGGTGAAACATGGCGGACAGAATCCGATCGAGCCCGCGAAGCTCGGCAGCGCCATCCTGCACGGGCCCTACGTCTCGAACTTTGCCGCGATCTACGGCGAGCTGAACCGGATGCGGGGCGCGGCGACCGTCACCGACGCGGCCTCGCTCGCCAACAGCGTCGAGCGGCTGTTCGGCGATCCCGCGCTCATGGAGAAAATGCGGGAATCCGCTTATGATACCGTGATGCGAATGGGCGGCGCGCTGGAGCGGACCATGAACGCCATACAGCCTTATCTCGTGCAATTGCGGCTTCGCTGATGCGCGCACCGGATTTCTGGTGGCGCGCGGCGGGATTGCAGTCCGCGCTCCTGTCGCCGTTCGGCGCGATCTATGGCGCGGTCGCGGGCGCGCGGCTGAAGCGGGAAGGCACGCGCGCGAGCGTGCCCGTGATCTGCGTCGGCGACCCGACCGTCGGCGGCGCCGGCAAGACGCCGGCCTCGATCGCGATCGCGAAACTCCTGCAGGCGCGCGGCGAAAAAGTCTTCTTCCTCACCCGCGGCTATGGCGGAAGCGAAAAGGGACCGGCCGCCGTCGATCCCGGGCGGCACGGCGCAAGCGACGTCGGCGACGAGCCGCTGCTGCTGGCGGACACGGCGCCGGTCATCGTCTCCGCCGACCGCGTGGCCGGCGCGGCGTTCGCCGCGAAGTCCGGCGCGAGCGCGATCGTGATGGATGACGGCTTCCAGAACCCGTCGCTGCGCAAGGACGTTTCGCTGCTCGTCGTGGACGCGGGCAGCGGCGCCGGCAACGGCCTCGTATTTCCGGCGGGCCCCCTGCGCGCGCCGCTCGAGGCGCAGATCGCGCGCGCGGATGCCGCCGTGCTGATCGGCGAAGGCGGGGCGGGCGAAGCCGTCGCGCGCCGCGCGCGGGAAGTCCTGCATGCGCGGATCGAGCCGGACGCGGAGGCGCTGCGATCGCTGAAGGGAAAGACGCTGCTCGCCTATGCCGCGATCGGGCGGCCGGAGAAATTCTTTGCGACGCTGCAGGCGGCGGGATGCGACGTCGTCGCGCGCCAGGCATTCCCCGATCACCATGCCTTCAGCGCGGGCGAAGCGCAGGCGCTGCTCGCCGCGGCGCGCGAGCGGCATCTCACGCTGGTCACGACCGAAAAGGACCGCGCGCGGATGCGGAAAAATCCGGCGCTCGCGGCGCTCGCGGAGGAAAGCCGGGCGCTCCCGATTTCATTGCGTTTCGAGGACGAGGAATCGCTGAAGATTCTGCTGAACAAGGCGTTCAGCCAATCCCGTCATTCCGGCGCAAGCGCGAACCCGGAACGACAATTCAAGCCTTAGCTTCGCTTCAGGGCGGGCCCGAACCGCGCCATCACGGCCTCGGGGCTCACATAGGCTTCCTGCCGTTCCACGCTCCAGTATTTCAACTCGTCGAGCGGGATCGCCTCGCCCGTCACCGCGCAGCGAACGAAGCTGCCGGGGCGGACGATGCGGTAGTCGCCGTCGAGATAGCGGAGCTGGGCTTCGCCCGCGGCGAGGGGAATGCGTTCAAACCGGTTCATGAGGCCCGCAAGATAGTGTTTCATCTCAAACATGGCCAGCCCGGCTTGCGATCAATCGAACAGGCTGCCCTGGCCGCCCTTTTTACCGGATTTCGCGGGTTCTTTCGTTTTTTGGGGCGCGGCCATGCCGTCATTTATGACGGCATTAATACGGCCGTCGGCGAATTCGACCTCGATGGCTTCGCCCGCCGCGAGCGCCGACGCCGCGCGCACCGGCGCGCCCGCGGCATTCCGCACCAGCGCGAAGCCGCGCTCCAGCACCTTGTGATAGCTGAAGGCCGAGACGAGCTGCGCGAGCGCGCCGACGCGGCTCCTTAAATGCCTGATTTTCGCGTCGAGGCTCGCGGGCGTGAGCCTGCCCGCCGCGCGGGTGAACTCGACGCGGTGCCGGTGCGCGTTCGCGCGCAGCGCGCGCGGCAGCCGGTCGCCCAAAGCATCGAGCTTCTGGCGCGGCATCGCGAGGATCGCATCGAGCGTGGGAAGGCCGCGCGCGAGCCCGCGCAATTCGCTTTTCAGCCGGTCGAAATAGCGGCGCAGGCAGCCGGAGAGCCGCGCGCCGTGGCTCGCGGCAAGCGCGACGAGTTCGGCGCGCACGGGCACCGCAAGCTCGGCGGCCGCCGTCGGCGTCGGCGCGCGCTTGTCGGAGACGAAATCGATCAGGGTGAAGTCCGTTTCGTGGCCGACGGCGGAGATCAGCGGAATTTCGCTCAAAGCCGCCGCGCGCGCGACGATCTCCTCGTTGAAGCCCCAGAGATCCTCGAGCGAGCCGCCGCCGCGCGCGACGATCAGCACATCCGGGCGCGGCAACGCGCCGCCCGGCGTGAATGCGTTGAAGCCTTCGATCGCCGCCGCGACTTCCGCGGCGCAAGTCTCGCCCTGCACGCGCACCGGCCACACGAGGACGCGGCGCGGAAAGCGGTCGGTCAGCCGGTGGAGAATATCGCGGATCACGGCGCCCGTAGGCGATGTCACGACGCCGATCACTTCGGGGAGATACGGCAGCGGCTTCTTGCGCGCCGGATCGAACAGGCCCTCGGCTTTCAGCTTTCTCTTGCGCTCCTCGAGGAGCGCCATCAGCGCGCCCGCGCCCGCGGGTTCGAGGCTGTCGATGACGATCTGGTAGCTCGACTTGCCGGCATAGGTCGTCACCTTGCCGGTGACGACGACTTCGAGGCCTTCCTCGGGCTTGAACTTCAGCCGCGCGAAATTGCCCTTCCAGATGATGGCGTCGATGCGGGCGCCGGCGTCCTTCAGGCTGAAATACACGTGGCCGGAGGAGTGCGGACCACGATAGCCCATCACTTCGCCGCGCAACCGGACGTGGGAGAAGTTCTCCTCGACCGTGCGCTTCAGTTCCGCCGAAAGCTCGCTGACCGTGAGTTCGGGCAGATTCGTGCGGATTTCGCCACGATTTTCCGTGGACGCGGCGGCGATGGTTTCGGTGACTCGCATGGGCCTATGCTACCCTGGCCGGAGAAAGCGATACAGACAAGAGCGTTCCCTGCATGAAGGTTCTTCTCCTCGGTTCCGGCGGACGCGAGCACGCGCTCGCCTGGAAGCTCGCTTCGAGCCCGCTGCTCACCAAGCTCTATGCCGCGCCGGGC
>Ga0153956_1003464_pt1 | contig 10009 bp, 5 predicted proteins | sample TSFL040MetaG_FD_104704 | JGI IMG/M metagenome (GOLD analysis project Ga0153956, IMG submission 104704) | Attine ant fungus gardens microbial communities from Florida, USA - TSFL040 MetaG | ecosystem: Host-associated > Fungi > Mycelium > Unclassified | place: USA: Florida, Wekiwa Springs...
ACCGTTGGCTTAATCTTGCTTTCATCAAATGCAGTTGCTGCGCCATTGAATGCCTTGATCACGCGATCATGATCCTGCGTCAACATGCTTAGGGTTACATCCCATTTGGCAGAAAAATCGAACAATGTAAAAAAATCATCTTCCTGTTTTACATGCCGCGTTGCGCCCAGATCAATATCACTGAACCTTTTGACATTCGGATCGGTTATAACTTTAAAATTCTGGAATGCCAGGGTCTGGCTGAAATCCAGTTTGGAATTGGCATCCGGGTCGGCAGGATCACCATCATAAGCGGCAGGGCAGATATCCGTACTTGCTGCAGCCAGGGCAATATCATAGGTATCCGTCGCTGAGCACATGGCAAACAGGAACCCCCCGTTTACCACAAATTTCCGTATCGTCTGGGCAACTGCCAGCTTTAGTTTCGACACTTTTGTAAAGCCCAGCTTCCTGGCCCTGGCTTCTTCCGTCAGCTTCGCATCGGTATACCATTTGGCGCTCGAGTTTTCTTTATTGTATTGCCCCGTAAAATCTTCGTGATGCAAATGGAGCCAGTCATATTTACTAAGGTCCCCTTTTAAAACCCCTTCGTCATAGATATAATCAAAAGGTATTTCTGCATAATTCAATACCATGACGACGGCATCGTCAATCGGACCCTTATTCTGCGGGGAGTAAACTGCTATTTTAGGCAGTTTTTCTAATTTCACGACCTCCATATTTACAGATGGGTCACTTACCTGCTGGACAATTGCATTTGCTTTGCTGTCAGGAATTACTTCGTAGCTGATACCGCGAATCTTACATTCATTTTCTGTTGCGGTACTGTACGATATCATAAAACTCCCGCCGCGATAATTTAGCAGCCAGCTTACCTCGCTTTTATTTTTAATGGTCCAATATGCTAACCCGTAAGCCTTCAAATGATTTCTCTGCGTCCCGTCCATTTCAATCAGGATCGAAGAGCTTTTTGCCAGAAGAGGCAACAGTAGCCATGTGATAATAAGTAACTTTTTCATCTTTGCCTTATTGAACGATTTAACCTAATAATGCTACAGTCATTGTATTCATTATTTGATCTTTTTAGTTTGTATTACGATGACCTGTGGCTTGAGGCCTTCTGATCGGATGGATATTTTAACCGGTCCGTTTTTCCCTGTCCATTCCACATATGCGACCAATTTTCCGTGCAATACGCTTTTGGAATCAGCGCCATGTGGTTCCATATCGTCGATAGCACCATTTTCCAATCCTCGTAACTTGCCTGGCCCTGTTATGGTAAGGGTTACTTTATTGCCGGCATTGAAAACCGGTATTCCATTACGATCAACAATACCAATAACAACATTGGCCACCCGTGTTTCTTCGTCAAAGGATGAAGCATCTGCCTTTGCGGCTATGGCGTAAGCAGGCCCGGCGGTCTTTAATGTATGTGATAACGTTCTGCCCTCAGCCGTATAACCTTTAACGGTTAAATCGCCGGGCGTATAATCCACATCCCAACTGATTACCCTGTTTTCAAAATCTGAAAGTTTCTTTTTGCCCAAAGAAGCGCCATTAAGGAACAATTCCGCTTCCGGACAGTTGGTAAAACAATTCACACGCTTACGGTCGCCGGAAGCATAATTCCAGTCCGGGTCGCCCTGCTTCGGATATGGATCAGGATTCTTGGCGTCAGGTATATCTGTCGTTCCTATCCGTATCATCGGTGTATCCAGCCATAAACTTTGCCGGAAATAATATTCGGCTTTTGGGAAACCGGCCATATCGACCATGCCGTTTTTGCTGGCATGTTCGGGCCAGACATGCGCTTCCCCCAAATGGTCTATCCCGGTCCAGATGAACTGCCCCGCAACAAAGTCGTTGTTTTTCACGGCCTCCCAGGCCTCCAGTTTCTTACTGTTCTCGCTGCCGAAAATTACCCTGTCCGGGTATGCCTTATGATCTTTTGCGTACCTGGATTCCTGGTAATTATACCCAACGATGTCTAAATTACCCGGCAGCGTTGTTTTGTTAGACATCTCGACGCCTGCCAGCGCGGCTGTTACCGGCCGGCTTTGGTCGTATGATTTGACAGCGGCGACAAGTTCCTTGGAAACCTCGCCAAGTCTGGTCGCAGAAGGGTGTTCCGGCGATGGCTTTTTGCCCGGATCGATATAGGGATCACCCGGATAATCGATTTCGTTGCCGATGCTCCACATGATGATGCATGGATGGTTGCGATCGCGTCGCACCATGTCACTTATGTCCCTTACGCCCCATTGGTCAAAATATTCATGTGGGCCGTCCTTACCCGGTTTGCCCTTATTCCATCCCTCGATCCACTTATTCTTAGCGCCTTCCCATTCATCAAAATTTTCATCCATTACCAGAAAGCCCATTTTATCACACAGGTCATAAAAATAGTCCGCGTGCGGATCGTGCGCCATCCGTATGGCGTTGGCCCCTGCAGCTTTCATAATTTTTAATCGCCTTTCCCAGACTTCTTTTGGAACAGCTACTCCCAGGACACCTGCGTCATCATGCAGGCAAACACCTTTTATTTTGATGTTCTGGCCATTTAGAAAAAAACCATTGTTGGGATCAAAGCGGAATGAGCGGAAACCTACTCGTTGTTGGCATTCATCTATAATCTGCCCGTCTTGGACAATCGTCACTTCTAATTGGTATAGGTTGGGCTTATCGACACTCCATAGTTTGGGATTATTAACATTGAATTGGAGCTTGGCAATGGACGTGTCGCCAATACCAATATGGATTTGTAGGCTTTCATGTCGGGTACTCCATCCTTTTCCATCCGAAAGATTGCATATCGCTTTTACTGTCGCATTGGATTTGGTATTATTGACAATCGACACGTTGACCTGTACTTGCGCATTGTTGGTATCAACTTTGGGCGTGGTAAACGAAACGCCCCAAAGAGGCATGTGTATCGGATTGGTCGTGACGAGGTAAACATTACGATAAATTCCCGACCCGGTATAAAACCTTGAATCGGCGAACTTCGAATGATCCACCCTTACCAGCAATTCATTATTCCCACCAGCTTTCAGGTAGGGACTAAGTTCATACTGAAAGGAAATAACGCCGCTGGGACGCTCTCCCAGGAGATGCCCGTTGATCCACACTTCGCTGTTTTCAGATACACCATCGAAATATAAAAACTCCTGTTGATCCGCTTTGGCAGCCAACTTAAATATCTTGCGGTACCAGCCAACTCCTCCTGGAGCGAAGCCTGTACCGCTCGCCCAGTTCTCACTGAACGGTCCTTCTATGCTCCAGTCATGTGGTATTTCGACAGGCAGCCATTGTGCAGTGTCCTTGCGTGTCAGGTTGCTGGTATCGATATCTCCTTTATGAAACATCCAGTTATCGTTGAACAATACTGAATGATACCCGCTTTGCCCGTACATAATTACCTGGCAACCTATCATCAGCAATGTCATTAGGACAAAAGATTTTGTAACTTTTCTCATGCTTACTTATATAAATTGATTACATAATTTCTTGTATTCTACTACCTGCCATATCCGGCAGCGCCTTTTATCATAGTTCCCCCTCCCGTTTGCGCAAAAACCATTCAATTGCCAACAAGACAACTACCAACAGGAATACCCATTTTTCATCAATCAGGTCATGATAGGTCTCGTCAGCATAAACGACTGTTTTGATATCGCCATTCTTTTTAATCAGCCCGGCCAATTGATTAGTTTGTGAAGGAAGGATCATTTGGCCGCCACTTTCTTTCGATATCGCATACAATAGTTTGTGATCTGCAATACTTTGGCGCATTTCCATATCAAAATATTTTACAACGAACTGGCCATCGGAAGTAAGGGTCTGGTTACCGAGCTTTGTCTCGGCATGGAATGTATATTCATCGGGTGGTAACATGCCTGCATCCAATTGGTATCGCTGCCCTTGGCGTGCCAGTATATAGCTGTACGTCTTTCCTGACTTGCCTTTTATTTCTACTTTAACGTCCGGCGTATTCGTTAATTCGAATGCATCATTGAACAATTCGCCGTTCAGTGATACGTCTTCGCTTTCGTAAAAAACGTCTTTAGCAGGATAGACTTTAAACCTTGTCCGATCGCTTTTTGATGTCAGGTATTGAACCGATTGGTTGAGCAGTTCATCTACCGCCGAAGTGCTGCCATCTGCAGCATATTCGGCCAGGCGCCACTTCCAGATACCCTCACCGCTTAATACCGCAGTCCGGGTCCCGCCGTCTTCTCCAAAAACCAGTAAAGGATAGGCTGTCGTTATATTACCTATCTTCTGTGCCAATAAAACGGACGGCGAAGATTGGATCTTATATTCCCCGAACGGTGCAAGCAGGGGCGGCAACTTACTTAACCGTTGTTGTGTCGAATCGGCTAAAGTAAACGCAGTAAAATCCGCTTTCATTGAAGCAAATACCTCCTGCATGTCCTGGCGTGTTGCATTTATGCTGATCAGGTTTTGGGAACGGTTAAACTGAGACACGTCCGACTGCGCTCCTAAAATATACCAAACCGGTATTTTAAGCTTTTCAAGCTGGCTTTGCAGGTTCTTCGGCATAGGCGAACCGGAAGCAGGCAGTTGGTATAATATTACGAGGCTATACATGCCCATTTTTATCGTGTCCGCATTGCTGACAGCAGCGACCTTCAACTCAAAATTATTGCTGTATTTTAATGCCTCCTCGATAGCAGCGATATCTGGATGCGGTCCGTTGTACAACAAAAGGATCTTGCGCTTGTTATCCAACACCTCTACATAGACAGACTCCGAATTGTTGACAGTAGATATTTCATTGGCTACCTGTTGCAGATCAAAGGTGAACTTATGAACGCCTTTTCTGTCGGCATGCAACTTCACGGTCACCACCTGGTGAAAGTCAGCCGATGTTACCGGCACATCCTTGCTGGCGATCGGCTTACCATCTTCGCTTATGTTCAAATGAATGTTCGTTCCGTTATTCTGATAAGCCTCCACTAATACTTCTACTTCAAAATCATTCCCCAGGAAAGCCGTTTTATTATAGTTGATATTACCAAGCACCAGATCCGGCTTAGGAACGGTATCTCCCAAAGCTATGGTGTAAATAGGGGCCTTTAAATCATGGGTAACATACTGCGGGGCACTTCCAGAATTATATATCCCGTCAGTCGCTAAAACGACAGCGCCTATATTCTGGTTGGCAAAGCGGTCACTAAGCCCTTTTATGGCTGCGGAAATATCGGTCTGTTTGCCATCGAAAGCAGCGGAAAGTCTGTCTTTAAGTTCCTTATCGAAATGAAATTCCCCGACGTCATAATCGCTTCCCAACGCTTTTTTAAGTTCGCCGAGTTGTTCCATCCAGCCTTTTACATCAAAACCTTTAGGCTCAAACAACGGGATAGAGGCAGAGTTGTCCTGGGCTACCAACACCAAAGGCTTTTGGGGATGCCTGGTTACCGTCTTGATCACCGGAGACAATAACAAGAGAGAGATAATGGTCACTGCCAGAAACCGGAACACTCCTAAAAAGTACCTGGTCCGGATGTTCAGGCTTTCTTGCCGGCGGTAAAACAACCAGGCATACAAGAAACCGGCTGCCAGGCACGCCAGTAACCACCAGGGTGAAAAACTGTCCCAAAGCACCGAAAACAAGAATGTCTTACTAAAGCCTGTCATAATTATTACGTTACCTCCTAAAATAATCTTTCAATTAATTGGTCTGCACTGATACCTTCGGCTTCGGCATGATAGCTGCGTACGATGCGATGGCGTAAGATGGGTTTCGCAACAGCCCGGACATCTTCTATGTCCGGAGAATATTTCCCGGAAATCAGAGCATGGCACTTAGCGCCTAATACCAGGTACTGTGAAGCTCTTGGTCCGGCGCCCCAGCTCAGTAAGCGGCTTACTTCTGCGGTAGCCTGTTCGGAATTCGGGCGTGTTTTGGCTACCATTTTTACAGCGTATTCCACGACATTATCGGTAATAGGAATATTACGCACCAATTGTTGAAAAAACACGATCTCTTCGCCTCCCAACACCTTGTTGATTACCGGCGTGGTCGCCCCGGTGGTATTTTTGATCACCTGTATTTCTTCCTGTAATGAAGGATAGCTCAATGCTACATTGAACATAAAGCGGTCCAGTTGCGCTTCGGGAAGCGGATAAGTACCTTCCTGCTCAATGGGATTTTGTGTTGCCAGGACAAAAAACGGTTTCGGTAATCCATACGTTACCCCGGCCGCGGTAACTGCTTTTTCCTGCATGGCCTCTAATAATGCAGCCTGCGTCTTTGGCGGGGTACGGTTAATTTCATCGGCCAGAATAATGTTGGAAAAGATCGGGCCTTTAATGAATTTAAAGTTCCGGTCTTCGCCTAATATTTCCGAACCGATGATGTCGGAAGGCATCAGATCCGGCGTAAACTGTATGCGGTTAAAATCAAGTGCCAGTACGCGGGCAATCGTCTGCACCAACAGTGTCTTTGCAAGCCCGGGCACCCCGACCAGAAGGCTATGGCCGCCGCTTAAAATGGAGACCAAAACAGATTTTACTACTTCGTCCTGGCCGATAATGACTTTACCGATTTCAGCCCGGATGTTACCATATGTAGCCTTCAGTGCATCCGCTGCTTCAACTTGAGATGAATATTCCATATTTAATTGCTAAATGTTGTTTTATATTTTATTAAAAAATTACTCGGTTGCGACAATTTCATTTTGCTTTTTTGCGGGTAAATACCTGGTCAATACGATCTCAACCGCGAGACATATAAGCGCAAGGATCAGGCACAGCTTCCACAGCTCCGGGCCATGTCGCGCTTCTGAAATACCGAATTTCACGGTGGATGCCGTTGCAGAAATAACCTGGTTGTTTTTGCCGGGTACGTTCTCCCGCAATTGTTTATCCGACAGGTAGCTGAGATCCGATTCACTCCGGCTGTTATTGAATGCCAGTTGGGCAGCAATGCTGTCCGAGTTGACCAGCTTATATGTTCCCGGCGTCTTTATCTGATCAGAAAAATACAGCCATGTACCCGTCCCTTCCTGCCTCACGTCCGGAATGATGGCCGGCCCTGGACCTAAAAGCTTGACCGGCGCCCGGTCCGATGTTTGTATCCGGGGCATTTCTATTCCCTCATCCCGGTCAATGGTATAAAACAAAGGCAGGTCATGCCCGCTCAAAAGGGCCATTCTATACATCAAGGGAACGAACAAGGCATGCAAAGGCAGGTTGCTGTAGTCCGTATTCAGGGGAACTGCGGAGAGGTACACCCTTCCCTCACCGGCCGGATAATCAGAGAAAAAGGACAGATGTCCCGGCAATTCAAAGAGTTTTTCTTCCACTGCCCGGTTGTCCGTACTTAAGCGATAGTACTTTTGAACCAAAGGCAAATCCGGTTGCTTCGGAATATCTTCAAAGGTGTTTTCAAATAGCCTACTTTGTAAATTGACCCGCTCAACACGCTCAGTACCTGTTACAAGTCCTTCAGGATATGATGCCCCTATTGGTTTTAACAATGCCTGATAACTGGCTAAATCGGCCTTATCCGGTGGAAAGACAGCCAGCGTGCCTCCGTTTTTGACATAACGCTGAAGTTGCTGCGTCAGTCCTGGGGGTATTGACGGTATATCGCTTAAAACAATCAGGGGAAATGTAGGCAGCCTGGCATAATCTACATTGCCGTAAGAAGACTCAACAGGAGCAAAAAAGGAATCAGTGCTGAAAACTGTTGTCAAATATTTATTGGGCGCCCCGCCGTCTATCAGTAAAACAGGCATCCTTGGCGAAACCCGAAAAGTCAGATAAAAGCTGTTGTCAAAAGTGATCGGGTTATCCTGCACTTGTATTTCAGCATTTTGCCAACCTGTCTCCAGTCCGGAAAAGCTCAAAGTGTCATTTTGAATACTGCGAGGTCCGACACTGAAACTGCCTAAGGCCTTTTGTTTGCCATTGACCAGGAATTTTACCGGTATTTTCTCTGCTTTCGCATCAGCATAATTGTGAAGGGAAGCGATAAGCTTTTCACTTTGGCCGGGAGCATGCACGGCACTTACCAGCCAGGCAGAATCGACCGTTACATTAGGCAGGGGCGTTGCCTTTAGCTTAACCAAGCTAATTGGGATACCGGAAACAATTTTTTTTGCATTTTCACCAATCAGGTTCTTTTGAAAATCGGAAATTACAAATATCGTTTTTGAAGGCCCCTGCTGCATATCAAGCAGGCTGGTCTGCCGGTCAATGATTTCTTTTAATGTGCGGCTATGCGGGCTTATTTTTATTTTATCTACTTCATCATAAAATTCCTGCCTGCTCAATAGACGTTGATGGCTTCCTTCAAAATCCTGCGTCAATAACTGGAATTTGTCGTTCAGTCCATAGCCGGCTGCCAATTCCTTCGCCCGGCTACGCGCCTGATCTAATAAGGAGCCTTCCTTATTGATCGCTTCCATCGAATAGGAATTATCAACAAAAATGCTGACAGCATGTTGTTGGTACCGGTTATCTGCACCTGAGGGTATGTATGGCTTGGCAAAAGCGAAAACTAAAAACGCCAATGCAAGCATACGCACCAACATAATGATCCACTGCTTCAGTTTCCTGCGGGATGATTCGCTTCTTTGGATGTTTTTAAGAAACTGGACATTGGAGAAAAAGACCCTGACCGTTCGTTTCAAATGAAAAAGGTGGATAATCAGCGGGATTACCAGCGTTATAAGTCCAAAAAGAAATGCAGGAAATAAGAATTTCATTGTAACGAAGTCTCCGGTTATTTAAGCACGATTGTTATGCAGCGTTTGCATCCCGTCAAAACTATTTTATTGGCGTGAGATGGGTACGGGGCAAATTGGTACGATTTAGGGCTAAATTCTTAATTCTTTGCTATTCCTAATTCCTTAAAATATCTTTAACAACCGTAACTGTTTAGGGAAGAATGAGAATTTTTAGATTCATTAACAAACGTGGCAAGAAATACGAATCCTACCCCTCAAATATGCGTGTTTACCCTCCGGAGGTTTCTTCATAAGTAAATATTTTTGGGTCCTTGCATTTTCTTTGGAAAAGATAAACGGTTAAGACAATGAAAATTCGATACATCCTCTCCATTAGTATCCTGTTGCTATGCAGTAGCTTCAGCGTGCCGACATACATGATGGCGAAAGTGAAATATAGCGGAGGTGGCGACTGGTATGGCGATCGTACCGCATTGCCGAATCTGATCAAATTCTGTAACGAAAACCTAAAGACCAATTTTCAGCCGGCTGACCAGGTAGTGGACGTCGGCAGCGCTGAGATATTTAATTATCCGTTCCTTTTTTTGACCGGGCACGGGAATGTTGTGTTTTCGGAACAGGAAGCGAGTAACCTCCGTAAATATCTTATAGGCGGCGGCTTCCTGCACATTGACGATAACTACGGCCTGGACCCGTATATACGCAGGGAAATGAAAAAAGTCTTCCCGGAATTGAGCTTCGTCGAACTCCCGCCCAATCATCCGATTTTCCACCAAAAATTTGATTTTCCAAATGGCCTGCCTAAAATCCATGAACACGACGGCAAAAGGGCGCAGGGGTTCGGCCTGATCTATAAAGGCAGGCTGGTCTGCTTCTATGACTATCAATGCGACCTGGGAAACGGATGGGAAGATTTTGGCACTTATCCCAACGATACGCAGGAGACACGCTTAAAAGCGTTAAAAATGGGAGCCAACCTTATTCAATATGTCCTGACGCAATAGAACAATCTGTACCGTTATGAAAATGCTGCTATCCTTTCTTATTCTGACCGTTATTAATGTTAAATTATACGCGCAAGCTGATCAGCGAAAGCTGGCCGATCAATACATGCAGATCGGGGAAGTTCAAAAAGCAGTCGACATTTTTCAAAAATTGTATGGCGATAACCATAATACTTATTATGAATCATATTTAAGCGGATTGATACGTCTTGCAAAATTTGATACGGCCATTACGATAACCCGGGAAATGATAAGCGCTAATCCTAAGAACTACAGGTATGTCGT
>Ga0153956_1003465_pt1 | contig 10005 bp, 10 predicted proteins | sample TSFL040MetaG_FD_104704 | JGI IMG/M metagenome (GOLD analysis project Ga0153956, IMG submission 104704) | Attine ant fungus gardens microbial communities from Florida, USA - TSFL040 MetaG | ecosystem: Host-associated > Fungi > Mycelium > Unclassified | place: USA: Florida, Wekiwa Springs...
GGTCCCTCCACCTCTCCCCCCGGGAGTGGCCCGGGAGGGACGGCGGGGGTGACCCTGGACGAACCTCCCCGCAGTTCGTGAGGGAAGGGTCACCCCCGCCGTCCCGTCCCTCCCCGGCCTGCCCGGGCTGTGGACGGGAGGGCCCGTCCCTTGGGCGTCCTCGAGGCCCGTCCCTCCAGCTGTTCCTTATGCGCCTCATAGGCGCATAAGGAACAGCTGGAGGGACTGGTGGCGCTGGCCGCCTACCGCGAGAGGTAGCGGACCACGGCCAGGACGCGGCGGTGGTCCTCTTCGGTGGGCTCGAGGCCGAGGGTGTCGTAGACGTGGGAGGCGTGGCGGGCCACTGCCTTGGTGGTGAGGGTGAGGCGCTCGGCGATGGCGGTGTTGCTGCGGCCCTCCGCCATCAGGGCCAGGACCTCGAGCTGGCGGGGGGTGAGGCGGTCCAGGGGGTCGTCGCGGCGGGGGCGGGACATCATCGTCGCCACCACCTCGGGGTCGAGGACGCAGCCGCCGGCGGCGATGCGGCGGAGGTCGGCGGTGAATGAGGCGACGTCGGCGACCCGCTGCTTGAGGAGGTAGCCCACCCCGACCGTGCCCTGCTCGACCAGCTCGGTGGCGTAGGCGCGCTGGACGTGCTGGGAGAGGAGGAGGACCGCGATCTCGGGGTGCTCGGCGCGGATCTGGAGGGCCGCGCGCAGGCCGTCGTCCGCATTGCGGGGCGGCATCCGGATGTCGGCGACGACGAGGTCGGGGCGGTGGGCACCGACCTTGCGGAGGAGGTCGGGGGCGTCGGCGGCGCGGCCGACCACCTCGGCGCCGTCCTGCTCGATCAGCAGCGCCAGCCCCTCGCGCATCAGCGCCTGGTCCTCGCCGATCACGACGCGCACGGGACCTCCACCAGGATCCGGGTGCCGCCGCCGGGCGGGCTCTCGATCGTGAGCTCGCCGCGCAGCGCGTCGACCCGGTCGGCCAGGCCGCGCAGGCCGCTGCCGAGGTGGGCGCCGCCGACGCCGTCGTCGACGACCTCGATCCGCAGGCTGCCGTCGCGCCGCCCGATGCTGAGCCGCATCTCCTCCGCCCGCGAGTGCTTGACCGCATTCGAGAAGGCCTCCGAGACGACGAAGTAGCCGGCCGTCTCGACCCCCAGCGGCAGCTCTCCCCCGCCCTGGTCGAAGTCGATCGCCACCGGCACCGGCATCCGGTCGGTCAGCTCTTCCGCCGCCGCGTAGAGCCCGCGCTCGGTGAGCGTCGCCGGGACCACGCCCTGGACCAGCTCGCGCAGCTCGGCGATCGCCCCTTGCAGCCCCGCGCTCAGCTCCGCCGCGACGTCGTCCCCGGCCCCCGAGCGGCCGACCAGCAGCGCCAGCAGGACCAGCCGCGTCTGCAGGCCGTCGTGGAGGTCGCGGGCGATCCGCCGCCGCTCGGCGTCCCCGGCCTCGAGCACGCGGGCGCGGGAGATCCGCAGGCTCTCGCGGCTGGCGAGGAGGTCGGCGGTGAGGCGCTCGTGGTCGATCGCCAGGGCGGTGACCCGGGCCGCGTCGTCGACCAGCTCGCGGTCGGCGATCAGGGTCGCGTCGTAGACGATCGCCCCGACCAGCCGGCCGCCGACCCGGACCTCGGCGACCGAGCGCTCCGAGCCCGGCGCCGGCAGCACCGCCTCGACCCCGTCGCGGTCCACGTAACGGGGCGGGTCGGCGACCCGGAAGAGGAGGTCGAGCGAAGGATCGCCGAGAACCTCGCGCAGCGCCGCCCGCAGCGCCGGCCGGCCCTCCTCGGCGCTGAGCAGGGCGCCGAGCTCCTGCACGTCCTCGGTCCGGGCGAAGCCGCCGCTGAGGCCGGCGGCGACGAAGGCGACCGGGATCCCGGCCATCACCGCGAGCTGCGCCACGGCCAGCTCGAGGCCCGCCTCCGGGAACCAGGTCCCGACCACGATGCCGCTGACCGGGACGAAGAGCGCGGCCAGGATCCCGTAGCCGGCGAGCGGCGCCAGGACCCGCCTGCGGGCGGGCTCGGCGCGGCGCAGGCGACCGCCGAGGATCACCGCGGTGGCGACCATCACGGCGAGGCCGACCGCATCCTGCAGCCAGTGGCCGACCCGCCCGAGGTCGTGGTCGTCGACGATCTGCAGGACCGTGGTCGGCCCCGCTTCGCCCTGGTCGAAGAGGTACACGGGCGCCTGCAGGACGAGCACGACGAAATAACCAACCGCGACCGTGACCAGGCTGGCGCGGCCGCGGAGGCGACCGGAGGGGAAGGCGTGGAGGAGGTGGACGACGATCGCCAGCGGCACCGTGCTGACGACGAGCCCGGCCGCGATCAGCGCCGGGACGGAGGTGTTGGCGAGCCCCGCCGCGAGCCAGACGAAGCCGCCGGCGACGATCAGCGCCCCCATCCCGTTGCCCGGCCTGCGGGTCCAGGCGAAGAGGCCGGCGCCGACGTAGAGCAGGCCGACGGCCGGCAGGAGGAAGACCTGCCAGATCGCGGCGAGCCGCCCTTCGGCCAGCAGCACGACCTCGATCCCGGCCAGCAGCAGGGCGGCGCCGGCGAGCCCGACGATCGCCGGGGCGATCACCGCGTCGCCGGGGCGCAACCACATGCGGGCGGCGCGTCGCACGGATCGCGCTCGTTCTTCGAATCTCACGGGCTCCGACCTCCGGCGGAAAGGTGCCGGAACCCTAGATGATCGATTCGGCCGGACGCCGGAGCGGCGCCAGGCCGCGGCGAGCCGGGGGCTCAGACGGCGCCGGAGTCGGGCACGCCGAGGATCACCCGGACGCAAGCGCCGCGGATCTCGTCGGATCGACAGCGGCCAGCATCCGGAACCGGACCGGTCCCAGCGCGGCGCCGTCTTCGGCGACGGCGATGGCCTCGTTGTGGGAAGCCTCCTGCATCGCCGAGACGGTCGCCGGATCGAGGGTCCGGGCGCCCCCGAGGCCGACGAACTCGAAGGTCTCGATCGGCTCGCGGACGATCAGGACCACCGCCCGGCGGCCGGCGCCGAGGACCCGACCCGCCTCGGCGCGCCGTTACGCTGGTCGGGTGGCACATCCGTCCGCCGACGAAGCGGCTCGACTGGGTCGCGACGACTCACAGGAGGCGATCGACCTCGCCCGCTCCGGCGGCCAGATGTACCCGGTGGTGACGATCGCCGACGGGGCCGACCACCACGCCCAGACGACCGCATTCCACAAGCGCTGGTGGCGCCGCCAGGACGAAGGCTGGCCGGCGGACGTCAGCGAGGCCTACGACGAGGCGTTCACGCGCGAGCTGCTGGCCGCCAAGGTCGCGGTCGTGGAGCTCGTCTTCGACGCCGCCGGCGGCAAGTGGAGCAACGTCGGCGTCGTCGACCTCGCCCAGTGGGAGCCGACCTTCCCCTTCGACCCCGCGAGCAGCGGCTGGGTGCGGCAGGACCCGCGCTCGCGGGTCGGCTGGCGGCGGCGCTCCGCCCTGCGCAAGCTGTTCTCGCGGAAGAAGCCCCCGCCCCCGCCTCAGTCCGCCGCCAGCCTCGGCGGCGCGCTGCGGTAGGTCGCCGGGGTCGCCGCGAGGCGGATCGGGTTGCGGGTCAGCTCCACGGTCGAGCCGTCCTCGCGGGGGATGGCGACGGTGGGGTCGAGCCCGATCCGCTCGGCGAAGGCGAAGGCGGCGCCAAGGTCGTTCACCTGGCCCGCGGGGACGCGGCGGGCGAGCAGGGCGGCGGCCCACTCGGCGGCGGGACGGGCGGCGAGCAGGCGCTCCAGCTCGGCACCGAGCGCGTCCCGGTTCGCCACCCGGTCGGAGTTGGTGGCGAAGCGCTCCTCGCCGGCTAGCCCCGGCGCGCCCAGCTCCTCGCAGAGCGCCGCGAACTGGCGGTCGTTGCCGACCGCGAGGACGAGCTCGCCGGCGGCGGTCGCGTAGACCTCATAAGGGGAGATGCTCGGATGGCGGTTGCCGAGCCGCTCGGGGACGACGCCGGCGACCGTGTAGGCGGCGCCCTGGTTGACCAGCGCCGCGAGCAGCGCCGAGAGGAGGTCGACCTCGACCAACTGCCCCTCGCCGCTCGCCTCGCGGGCCCGCAGCGCGACGAGGATCCCGACCGTGGCGAAGAGCCCGGCCAGCACGTCGACCAGCGCCACGCCGACCTTCATCGGCTCGCCAGCGGGGTCGCCGGTGACGCTCATCAGCCCGCCCAGCGCCTGGATCAGCAGGTCGTAGCCGGGGAGCGCGGCGCCGCCCTCGCCGCTGCCGAAGCCGGTGATCGAGCAGTAGACGAGGCGCGGGTTCGCCGCCCGCAGGGTCTCGTGATCGAGCCCCTTGCTCGCCATCAGCCCGGGCCGGAAGTTCTCGACCACCACGTCCGCCTCCCGCGCGCGCCGGCGCAGCTCCGCGAGCCCCGCCTCGGTCCCCATGTCGACGACGATGCTCGCCTTGTTGCGGTTCACCGACTGGAAGTAGGTCGCCTCCCCGCGCTCGTCATAAGGGGGACCCCAGGCACGCGTCTCGTCCCCGCCCCCGGGCCGCTCGACCTTGGTCACCGCGGCGCCGAAGTCGGCCAGCATCATCGTCGCGAAGGGCCCGGCGAGGACCCGCGAGAAGTCGAGGATCTTCAGCGGCCCGAGCGCGGAATCGCTATAAGCTGCTCGTTCTTCGATTTTCGAAAATCTACAGAAAAGGCAAGTTGATGAGCGCCAGCGCCTCCGCCCCGTCCAAGCCCCGCCCCGAGGACTTCCTCGCGATCGACCGGATGCTCTCCGACGAGGAGCGCGACATCCGCGACACGGTCCGCGCCTTCGTCCGCGACAAGGTCACCCCGTACGTCGGCGACTGGTTCGAGGCGGGGACGATCCCGCCGGAGCTGGCCCGGGAACTGGGCGCGCTGAACGTGCTGGGGATGCACCTCACCGGCTACGGCTGCGCCGGGGCGTCGGCCACCGCCTACGGGCTGGCCTGCATGGAGCTGGAGGCCGGCGACTCGGGGGTCCGCTCGCTCGTCTCCGTGCAGGGCTCGCTGGCGATGTACGCGATCTGGCGCTGGGGCTCGGAGGAGCAGAAGCGGGAGTGGCTGCCGCGGATGGCGGCCGGGGAGGCGATCGGCTGCTTCGGCCTGACCGAGCCCGACGCCGGCTCCGACCCCGGCGCGATGCGCACCCGGGCGCGGCGCGACGGCGTCGACTGGATCCTCAGCGGCCAGAAGATGTGGATCACCAACGGCTCGCTGGCCGAGGTCGCGGTAGTCTGGGCGCGGAGCGAGGAGGGCGTGAAGGGCTTCCTCGTCCCCAAGGGCACCAAGGGCTTCACCACCCAGGACATCCACAAGAAGCTCTCGCTGCGCGCCTCGGTCACCTCCGAGCTGCTGCTCGACGAGGTGCGGCTGCCCGACTCCGCCCGCCTGCCCGAGGTCTCCTCGCTGAAAGGCCCGCTGTCCTGCCTCAACGAGGCCCGCTACGGGATCGTCTGGGGCTCGATCGGCGCGGCGCGCGCGTGCTTCGAGGCGGCCCTCTCCTACGCCAAGGAGCGGGTCCAGTTCGACCGGCCGATCGGCGGCTTCCAGATCCAGCAGCAGAAGCTGGCGAAGATGGCGCTCGAGGTCAACCGGGGGACGCTGCTGGCCCTCCACCTGGGACGGCTGAAGGACGAAGGCGCCCTGCGTCCCGAGCACGTCTCGATGGGCAAGCTGGCCAACGTCGACGCCGCGCTCGACGTCTGCCGCAGCGCCCGCCAGGTGCTCGGCGCCAACGGGATCACGCTGGAGTATCCGGTGATCCGGCACATGAACAACCTCGAGTCGGTGGTGACCTACGAGGGGACCGCGGACGTGCACGCGCTGGTGCTGGGCGAAGCGCTGACCGGGATCGGCGCGTTCCGGTGAGCGCGGCGGCCGCCGTGGCGCGGCCCGGCACGATCGCCCAGCACGCGGTCGACGGGCTGCGCCAGGCGCTGACCGCGGGCGAACTGGCCCCCGGGGACAAGGTCCGCCAGGAGGAGATCGCCGCCGCGCTCGGGATCAGCCTCTCCCCCGTGCGCGAGGCGCTCGCCGTGCTCGAGCGGGAGGGCCAGGTCACCTACCGGCCGCGGCGCGGCTACTTCGTCACCGAGCTCGACGTCGACGACCTGCGCGAGATCTACGAGCTGCGGGCGCTGCTCGAGGCGCGGGCGGCGCTGCGTGCCCTGCCGCTGTTCGACGAGGGCGCCCTGGAGCGGGTCGCGATCGCCGCCCGCGATTGCGCCCGGGCGGTCGACGACGGCGACGTCGCGGCCGAGCTCGAGGCCAACCGCCGCTTCCACTTCGGCCTCTTCGAATCCCCGGGCCAAAGCCACACCCTGCGCGTGATCGGGCTCCTCTGGGACTCGACCGAAACGTACCGGGCGATGTACTACAACGCGCCCGCGGCGCGGCGCGAGGCGATCGCCGCCCACGAGCGGATCATGGCCGCCGCCCGCGCCCGCGACGCCGCCCGCCTGGTCGCCGAGCTCGACGTCCACCGCGAGGAGGCGCTCACCCGGCTCGAAGGAGTGCTCAGCGAGGGGCGCTGAGGGGGACGAGCCGGAGCTGCCGGTAGAGCGTCACCCGCGCCTTCCCGACGCGCACCCACTCCTTGACCAGGAGCTTGCCGAGGCGCGCGAGCGCGGGGCGGGCCCGCGGGTTGACGGCGACGACGAAGCGGTGTCGTCGACCCGCGCCGATCTTGGCCCGGCCGCTCGCGGTCGCCGCCGTGCGCCGGTCGAGCATCCCCTGGACGCGCACCGTGCAGGCGCCACGGACGCGCCGCGGGCAGCGGCCGGTGACCACGAGCTTGCCCCGGCGCAGGCTCGCCGTCGCGGCCACGCCCTGCGAGCCGATCGCCGTGCGCAGCTCCGCCGCCGAGAGGCCCCGCGCGCCTTCGGTGCCCGTCGCGCCCTTGCCCCCGGGCCGCCCTTGGGAGCCCGCCGCGCCGCCGCGGCCCGCCGCGCCGCCGCCGTTCGCCCCGTCACGGCCGTTCGCGCCCTTGCCGTCGTCCGCGCCTTTGCCGTCGCCGGCTCCTTTGCCGTCGTTCGAGCCTTTGCCCTCGCCGGCTCCTTTGCCGCCGTTCGAGCCGTCCTTCCCGTCGCCGCCGTTGCCCCCGCCTGGACCCGCCGGGTCTTCGGGGTCCTTGGGGAGCGCGTCGACCACCTCGCGGCTCGCCGTCAGCTTCACGTCGTCATAGGCGACGCTGCCACCGGGGACGACCGCCGCCTGGACGACGAACGCGGTGCGGATCCGGACCTTGTAACCGTCGCCTTTGGCCAGCACCGACGGCGCGATCTCCGTCGACGTCCGCTTCCACTCCTCGGCGCCGGGGAGCGGGGCGCGGTTCGTCACCATCACCGTGCCCGCGGGCGTGGTCTGGTCGACCAGTTCGACCGTGTAGGTGGCCCGCGAGCCCGGCAGCGCGAGCAGGCTCGTGAGCTGCGCCTGCCGGGCGAGGGTGAGTTCGACCTTGGTCGGCCGTTCGCCCGCGACCCCGAGGTAGGTGAATTCAGGGCTTTCCCAGGTGCCGGAGGATTCGGTCAGCAGGCCGGTCGCGAGGATGCCGATCTCCCCCGTTTCGATGTAACCGGATCCGTCGCCACCCCCGCCGGCCTGATAGCTCCCGAAGACCATCGGGCAGGTCACGCCAGGGATGCACGACAGACCGCTGAGCAGGCTGGTGTATTCGCTCGCGCCAACCGTCCAGCCTTCCGCGTCACCGTCGAACGGGCTGTCCAGCGGCACCGAGACCGTGGTGGTCGCGGACGCCGACCCGGCCGCGAGCGCGAGCAGGGCCGCTCCCGCCACGCACCCGAGCAGGCAGGCCCGCCGAATCCGACTCCCGAGCGCAGTGGTCACGATGCTCCCTCCCTTGCGTTGTCGCGAGCTCGTCGCGAAGTTCCCCACCTTTTTCGGCGGCGCAGCCCCCGTCTGCCCGCCGCGCCCGCTTTTTTGGACGATTGGTCGATAAAAATCGGGACAATAAGGGGGATCTGCGCGCCTTTCGTGCCGCTAGGCTCGCCGGGTGCGGGTCGCCACCTGGAACGTCAACTCGGTCAAGCAGCGCCTGCCGCGGCTCCTGCCGTGGCTGGACGAACGGGCGCCGGACGTCCTCTGCCTGCAGGAGACGAAGCTGGCCGACGCCGGGTTCGAGGAACTGCTCGGCGACGCGCTGCGCGAGCGCGGCTACGGGTGGACGGCGCACGGCGAAGGGGCCTGGAACGGGGTCGCGATCCTCTCGCGGGTGGGGCTCGAGGAGGCCGCGCCAGGGCTGCCGGGCGGGCCGGGCTTCCCGGAGCAGGAGGCGCGCGCCGTCGCGGCGACCTGCGACGGGGTGCGGATCTGGTCGGTATACGTGCCGAACGGCCGCGAGCCGGACTCCGATCACTACCGATACAAGCTCGAGTGGCTGGCGGCGCTGCGCGACCAGGTCGCCGGCGGACCGGACGCGGTGATGGTCTGCGGCGACGTGAACATCGCCCCGACCGACGCCGACGTCTTCGACCCGGCCGCCTACGAGGGCCACACCCACGTGACGCCGCCGGAGCGCGCGGCGCTGGCCGAGCTGGAGGTGACCGGGCTCCGCGACGTTGTCCGCGATCGCTGGCCCGAGGACGAGCGGATCTTCAGCTACTGGGACTACCGCGCCGGCATGTTCCACAAAGACCTGGGGATGCGGATCGACCTGATCCTCGCCGGCGCCCCGGTCGCGGCCCGGGTCGAGGCCGCCTGGATCGACCGCAAGGCGCGCAAAGGCAAAGGCCCGAGCGACCACGCCCCGGTGATCGTCGACCTCGACACGGCCCCCGACGGCGACATCGGCCCCGTCGTCCCACCCCCCTCCCGCCCCGTCACCACCCGCGGCACCGCCAAGCTCCCCCAGTCCCGCGACTAACGTCACACCACGATGCCGATGGGCCGAAAACCTGCCTATACGTCAGGTTTTCGGCCCATCGGCATCGTGGTGTGACGGGACGCCGGCTGGCGCCCGGAGCGTCACCTTTCCCACCTTCCGTGACTCTCCGCCAGGTTCGTGCGCCTTTCGTGACGCCAGCCCTGTCGCTCGCTGAGTTGAGGGCGCCCTGGCGCCCTCAACTCAGCGAGCGCGCGGGAGCCTGTCGGGGAAGTGTGTCGGGAGAAGAACGTGACGAACCCTTGACGCCTTCCCCCCGCGAAGCCTCACGTCCTGGGCGCCTCATGGGGGTCACAGCCTGCCCGGACCCCCATGAGGCGCCCAGGACGCACGGGACCATCTCGGACGGCCGCCCGGGCCACGGCCCCCGCCCCGGACCCCCACCCCCGGCACCGAATCAACCATCTAGGGTCCGGCACATGGACGAGCGGCGGGTGGTGGAGTTTGGGGTCGGGGACGTCGACCGGGTCGGGGGGCTCTGGAGGGAGATGGTGGCTCACCACCTGGAGGTCACCGCCGGGCGTTGGCCGGGTCGCGCTCCCGAGGTGGCGTGGCGGAGGCGGCGCGCACAGTACGTCGCCTGGCTCGAGGCGGGCGAGGGCGTGCTGCTCGTCGTCCCCGGGGACGACGACGCGGCGCCGCTCGGGTACGCCTTCCTGCGGATCGGGGCGGCGCCGCCGACCTTCGCCCTGGGCGAGCGGATGGGCGATCTGGCGTCGCTCTCGGTGACCGCCGCGGCGCGGGGCGCCGGGATCGGCACGCTGCTGATCGAGCACTGCCGGGCCCGACTGCGCGACGAGGGCATCAGCCACTGGGTGGTGACCGCGATCGCCGCCAACGTCGACGCCGTCCGCCTCTACGAGCGCGAAGGCTTCGAGATCGCCTCCCACAACATGCTGGGCGAGGTCCAGCGGCCGAGCCGGTCGCTTTGAAAGAGTTGGCGGCCGTGACGGCATCCCTCAACCCGCAACTGACCGAGCTGTCGCTCGAGAGCCTGCGCCTGCGACGCAGCGCCAAGTGGCGGTTCTTCGACCCCGACGTCCTCCCCGCCTTCGTCGCCGAGATGGACTTCCCGCTGGCGCCGGCGGTGAAGATCGCGCTCGCCGAGGCGGTCGAGCTGGACGACACC
>Ga0153956_1003466_pt1 | contig 10004 bp, 6 predicted proteins | sample TSFL040MetaG_FD_104704 | JGI IMG/M metagenome (GOLD analysis project Ga0153956, IMG submission 104704) | Attine ant fungus gardens microbial communities from Florida, USA - TSFL040 MetaG | ecosystem: Host-associated > Fungi > Mycelium > Unclassified | place: USA: Florida, Wekiwa Springs...
CCTAGGTCGTGTGGACACTTATCGTAACCATAGGATGGTAGCGGCGAGGGTGACGACGGCGAGATAGTTTCTGGCGGTTTTCTCGAAGCGCGTTGCGACACGGCGGAACTGCTTGAGCTTTGAAAAGCAGCACTCGACGAGGTGCCTTTGGGCATAGAGCGATTTGTCGAGAGGGTGTTTTCTCGATCGCGACGGGTTGGAAGGGATGACGGCCAGGGCACCTTTATCGGCGATGGCCTGGCGAAAGCGGTCGGCGTCATAGGCGGTGTCAGCCATGACGACGCGGGCGGGCAGGCCTTCGATCAGGGCAAGCGCCTGCGGAGCGTCGCCTGCCTGGCCGGCGGTGAGATGGAAGCGCACCGGGCATCCCAGGCCGCGCACCGCCATGTGGATCTTGGTGCTCAGGCCACCTCGGGAACGGCCAAGGGCTTGATCTTCAGGCCCCCCTTTTTGGCGCCCGACGCATGCTGATGCGCGCGAACGATCGTGGAATCGATGATCAGATACTCAAAGTCCGGATCGTCCGACATCGCCGCGAAGATGCGCCACCACACCTCCTTGCGGCTCCATCGGCTGAACCGCCGGAAGGCGCTGTTCCATGGCCCAAACGCCTCCGGAAGATCGCGCCACGGCGAGCCCGTCCGAACCACCCACAACACCGCTTCCACAAACATCCGGTTGTCGCGGCCTGACGATCCCCGTGTCCGCTCGTCCCCGATGATGTGACGCGACATCCGTTCCCATTGGTCGTCCCGCAAGATCAGCCGATCCAATACACCCATGACCGCCTCCAAAAGACAGCCTTGAATCAGACTTCCTCCTCAATGGGAATCCCAACAGTCCACACCACCTAGGCCGTAGTCTCATATCGCCGGATAGGATTATGGAGCGGGTAACGGGAATCGAACCCGTGTATTCAGCTTGGAAGGCTGCTGCACTACCATTGTGCTATACCCGCATTTCAAGGCCTTAGCGCTGCCTCGACGAAATTTGGCTCTTTTTTGGCTCCGCAATCTCGGGGGTCGTCATATCCGCTTACCCGCCCGAGGCAAGCGATTTTGCACCTCGCGCTTGGTCAGCGCAACCGCCGCTCTACGGCTCGCTGGAGCTCGCCACCGAGCCCGTGGCGACGGTCTCGGCCGATGGTAACGATCGGCTGATGCCGTGCCGCGGTTGCGGCACGATAAGGAGCGGGGCTGATGTCGTGCGCTGACGACGCAGGCTTGCGCCAGAGACCGGCGCTTTAACGAAGAGGGCCTCGCGGGCTCGCCGACGCCGGCAGGAGAACCCATCCTTGTGGGAGCGGGCGGCTGGGCCGCCCGCTTTTGCGTTGCAGCCGCGCGTGCGCGCGGCCGAGTGCTGGTCAGGGCTACTGCCCATCTTCTGCCGAATAGAACATCGGATTGCGTTTCCACGCCTCGACCGCCGACTGCCGCCACCCGACACATCGTTCAGACAACTTGACCTGCTTGGGGACCGCCGCGCGCGAGCGCTTGCCAGACTACAGCGTCACGCTTGCCGGGATGTTCGAAGCTCTCAAGAATGCGTCGGCTGCCATCGAGCGGATCGAGACAGGTCCGGTCGCTCGTCTCACGCCGGCGGCTTTTGGGGCACAGATCGTGAAAGCCGCGACGGATGCCCGCGCCGAAGACCGCGCTACCCTCCAACTGTATCGCGACACCATGTCGCACTCGATCGGGAAGATGGATGGCATCGTCGAGCGCGGTCAGGCGGCCGATCAGCAAATACGGTGGCTAGTCGGGGTCGGCGTGGGCGGGTTCATTTTCGGTATCATCTTCTGGGCAATTTTTCCGGGCGTGATCGCGCGTTCGTTGCCTGAGCGCTGGCTCGTACCGGAATGGATGGCAGCGCGAACGATGGGAATGGACCAGCGCGATGCTGCCGTTCGGCTCTTCCAAACAGCACCAGAGGTGCGCACGGTCGAGCGTGAGCCAGCTGGCGCGTCGAAAGGAAGACAGAACAGGTAGCCGCAAAATCCTGCTTTGGAGCCGCTTTACATCCACTAAAGTTCCAGCCGTATCGCTTCCCGAATTCTGATCAGTGCCGCTCGCGGTTTGTCTGATTGCCGCTGTGCATTGGACCAGGCTGCATAACGTCGGCCATATCGACGACATGATCGGCAACCCCAGCCGGTCTGCGTTGCGCGGCCAGTAACCGGACGGCGCGCGTTCGAAGAGCGAACGGCGATGGATTCTCGGGATCCTAGACGAACGTCTAAAGAGGCAATTCCGTGACGTTGCCAGTGGGCTGGTATAAGCGTTACGTTAGGCCACGATCGATGACCGACAAAAATGGGCGAGCCGCCAACGAGCGATCGCCGGGAGAGTGAGAAACCTCGTGCGCGTCTTGCTGGTCGACGATCACCCCCTGTTTCGCCAGGCACTGGCCGCCACGGTCGCCCAGATCGGTGCGACCGCGCTGGTGGAGGAATTCGAAACGATCGCCAGTGTCATGGCGGCGCTGAAGACCGACGTTACGGACGTCGTGTTGATCCTGCTCGATCTCAAGCTCCCCGATAACAGCGGCATGACCGGCCTGCTGTCGATCAAGGCACATTTCCCGGATATCCCGGTAGCGATAGTGTCGGCGACGGACGACAGCGATACGGTGCAGACCGCACTGGCCTGTGGCGCGGCGGGTTTCGTCTCCAAAGCCAGTAATCTCGATGAGTTATCCGCTGCGGTCGAGGCGCTCATTCAGGGCGAGGAGTGGTTTCCCAAGCTCGATGCGGATGAGGGGCATACCGCGCTCACGGGCACCCAGGCACGAATACTCGACGGAATCCGGCGCGGTTTGATGAACAAGCAGATCGCCTATGAATTGGGACTCAGCGAGCACACGATCAAATATCACCTGACCGGCATCTTCAGGAAAATGGGCTGTCAGACCCGCGCTCAGCTGGTTGCGCTGACCCGCGATCGAATGCCGTCGGCGACCTGAAGAAGGACGTCGCGCAGGACGAGCGGCGGTGCGGGCTTGCGCAGCACCTGGATGCCCTCGGCGAGCAACCCGGCTTCGCTGCCTTCTTCAGGCGTCGCGGTGACCAACAGTCGTGCCTTGGCGTCCTCGTTGAGACGGCGCAGGAAGCTCAACCCGTTCTCGCCCGGCAGATGGTGGTCGGCGATCACGACGTCCCAGCCGCCGGCCAACTCGGAAGCTTCCTCGACGGAATCCACCGCATCGACGGTCCCACCCCATCGTTCGATCAGCGCTTTGGTCCCGATCAGCACGTCCCGCTCGTCGTCGATGCACAACACGCGAAGGCCACCCAGATCTGGCTGACCGACCCTTTTTGGCCGTGCCGCGAGCGCTGGCTTGGCGCGGGGAACCGTTATCGCAAAGATGCTGCCCCGGCCGGGCTCGGACGTGACAGCGATAGGGTGCCCCAGGACCTGGCCGATCCGCGCGACGATCGCCAATCCGAGGCCGGCTCCTTCCGCCATTGATCGACCCTCCGGCAAGCGGCTGAATTCACCGAAAATGGCGTCGATCTTCTCCGTCGGAATGCCGACGCCTGTGTCGCTGATCTCGAAACGGACGAGATCGTCGCCGGCCAGGCGAATGTCGACGGCAACGTCGCCCTTGGCGGTGTAGCGAATAGCATTGAGTAGCAGGTTCTGCAGCATCGACCGAAGCAGATCGCGGTCGCTGCTCACCCAGCATTGCGTCCCATCGATCGCCAGCGTGAGCCCGCGCGCATTCGCCTGCGGAGTGAACTCCTGCGCCAGTGATTGCAGCAATGCACCCGCATCGACAGGCTGGAGATCGGGTTCGAGCGCGCCGACTTCGAGGCGCGACAGATTGAGCAGTGCGCGCATCAGACCGTGGGCAGCATCGATCGCGTGGTCCGCGCGCTGCAACATATCGTAGAGCGCAGGATCGCCCTCGACCGCAGGCAGCGCATTGCCGATGAACAGCCGCGCGGCGTGAAGCGGCTGAACGAGATCGTGGCTCGCGGTGGCCACGAATCGCTTTTGTGCTCCCGAGGCGCGCTCCGCGACGGCATTGGCGTCGGCGAGTGCAGCATTGGCGGCACTAAGCTCTGCCGTGCGCTCGCGAACGCGCCCCTCCAGCATTTCCTTGTCCTGCGACAGCACGCGCTCCGCTTCCTTCACCTCCGTCATGTCGCTGATGGTGGTCAGATAGTCGCCTTGGGCGAGCGGCCGGCCGAAGATTTGCAAAGTCCTTCCGTCGCTCAATTGCCACTCATCGTGCACTTCTTCGGCGCGTGCGATGTCGTCCCGCAATGCGTTGATGCGACTACGCACCTCCTGAGCAGCCACGCTCGGCCTGCCGCCAGAGATCAACTCGGCAAGCGGTTTGCCGATATAGATTTGGGCCAGCGGCTGTTCGAGCAAGCGGATGTAGCTGCGATTCCAGGCCACCAGCCGCAGATCGTCGTCGATGACGCACACACCCTGCGACAGACTCTCCAGCGTCGTCTGGAGCAACTCGCGGTTGAAGTGCACAGCGTGCGCCGCATCGTCGAGGATGCGATCGACATCGGTCGTCGACTCCCCGTCGAGCAGGACGGCGATGGCCACCACGTTTCGCGCTGATGGTGCACCGATGACCCCGGCAAGAAGCTTTTCGGCCATGCGGGCATGCGTCGGTGTGACCGCGCTGTCGTCGGTCAGGCGTTCACCGGTGCTGGTGCGGATGTCGTACAGCGCCATCTCCGCTTCCTCGCGGCCCATGAACCGCTGGAGCAGGCTGCGTATATCGCCGATCGTCGCTCGGATCGGCTGGCCCCCATGCAGCGCCGGCGACGACTCCTCTCCGACGAAGTTGCGCGCCTGCAAGGTGTCGATGAGGCGAGGCCGGCTCCCCAGGGACACGAGGACATACAGTGAGGCGTTTGCGATCAGGCTGATGATCGCCGCGGCATTCACCCATCCACCATCCGCCGTCGGCCACACTGCGTCGCCATAGACGTTGCGCCCGACGGCCGAGAGCAGCAACGCCGGCGCGGCGATCGCCAGTGTCCACACCGTGATGCCGGCGATTATGCCGGCAATAGCGCCCGAAGCATGCCCGCGGCGCCAGTAGAGGCCACCGACCAGAGGCGGAAGAAATTGCGCGAAGGCGGTCAGAGCGGTCTGGCCAAGTTGCGTCGGCGTCACGAGCTTGCTGACCAAGAGGTAGTAGACCCAGGCCAGCAGCGCCACCATGACGATCGTCGCTCGGCGGGCGAGCAGGATCCAACGGCTGGCATCGAACGCGGACAGGCGCGGCCGGAGCGCATTGGCAAAGAGTGGCAGGATCAAATCGTTCGAAATCATTGCCGAGATAGCGGTGGTCTCGACAACGACCATGCCCGCGCCTGCCGAAAGGCCGCCCAGCAGCGCGAGCACGGCGACGAAGGATCCACCTCGCTCCATCGGCAGCGCGAGCACTTGGAGTTGCGAAGGTACCGCATGGTCGCCCAGGCCGGCGCGAATGGCGATGGCGATCATTGCACTGACCACAGCCCATAGGAAGAAATAGGCCGGTACCAGCCACCGCGCCGTGCGCACGTCGCTGACCTCTTCCAGGGCTACGAACCCGAGGTGGAACTGACGCGGCAACGTAAAGGCGGTAACTGTGCACAGAATCGTCAGGACGAAGAACGATCCGTCGAGCGAAGGCCAGATTGGGGGAACTGCATGGATGGCAACGGCCAGGCCGTTTGGAAGCCTGGCGAGCAGCACGATGGCTAGGATGGCGACACAGAGCAGGGCGAAGAGCTTCACCATCGCCTCGAGCGCAAGCATTGAGACGAATCCTCGGCTCTGCTGGGTGAGGCTCGGTCGTCGCGCGCCGAACGCGATGGCGACCGCGGCAAGGAATGCGATCAGCAACAGCGAGGAAGAAGCGCGGTGCACGGTCCCGCCGGTCGCGAACGCCCATGCGCGTGTCAGGACGTCGAGCTGCAAGGCAATATAAGGTAGAGCGCCTACAGTGGCGACGCAGGTGCAGATAATGCCGAGCGCGCGACTCTTGCCATAGCGTGCGGCAAGGAAGTCGGCGAGCGATCCGACATTTTCCTGCTTCGCCAGCACGGCGATCTTTCGCCACATGGGATATCCCAAGGTGACGGCTAGCGCCGGCCCAAGCGCGTTCGCGACGAACAACCAGCTGCCGTTGGCGGCGTCCCCGACCGCGCCGAAATAGGTCCACGCCGAACAGAGGGTCGCGAGCGAGAGGCTATAGAGCGCTGGCCTCAACGCGGTGCCGAGCCGGCGATCCGGCCGCCGGTCTGCCCGCCAACCGGCAAACACCAGCAACGCCACATAGATGGCGACGATGACGATGACCGTTGCGTAACTCGGCATGAGGCCAGCCTAGGGCGGATTCGCGTCGGGCCAAGCGCAAAATTGCTGCGGTCAGCTGCGGCTGCATTGCGCAGCATGCCGCGAGGCCAGCGGCCTAGACGGATGTCTAGGCGCCTCGTTGCGGCATCGCTGATAGTGGGCGCTCAGGTCACGATCCGCCGGATGTAAATCCGAGAACGGGAAAGATGGCCGCAGTCGACGGATGCGTGGGCTGGTCGAGCGCGGGTCACCAACCATGCGCGCGTGAGGATTTATGCCCCGACAAAGCTCGGGGGTTAGGGGAGAATGACATGAAGAGCATTGCCAAGTCAGCGCGCGTACATCTGGCTTCAACCTCAGCCGTTGCAGCCTTGATGGCGATCGCCATGGCGACCCCGGCGGCTGCCCAGACGGCGCCGGCGCCCGCCGCGCCCGTTGCCGATGCCGCCCAGCCGGCCGATCAGGGTGGAACCGATGTGGTGGTGACCGGCTCTCGCGTCACCAGCAACGGCAACAACAGCCCGACACCGGTGACAGTCGCCCTTACCTCGACGCTGCTCGAGGCCCAGCCTGCCGGCGTCGTGCAAGGCCTGAACAATCTGCCCGGCCTGCTCGGTTCGCTCAATACGACCAGCAACGCCAACACCGGCGGTTTCAATACGCTCAACCTGCGTGGCATCGGCGCGACGCGTGCGCTGATCATGCTCGACGGCCAGCGGGTCGGCCCGACCCAATCCAACGCGACGATCGACGTCGACGTCATTCCGCAGATGCTGATGAAGCGCGTCGACGTCGTTACCGGCGGCGCCTCGGCTGTCTATGGCTCCGACGCGGTCAGCGGCGTGGTCAATTTCATCACCGACACCCGATTCCTCGGTCTCAAGGCCGACGCGCAGATCGGCATCTCCAACTATGGCGATGACCGCAAGGTGAAGCTCGGCCTCGCGTGGGGCACAAAGCTCGGTGACCGCGGGCACTTCGAGGCGGCTTACGAGTATAACGACGCGCCCGGCTTCAATCGATCAGACCGACCGTTCCTGACGCCCAATCAGACGATGCAGGGTTCGGTCCTGCCCGTCGGCGGCGTCTTCATCACGCCCGGCACGGCGAAGAACCCGTACGTCCTCGTGAACGGTGCGACGCTCTCGACCGCCTCGTTTGGCGGGTTGATCACCAGCGGCCCGCTGGCCGGATTGCAGTTCGCCAACAACGGGCAGCTTTCGACCTTCAATACGGGCTCGCCGACCGGGACGAGCGGCACGCAGATTGGCGGTGACGGTGGATATTATGTTGGCGCTACCGCGGCGGCGTCGCAGCGCATTCACCGCGCATTGGCGCGGTTCGACTATGATCTGACGGATGACGTTCACGCACATGCTCAAGGCGTGTTTGCCACGTTCACTCAAGGCTACACGCAGCAGAATCCCCTGCTGAGCGGCGTGACGATCGGCTACAACAACCCGTTTTTGCAGTCTGTCCAGTCGAATTATCTGGCGATCATCAACGCCCAACCGACGACCGGTTCATTCAAGTTCGGCAAGGTGGATACGGCACTTGCACCCTATCGCCTGACCGCGAAGGAAAACTACTTCATGGCCGGCGGCGGCCTCGACGGGAAGGTCGGCGGCTTCTCGTGGGAAGCCAACTATTATCACACCGACTCCTCGGAGCGGATCACCAACGCCAGCAACATCAACACGACGAAGTTCTACGCCGCTCTCAACGCGGTGACCAATCCGGCGAATGGCCAGATCGTCTGCAACGCTGCGCTGGCCAATCCGAGCGTCTATGGAAGCTGCGTTCCCATCAACGTGTTCGGTCCCACCGCCGAACAGCAGGCGGCAATCAACTACGTGACGCAGTCGACGTCAGCGACCTACCGGTTCGTCACCAATGACGTGAACGCGACGCTCAAGGGCGACTTGTTCCGGCTGCCGGCGGGGCCGGTAAAAGTCGCCTTCAACGGTGAATATCGCCATCAAAACTATAGCGTCGCCAGCAATGCCTCGCCGTTCGACACCGTCAATTGCACCGGCATCCAGTTCAATTGCACGGCGACGAGTACGCCTTATTTCGTCAACCAGGTCTCGGTGCGCGCTCCGATCGGCCAGACCGTCTACGAAGGCGCCGCCGAAGCCGACGTCCCGCTACTCGCCGACAAGCCGTTCTTTAAGGCGGTGAACCTGAATCTGGCGGGCCGCTACACGCACTACAATACGAGCGGTGGCGTGTGGACCTGGAAGGCCGGCCTTGTGTGGAACGTTAGCGACGAGCTGACGCTGCGCGGCACGCGTTCGCGTGATATCCGGGCACCTACGCTGGTCGAGCTCTACGGCGCGCCGACGCTCACGCTGCGCAACTATACCGACAACCACACGTCGACCCCCGGCACCGTTAACTCGGTCGCACAGGGCAATCCCAACCTGATCCCGGAAAAGGCCGATACGCTCACGCTCGGCGTGGTGCTCAAGCCGCACTTCATCCCGGGCTTCTCGCTGGCGATCGACTATTATCGCATCACCATCAACCAGGCGATCGTGGCGGTCGACGCCTTCCAGCCGGCGACGCAGGCGCAGTGTGAGGCAAGCGGGGGTACCGATCCGGTGTGCGCGCTCTACGTTCGCCCGCTGGCGTTCAGCAACACGACGGCAGCAAACTACCCGACGCTGCTCTACAACCAGAACCTGAACGTCGCGTCACTCAAGACCCACGGCATCGACTTCGAGCTCAACTATCACACGCTCATCGGCAGCCACAATCTGACGCTGCGCGGCCTGCTCAACTACCAGCCGCAGCTGCTCTACAACAACGGCCCGAACGGTATCGTCGATGTGGGCGGTGCGGCCGATGGTGTCGGCGGTCTCCCGCCGATCCCGAAGGTCAAGATCGTGGCCAGCGCCGCCTATGATTTGACCGATTCGGTGCGCGTCCTGGTGCAGGAGCGGTGGCGTTCGAAGCTCGCGCAAAACGGGTCGACGGCGCTCTACTTCGTCACTGGCCCGGTGCCGTCGGTCGGCTACACGGACTTCAACCTCAACTTCAAGGTCAACGACAAGTTCTCGGCGTTCCTCAACGTCCAGAACCTGTTCAATACCAAGCCGCTGCCGTTCGCCAGCTCGGGTGGTTCCACCCAGCCAAACTATCTCGGCGGCTTTGCGCAGGGCGACGATATCGAAGGTCGGTTCTTCACCTTCGGTGTACGCCTGACGATGTAACGAAACGGGTCGGGCGGCGACTGGCTGCCCGGCTCGACCACGACGTGCCGGATTGATCGTGCCCACCTGATCGGAGATTCTGACGTGACGAGCAGAAGAGACTTCCTCAAGACCGGCGCGCTGATCGGTCCGGCCGCCCTGGTCGGTTCCACCGCCGCGCAAGCGGAAGGGGCGAAGCGCAGCTTCAGCGGAGAATCCAGCTATTCGGCAACGGCCAAGCCGAAACCCTGGCTGCTGCCGCAGCGCAAGGGGCCGCCTGTCTCCATCGACATGCACACCCATTGGGCACCGCCGGGTTATCTGAAAGCCAAGGCGGATCTCGGCCACCCCGACTTTCTCGATCCGATCAACGCCGACATGGATCGCCGCATTGCCTGGATGGACCAGAATGGGGTCCAGATCATGGTCCTTACCTTGGGAGGCTTTCGTCCCTGGGGCTGGGTCACCCCCGAACAGGGCGCCAACATTTCCCGCA
>Ga0153956_1003468_pt1 | contig 10001 bp, 11 predicted proteins | sample TSFL040MetaG_FD_104704 | JGI IMG/M metagenome (GOLD analysis project Ga0153956, IMG submission 104704) | Attine ant fungus gardens microbial communities from Florida, USA - TSFL040 MetaG | ecosystem: Host-associated > Fungi > Mycelium > Unclassified | place: USA: Florida, Wekiwa Springs...
AAGCCTGCGCCCGCGCAGCCACGCCATCAGTTCTTCCGGCGGCACGACATCGGCGATCTGCCGCTTGGCGAGATTGCGCCACTTACCCTCATGGCCGAGGTGATCGGAGACCACGACATCCGCATGACCGGCATCGTTCAGGGCCGCAACAATGTTGGAGCCGATAAACCCCGCCCCCCCGGTCACCAGAAACATCGAGACATCCTATCCAATCGGCCGACCTTTTCCCTTGATCGGTTCAAAACGCTTCTAGACGCCCTTTCAGGAAAGCGATACCCCGAGGGCCCATCTTTGGCAGGCTTCCCATCCGAAGAATGAATCAAAATTCAGCCATAGGCGATGTTCAACCGGACCCGAGCCGGACCGGCCCCATCCTGATCGTTCCCTATATGTGGATCGGCGATTTCGTGCGCGGGCACTCGGCCGTCCGTCTTCTGAAGGAACGCTGGCCGAACCGGCCGGTCGATCTTCTCAGCACGACGCTGTGCGCGCCGCTGGCCGACTACATGCCGGGGGTCCGGCAGGCCATCGTCTATGACCTGCCGCGCGGCCGCATCGCGCTGGACAAGCAGAAGGAACTGGCTGCCTTGTTCCGCCGCCAGGGCTATACCACCGCGCTGATGATGCCGCGCACCTGGAAGTCGGCGCTGGCCCCGACGCTCGCCGGTATCCCCGAGCGGGTCGGCTTTGTCGGCGAGGCCCGCTTCGGCTTGGTCAACGACCTGCGCTGGGGCGAACGCGCTCTGCCGCGCATGGTGGACAAGATGGCGGCATTGACGCTGCCTCCCAAGGCCGTGCGCGAGGCACGCGACTGGCTTCCGCCGCAACTCGAGGTGCCGCAGGCCGAGATCGCCGCATGGCGCACGGCCAACGGCCTCGGCGACGGTCCCGCCATCGCGCTCGCGCCGGGTGCGGTCGGCCCCGCCAAGCGCTGGACCTATTACGCGGAAGCCGCCCAGCAACTCGCCGCGCGCGGGCTCGATGTCTGGGTCGTCGGCGGTCCCGGCGAAAAAGAACAGGCCGCTCAAATCGTCGCCACGGGCGGCCCGCGCGTGCGCGACCTCACCGGCACCGACCTGCGTAACGGCATTCTGGCGCTCGCGGCGGCGACGGAAGTGATCTCCAATGACTCCGGCCTGCTCCATGTCGCGGGCGCGATCGGCACGCCGTCGATCGGCATTTTCGGACCGACCAGCCCCTATCACTGGGCGCCCCTGAACGGGCTTGCCGCCACCATGAAGCGCACGGCCAACCTGCCCTGCCAGCCGTGCCACAAGCCCGTCTGCACCGCCAACGATCACCGCTGCATGCGCGACATCACCACCAACGCGGTGGTGGAGACCGCGCTCAAGGTGATGGCGGAGAAAATCCAGAACGGGCCGGTGCCGGTGTAGCCCGGCTTGCACTCCCTCCACGGGCTGGCTACGACAGCCCGGTCCTTCATCGATCAGGGTGGCACGTGAGCGACAATCCGATTGCAGATCACTTCCAGAACTCGCTCGCCGGGCTGACGCGCGCCGTGCAGAGCGAGGATTTGCAGGCCACGGTGAAGGCCATCGCCGACGCCATCACGCAGGCCTTGCGCAACGGCAACAAGCTCCTGCTCATCGGCAATGGCGGCAGCGCGGCCGACGCGCAGCACATCGCCGCCGAGATCGTCGGGCGCTACAAGAAGGAACGCCCGGCATGGGCCGCCATCGCGCTGACGACCGACACTTCCGCGCTCACCGCCATCGGCAACGATTACGGCGTCGAGCAGATGTTCTCGCGTCAGGTGCGAGGACTGGCGCGCGACGGCGACGTCCTGATCGCGATGACGACTTCCGGCCGCTCGCCGAACATACTTGCGGCGCTACATGTGGCGCGCGAGCTTGGCGTGACCACCGTGGGCTTCACCGGCACCAAGGGCGAAAGCATGCGCTCGCTCTGCGATCATGTCCTGATTGCGCCGAGCGACGACACGCCGGTGATCCAGCAGATCCACATGGTGGCCGCGCACGCGATCTGTGACGATGTCGAGCGCGCGGTGATGAACGAGCCCGGCAAGGCATGAGCGAAACGGCCACGCTTCGCCCGGCCGCGTTTCTCGATCGCGACGGCGTTCTCAATCACGACGACGGTTATATCGGCACGCGCGAGCGTCTGCGCTGGATGCCGAACGCGGCTGCCGCCGTTCGCCGCCTGAACGAGGCAGGTTACCTCGTCTTCATCATCACCAACCAGTCGGGCGTGGCGCGCGGCCTGTTCACCGAAGAAGATGTCCGCGCGCTTCATCAATGGATGATCGAAGAATTATCGCGCGACGGCGCGCGGATCGACGACATCCGCTACTGCCCCTATCATGTCAAAGGCAGCGTGCCTGAGTTTTGCAGCGAGCATCCGTGGCGCAAGCCGAAGCCCGGCATGATCCTCGACCTGATGGCGCACTGGCCGGTCGATGCCGCACGCAGCTTCGTGATCGGCGACAAGTCTTCCGACATGGAAGCCGCGCAGGCGGCGGGCGTGGCGAGCTATCTGTTCGCGGGCGGCGATCTCGATGCGTTCGTCAGACAGTGCCTGGAGCAACAGGCTCGGCTGTAGACGACGCCTGATTTCGCATCGCCTCGAAAGCCGCCAGCACTTCCGCCACCGAGGGCGGCGCGCCTTTTGAACCGGCAGTCACCATCGGCCCCTTGCCCAGCGGCGCCGCGGGCATCGGCTTGATCGCTCCGAGCATTCCGACACGAGGCACGCCAAGGGCCGCAGCCATATGAAGCAGGCCCGTGTCGACGCCGATGACAAAATCAGCGGCGGCGATCAGACGCGCCGTCACGTCGAGAGGCTTCCGGTCCGGCACGAGCGCATCGGGCACAGCCGCCGCGATCCGCTCGCTGCGCTCCCGCTCGACTTGCGTTCCCCACGGCAGGGCAACGGCATGGCCCTGCGCGGCCAGTGCCTGACCAAGAGCAATCCAGTTCTGCTCCGGCCACTCCTTGCGCGCGTCGGCTGTCGCATGCAGCAGGATGCCGTAGGGCTTTCCCGTTTCCGTACGCAATTGATCGCGATTCCAGCCGTAATCGATCTCGCCCTCGATCCCATAACCGAGCGCGGCGCCGGTCAACTGGCGCGTCCGGGCAATCGGATGCTGGTCGCGCGAAATGCAATGCCGCACGTCGTAAAACCGGGAGGCCAGCGGCTCGCGGATGCTGCCTGCATCGTATCCGTGGCGAAGACCGCGAGCGAGCCGCGCGATGACAGCCGAACGGATGGTTCCCTGAGTGTCGACGATCAGATCGTAGCTCCGCGCACGAAGATGGCGCAGGCTCTGGCGTGCTTCTTTCCATGTCGCAGCCTGCATCAACCGCGAACGCCACCGCCGCGTCGCGACTTCGATGACTTCATCGACGCCGGGATGCAGGCGCACCAGCGGCGCGAACGCTTCCTCGACCACCCACGCGATCCACGCATCAGGATAGTTCCGCCGCGCGTCCGTCACCGCCGGCATCTGGTGCACGACATCGCCGAGCGAGGAGGTTTTCACAACAAGAATGGTGGTCATCGAACAGGCGCGGGTTTGGAGAAACAGCCTTACGGTTTGGAAACCATAAAGCAGTTTCCCGGCGGAAAAGCCATGAAATCAACCCGGAAACCCGCAGGTTTAAGACTTCCATTCCTTGCTTGCGCGACACCTTGGATGTCGACAGAAGGCTGCCGCGGCGTGCGGTCAACGATGGAAGCGCTCATGACCGTTCTTGTCACCGGCGGTGCCGGATATATCGGCAGCCACACCGTTCTCGCTCTGGTCGAATCCGGCGCGAGCGTCGTCGTGATCGACAACCTGTCCACCGGATTCTCCACCGCGCTGCCGGAAGGCGTGCCACTGTTCATCGGCGACGCAGCCGACGAAAATCTTGTGGAAGGCGTGATCGCCGCGCACGGCATCACCTCCATCATCCATTTCGCAGGCTCCGTGGTGGTGCCGGATTCGCTGCGCGACCCGCTCGCCTACTACCGCAACAACACCATGACCACGCGCAACCTGCTCAATGCCGCGATCAAGGGTCAGGTGAAGAACTTCATCTTCTCGTCCACCGCCGCCGTCTACGGCAATCCCGACCAGATGCCGGTGCCGGAGATCGCCCCGACGCGGCCGCTGTCGCCCTACGGCTCATCCAAGCTGATGACCGAGATCATGCTGCACGACGTCGCGACAGCGCACGACCTGAATTATGTCGTGCTGCGTTACTTCAACGTCGCGGGCGCCGATCCGCAGGCCCGCATCGGACTGCAGACCGTCGGCGCCACGCATCTTCTCAAGATCGCGGTGGAAGCGGCCACCGGCCAGCGCGCCAAGATCGACGTGTTCGGCACCGACTATCCGACGCCGGACGGAAGCTGCATCCGCGACTTCATCCACGTGACCGATCTCGCGCAGGCCCACCTGTCCGCACTGTCCTACCTCACGCAGGGCGGCGAGTCGGTGACGCTGAATTGCGGATATGGCCGCGGCTATTCCGTTCTGGAAACGATCGAAGCCGTCCGCCGCGTCTCGGGCCGCAACTTCGCCGTTCAGATGAGCCCCCGGCGGCCCGGCGACATCATGACCATGATCGCCGACACCACCCGGATCGGCGCCATGCTGGACTGGACCCCGCGCTACGACGATCTGGAAACCATCGCCACCCACGCCCTCGCCTGGGAGGAAAAACTACTGCGGGACCGCCTCGCCAACCGTCAGGACGCGGTTCCCGCCTGACGTTCCAAACCCTGTTTTGTCTTGAAAACCCCGGCCATTGCGGGCAATGAGGCGCATGTTTCATTGCAGCGCGGCACGGGAATGAGCACGGCTCCCCGCAAAATCACCGATGATCCCTATGGCGCAGCCGATCTGATCAAACGGCTGGTTGCCGAACAGGGCCTCGCTTATTGGCGGCGCTATGCGCTCGCCTTTGGCTTGATGGGGCTTTCGGCAGCCGCGACCGCGGGCTCGGCCTTCCTGCTCGGTCAGGTCATCAATCAGGCTTATGTCTATCGCAGCATCTCGGGCATCGTCTCCCTGTCCGGGATCATCATCGCGCTGTTCACGATCAAGGGTGTCGCGACCTACGGGCAGGCCGTGATCATGTCGCGGATCAGCAACGCGATCCTCGCCAACAACCAGCGCAAGCTGTTCGCCAAGCTGATGCGCGAGAACCTGACGTTCTATTCGGAACGTCACTCCTCCGAATTTCTCGCCCGCCTCTCGGCTGGCGCGTCCGCCGTCACCCAGGTGCTGGCGCTGCTCGTCACCTCGCTCGGCCGCGACTTCCTGTCGTTGATCGGATTGCTGGTGGTGATGGTCGTGCAGGACCCGATCATGTCGCTGTTGAGCTTCGTGGTCGCGCCGCCCGCGTTCCTGTTCATCCGCAAACTCGTCAAGCGCATCCGCCACCTCGCGCACGACCAGTTCACCGGCAACACCGACATCATGGAAACCGTGCAGGAATCGCTGCAGGGCATCCGCACCGTGAAGGCCTTCACGCTTGAGGAAGCGATGCAGGCCCGCATCAACAAGAGCATCGCGGAAGTGGAAGAACGCTCCAACAAGATGGCGCGCGTTTCCAACCGCTCCGGCCCGCTGATGGAAATGCTGGGCGGCATCGCCATCGCCAGCGCGCTGATGTATGGCGGCTACCGTGTGATCGCGACCAACGCCGCGCCCGGCCAGTTCGTCTCCTTCATCACTGCGTTCCTGCTCGCCTATGAACCCGCCAAGCGGCTCGCGCGCCTCAACATCGACCTCAATGGGCTTCTGATCGGCGCGCGCAAGCTGCTCGAGATCATCGACAGCCCCGCCTCGGAACCCGACGACGACGACAAGCCATCGCTGCGTCTCACCGAAGGCCGCGTGGAACTGCGCGACGTGACCTTCTCCTATCGCACCGACGAACCGGTGCTGAAACGAATGAGCTTCGTCGCGGAGCCCGGCCAGACCACGGCGCTGGTCGGCCCCTCGGGCGGCGGCAAGTCCACCGTGCTGGCATTGCTGCTGCGGCTCTATGAAGTGGATCGCGGCGCCATCGTCGTCGACAACCAGATCATCTCCGACTGCTCGCGCTCGTCGCTGCGCCAGCAGAGCGCCTATGTGGGACAGGATGTCTACATGTTCCGCGGCAGCGTTCGCGAGAACATCGCCTTCGGCCGCGAGAACGCGACAGAAGAAGAGATCGTCGCCGCCGCGAAGGCCGCGTTCGCGCATGATTTCATCATGGGCTTCCCGCAGGGCTACGACACGCCGGTCGGCGAGCACGGCACCCAGCTCTCCGGCGGCCAGCGCCAGCGCATCGCCATCGCGCGCGCACTGGTGAAGGACGCGCCGGTCATCCTGCTGGACGAAGCCACCGCGGCGCTCGATTCGGAATCGGAGAAATATGTGCAGGAGGCCATCGGCCATTTGTGCCGGGGCCGCACCACCATCGTGATCGCGCACCGGCTGCATACCATCATGCATGCCGACCGCATCCTCGTGATCGAGGGCGGCGAGATCGTCGAGACCGGCCAGCACGACGAACTGCTGCGCGCCAACGGCCGCTATGCCTCGTTCTTCCGCCTGCAACAGCGCGAAGACAACAACGTCACACCGCTCGTCGCCAACGCTTAAACTTTTCGAGAGAGCCCATGAGCCTGCCAGAGACCGTGATCCCCGCGCTCGACTATCCCATGCTGCCGGTCGCCGGCACGGCAAAGAAATTCCCGGTGCGCCGCATCTGGTGCGTCGGGCGCAACTTCCTCGAGCACATCCGCGAACTCGGCAATGACGAACGCCAGCCGCCGTTCTTCTTCGCCAAGCACGCCGACATGATCGTGCCGAACGGCGCGACCATCCCCTTCCCTGCCCTCACCAAGGACTGCCAGCACGAGGTCGAGATGATCGTCGCGCTGAAATCCGGCGGCGCCAACATCGCGCCCGAACAGGCGCTCGGCCACGTCTACGGCTACGGCGTTTCGATCGATATCACCCGCCGCGACCTGCAGATGGCCTCGCGCAAGAAGGAGCAGCCCTGGGAGATCGGCAAGTCGTTCGACAACTCCGCGCCCTGCGGCACGCTGCGCGCGGCTTCCGAGATCGGCCATCCGGCACGGGGCAAGATCTGGCTCAACGTCAACGGCACCGAGCGTCAGGTCGGCGACCTCAACCAGATGATCTGGAACGTGCCGGAGATCATCGCGCGGCTGTCACTGCAGGTGACGCTCGGCGCGGGCGACATCATCATGACCGGCACGCCGAAGGGCGTCTCGGCCCTGGCGCCGGGCGACCGCATCGAATGCGGCGTCGAGGGGCTGGAGCCGCTGTCGATCAACATCGCCTAGCAAGAAGCTGATCGTTCCGGGGCGAAAACTCTCTCCCCGTCATTCCCGCGAAAGCGGGAAGCCACAGTTGAGAGACTGGGTCCCCGCTTGCGCGGGGGCGACGCCTATTCGTCCCAGCAAATCAGATTTCAGAAACCACCGCGCCACGCTCTTACCAGTGCACGTGCTGGCTCGGTACGATGAAGGATGTCTGGGTCGGGGCGACGTGCGGCGTTGTCAGATAATAAAAGCCGGCAAGCATGACGGCGAGCAGCACCACGATGCTGCCGATATCGATGAGGCGCCTGGCGCGCCAGCCCTGATCGCTTTCGCGAGGATCCCGGAACGGTTCGATCCGCATCGCTCAGCACTCCCAAGGGGCTGTGACAACAACACGATACTACACCCGCGGTTCCGTGTGCGTCCGCAGCAAAATGCAGCCCCGGCAAGGACTTCCGGGCTAACCAGTGCCGCTCAATGCGCGGCGCGCAGCACCGTGTTGGCCTTGCCCTTTTCCACCATGTCGATGACGAGGAGCCTCACCGTGTCCTTGCCGGTGTTGGTGCCGTAATGCCATTGGCCGACGGCTTCGACGATGAAATCGCCGGGTTTGAAATCCTCGCTCTTGCCGGTGTCGTTATTGGTGACGCGCAGGTCGCCTGCCTGCACGTAGGCATACCGCGGGAACGGATGCTTGTGCACGGGCAGCACCGCGCCGGGCGCGATCTCGTAAGTGGAGACGAGGACCTGCGCATCCTTTTGCGGCAGCACGATCGGCTGGCCGCTCGAGGTCGCCGTGGCGGCCGCCACGGGGCGGACGGTGACGGGTCTGGCTGTGTCCGTCTTCGCGGGCTGGCTTTCGGCATGAAGCGGCGCGGCGCCGAGTGCCACGGCAGCGAAAGCGGCAATCGGTGCAAGGCGCATCAGCGATAGTCCTCTGGTTTGCGCCAGTCTAAACCAAGGCCGTTAACGGACCGCTCAACGGCGGATCAGCACCACGCCCGCGATCAGCAATGCCGTACCGAAGAGACGTCCCGGACTCGCGGCATGCTTATCCAGCCCGAACGCGCCGAAATGGTCGAAGGCCATCGAGGCCAGCATCTGCCCCGCGACCAGCAGCGCGATGAACGTGGCTGCCCCGAGCTTCGGCACCAGAAAAATCGCGAGCGCGATGAAGGTCGCGCCAAGCGCCCCGCCAGTCCACAGATACCACGGCGTGCCGCGCACCATGGCGAGCGACGGCGTCGCATCGCGCGTCACCACCACGAAAACGATCATGCACACGAGGCCGACGACATAGCTGACAACACCCGCCCATGCCGCGGAATTCAGGACGTAGCGCAAATTGGCATTGAATATCTGCTGGGTAACGACGGCGGCACCCGCAAGGGCGGCTACAAGGGAGAGGAGGACGGCGGCAGGCATGGGAGGAACTCAGTTGTGGGAAACGACCTCCTCAACTCAATATCGAAGACACGGGCATTAAACAAATTTTGCAGCGCATCGTCCCCACGGCGCAGCAAAAAGCCCCGTCATTTCTGACGAGGCCCTCAAACGTCCGTTCAGTACATCCGTGAAACGCGGCGTGAAATCCGTGCGCGTCCCGGTACATCCGCGGGTCCGGCGCTTCGAATTCTTGCATCGTGCGCCCGCATCATCACAGGAGGATGACGGCGGGCGCGCCGATGAATTGCTTAGAGAAGCGAGAGGTTTTCCGCGCTGGTCTTGCCGCGCATCTTGTCCGTCTTGGCTTCGAACTCAATCTTCTGCCCCTCGGCGAGATTGGAGAGGCCCGCACGCTCGACCGCGCTGATGTGAACGAACACATCGTTGCCGCCGTCGTTCGGGGCGATAAATCCGAAGCCCTTCTGGGCGTTAAACCACTTCACTGTACCTTGAGCCATCTGTCTCATCTTTCCAATAGACGCGCGAATGCGCGATCACGCACCATGCGTGAAGCATCCAATTTCAGCATCGTCTTTGGGAAAGGAGCCTGGCGGCGCGTTAACGAAAGAAGGGGCCAGCAATCGAATATGGCCGGTTCCTAGCACAGTTGCCGCCGAACCCAAAGGCCTCAATTGTGTTCATTTGGAGAGGCGTTCCGTCTCCGAACGGCTGGCGAACCAGCAAAAAAGCCCCGGATATCTCCGGGGCTTTTTTGTTTTTCACGATGTCATTCCGGGATGCGCGCATCAAGCGCGCAGAGCCGGAATGACGGTCGAGATATCAATACCGGTAGTGCTCGGCCTTGTAGGGGCCTTCCACCTTCACGCCGATATAGTCGGCCTGATCCTTCTTCAACTCGGTGAGCTTCACGCCGATCTTGGCGAGGTGCAGGCGCGCGACCTTCTCGTCCAGCGCCTTCGGCAGCACGTAGACTTCCTTCTTGTACTTGCCGTCCTTGTTGTTGGCGAACAGCTCGATCTGCGCCAGCGTCTGGTTGGTGAACGACGCCGACATCACGAAGGACGGATGGCCCATCGCGTTGCCGAGGTTCACGAGGCGGCCTTCGGACAACAGGATCATGCGCTTGCCGTCCGGGAAGGTGATCTCGTCCACCTGTGGCTTGATGTTGGTCCACTTCAGGTTCTTCAGGGATGCAACCTGAATCTCGTTGTCGAAGTGGCCGATGTTGCAGACGATGGCGCGATCCTTCATCGCGCGCATATGGTCGAGCGTGAGGATGTCCTTGT
>Ga0153956_1003469_pt1 | contig 10001 bp, 9 predicted proteins | sample TSFL040MetaG_FD_104704 | JGI IMG/M metagenome (GOLD analysis project Ga0153956, IMG submission 104704) | Attine ant fungus gardens microbial communities from Florida, USA - TSFL040 MetaG | ecosystem: Host-associated > Fungi > Mycelium > Unclassified | place: USA: Florida, Wekiwa Springs...
ATTGGCGAGCGCGTCGCCCACCGATTTCGCATCCTTCGGCAGCGCCCGCAGGAAGGCGAGCGCCTTGACCGCGGCGCTGGAGGCGTTCGAGGCGGCGGTCTTGATCTCCGTGCTGGCGTCGATGGCCGGACGGAATTCGCCGAGCGCCTTGAGCGCGATTTCCGTCGCCGAGCGGGCGGCCGCCAGCTCCTCGGCGCCGGGCACCTTGCCGTCGGCGAAGAGGCCGCGCAGCAGGCCGAACGCCTTGGCGGCATCGCTCTTCAGCTTGCCAAGCTCGCCTTCGTCCAGCGGCACGAGGGCTGCGGGCGATGCCACGTCCGCCGTTGCGGCCGGCTGGGCGGCGACGGTGACCTGATTGCCTTCGGGGCGGCTGAAATCGACGCTGGTGCGCACCGAGACCTTGCCGGCGGCATCGATGACGTCGACGCGGATCTTGTGGTCGCCCACCGTCAGCGGCATGGTGCCGTCGACGACGAAATGGCCGTCGGCGCCGGCCGTGATCTCGCCGATCAGCTTGTCGTCGGCATAGGCGCGCACCTTGGCGTTCGGCCGCGAGGTGCCGGCGACGAAGATGTGGTCGTTCTCGATCTCGACGGCGTTGACCATCACGTCGGCCGGGCCGTTGGCCGACGACGCGGCAGGCGTGGCGGAGGGCAGCGTCTTGTCCGGCTCGGCGGCGGCGACCGCCGTCTCGCCGGCCGGCGTGCCGGCGGCGCCCGCATCGGTCGCCGTGGGCTGCTCTTCGCCGACGCGCGACTGCTTGGCCGCGGGCGCGGTGATGATGCGGCTTGCCTTGCCGGGCTTGGAAACCATGGCGAGCAACTGGCTCTTGTCGCTCTTCGGCACGGAAACGGTGGCGACTTCCTCCGATACGACGGCGTTTCCGTCCTTGCCGATGGCTTTCAGCACGAGTTCGTGGTCGCCGGCGGCCAGCGGATTGTCGAGGACGGCGGCGAAATCGCCGGTCGGGCCGACGTCGACGGTGGTGACCACCTTGTCGCCGTCCATGATCTGCAGCTTCGCGCCGGGCTCGGCGGAGCCGGCGATGACGGTGGAGCCGTCCGGCTCGACGCGCAGCACGTCGAAGGCCGGGCGCACCGGACCGCTTTCGGCCTGCTGCATGTCCGCGGCCTTGCCGGACAGGAGGGCTGCGGCCTGTTCGGTGGCGGCAAGCGCCTCGGGAATGGTCTCGGGCAGGGCGTTGATGACGGCAAGCGCCTTGCCGGCGCCCTCATGAGCCTTGTCGACCAGCATCGCGGTTGCCGGATCGGTGCCGGCGGGGGCTGAGAAATCGACGACGGCCTTGAGCGCGTTCACGGCCTTGGCCTTGGCAGCCGTGAAAACATCCGTTGCCGGACCCTTGCCATCGGAAAACAGCGCCTTAAGTTCGCTGATCGAAGAGGCCGCGACCGTGGTGAGGCCGCCGAGCTTGATGGTGGTGTCGGCGGCAGCGTCCGCCTGCGGTGCCGTATCGGCGGGCTTCGCGGCGGTATCGGTTGCGGCGTTCTTGACCTCGGAGCTGGCCACGTCGCCCGCGGACTTTTCATGGCCGCCGATCCGCGGCAGCACGAAGAAGACCATCAGGACGGTCGCAATTACGAGCACAAACAGTGCCAGCAAGCTGGCGCGGTTCTTCATCATCATTCGTCTCCAAGGCGACGCATTCGTCGGCATTCTGAAACAGCTAACGATTCTGAGCGTGTTTACAAGCATTGGCGGCGGTTTCGGGAGGCTCAGGCACAGTTTTTCCCTTTAAATTCCTTGACTGAGCATTTGCAGCATAGTTGTTTGCATCCATGACCGACGATTCTGCCCCAATTCGATCCATCTGCGTCTATTGCGGCTCGCGCCCCGGACGCGATCCGTCCTATATCGCCGCCGCCCGCGAACTCGGCAAGGCGATCGCCGAGAGCGGTCTGCGCCTGATCTATGGCGGCGGAACGAAAGGCATCATGGGCGCCGTGGCGAGCGGCGTTCTATCGCACGGCGGTCAGGTCACGGGCATCATCCCGGAGTTCCTCGTCGACATGGAAGCGACGCGCCATTCTCTCGGCCAGTTGAACGAGCTTATCATAACGCCGGACATGCATACGCGCAAACACCGCATGTTCGAGCGCTCCGACGCCTTCGTGGCGCTGCCCGGCGGCATCGGCACGCTGGAGGAGATCGTCGAGATCATGACCTGGGCGCAGCTCGGCCAGCACGAGAAGCCGATGGTCTTCGCCAATGTCAACGGCTTCTGGGACCCGATGATGGAGCTGATCCGCCACATGGCGGAGGCGGGCTTCGTCCACACCGCGCACCGCGTCCAACCGCTCGTCATCGACGCGGTGAGCGACATCGTCCCGGCGATCCGCAAGCAGGCGGCAGCCTATCGCGGAAGCCGCGTCGGCGAAGACGCCCTGATTTCCAAGCTTTGAAGGGGCTCACCGGCCCCGGTTCTGCCGGCAAAGTTGTTTTGAGGCAAGGCGCCCCCTCCGTCATTCCTGTGCTTGTCACAGGAATCCAGTCACGGCGCGTCTGCGCCGTGAAAGACTCTTTCGGCCCAAGGACTTGGGCCTGCTGGATCCCTGTGACAAGCACAGGGATGACGGAGCGTGAAGTCACCGGCCCCGGTTCTGCCGCAGCATCGACAGGCTGTAGAGCACCAGCCCCGCCCAGATCAGAGGGAAGGCCAGCGCGCGTCCCGCCGACATTTCTTCCTCGAAGCCGAAGATCGCGATGATGAAGATGATCGTCGGCGCGATATACTGCATGATGCCGATGGTCGAGAGCTTCAGGAGCTTGGCGCCGTTGGCGTAGATCATCAGCGGGATGGCGGTGATGAAGCCGCAGCCGATCAGGAGCGCCGTGTCGGTGGCCTCGGCCTGCATGAAATGGCTGGTGCCGCTCATCTGCAGGTAGATCATGTAGGCGAGTGCGGGAAGCGAAAGGATCAGCACTTCGAGGAAGAAGCCCTGGTTCGGCCCGAGCGGCAGCGTCTTGCGGAAGAAGGCGTAGAAGGCCCAGGAAAAGGCAAGCGTCAGCGCGATCCACGGCACGCCGCCGCCGCTGACGATCAGCACCACGACGGCGATGGCCGCAAGCGCGATGGCCGCGATCTGCAGCGGCGCGAGCTTTTCTTTCAAGAGCACCGCGCCGAGGAAGATGCTGATCAGCGGATTGATGAAATAGCCCATCGCCGCGTCGAGCGAGTGGCCGCTGCCGATCGCCCAGACATAGGTGCCCCAGTTGACGGTGATCAGTGCCGCCGTCAGCACGCCCATTGCCAGCAGACGCGGCGTGCGCAGCGTCGTTGCGATCTCGCCGAGGCGTCCGCGCAGGAGAAGCACGAGGCCGGCCAGCGGCAGCGACCAGACGATGCGGTGGGCGATCACCTCCGGCGGCGGGATATGCGCAACCGCCTTCATGTAGACCGGCAGGAAACCCCAGAGCAGATAGGCGACGAGCGCGAAAGCGAAGCCGCGCGGCGTGTCCTCGTTCTTGACCGCCGGGACCGTTGCATCGACAGACATCGCTGATTCCTCATTCGTTCCGCTGCGTCTCGGCTTGCCCGCGACGCATGGAAACGCCTCCACCTTTTGTTCCGATAACTTAAGCGGCGTGAATGGGCCAATTCATTTCATTGAACCGACGCGAACAGAGGACGAACGCTCACTCGGCGGCGATGCGGCCGGCCATGTGGCGGTTCTTCATCAGCTTGTAGACGACCGAATCCATCAGCGCCTGGAAGGAGGCGTCGATGATGTTTTCCGAGACGCCGACCGTCCACCAGCGCACGCCGTGGCTGTCGGTGGATTCGATCAGGACGCGGGTGATCGCCGCCGTGCCGCCATTGAGGATACGCACCTTGAAGTCGGCGAGCACGAGGTCGGCGATCTCCTCCTGATACTTGCCGAAGTCCTTGCGCAGCGCCAGATCGAGCGCGTTGACCGGGCCGTCGCCTTCGGCGACCGACATCACGGTATGGCCGTCGATGTTAAGCTTTACAACGGCTTCCGAGACGGTCTTCACGCGGCCGTTGCTGTCGAAGCGGCGCTCCACCATGACGCGGAAGCCTTCGATGCAGAAGAGGTCCGGGATGCTGCCGAGCGTGCGGCGGGCGAGCAGCTCGAAGCTCGCATCGGCCGCCTCATAGGCATAGCCGGAGGCCTCGCGCTCCTTGACGATGGCGATCAGCCGGTCGAGCCGCGGATCGTCCTTGCCGACCTCCAGCCCGCGCCGCTTCAGCGCGTTGATGAAGTTCGCCTTGCCGCCCTGATCGGAGACCATGACCTTGCGGAAATTGCCGACGCTTTCCGGGGTGACATGCTCGTAGGTGCGCGGGTCCTTCAGCAGCGCCGAGGCATGGATGCCGGCCTTGGTGGCGAAGGCGGAAGCGCCGACATAGGGCGACTGGTGATCGGGCGAGCGGTTCAGAAGCTCGTCGAAGGCGTGCGACAGGTCGGTGAGGCCGGAGAGCCGTTCCGGGTCGATCGAGGTTTCGAAGCGTTCCGCATAGGTCTGCTTCAGCGCCAGCGTCGGGATCAGCGTGATCAGATTGGCGTTGCCGCAGCGCTCGCCGATGCCGTTCAGCGTGCCCTGGATCTGGCGCACGCCGGCTTCGACTGCGGCAAGCGAATTGGCGACGGCCTGACCGGTGTCGTTATGGGCGTGGATGCCGAGCCGGTCTCCCGGCACGCCGGAGGCGATCAGCGCCTCGACGATGGCGCGGATTTCCGGCGGCTGCGTGCCGCCATTGGTGTCGCAGAGCACGACCCAGCGCGCGCCTGCCTCGTAAGCCGTCTTGGCGCAGGCCATGGCATAGGCGGGGTTCGCCTTGTAGCCGTCGAAGAAATGCTCGCAATCGACCATCGCCTCCTTGCCGGCGGCGACCGTCGCCTTGATGCTCTCGGCGATGCAGTCGAGGTTTTCCTCGTTCGAACAGCCGAGCGCGACCTCCACATGGTAGTCCCAGCTCTTGGCGACGAAACAGATCGCGTCGCTCTTCGCCTGGATCAGGCTCGCAAGGCCGGGATCGTTGGAGGCGGAAACGCCGGCGCGCTTGGTCATGCCGAAGGCGACGAAGGCGGCCTTCTGCGTGCGCTTCTCGGTGAAGAACGCCGTATCCGTCGGGTTCGCGCCGGGATAGCCGCCCTCGACATAGTCGAGGCCGAAATCGTCCAGCATCCCGGCGATCGCAATCTTGTCCTCGACCGAAAAGTCGATGCCCGGCGTCTGCTGGCCGTCGCGAAGCGTCGTGTCGAAGAGATAGATGCGTTCTTTCATGTCGTTTCCTCCCGCCCGGCGGGTGTTGTGTTCCTGTCACCCGCCCCCGTGGTTCGAGACGGCCCTTCGGGCCTCCTCACCATGAGGGCTAGTCCTTTGCGGCATGGGGCTGGTTCCCCACCGGCAGCGCTCCATCCTCATCCTGAGGTGCCCCGAAGGGGCCTCGAAGGACGAGGATGGCCACCCATCGCCACCGTCGCCCGTTATGCCTTCCCCGCAAACCGGTCCGTCGCCCGGATCAACTGGTCGAGAATGCCCGGCTCCGAAAAGGCGTGGCCCGCCCCCTCGATCAGATGGAAATCCGCCTTCGGCCAGGCCTTGTGCAGCGCCCAGGCATTCGTTGCCGGGCAGGGCATGTCGTAGCGGCCGTGGATGATGACGCCGGGAATGTCCTTCAGCTTGTGGGCATCGCGGATCAACTGGCCTTCGTCGAGCCAGCCGGCATGAACGAAGAAATGGTTCTCGATGCGGGCAAACGCATAGGCGAATTCCGCCTCTTCGAACTTGCCGCTGGTCGATTTCTCCGGCAGCAGCGTGATCGTCTCGCCTTCCCAGATGCTCCACGCCTGCGCCGCTTCGAGCGCCACAGCCCGGTCCGGCCCGGTCAGCCGGCAGTTATAGGCATGCATCATCTCGCGCCGCTCATTCTCGGGGATCGGCGCCAGGAAACGCTCCCACTTGTCGGGGAACATTTCCGAGACGCCGAACTGATAGTACCAGTCGAGTTCCGCCCTGGTGAGCGTATAGATGCCGCGCAGCACCAGTTCCGATACGCGCTCGGGATGCGTTTCCGCATAGGCGAGCGCCAGCGTCGAGCCCCAGGAGCCGCCGAAGACCTGCCATTTTTCGACGCCGGCCATGTCGCGCAGCCGCTCGATATCGGCGACGAGATGCCAGGTCGTGTTGGCGTTGAGGTCCGCATGCGGCGTGGACTTGCCGCAGCCGCGCTGGTCGAACAGCAGGACGTCGTAAAGCTTGGGATCGAAGAGGCGACGGTGCGCGCCCGAAAAGCCGCCGCCCGGTCCGCCGTGCAGGAAGACGGCCGGCTTGGCGCCCGGCGTGCCCGAGCGCTCCCAATAGAGCACATGGCCGTCGCCCACATCGAGATGGCCCGACGCATAGGGCTCGATTTCGGGGTAAAGGGTGCGCAGCGTCTCTGTCATATCTTCAAACCTTCGGAAGGCCAGTTTTCGGTGTCATGGTCGGGATGCTGGAACGAGATGATCTGTTCCTGCCGGGCGATGTCGTCGGTCTCGGCGCGCACCGGCTGGTCGAAGATCTGCTCGACCCAGTGAATGCGCGAGCCGTAATTGACCTGAATGCGCGGCATCAGGTCGGTGCGGTCGTCGAAGGCGCCGATGGCAAGCTCGATGCCGTTCGGATGGCGGTAGGTCAGCGGCGTGCCGCAGCTGCGGCAGAAGCCGCGCTCGATATTGACCGACGACTGGAAATAGCTCGGCTCGCCGCGCGTCCATTCCAGCCCGTCCTCCGACGCCGTCACCAGCGGGCCGAAGAAGCCGCCGAACGCCTTCTGGCACATCCGGCAATGGCAGATGGAGGCGCGGCCCAATTCGCCGTGCGTGCGAAAGCGTACGGCGCCGCACTGGCAGCCGCCTGTCCGCGTGGTTTCGGTCATGCTCATTCCTCCGGTGGCCATGTCTGGGTGTCGTGATCGGGATGCTGATAGGAAACGATGTCGATCAGGAAGGGCGCCGCCTCCAGGTCCTCCTCCGTCGGGTGGCCCGGAAGCGTATGCAGCCGGTCGACGAAACCGATCCTGGCCTCGGTGCCGAACTGCGTGCTGGGCGGAAAGGCGGAAGGATCGTCGAAGGCGCCCGCCGCGAGCGCCACGCCGTCCGGCGCCTCATAGGTCAAGGGCGTGCCGCAATCGCCGCAGAAGCCGCGCTCGACATGATTGGAGGAGCGGAATGTCTTCCGTTCGCCGCGCGTCCAGACAAGCTCCGCGCCGCGCGCCGACACCAGCGGCGCATAATAGGCCCCGAACGCCTTCTGGCACATGCGGCAATGACAGATCGAAGAATCCTTCAGTTCCCCGCGCACCCGAAAACGGATCGCACCGCACTGACAGCCGCCGGTATGGGTAAGGGTCGTCATCCGTCCGCCTCCTCTTCGAGCCAGTTTTCGATCTGCAGCCCTTCGACGCGGGAAAACTCGCGCACATTGTTGGTGACGAGCGTCAGGTCGAGCGACCGGGCATGCGCCGCGATGAAAAGATCGCCCCAGCCGATCGGCTTGCCTTGCCTTTCCAGCTCGCCTCGAATGATGCCGTAGGCATGCGATGCCGCATCGTCATAAGGCAGGACGTTGACCCAGGCCAATGTCTGCTCGACGCGCTCGATCAGCCGGGGCGAGCCCTTCTTGCGCGCGCCGTAGCGCATTTCGGACGCGACGATCGCGCTGGTGCATATGGCGCTTTCCTCGAAGCGCTCGACATATCGCGTCGTTCGCCCGAACGGATTGCGGATGGCGTCCGAAAGGATATTCGTATCGAGCATGTAGCGCGGTTCCGTCACAGGTCGAATTCCCGTGGCGGCGGGCCTTTTTCGTCGAAATCCGGAACGTCTTCGTCGAGCGGTTCCAGCGACTGCAGCCACTCGATGAGGTTGCCCTTGCTTTTCACCGGCTCGATCACCAGCCGGTCGCCTTCCTTACGCATGATCGCCTCGTCGCCCGGCATTTCGAACTCCACGGGAATGCGGACGGCCTGATTGCGGCCGTTTCTGAACAGCTTGACGTGGCGCTCCGCATTCATCTCATCCTCCTGGCCTATGCCTGAGCATATGCTGTTATCGCCGCAGGGGCAAACCCTACCGCTTCAACTCCCACGTCGTCACGCGCTCGCCCGTCGCCGGGTCCTTGCCGTCCTTCAACTGCACGCCCTTTTCGGCGAGGTCGGCGCGGATCTTGTCGGCTTCGGCGAAGTTCTTAGCCTTCAGCATTTCGAGCCGCATCGCCACCAGCGCGTCGACCGCCGACGCCACGGCCTCGTCGATTTCGACCGCCTTCGGCAGCACGCCGAGCAAGGCGGCGCTGGCGGCGAAGGCGGGCAGCGCTGCCGGGTCGGCGTTGGCGGCCTGCGCCAGCGCATGCAGCGCCTGCACGGCGGCGACCGTGTTCAGGTCGTCGGCGAGCGCGTCGAGGACGGCGGCGTCGGGGGCGGCCGTGCCCGGCTCGCCGGCCGGCCATTTGGCAAGCAGCCGCTCGGCCTCCTCCAGTCGCTTTACCGAAAAGTCGATCGGCTCGCGGTAATGCGTCATCAGCATGGCGAGCCTCAGCACCGCGCCCGGCCATTGGCGGCCGCCGAATTTCTCCGTGTGCAGCAGTTCGTAGATGGTGACGAAATTGCCTTCGGACTTCGACATCTTGCGGCCTTCGACCTGCAGAAAGCCGTTGTGCATCCAGACATTCGCCATGACCCTGGTGCCGTGGGCGCAGCGCGACTGGGCGATTTCGTTTTCGTGGTGCGGGAAGATCAGGTCGAGCCCGCCGCCGTGAATGTCGAAGACCTCGCCGAGATAGCGCCCGCTCATCGCCGAGCATTCGATATGCCAGCCCGGACGGCCGCGGCCCCACGGGCTTTCCCAGCCGGGCTCGTTCTCGTCGGAAAGCTTCCAGAGCACGAAGTCGCCGGGGTTCTTCTTGTGGGCATCGACGGCGATGCGCGCGCCGGCCTGCTGCTCGTCGAGATTACGCTTCGAAAGCTGGCCGTAATCGGCCATCGATTTCGTGTCGAACAGCACTTCGCCTTCGGCCTGATAGGCATGGCCGTTGGCGATCAGCTTTTCGATCAGGTCGATCATCTGCGGAATGTTTTCGGTCGCGCGCGGCTGCACCGTCGGCTCCAGGCAGCCGAGCGCTTTGGCGTCTTCGAGAAACTGCGTCTCGGTCTTCTCGGTGACGGCGCGGATCGCCTCGTTGAGCGGCAGGCCCGGATGGTCGCGCAGCGCGCGCGCATTGATCTTGTCGTCGACGTCGGTGATGTTGCGGACGTAGGTGACGTTTTCGCCGCCATAGACGTGGTCGAGCAGGCGGAACAGCACGTCGAAGACGATGACCGGCCGCGCATTGCCGATATGGGCGAAATCGTAGACGGTCGGACCGCAGACATACATGCGCACGTTCTTGCCGTCGATCGGCGTGAAGTCGACCTTTTCGCGCGTCAGCGTGTTGTAAAGCTTGAGCTTGGTGCCCATTCCTGTCTCCCAAATAACGAATGCGGCCCTGGGCCGGGTCGTTTGTCTGCTCAAGACTTTTCAGGAGACGAAAACGGCCAGGCCAGCGGGAATGCTAGCGAATAATCTTCCGGCAAAAAATGCAGACGACCGTTTTCATGGCGCGGTTGTCGACCTTGGTCAAGGGGGAGGAGGGCGGGCCTCCGTCCGAAATCACGCCGGCTCGCGATAGTCGACGAACTTGCCCTCGCGCACGAGGTAGAGCTTGCCGGTCTCGGTCACGTCCCCGGAGACGAGCGGGATCAGCTTGGCGGCCACTTCGGAGGGGTGCGGCAGCGTCACCGGGTCTTCGCCGGGAACGGCCTGGGCGCGCATCGCCGTGCGGGTGGCGCCGGGGTTGACGCTGTTGACGCGGAACGCCGTGCGCTGCGTCTCGCCCGCCCAGATGCGCACCATCGCCTCGACGGCGGCCTTGGAGGCGGCGTACGGTCCCCAGAAGGGACGGCAGCTATGGGCGACGCTGGACGACAGCACGATGGC
>Ga0153956_1003470_pt1 | contig 9999 bp, 6 predicted proteins | sample TSFL040MetaG_FD_104704 | JGI IMG/M metagenome (GOLD analysis project Ga0153956, IMG submission 104704) | Attine ant fungus gardens microbial communities from Florida, USA - TSFL040 MetaG | ecosystem: Host-associated > Fungi > Mycelium > Unclassified | place: USA: Florida, Wekiwa Springs...
CGGCGGCGCGTTCGAGCAGGCGGCGCAATTCGCGCCCACCGTGATCGCGTTCGTGCTGCTCGCCAACGCGCTGACCACGCAGGCGCGCGTGATCGCGACGATGCGGTTGCTCGTGCTGTGCTCGTTCGTGCTCGCGTTGCACGGGGCGCTGCAGGTGCGCGACGGCGTCGGTTGGACCGGGATGCCGCTGGTCCAGGACGGACGCATCCAGTACCTCGGCATCTTCAGCGACCCGAACGACCTCGGCCTGTACTTCGTCAGCGTGCTGCCGATGGCGTTCTACCTCGCCCGGCGCGGCGGCCTGTTCGGCCTCGCCAGGCTGTTCTGGCTGGCCGGTGCCGCCTTGTTGCTCTACGGCGTGTACCTGACCAATTCGCGCGGCGCCCTGCTCGCGGTCGCGCTGATGACCGGCGTCTGGCTGTGGCTGCGACGCGGCGTCGTCACGGCCGTGGTGGTCGGCGGCATCGGCCTCGCCGCGATGATGGCGCTGCCTTCGCGTCTGCAGGACCTGGACGCCAGCGAAGAGTCCGCGGCGGGGCGCATCGATGCATGGTACGAAGGCCTGCAGATGTTCCAGGAACATCCGGTTTTCGGTGTCGGCGCGGGCAACTTCACCGAACACAACTACCTGACCGCGCACAACTCGTTCGTGCTGGCATTCGCCGAAACCGGGTTCGTCGGCTACACGATCTGGCTCGCGTTCGTCGGCTACGGGTTCTGGATGGCGTTCCGCCTGCAGCGCTACCGGCCCGGCGGCGACGCGCACGATCCTCCCGATCCGGCGTCGGCCGCCGACTGGCGGACCATGCACGACATCGCGACCACGCTGTTCATCGTGTTGTGCGGCTTCTACACGGCGGCCTTCTTCCTCAGCCGGACCTACGTGATCTTCCTGTACACGCTCGCCGCGCTGGTCGTCGCCGAGTACACGATAGCGAGGGAAAGGTTTCCCGACCTTCCGCCGATGCGCCTCGGCGACGCGCTGTTGCGCTGGTTCATGCTGTCGGTCGGCACGATCGCCGTGCTCTTCGTCGTCGTGCGGGTGCTGTTGTGACGACGCGCGCGCAGGCGATCCGCAACACGCTGTTCTCCTCCGTGGGCATCTACACGGAGTACTTCCTCGGCATGATCGTGTCGATCATCATCGCCCGCCATCTCGGGCCGAACGATTTCGGCACCTACAGCCTCGTCGTGTGGCTGGTCGCCTGCGGCGTCACCGCCGCGAACGCAGGCACGACGACGACGATGATCAAGTTCGTCGCCGAGGCGCGCGGCGGCGGGCGCGAGGACCTGCTGCGGCCCCTGATCGCCTACCTGCGCCGCGCGCAGGCGATTTTCCTGGGAGTGGTGCTCGTGCTCGGCGCCACCGCGTTCCTGCTCGCCGGCGGCAAGCTGGTGCCGGAATTCAACCATTGGGCGCTCTGCGGGCTGCTGGTGGTCGCGATCTCGCTGCGCGCGCCGTACATGCTCAACATCGCCGTCGCCAAGGGATTCGAGCGATTCGGCGCGACGGCGACGATCGCGCTGGTGACGACGCCGCTGAACCTGGCGATGATCCTGGTCGCCTGGTTCCTGCATGCGCGGGTCGAGGTCTTCCTCGGCATCTTCGCGGTCTCCAGCGTGCTCTTCTACGCGATCTCGCGCTGGCAGGTGCACGGCTTGATGCCGGCGATCACGGCGCACGGAGAACTGCCGGCCGAGCTGATGCGCAGGGTGCACAGGCACATGCGCTTCGTCGCCGTCATCAGCACGGTCGGTTTCTTCACGGCCAGCGAAACCGAGGTGCTGTTCCTGAACCTGCTCGACACGCCGGCCGGGGCGGGGCAGTTCAAGGTCGCCTACCAGCTCGCGACCGGCGCCTCGCTGCTGCTGCCGGGCGTGTTCAGCGCGGTCCTGCTGCCGATGATGGCGCGCGCGTTCAGCGAGGGAAAGGCGGTGGCGGCGCGCCGCTTCGTCGCTTCCACGACGTACCTGACCCTGCTCGCGGCGCCCCTGGCGGGCTTCGGCCTCGTGTTTTCCGACATCGCGATCACGGTCCTCTACGGCAACGCGTACGGCGCGGCCGGCATCGTGCTGGCCGCGTGCCTGCTGGCCAGCTCGATCACGGTCATCAGCAATGCGGCGACCAGCTTGCTGGTCAGCGCCGATCAACAGCACAGCGTGCTGGCGCGCGTGGTCGGCTGCGGCGTGCTCAAGATCATCCTCGACGTCGCGCTGATCGGCCGCTACGGGCTGGTCGGCGCGGCGGCGGCGTACCTGGTCGTGTCGATCATCGGCGCGGCGGTGACGGTCGCGTTGGCGCTGCGCGTCAGCGAAGCGCGCCTGCACGGCGCGCGCCTGCTGCGCATCGTGTGCGCGATCGCGCTCGCCTCGCTCGTCGTCCTGCCGTTGCGCGCGCTCCATCCGCCGCTGCTGTCGATGCTCGGCGGCGGCATTGCGCTGGGTGTCGCGTACGCCGTGTTCACGATCCTGCTGGGCTGTTGGAGCGGGACCGACATCGAGTACTTTCGCGGCCTGCACCAGAAACTGCTGAGCGGCCGGCCGGCCGGACTCGCCGCCTTGCTGCGCTGGGCGGAACTGCATTCGGCCAGGGAAGCGCGATGAACACCCGACCATCGAAGACCTCGGCCATGCCATGAGCGACTTCTACGAACGACTGTTCCGGCGCGTACTGTTCCCGCTCTACGAAACGCGGCTGTGCGGGCGCAAGACATTGGCCTACCTCGACGAATACGAGCGCAACCAGTGGCTTGCGCCGGACGCGATCGCCGCGATGCGCTGGAACAAGCTCAAGGCGCTGCTCGATCATTGCTATCGCGAGGTGCCGTACTATCGCCGTACCTGGGATGCGCTGGGGCTCACGCCCGACCGGATCCTCACGCCTGCCGACTTCGCGCGCCTGCCGCCGCTGACCAAGTCCGACATCCGCGCCAATCGCGACGACCTCGTCGCGTCTTCGTTCCGCGAATCGATCCTGTACAAGACCACCGGCGGCTCGACCGGCGAACCGCTTCGCTTCGGCTTTTCGCGCGAAAGCCACGAGCGGCGCAGCGCGGTCATGTGGCGCGGCTACGGCTGGGTCGGCGCGCGCATGGGACGCCGCACGCTGTATCTCTGGGGCGGCGCCGTCGGCAATCCGCCGCACCATCAGCTGCTCAAGGATCGCTTCTACCACGCCGCGTTCGGGCGACGCGTGGTCGATTCGTTCCCGATGAGCGAATCGAACATGGCCGACTATGCCGACGCCATCGACGCCTACCGACCGGAAATCGTCGTCGCGTACGTCGGTCCGCTAGTGCGCCTGGCCGAATGGCTGATCGCGACGGGGCGCCGCGTGCATCGCCCGGCGGCGATCCTCGGCGCGGCCGAAGCCTTGCTGGAGTCGCAGCGTGCCACGCTGGAACAGGCGTTCGGCGCGCCGGCCTACAACACCTATGGCTGCCGCGAATTCATGCTGATCGCGGCGGAGTGCGAGCAACGCAGCGGCCTGCACGTGAATGCCGATCACCTGCTGGTGGAGACGCCCGGCGGCGACGCCGCGACCGGTGTCCCCGGCGATGTCGTCATTACCGACCTACACAACCGGGCGATGCCGTTCATCCGCTACATGAACGGCGATCTCGCCACGCCGTCGTCGCAGGCGTGCTCCTGCGGGCGCGGCCTGCCGTTGCTGCAGCGCGTCGACGGCCGCAAGCTCGACGCGATCCGTACGCGCGCCGGGCAGATCCTGCCCGGCGAGTTCTTCCCGCACATGTTCAAGGACGTGCTCGGCCTCGTGCGCTTCCAAGTCGTGCAGCGCACCCTGGACACATTGGACATTTCGCTGGTGCGCGGGGACGGCTTCGAGGCTGGCGGCCTGGACTACGCGCGGGCGGAAATCCGCAAGGTGCTCGGCGAAGCGCTGGACCTGCGCTTCCACTTCGTCGACGCATTGCACACCGGCGCCAATGGCAAGTTCCGCGTCACCGTTTCCGAACTGAAGGACGCCGGCGATGCCTGACGATGCCTTCCGTTGCCCGGTGCCGCCTCGCCCGGCCGTAAGTTGCGCACGGCGACCCGCGAGTTGGCGCGGGGCCGCAGGCATCGGCTGTCGCTTGCGACGGGCGCCCCGCCGCTTATGGACAATCCAGACATGAACCCGGCACCGCTTGCGATCACGCATGTCGTCGAAAACCTCGAACGGGGCGGCCTCGAGCGCGCCGTGATCGATCTCGTGCTGGCCCAGCGCGAGGCCGGCGACCGCCCGCGCGTGGTCTGCCTGTTCGAGCCCGGCGCGCTCGCCAGCGAGCTGACCTCGCGCGGCATCGAGGTGTCCGCCTGCCGCAAGGGCGGCGGCTTCGACTTCGCCGCGTTGCGCCGGTTGCGTGCGCTGTTCGCGACGGACGATCCCGCCACGGTGGTGCACACGCACAATCTCCTGGCTCACGACCACGCTGCGCTGGCGTTGCTCGGGTACCGGCGCAAGGCGCTCGTGAACACGCGCCACAGCATGGGCGGCCGGCATTCCGGGTTGCTGCGCATGACGCTCTACCGGCTCAGCATGTCGCGTACCGGTCACGTCGTCGCGGTCAGCGAGGCGGTCGGGAGGAGCCTCGTCGCGCGGGAGCGGCTCGCTGCCGGCAAGATCGTCAGCGTGCCGAACGGGATCCCGATCGAGACGTTCACGGCGGCTTCGCCGTCTGCCCGCGAGCGCCTGGCGGCGATGCTGGGCGTGGATGCGGGTCATTCGATCGTCGGTTTCGTCGGGCGCCTCAACTGGGCCAAGGATCTGCCCACGATGCTGCGGGCCTTCGCGCTCGTGCGCGCGCGAAGGCCGGGCTGCGTGCTCGTGCTCGTCGGCGACGGCGTGTTGCGTGGCGAACTCGAGGCGCTTGCGCAGGCCGAGGGCATCGCCGCGCACGTGCGTTTCCTCGGCGATCGCGGCGACGTGCGCGAGTTGCTGCAGGGGTTCGACCTGTTCGCGATGTCGTCGGTGACCGAAGGCTACTCGATCGCCCTGCTGGAGGCGGCCGCGACCGGCCTGCCGATCGTCGCGACCGCGGTCGGCGGCAATGCCGAGATCGCGCGCGAGGGCGTCAATGGCCGGATCGTGCCGCCGGGCGATCCGGCCGCGCTGGCGGCCGCGATCGGAGACGTGCTCGCCTCCCCGGCGACCGCCGCGGACATGGGGCGGCGAGGCCGCGAATGGGCGCTGCGGGAGGCGACCGTGGAACGCATGCGCACCCGCTACCGCGAGCTTTACGAAAGCGGATCGTAAGGCTCGCGTGACAAGCTGCGCGTCCCTGCCACGGAGCCGCAACGCGAGCGCCTATACTGCGCGCCTCAACGTTTCGCACCGAACGCCTTGAATCCCCGACCGAAAAAGCTGCGCCTGCTGCGCTGGCTGCCGAAGCGCCTGATGCTGACCGAGCGCCCGATGGGCGGTCGCGGGCTGTACCTGACCTTCGACGACGGACCGCATCCGGCGGTAACGCCGGGAGTGCTCGACGTGCTCGCCGAGCACGGCGTGAAGGCCACGTTTTTCCTGCTCGGCGCCAATGTCGAGCGCTATCCCGAGATCGCGCGCAGGATCGTCGCCGAGGGACACGCCATCGGCAACCATTCCTACAGCCATCCGCGCTTCGCGCGGATCGACCTGTCCGCGCAACGCGAAGAGATCGACCGCACCGACCGCATCCTGGCCGGCTTCGACGGTCGCGTGCGCCACTGGTTCCGGCCGCCGAGCGGCGCGCTGCCGTGGCGCATGCTGGGCTACTTCGCGCGGCGCCGCCGCGGCATCGCGTACTGGTCCTACGACAGCATGGACTACCGCCGGGAGGGGGCCGAGGTGCTCGCCCGCCGCCTGCGCGAACAGCCGCCGGTCGCCGGCGACATCGTGCTGATGCACGACGACGATCCGAGCACGCTGCTCGTGTTGCGCGAGCTGGTGCCGGAATGGCGCGCGGCCGGGCATGCGATGGAGGCGTTACCGCTCGAGCCCGGGTAGGATGCGGCTCCAGCAATCGGCGGCATCCGGAGCCACGTGTCCATGACCAGCGTTCTCGTCGTCGTCGCCGTTCTCGCCGTGCTCGCCGCAGCGGCATTCTGGCTGTTGCTGCGCTCGCGCAACCTGCACATCTGGATCCTCGACTACCTACGCCGGCCGCCGCGGCCGCGCGTCGACGGGCCGACCCACGTCATGTTCTGCTTCGTCGACCACTACGAGCCGATGTGGGGCAAGGCCGACGAAGCCACCCAGCGCGCCCGCGTCGACCGCTGGTGCCGCGACTACCGCGCGCTCGCCTCGCGCCATCGCGACGCCGACGGCGTGCCGCCGCAGCACTGCTTCTTCTATCCCGAGGAGGAGTACGTCGAGGAGCACCTGACCAAGATCGCCGCGCTGTGCGCGGAGGGCTACGGCGAGATCGAGATCCATCTGCACCACGACAACGACAACGAAGCGAACTTCCGACAAACCATGTCGCGCTTCTGCAACCTGCTGCACGAACGGCACGGTGCGCTGCCGCGCGACCCGGCGACCGGGGAATTGCGCTTCGCCTTCATTCACGGCAACTGGTGCCTGGACAATTCGCGTGCGGACGGCCGCTGGTGCGGCATCAACAACGAGCTGATCCTATTGCGCGAGCTCGGCTGCTACGCGGATTTCACGCTGCCTTCCGCGCCGAGCGAGACGCAGACGAGCAAGGTCAATGCGATCTACTACGCGACCGACGATCCGCAGCGCCCGAAGTCGCACGACCGCGGCGTCGACGTGCGCGTCGGCGGCAGCGCGAGCGGCGACCTGATGATCGTGCAGGGCCCGCTCGCGCTCAATTGGCGTTCGCGCCGTTTCGGCATCGTGCCGCGCATCGAGAACTCCGACGTGCGCCGTTCCGGCCCGCCGACGCCCGAACGCGTCGACGCGTGGGTGCGGACCGGCATCCACGTCGAGGGGCGGCCCGAGTGGGTGTTCGTGAAGATCCACACGCACGGTACGCAGGAGCGCGACATCGACACGCTGCTAGGCCCCGAAATGGACGCGATGCACGCGCATCTCGAGAGCGTCTACAACGACGGCCGCGACTACGTGTTGCACTACGTGACGGCGCGCGAGATATACAACATCGTCAAGGCGGCCGAAGCCGGCAGGACCGGCAATCCGGCCGACTACCGCGACTTCGTGCTGCCGCCGCCGCCCGGCGTGCCGACGCGGAGCGCGCGTGCGGCGCAACGTTCGCCGGCATGCCCTTGAAGCCGTTCGGCGCCGTCAAGCCGGCTTGCGCGCAATGAAATCGACGCTCGTGATGCACAACTGCTCGGGCGGCACCGCGGCGAATTGCGCATGCACCGGCGTCGCCTCGAGATCGCGCCGACGCTGCGCGGACGCGTGCGCGGTGTTCAGGGTGATCTGGAACCCCGCCGCCGCCGCGTTTTCGACGAATTCGTGCGCGCGCATGCGGTTCTGATACAGGAACGCATTGTTCCACCAGGCCCATTGCGCGTCCGAATAGCGCAGATAGTGCAGCTGGTGGATGGATCGGTCGACGTATGCGTAATGGTCGCCGCAATTGACCGAATGGAACATGATCCCGCCCGGGGCGAGAATGCGGCGCGCCTCGGCATACATGGCGCCGATCGCCGCCGGCGGCACGTGTTCGAGCACGCTGTTCGAGAAGATGCAGTCGACGCTGTCCGGCGCGATGCCGCTGCGCGCGGCGTCGGCCGGGGCGAGATAGCGCACGCCGCCCTCGGTAGCGCGCTCGATGTCCATCGTCTCGTCCAGTCGTTGCGCCAGCTTCCGGTGGCGTTCGCGTACCTTCGCCGCGTCGACCGCGCAGATTTCGGCGATCGGCGCCAGGAATCGTTCCAGGCGCGCCACGCAGGCGCGCACGAGATCGGCTTTCATGTGGCGATTCAGGTCGACCGTGACGACGTTGCGCGCGCCGCCCAGGAAGCAGGCGAATGGAAACGTCGGGTACCAGCCGCTGCCGATCTCGAACATGCGGGCGCCGGCGATCGGCATTCCGGCATCGCGCAGATGACCGGCCATCAGACGCCAGTCGTCCATCTTGATGTCGAATTCGCGGCCGAAATCGCGCAGTCCGCCGAAGCGGCGCTGCAATTGATAGTGGGCGTATTCGCCGCCCGGCAGCACGCCGAGAACTTTCTGGAGGGAGCCCTTGATGCGCCAATCCATGGTCGTTCACCGGACGTCGGTACGCGATGGCGCGGATGGTAGCGCACTCCGTCGGCGCGAGCGCATGCACCCTTCCGCCGTGCGGGTCGTCGCAACGCCCGTTCGGCGGCGGAGTCGTTCCCGGCGGCGTCCGTCCGGACGCTACGGCGCATCCGTACTCAGCCGCACGGCGAACTCGCGATTGTCGTCACCCGCGATGTCGATGCGCCATCCGGAAGTGAAATCGCCGTTCCGGGAGGTCCATTCGAGGATGGAAACGGAAGGGTGCGAGGGCGCCCGGACGGTGACGCGCAGGTGGCCCGCGGTGATGGTGTTGCCGTCGACGACGGGCCGAACGGGAACGTTGATCTGGAAGCAGGCGCTGACGCCCGCGGCGACGTCGTAGGTGTCGTGGACGGCAAGGGTGCGCTTGCCGAAGTCCAGCTGCCGGCGCCACGACAGCACGCCCGAGTCGGCTCCGCCGTAGGCGGGAGTCAGGTCGGCGCTCGCATGCACCTCGCCGGGCTGCGCCGTGGCGGCCGGCGCAGCGAGCGTGAGCGACGACACGGTCCCGGAGCGCTGCGGAACGGGGACGCCGTTCCTGACGAAGCGGACGACGTTGTTGGTGTCGGTTCCCTGCTGGATGCCGCTGTGCGTCCAGACGTTCTCGGTAACCGCAAGCCATCGGCCGCGATACAGCGAGAAGGCGCCCTGTTCCTGATGGGCGTGGCCTTGTTCGTAACGCCCGGCGACGAAGCTCATCCAGGTCGCGTCGCGATCCCAGCCCGAGCGCGCGAACAGCGTGCCGGTGCCGGTGGCGTGGTACCACAGCGGCTTCGGCTTGGGTCCGCCCTTGCCGGCAGGCAGGAGGTCGAAGCGGAAATTGAACGTGCTGCCCATCCGGTCGACCGATACGCTGTTCAGCCATCCGCTCGCTTCGGATTTCGCGAGCGCGCTGGTCGTGAGCGCGCGCGCCTCGAGCATCAGGATGCGGTGGTAGTCGTACAGCAGGGGTTCGGAGACGCGCGACTGGTCGCCGATCGGCGCATACGCGTCGGCCGTGGGCACGGTGGCGTGGATCCAGTATTCGATGCTGTCGGTCAGGTGCGGCGTCGCGGCGGCGAGGTCTTCGCCGGTCGCGTCGCGCCACAGCCGGTACAGCGTGAACAGGCGCATGTGCGCGACGCCGTATCCGGTCCCTTCGAGGCTGCCGCCTCCCGCGAGCGTCGCCATGTAGCGGCGCAGCGCCGGCAGCTTGTCGGTTTCGAGCAGGGCCTTCCAGCGCGCGCTGTCGCTCGCCAACGCCCACAGCATCGTCGCGCCTAGGAAGCTGTAGTAATAGTTGTCGCCGGGGTCCGTCGTGGACCAGCCGGTCCACGGCGAGGCGCGTCCGCCCCAGCTCGCGCCGGCGGGATCCCAGACGTTCGCGACCGCGCGCTCGGCGTAGTTCGCCCACGCGGTGCGGGCATCCGGTGTCAGCGTCGCGTGGCAGACCTCGTAGGTCAGGGCGAGGTCGCCGATCATCGGGCCGACGTCCAGGTACGAATCGCCGGCGACGGCGGGCGGCTTGCCGGCGGCGATCGCCGCGTTCGCCGCGTCGACCTGACGCTGTACGAGGTCGACGGCGAGCCGGCAATAGCCCGGCTTGCCGTCGAGTTTCGCCATGTAGACCGCATCGGTCGCGGTGAAGCCGTAGGGCAGCTTCGCCGGATTCGCGACGGCGCCGTCGACGTAGTCCCTGAACCGCGCGTAGGCATCCGAGCGCTTGTCGACGTAGCCGAGATCGAGCCTGATCGCGGCGTGCGGAGACGCCGCGAACGCCGCGAAGGCGATCGCGGCCGGAA
>Ga0153956_1003471_pt1 | contig 9995 bp, 12 predicted proteins | sample TSFL040MetaG_FD_104704 | JGI IMG/M metagenome (GOLD analysis project Ga0153956, IMG submission 104704) | Attine ant fungus gardens microbial communities from Florida, USA - TSFL040 MetaG | ecosystem: Host-associated > Fungi > Mycelium > Unclassified | place: USA: Florida, Wekiwa Springs...
CGCGTCCTGCACCGAGAACACGTCGAGCGCAAAGCCGTCGGTGGTGGTGAAGGCTTTGGCATCGACGATGGAGCCGCCGGAGACGGCCACGGCGCCGGCGAGTTTTGAAAACAGCCCCGGATGATCCGGCGTGTAGATCGTGATCTCCGTGACGGCCCGGAAGGCGTCGCTTTCCGCTGTCATCGATAACAGATTGTTTTTTGCGTCGGCGTCCGCGATCAATCGCGCCTGCCGCTCATAAGCGGCATCATCGAAGGCAAGCCAGTACGGGTCGTAGTGGCGGGTCACCGCGCGTTCGCGTACGGGATCGGGAAGATTGGATATGCGTTCGCGCAATTTTATCTTCGCGCTTTCAATGCGCGCCACACGTCCCGGCATGGCATCACCGCCAGACATGGCGGCTTCGGCTTCGTAATAGAGTTCGCGGAGCAATTGGCCTTTCCAGCCGTTGAACACGCCGGGACCGACCGCGCGGATGTCGGCCACGGTGAGCACCAACAACAGTCGTAACATCTCGGGCGACTGCACGGCCGCCACGAAATCGCGAACCGTCTTGGGATCGGAGAGGTCGCGCTTCTGTGCCGTGTCGCTCATCACCAGATGATCGCGCACCAGGAACATCACCGCTGCTGTGTCCGCTGTCGAAAGACCGAGCCGTGGGCAGAGCGCTTCCGCGATATTCGCGCCAACCACGGAATGATCGCCGGGAAGTCCCTTGCCGATGTCATGCAGCAGGATGGCGACATAGAGCGCCGCGCGTGACTGGATGCGCTTTATCACTTCGGTGGAAAGCGGATGATCGGTCTTTAGCTCCCCGCGCTCGATGGCCGCGACATTGCCGACGGCACGGATGAGATGCTCGTCCACCGTGAAGTGATGATACATGTTGAATTGCATCAGCCCGACGGCGTGATCGAATGCGGGAATGAAGCGCCCCAGCACGCCGGCTTCGTTCATCCAGCGCAAAGTGCGCTCCGGATCGCGGCGCGAAGTGAGGATTTCGAGAAAGAGACGGTTGGCCTGCTTGTCCTCGCGCAGAGCTTCGTCGATCAGATCGAGAGACCGGGTGATCGTGCGCAGCGCGGCGGGATGCACGTCCACGCTCTTTTCGTCCGCCATGTGGAAGATGCGGATGAGGTTGACGGGATCGCGTTTGAACGCATTGGCCAGCGCGTTAAGGCGTCCGTTTTCGACAAACAGATCCTCGGTTCCTGTGCGGGGCTTCAGGAAGCCGGGCAGCAGACGCGCCAGTGAAGGTTTCGGCTTGCGGTTCTGTTCTTCCAGTGCGGCGCAGAAGATGCGGGTCAGATCACCCACATCCTTGGCGACAAGGAAGTAAGCGCGCATGAACTTCTCGACCGCCCGGCGGGGATTGTCGCCGGTGAACCCCATACGCGCGGTCAGCTCCGGCTGAACGTCGAACGACAACCGCTCTTCAGCCCGATTGGCGAGATAGTGAAGCCGAACGCGCACATCCCACAGGAAGGCCTCGGCCTGCTGGAAAGTTTGAAGTTCTTCGCGCGTGTAAACCTCGCCGACAAGATCGGCGGTGTCATCGGTGTGATAGATATATTTGCCGATCCAGTAGAGCGTCTGCAGATCGCGCAGCCCGCCTTTGCCTTCCTTGATGTTCGGCTCGACGAGATAGCGGCTCTCGCCTTGCCGGACATGGCGCTGATCGCGTTCGGCAAGTTTGGCCTGCACAAAGTCCTGTCCTGAACGCGCATCTGCTTCGGCCCAGAAGGTCTTGCGCATTTCATCGAACGGTCCGCGGTCGCCCCAGATAAAACGCGCTTCCAGAAGCGCGGTGCGGATGGTGACGTCCTGCTTGGCGAGCCGCGAACATTCGGCGAGGGAGCGTGTCGCGTGGCCTACTTTGAGGCCAAGATCCCACAGCATGTGCAGGATGAATTCGATAACGCTCTCGCCCCACGGCGTTTCCTTATAGGGGCGCAAGAACAACAGATCGACATCGGAGAACGGCGCCATCTGTCCGCGTCCGTAGCCGCCGGTGGCCACAATGGCGATGCGCTCGGCCTGTGTCGGGTTCTGCGCATAATAGAAATGCTTGGTCGCGAAATCATAGAGGACTTGCAGCAGCACGTCCTGGATCGCGGAAAGCGCATGGGCAGCGGCGAGGCCCTGCATCTCACCGCTTTCGACGTGGCTCTTCACCTGTTCGCGCGCGGTGTTGAATATTGTCTTGATATGCGCGAGTGCGAGCTTGCGCAGCTTCGCGGAGTCGGAATTGGCATGCGCAAGCGCGGTCAGATCGCGCCGAAGCGCATCACCGTCGAGAAGGTCAATCCGAAGCGGGGATTCCAGACCCAAAAGTCACCTTGCCTTGCCTGAGCCGCATAGAAGGACGCGGCCCAGACAAAGGCAAGGAACGAAACTGCCTACATTTTACTCTGCAGCGGAACGAGCGGTTCGTTGGCAAGCCAGCGGTTTACGATGCCGGCTAGTCCTCCGCCCACCAGCGGCGCCAGCCAGAACAGCCAAAGCTGCGAAACCGCCCAGCCGCCTTGGAAGATCGCCACGCCCGTGGAGCGCGCCGGATTAACCGACGTGTTGGTCACCGGTATCGAGATCAGATGGATCAGCGTCAGCGCCAAACCGATGGCGAGCGGTGCGAAGCCCGCCGGTGCGCGGGGCGATGTTGCGCCCAAGATCACCAGCAGGAACATGAACGTCATCACGATCTCGCAGATCAGCGCCGCTTCCATCGTGTAACCTTGCGGCGAGTGTTCCGCATAACCATTGGATGCGAAACCCGCTGTTGCGTCGAATCCGGCATTGCCCGATGCGATGGAATAGAGCACCGCGCCGGCAACGATGCCGCCGGCCACTTGTGCGATCCAATAGGGAATGACTTCGCTGAAGGGCATGCGGCCGGCGGTGAAGATGCCGAAGGTCACTGCCGGATTGAAATGGGCGCCGGAGATATGGCCGAACGCATAGGCGCCAGTCAGCACGGTCAGTCCGAATGCCAACGCGACACCGGCATAACCGATGCCGATGTCGGGAAGCGCGGCAGCAAGCACGGCGCTGCCGCATCCGCCCAGCACAAGCCAGAACGTGCCGATGAATTCGGCCGCAAGTTTGCGTGTTATGTCCATGGTGATCCCTCCCACTGAAGCGTCGAATCGCGCTCCGACCGGGGAATCCTACCGCGAAGGATCGCGGGTTTCTTGCTGGACGAAAGAACTAGTTTTCCGATAACGGCACATAGCCCGGTTGCGCCGCAACACGTGCGAGCCACGCGGAGATCGCGGGATATCTCGAAAGATCGAAACCGCCATCCTCGGCGCAATGGGTGTAGCCGTAGAGCGCGATGTCCGCGACCGAATAACGGCCGCCGGCAAACCAGTCATGTTTCGCCAGATGATTTTCCATGACGCTGAGAGCGGCGTTTCCCTTTTCCATCAGCGTCGGAAATTCGCCTTTGCGCCGCTCTTGCATTTCCGGGGTGCCGAACGCTCTGATGAAGCGCGCGACGGCCACATAAGGTTCGTGGCTGTATTGTTCGAAGAACATCCATTGCAGCGCTTCTGCGCGTCCCCAGGCATCGGAAGGTTGAAGCTTCGTGCCTTCGCTCAGATGCCAGAGGATCGCGCCCGACTCTGGAAGCGTGCGTCCGTCCTCGAACTCCAGCAGCGGCACGCGACCATTGGGATTCTTCGACAGGAATTCCGGCTTGCGCGTCAGCCCGTCGTGCAGGGGATAGTCCTTAAACTGCAGCGGTATGCCGACCTGCCGTGCGGCGAGCCGGATTTTGTAGCAGTTTCCAGATATCGGCATCTGATGAAGGATCGGCATGGTGCTCCCCTGATTTGGAGAGCCGGACAATGCCCGATTCATCCATGCGTGCCTTGCGTCCCCCTTCTGCACTGGGACCGAAAGCGAAAATGCATTGATTTCATGCGCTTTTCGAAAAGCGCATAGCCCTACCGCAAACAATGCGGAACCGAAGTTCCTACATCCGCATTTGTGATGTGGGGAGCGGTCAAGGCCGCGTTATTGCCTGGAGGTTTTCATGAAATTCGTTCATCTCGCAATCGGCGCGATTGCGCTTGGCGCTGCGGCTGGCCTGATCTGGCCCGCAAATGCCGACCCGCTTCCGATGGATCAGCCGATCACCGTCAACGGCATTGAAACCGCCTGCAGCGGCATCGGCGATGCGCCCAAGACCGATCCGCGCTGGGCCGCCTATCCCATCCGCGTCGAATTCTCGAATGGCGGCGCCCAATATCTTTCCGGCGCCCATGTCACCCTCAGCCAAGGCGGCAAGACGCTCACGTCGTTCGACTGCTCCGGTGCGTGGGTGTTGTTCAAGAATTTGAAGCCCGGCACGACCTACAAGGTCGCCGCGACGATGACCGATCAACCGGGCGCCGGTGAAAAGAGCGCGTCCTTCACCCCGCCCTCCAGCGGGCAGAAGCGCGTCGTCATTCAATACCCGACGCCGTCGGGTCAGTAAGACCTTTCAAAAAGAAAACGACCGGCGGGAGCGATCCCGCCGGCCGTTCTGTTTCAACGCAAAGGTTCTTAGAGAGCCTTGAGGTTGACGGCCTTCGAGCCACGCGCATCCGGCTGGATGTCGAACGAGACCTGCTGACCTTCATTCAGTGTGCGCAGACCGGCAGCCTGCAGCGCGGTCACGTGCACGAACACGTCCTTGCCGCCGCCTTCCGGGGAGATAAAGCCGAAGCCCTTGGTGGTGTTGAAGAACTTCACGGTTCCAGTCGTCATTTCACGTCTTCCTAGTCACTTGATGGATTTCACGCACAGCGACATGCCGTTCGTGAACGCTGGCGACGCTTTCATCGGGAAGGGGTAGTCGATCGTCTCGTCCGGGCGCGCACATCAGGCGTGCAGGATTTAAACAACGAGTGCGCTTCTTCCGTGACGTGACGCCGTCTGCGTTTTGCCCCTATACGCGGCTTGGGGATAAATCGCAATTGGGCCGGGAATGGCCGCCGCGGAGGCGGGAATATCGGACCGGTCAGCCGGTCTTGATGCGGCGGATCTTGGCAACTTTGGGCTTCGCGGCCGGCTGAGGCTCTTTCTCGGCGGCAGCGCGCTCTTCTTCTTCTTTTGCCAGGCGCAGCGCCCGCAACTTGGCAGTCTTGGCATCGGTCGCGGCGCGTTCGCGGGCAAGCTCTTCGCGGACGAGAACGTCACGCTGCTCGGCTTTTGCGAAATGGTTTTGTGCGCGGGTTCGCGCGGCATCGCGCTCCTGCGTCGATCTTGTATCGGCCATAGGGGCCTCCTTTCACGGGCTGGGGCGGATGGCACACCATGGGGCGCCATCCGCCGCCCTGTTCCTAAACGGCCTTGAGATTGGCCGCTTTGGCGCCGCGTGCATCCGGCACCACGTCGAACGAAACCTTTTGGCCTTCGTTCAGCGTGCGCAGGCCCGATGCCTCCACAGCGGTCGCATGGACGAATACGTCCTTGCCGCCGCCTTCCGGCGAGATAAAGCCAAAGCCCTTTGCGGTGTTGAAGAACTTTACGGTTCCGATCGTCATTTCAGGTCCTTAAGTCATTGAGTGTCGCGCACGCGGATATCGCGTTCGCGAACGTGGGGTACGGAAGTCTCAGGCTTGGAAGGGGTCCGTTTGGTTCGGCACGCAACGAAGCGGGTCGTATCAACAGGAGCGCTTCGTCAGTCCGGGACGTAAGAACCACGTGGGTTTAAATATAGGTCCGCAGCCCCTTCGAAACAATGTCGATCAGGAACCTTTAGAGAACAAACTTAACGGCGGAATCGGCTAGGTTTGCGTCATGGAACAAACCGCCGCCCATCTGCCGGATGCCTTCACGCATATCCGCCTGATCCTGGGCTTCGTCATCAGCTTGAGTTTGGCGCGGTTGCTTAGTGGCGTCGTGCGCTTCGTACAGCATCCCGAGACACTGAAGGTCGATGCGGTGCATCTGATGTGGTCGCTCTCGGTCCTGATCCTGCTGGTGCATTTCTGGTGGTGGGAATTCTGGCTGGGCACGATCTCCACCTGGACGTTCGCGCTCTATGCGTTTCTGCTGGCCTTCGCGCTGCAGCTCTTTCTGCTCACTGCGCTCCTCTATCCAGACAACGTCTCCGAATATGCAGGCTATGGCGACTATTTCATGCGCCGCAGAGCCTGGTTCTTCGGCGTTCTTGCCAGCGTGAATCTGTTCGATGTGGTCGACACGCTGATCAAGGGCGCGCATCACGCGGCGCAATATAGCTGGGACTATTGGGTACAGGCTCCGGCTTATCTTTTGCTGTCGCTGATTGCGATCTTCACCGCCAATCGCAAATTCCACCTTGCGTTCGTATCCGCCAATCTCATATGGCAGGTCTTCTTCATCGTCGAAGCGTTCAGCGTGCTGGGATCATGACCGTTACGATTCATCACAATCCGGGCTGCAGCAATTCGCGTGGCGCGCTGGAAATCATGCGCGCGCAAGGCATCGAACCGGTCATCGTCGAATATCTGAAGACGCCGCTTTCGAAAGATGAACTCTTGGTGCTCGTCAAAAAGCTGGATGTGCCGTTGCGCGAAATCGTTCGCACGAAAGAAGCCATCTATGTCGAGCTCAAGCTGGAAAATGCCAGCGACGATGCTCTTCTGGATGCCGTCGCCGCCCATCCCATCCTGCTCAACCGGCCTATTGTGGTGACGCCGAAGGGCGCCCGCCTGTGCCGCCCGCCGGAACTGGTGCGCGATCTGCTGTAATCGGTCGTTGCACCGAATCCGCTGCTCGCGCGTTGTATCTGGAACGCTAGAGGGCCGCGGCGATGAGCCTGCTTCTTTTGATTATCATTCTTCTGATTTTGTTCGGCGGTGGCGGCGGTTACTACGCCCATCGCCGGTATGGCGGGCGCGGCCTTGGCGGCGTCCTTGGCCTGGTCATCATCATCATTCTGATCTTGTGGCTGGTCGGCGGCCTGCGCTGACTGCCCCCTTAAAACAAAACAGGCGGCGCGAATTTTTCCGCGCCGCCTGTTCCTTATGCATTCAACCGAAAGCGATTAGACGGCTTTCAGATTGACGGCCTTGGCGCCACGCGCGTCCGGCTGCGTGTCGAACGAGACCTTCTGGCCTTCGTTGAGCGAGCGCATGCCAGCGGCTTCGACGGCCGTGGCGTGGACGAACACGTCCTTGCCGCCGTCGTCCGGCGCGATGAAACCAAAGCCCTTGGAGGTGTTGAAGAACTTCACGGTACCGATGGTCATTTGCGTTTTCCTTTGCATCATCGGGTTGCGCACATACGATTGTATGAGCGCACGTGGAAAACTTCAGATCATCAGTTCGTCGAAAGAATTCCGTTTCGTCCGGCGCGCTCAAGGCGAGTCGTATTCACTGGAAGCGCTTCGTCTGACGGACGTAAGAACCACGTAGGCGCTCTCATAGTCGGGAATTGGTGAAATAACAATGATCGCCTCGCCCGCGGCCCGCCTTATTCTGCCTTAATTAACGCGGAAACCTTGAATTTCCGGGCTTTTGTCACCATATCCGGCCTACGCCTTAACGAAACAACGATAGCTCCGATGCCAGCGCGCGGATTCGCCACCTTGCGCATGGATGCATCGTGATGGAAAAGCAAAGCTATGACCTACACCGATATGCTCGATCGCACCCCTTCGCGCATGCGCGCCGACCAGACTCTGCTGCTGGATCTCATCGCCGTGCTTACTGCGAACAAGGCGGGTCTTCGCCGTTGGAGCGTGATGCGCGCGATGCGCCAGCGCGCGGAAAAAGCCAATCGCGAAGTGACCCCGAAATTCGAGGACGATGTGGAGCGCGCGTTCCGCAAATTCTGCGAAGGCGACGCGGTGCGCAGTGGTAATGCCAATCCGGCAACGGCGCTGTTTTTCCGCCCGAAGGAAAAGGCCGGCGAAGTTTGGGCCATCTATCCGGAAAAAGCCGAAGCTTGGCTGAACGGAGCCAGCGAAGCGGCGTAAGCCGTTCGCATTCAAAACCGCTAAACCGCTCAAGAACACGTCAGGCCGGCGTGCGCGTTTGCGTGCCCTCGATGCACCAGGCGATCAGTCCGCCATCCGCTTTGCGCAATTCGCTGACGGACGTGACCGCGAAGAGCTGCCGCAATGGCCCCAGCCAGCCTTCGATCTCGTCCACGGCGACGCTGCAGACATCGAGTGCTTCCAGGATCGCCCGCCCCGGCGATAACGCTTCGTTCAGTGCAAGCCACGCCTGCTTGCGTGCCGCAGCGCTGCCGCGCGTTCGTTCGGGAAGTTTGCGCAGCAGCGGTTCCAGCAGGTTATCGGCGGGATGCAGGCGTGCCAGGTCGCGAAGTTTCTGCTCCACACCGAGCGCGCTTCCCGAAAGGACCAATGCCTGCATCTCGGGCCCCTGCACGCTGCGCATCAGATTCAGACCCGCGCGATTGGCGGCGACGACGGTGCCGCCCGCGTGATGCACGATGAACGAGAACCGCGCGCCGGGTTTGAGCACGCGCGCCATCTGCCGCGCGATCTTGTGGGCGCGGCCATATTCGAAACCGAACTGGCTTATTGCGGCATCGAAGCTGGCATCGGCAAAGGGAAGCGTTTCCATCGGCGTGTCTTGCAGCAATGCGATGTTGGCGGCCGGCGCGGGCGGCAACATGGCGAAATCGACGCCGGTGACGCGAAGCCCGCTGCGCGCGGCAACCAGCGCGGAGGCGGCAGCGCCCGCGCCGCAGCCCAGATCGAGCACATGGCCATCGGCGGGAAGCGATGCCGCGAAAGACGACCAATGCGCGTTCAACGCCTGACCGATATCCGGTGCGCCACGCAGGCATTGGCCGCCGGACGCAGGATGTTTCCAGAACTCCGTCCACGCCTGGCGCAGGCGGGATTTGTCTTGCAGTTGTAACATGGACCCCGTTTGCCCGGCGCTCCACATGCAACGGGCAACACGATCTCACCGCGCAACGATGCGCGGCGCCAATGACATGGTTGTGAAAGCGCGCGCGGACTCTTCACATATTCGCGACGTTGCATGTGCAGCGGCATGACGGCTTTGCATGCGCGGTGCGCGTTCAACTTTCGGCGAGTGCGATTTCAACGAACGTCGATGATTTCGATCTCCCCGAGCGGTTCATCCGCTTCGACGATCTCGCCCGTTTTTGCGCCGAGGATCGCGGCGGCGAGGGGAGAGCGGAAACTGATCAGGCCCTGCGCCGGATCGGCTTCATCCACGCCCACGATGCGGAACTGTTGTTTGCGGTTTTTGCGCGCAATCGTGACGCGCGAACCGAAGGCAACATCTTCGCCGGCGGGCGGCGGCACCAACTCGGCGCTCGCCTTCTTCACCGACCAGTAGCGCAGATCCCGCTCCAGCGTTTCGCGGAGCAGCGGATTGGCCTCGCTTTTCAGCGCCGCTTCGATCCGCGCCACATGCCCCGCGATCTGCGCGAAACCTTCCGCGGTAACGAGGTTGGGGCCGTCTTCCACCATGCGCTCGGGCGGCGGGGCAGACTCGGCACTCTCTTTGACGAAGGCGCGGGACATGGCCCTGTCATAACGCCCAACCCGAATTGAATGTCGATTTTTTCGATTCCGATTTCTGCTTTTCTCAACATCTTGTGGCTGGAGGGCAGGCGACGCATTTGAAGTCACGTTTCGCGACACCCCCTCCCCCCCTCTCCCCCTGCGCCGAAACATACGACGCGGAGGACATACTTCTCCGGCCACCGGACCTCTCGGGTTTCGGCGCTAATCGGGCTTCAGAGTTTAAGAACAAATAGAGAACAAGTCAAGCAGTTTGAGCAAAAAGCAAATCGCCTCCCCCTTGTGGGAGGCCGGAGAGCGAAGCGATCCGGGCGGGGGAGGCACTGCGAGCAAAATCCCCCCACCCGAAATTTGCGAAGAGCAAATTATCGTTCGTACGCTGTCGCTACTCACCCCGCACAAGGGGGAGGTGATGTGTGCAGAGCCGCCCGCTAGGCTCTTGCCATGCCGTCTTATGTCGTGAAAGCCGCCATTGCCGATCCGCGCGCGAAGA
>Ga0153956_1003472_pt1 | contig 9992 bp, 8 predicted proteins | sample TSFL040MetaG_FD_104704 | JGI IMG/M metagenome (GOLD analysis project Ga0153956, IMG submission 104704) | Attine ant fungus gardens microbial communities from Florida, USA - TSFL040 MetaG | ecosystem: Host-associated > Fungi > Mycelium > Unclassified | place: USA: Florida, Wekiwa Springs...
CGGCAAGACGATTGCGGCGGTAGAGGCACTCCTCCATGCGGTCCCCTGAGTTCTGGGAAGAGAAAGACTATACCGCCAAGCTCGCCGTCGCGGCGCTGACGCCGCTGGGCTGGGCCTATGGCGCGACAGTCGCGTGGAAGGCTTCCAGCGCGCATCCCTATCGCGCCACCGCAAAGACAATCTGCGTTGGCAATCTGACATCAGGTGGATCGGGCAAGACACCGATCGCCATCGCCATCGCGCGCGCACTGATCGAACGCAACAAGCGCACGATGATCCTGACGCGCGGATACGGCGGAAAGATGCACGGCCCCGGCATCGTGGATCTCGCGCATGACACATTCGAGGAAACCGGTGACGAGGCATTGCTTCTCGCGGGCGCTGCGCCCGTCATTGTCGCGCGTGATCGCGCGGCGGGTGCGAAGCTGGCGGATACCGAACGCGCCGATGTCATTGTGATGGACGACGGCCATCAGAATTTTTCGCTGGCGAAAGATCTTTCCATCATCGTGGTGGATGCGCAGACCGGCTTCGGCAACGGCCGTATTCTTCCGGCCGGGCCGCTACGCGAGAACGTGACGCTCGGCCTGGCGCGCGCGCAGGCGGTGGTTCTGGTGGGCGACGGCACGCCGAAACTTCCGGGCTTCGACGGACCGGTGTTGCGCGCCAAGCTTGTTCCCGTCGATGCGCCGGGCGTTGCCGGAAAGCGCGTGCTCGCATTCGCCGGCATCGGGCGGCCCGAGAAATTCTTCGCAACCTTGCGCGCGCTGGGCGCCAATATCGTCGAAGAACGCGCCTATGAAGATCATCATGCCTACACCGCCGCGGAGTTCGCCCGGCTGCGGGTGCGGGCGAAGGCCGAAAACGCATCGCTGGTTACAACCGAGAAAGATTTCGTGCGGTTAACCCCGGCGGAGCGCGAAGACGTGCGGTTTATTCCCGTGCGCGCGGCATTCGAGGAACAGGCCGCGCTGGCCGCGCTGCTTGACAGGGTCGCCCCACGCGCGCCATAGCGCGGGAAGATGAGCGAGATCGCGCCGATCCCGAAAATGCCATTTGCCACGATGCTGCGCTATCGGGTGGAAGCGGCGGCATTCTTTATCTTCATCGGCTTCTTCAAGCTGTTCGGGCTGGACGGCGCGTCCGCGATCGGCGGATGGATCGGCCGCAACATCTTCTACCGCACGCGCACGTCGCAGCGCGGGCGCGACAATCTGCAGAAGGCTTATCCGGAAAAGAGCAGCACTGAGATCGAAGCAGTCCTGCTGGAGATGTGGGACAATCTCGGCCGCACCGTCGCGGAATACGCGCATCTGAGCAAACTTTCGATGCACGGGCCCGATCCGCGCCTTTCGGTCGCCAATCTCGATATCGTCGACAAGGCGGTGGCGAGCGGCAAAGGCGTGATGTTCGTGTCGGGCCATTTCGCGAATTGGGAGACGATGCCGTTCGCGGCCTCGCAATATGGCGTGGAGGGCGGCGAGGTCTATCGCCCGCTCAACAATCCGTATGTCGATCGCTGGATGGTGCGGCAGCGCATGGCAAACGGTCCCAAGGACCAGATCGCAAAAGGCGCGCAAGGCACGCGGCGCATCTTCTCGTTGCTGCGCGCCGGAAAATCCATTTTCATTCTCGTCGATCAGAAGACCAATGAAGGATTGCCAGCGCCCTTCTTCGGCCGCGACGCGATGACGACGCCCGCGCCCGCCGCGCTGGCCCTGAAGCTGAATTGCGTGATGCTGCCCGCGTTCAACGAACGGCTGGGTGGCGCGCGGTTCCGTTTGACGATCCACGAACCGATCGCGTTCGCGCCCAGCGGGGATCACGATCAGGACGTTCACCAGCTCACCATCGAGATCACTGAGAGGATCGAGGCGATGGTGCGTACACGTCCCTCGCAATGGCTGTGGATTCACCGCCGTTGGCCGAAGTCTGGTGACAAGCTCCGCAGCAAGCGCGCCAAGGCATTGGCGGCGCGGTCGGAAATCTAGCTCTTCTCCGGCGCGGGTGTGCGGGTTGAAAGCGACGGATCGAGGCGCACATCGAACCAGTTCATCTGCCAATGCAGATGCGGACCCGTTGCACGGCCGGTGTGTCCGATATTGCCGATCTGCTGGCCGCGCGTCACCACGTCGCCAACCTTCACCAACTGCTTGGACTGATGCATGTAGCCGGTGAACACGCCATGGCCGTGATCGATCAGCGTATAGCCGCCCTCCAGGAAGAACTGGCCTGCGACGAGAACATTGCCGCTCGCGGGCGCGTGAATCGGCGCGCCTTCGCCGCCGGCGATGTCCTCACCAAAATGGGGTGCCGATGGCACATCGTTCAGAATCCGCTGACTGCCGAACAGGCCGGAGATAATGCCTTTCGCGGGCCAATCGAACGGTTCGGCAAAATACGTCAGGTCGCTGTCCGTTTTGCGCGCGGCATAGACCTGTTCGTGCTCGCTGTGGATGCGCGCGACGATATCCGGCTCCGAAGGGTGCGCGATCTGCGGCGGCAGCCCATTGATGCGCTGAATTTCATATTGCCGGACCGTCGGCGTGACATCGCGGGATTCGGTCGAGCCATCGGAAAACACGGCAGAGACGGTCGTCGCCTTGGTCTGATCGTATTCGAAGCCGAACGCGAAATTTCCGTTGGGTGTTACGCGAACGGCGCGGCCATCAATCTTGACGGAAGTGCCCGTCGGTACTGCGCCGATGGCAAGGCTGCCCTGCTCCATCTTGCCTGTCAGCGAAATGCGCGAGGTCTGCGCACCCGCAAAGGACGGCAGCAACGTCGTCGCTGCGGCGCTAAGCACGAACGCGCGGCGATGAATCATTTCGGCGTGCCGCCGGTTTCCTGGAAACGCTTGGTCGCAATGGCCGCGGTGGCATAAGCCTCCTGCAGATCGACATTCCAATAGCGCAGTGCGTCGAGCGGGATCTGCGTACCGGTGACGGCGCAAATCACGAAAGAGCCGGGCTTCACGACATGATATTCGCCGTCGAGATATTCGACGTCGGCCTGCCCTTCGGCGTGGAAATCACGGTCCATCTTGTTCATGGCTCATTCTAGCACGGCGGCGGGGCTTCAAAACAAGTCGCCCTGATTGGCTTTCGGTTTTGTCACACGCGGTTTCGACGCCCCAGGTGCGGCTGTGGGCGCGCCGCCAGCCGTGGCTTCGCGCTGGCCGTCCGCGAAAGTGAGGGACAGCCTCTCGCCGGATTGCACCGCATCGGCCCGGCGCCGGATGGAACCGTCCGCAGCACGAACCAGCACAAAGCCCCGTTCCAGCACCCCGCGATAGGAAATGCCTTCCAGCACGCGCGACAGGCTTTCCAGCTTCTTGCGGTCTTCATTGAGACGTGCGCGGAAGGCGCGCTGCATGCGATTGCCCAAAACTTCGGTGCGTTCGCCGCAGACGGTGATGTGATGACGGATCGGGCGGGGGCGCAGCAACGCAGCCGCTTCGCCGAACGCTCGGCGATGTTCCTGCAGATTGCGGCGCAAGGCGCTGCCGAGTTTGTCGGAAGCAACGTCGAGGCGCTGGCGTGGTTGTGCGAAGAGCTGATCGGAGCGTGGAAGCACGCGCGCGAGTTGCGACAGATGGGTGCGTCGCGTGGTGATGCCGCGCGTGAAACAATTTAGAACGCGGCGTTCGAAATCCAGCGTATGCGACAGAAGATCGGCGCGTACCGGCACGGCCATTTCTGCGGCGGCGGTGGGCGTAGGCGCGCGGCGATCAGAGGCGAAGTCGATCAGCGTGGTATCGGTTTCATGGCCGACGGCAGAGATAAGCGGGATCACACTTTCTGCTGCCGCGCGCACGACGATCTCTTCGTTGAACGCCATGAGATCTTCGATGGAGCCGCCGCCGCGTCCGACGATCAACAGATCGGGGCGCGGGATCGCGCCACCCGCCGCAAGCGCGTTGAAGCCGCGAATGGCAGCAGCCACTTCAGCAGCGGCGCGTTCGCCCTGCACCGCCACGGACCACAGCAACACGCGGCGCGGGAAGCGCGCGTTCAAGCGATGCATGATGTCGCGCAGCACCGCGCCGGTGGGCGATGTCACAACACCGATCACGTCCGGCAGGAACGGCAGCGGCTTCTTGCGCTCGGCGGCGAACAGGCCTTCAGCGGCAAGCTTCTTCTTGCGCTCCTCCAGCATGGCCATGAGCGCGCCCGCGCCAGCCAGTTCCATCTGCTCCACGATGATCTGATAGCGCGACGAACCCGGATAGGTCGTGATCCGTCCGGTGCAGACCACTTCCAGCCCGGCCTCGGGCCGCAGCTTGATGAGCCGTGCGCCCTGCTTCCAGATGATGGCGTTGAGAACCGCCTTGTCGTCCTTCAGATCAAAATAGGTGTGGCCCGAGGAGGCCAGCTTCAGTCCGCTGATCTCGCCCCGGACCCGCACAAAAGGGAACGAATCCTCGACCGTGCGCTTCAGGGCGCCGGCGATCTCGCTGACGCTGTATTCGGGCAAATTGGGCTTGGTGGCGGCTTCGGACATGATTCACAGATGATATAGGAACGGCGCTTGAATCCACCCCTCCCTTCCCGGAAGTTCGGCCCATGAAAGTCCTTCTCATCGGTTCCGGCGGGCGCGAGCACGCGCTGGCCTGGGCGCTGTCCGCCAGCCCGCTGCTGACCAAGCTCTATTGCGCGCCGGGCAATGCCGGAATCGCGCAGATGGCCGAATGTGTCCCCATCGCCGCCATGGATTTCGACAAGCTCGTCGGCTTCGCGAAAGAGAAGAAGATCGATTTCGTCGTCATCGCGCCGGACAACCCGCTGGTGGGCGGGTTGTGGGACCGGTTCGAGGCCGAAGGTATTCGCGCCAGTGGCCCGAGCGGCAAAGGGGCGATCCTCGAAGGCTCCAAAGGCTTCGTGAAAGATCTCTGCCGCGAGATCGGAATTCCGACCGCGGCCTATCAGCGCTTCCGCGACTCGGCTTCGGCCAAGGCGTTTGCCGACACATTGGGCTTGCCCGTCGTCATCAAGGCGGATGGTCTTGCGCTCGGCAAAGGCGTGATCATCGCCGAGACGAAAGCGGATGCCGCCAAAGCCATCGACTTCATGTTCGAAGGCGGCTTCGGCGAAAGCGGCAGCGAAGTCGTCGTCGAAGAATTCATGCAAGGCGAAGAAGCGAGCTTCTTTGCGCTGAGTGACGGCGAAACCGCGATTCCGCTTGGCGGCGCGCAGGATCACAAGCGCGCCTTCGATGGCGACAAGGGACCGAATACTGGCGGCATGGGCGCTTATTCGCCTGCACCTGTGTTGCCGCCATCATTGCAGCAAGTCGCGATGGACACATTCATCAAGCCGACCGTCGCCGCCATGGCGGAACGCGGGCGGCGCTATCAAGGTGTGTTGTATCTGGGGCTGATGATCACCAAGCATGGCCCGAAGCTCGTCGAATACAATTGCCGCTTCGGCGATCCGGAATGCCAAGTGCTGGTGCCACGGTTGAAATCGGATCTGCTCACCACGCTCATCGCCATGCGCGACGGGCAATTGCACAATCTCGACTTGCGCTGGAGCGATGAGACGGCGCTCACGGTTGTGATGGCCTCCAAGGGTTATCCGGGCGATTATGCCAAGGGTACTGAAATTCGAAATCTTGACGCGGCGTCGGCTGTGGAAGGCGTGCAGATTTTCCATGCCGGTACGGAACGGCGCGACGGCAAGCTCCTCGCCGTCGGCGGACGCGTCCTCAACATCACGGCGCTCGGTAAGAGTGTAGAAGACGCGCAAAAGCGCGCTTACAAGGCCGTCGATCTGATCGATTGGCCGGGCGGTTTCTGCCGCCGCGATATTGGTTGGCGCGCTTTGTCCCACAACTAACCAAAGACTTGTGCGAGTGCGCCGGTCCGTCCCAAAATAGACGAAAGATACCGGGAGCACGCCTATGGCCGACGCCGAGACAGACGATCGCCAGGAGAAGTTTTCAGGCACCAAGGACGTGGTGGAAAGCCATCGCTTCGATGAGAAGAAGCTTGAGGCCTATCTCGCCGAACGCATCGACGGCTTTCAGACGCCGATGGAAGTGCGCCAGTTCAAGGGCGGCCAATCCAATCCGACCTACAAGCTGATCACACCGAACCGCAACTATGTTCTGCGCCGCAAGCCGCCGGGAAAGTTGTTGCCGAGCGCGCATGCCGTGGACCGTGAATACCGCATCATCGCGGCGCTGCACCCCACGGGCTTTCCCGTCGCCAAGCCGTATCTGCTCTGCGAGGACGAGAGCATCATCGGCACGATGTTCTATGTGATGGATTGCGTGGACGGCCGCATCTATTGGGGCCCGATGCTTCCCGATCAGACGCCCAAGCAACGCGGCGAAATCTATGACGCGATGAACGAGACCTTCGCGCGCCTGCACAACATCGATTGGGAGAAGCTGGGCCTGCAGGACTACGGCAAGCCGGGAAATTATGTCGGCCGTCAGGTTTCGCGCTGGACGAAGCAGTACAAAGCCTCTGAAACCGAACTCATCCCCGAGATGGAAAAGCTGATCGAGTGGCTGCCGCAGCATCTGCCCACGGATGCGCGCGACTCCATCGTGCACGGCGACTATCGCCTCGACAACATGGTCTTGCATCCGACCGAGCCGAAGGTGATCGCGGTGCTGGACTGGGAACTCTGCACCATCGGCGATCCGATGGCCGATTTCACCTATCATCTCATGCAATGGCAGATGCCCGGCGGTGTCTCCAGCGGCGGAAGCCTGCTGGATGCGGATTTCAAGGCGCTCGGAATCCCGGATAAGGACGCCTACACGGCAGCATACTGCAAGCGCACGCATCGCGATTCCGTTCCGAATATGGACTACTACGCGGCCTACAATTTCTTCCGGCTTGCCGGCATCCTGCAGGGCATCGTAGGCCGGGTACGCGATGGCACGGCGAACAGCGCTCATGCCGCACAAAATGCCTCCGGCGTGCGTCCGTTGGCCGAACGCGCATGGGAATATGCCAAGCGCGCAGGCGCACCGGGATAATCAACCCGCGGTATTGGCGAAGTGTTGTTGGTTAAACGGCGCTTAACGCGAGTAAAACCTTGCCGGCCACTCTAACGTTTTGAAAGCGTTGCTTAACGCAGCGAGCCTATGGTTGCCGTGGGGAAAACTCCCCTGGAGATCAGGGCTGGATGACGCCGGAACGCAAAGCCGAGGGACGCGAAGCCGCGTTCGAGGCTGAACTCGCCGCAGAGCGCGCGCAGTTCGGCCTGGCGGAGCGTGCCGCCAAATTCGGTTATTGGCGCCAGCGTCTTACCGATGGCCATACAATGTGGTCACCGGGTATGTACCGGCTGCTGAACATCGATCAAAGCCAGAAGCCCGATATGAACTGGCTTCTTTCCCAAATCCTCGATGAAGACGCCGCGGAAATCACGCGCATCATCACCAACGCCATCAAGACCTGCTCGGCTTTCCATTACCGCTCTCGCCCCAAAGATCCGGCGAATCCCGCCGTGTATGTCGATACGCATGGCGAGGTCGAGATCGGTCCGGATGGCCGCGTGATATCGGTGATCGGCGTCTGTCACGACGTGACCAAACAGGTGATCGCCGAGACAGCGCGCGCGGCGGCGGAAGACCGCTATCGCGTGATGACGGAACAGGCTTCCGACATCATCATGTTCTACGACACCGAGGGGCGCATCCTCTTTGCCTCTCACGCTTTGCAGAACATCCTGGGAAGAACGCCGGCGGAAATCGAAACCGGGCATTTCGTGGAACTCGCCCATCCCGAGGACCGGGCGATGGCGCAAGCGCTTCGGGAAAAACTCCGGCCCGGCGAAGTTCGGGCCACGACCTACCGCATGCGCCATCGCGACGGGCATTATGTCTGGATCGAAAGCAATGTGCGCGGTGTGTTCGACGAGGGTTCCAGCGAACCCAAAAACGTCATCAGCGTCTCGCGCGACGTCAGCGAACGCAAAGCCGATGAATTGAAGATGAAAGCCGCGCGCGAAGAAGCGGAAGCGGCCAGCAAGGCGAAGTCCGCCTTCCTTGCCAGCATGAGTCACGAATTGCGCACGCCACTTAACGCCATCATCGGCTTCTCGGACATCATGCGCGATGAGATGTTCGGCCCCTTGGGCAATTCCCGTTACGGGGAATATGTCGGGCTGATCCGCGATTCCGGCCAGATGCTGCTGGATCTCATCGCCGACATTCTCGACACGGCCAAGATCGAGGCCGGAAAAATGGAAATGAATTTCGAACGCACCGACCTTGCGGATATCCTGGAAGACTGCGCGCGCATGCTGGCGCAGCGCGCACGCGATAGCGGCATACAGATGGCGATGGAGGTTCCGGAGGCCGGTCTGCCGCTGATAGCCGATCGCCGCGCACTCAAGCAGATCGTGCTCAATCTCCTCTCGAATGCGCTGAAGTTCACCCAGCGCGGCGGGCACGTCTGGATCAAAGCATCCTGCGATGGCGAGTCTATTGCCCTGTCGGTGCGCGACGACGGCATCGGTATTCCCGCGGACGCTTTGCCGCGTCTCGGCCGGGCCTTCGAGCAGGTCGCGACCGATCCGATGATCAGCAAATCGGGCACCGGTCTTGGCCTTGCACTGGTGCGGGCACTTTCGGAAAAACATGGCGGCGACATGCAAATCGATAGCGTGGAGAGCGAAGGGACGACGGTTGTCGTCCGGCTCGCGCTGACACCCCCTGCAGAGCAGGCCGAGGCCGCCTGAAACGCAAATGGCGGATGGTTTCCCATCCGCCACGCGCAATCTTCAAAACGATCGGCAGGTTATTCCGCCGCCGCCAGTTTCGGCGGACGCTGGAAATGCTTGCCGTATTCCAACCGCGCGATGGTGCGGCAATGCACTTCATCCGGACCATCCGCGAGGCGCAGCGTGCGCTGGCCGGCATACATACGGGCGAGACCCGGATCGGTGGTCACGCCGCCGCCGCCCCAGGCCTGGATCGCATCGTCGATGATCTGAAGCGCCATGCGCGGCGCAGCGACCTTGATCTCCGCGATTTCGAGGCGGGCAACCTTGTTGCCCACCTTGTCCATCATATCGGCTGCCTTCAGCGTCAGCAGACGGCACATGTCGATGTTGATGCGGGCCTCGGCAACGCGCTGCTCCCACACCGAATGCTCCGCGATGCGCTTGCCGAACGCGACACGCGAATGCAGACGCTTCACCATGCTCTCCAGCGCGCGCTCAGCGGTGCCGATGGTGCGCATGCAGTGATGGATACGGCCCGGCCCGAGGCGGCCCTGTGCGATCTCGAAACCACGGCCTTCGCCGAGGACCATGTTCTCGACCGGCACCTTCACGTTCTTGAGTTCGACTTCGCCATGGCCGTGCGGCGCGTCGTCATAACCGAACACCGGCAGCATGCGCTTCACGGTCACGCCCGGCGCATCGCGCTCGACGAGGATCTGCGATTGCTGGCTGTGGCGATCGCCATCCTGCGTGTTCTTGCCCATGACAATCATGATCTTGCAGCGCGGATCGCCGACGCCCGACGACCACCATTTCGTGCCGTTGATGATGTAGTGATCGCCTTTACGCTCGATGCTGGTTTCGATGTTCGTGGCATCGGATGAGGCGACAGCCGGCTCCGTCATCAGGAACGCCGAGCGGATTTCGCCGGCGAGAAGCGGCTTCAGCCACTTGTCCTGCTGATAGGGCGAGCCATAACGCTCCAGCACTTCCATGTTGCCGGTATCCGGCGCGGAGCAATTGAACACTTCCGACGCGAAACCAACGCGGCCCATGATTTCGGCAAGGGGCGCGTATTCAAGATTGGTGAGGCCTGCGCCATGCGGGCTTTCGTTCAGAAAGAAATTCCACAGCCCCTGCTTCTTGGCCTTCTCCTTCAGCTCTTCCACGACCGGCACGACGATCCAGGGGTTGCCCTTCTTGCGGGCTTCATCCATCTGCGCGCCATAGGTGGCTTCCGCCGGATAGACGTGCGCATCCATGAAGTCGCCGACGCGCTTCATCCATTCTCGTTGCTTGGGCGAA
>Ga0153956_1003473_pt1 | contig 9992 bp, 7 predicted proteins | sample TSFL040MetaG_FD_104704 | JGI IMG/M metagenome (GOLD analysis project Ga0153956, IMG submission 104704) | Attine ant fungus gardens microbial communities from Florida, USA - TSFL040 MetaG | ecosystem: Host-associated > Fungi > Mycelium > Unclassified | place: USA: Florida, Wekiwa Springs...
AACTGGCTCGCGAGCGCCGGGATGCCGGAGGCCGCCGAGCGCGCCACGGGGCTCACGCCGCTCGTGCGGGCGACCGAGCTCTGAGCGGCAGGCGTCAGCTCGAGCAGTAGGTGAGCGTCACCGCGGACTTCTGCGGAGCGTCGCCGATCACCGACTGCGCGGTGACCTTGCCGCCCGCGCACGAGCTGTTGGCCTGCAGCTTCACCTGGAGCTGGTAGTCCGGGCCGATCAGCGTCGTGCGCGCGTCGGTGAAGGACTGCCCGCGCTGGTCGGGCACGTCGACCTGACCATTCGAGACCACGAGGGTGACCGTCGTGCCCTGGGTGACCTGGACGTTCGTGGACTGGATGCCGTCCATGCCCTCGATCTGCACGCCGATGACCGCCCCCTGCGCGACCGACGGGGAGTCCTGCTGGACGACGTCGCTCGCGACCTTGAGACCGGCCTGGGTGATGGCGGCCTTGGCGGCATCCGCCGACTGGTAGATGAGCGCGGGCAGCGTGACGCTCGGCGGTCCCGACGAGACGGTGATCGTGATCGTCGTCTGGCCGGGGAGCACGGCGGTGCCGGCGGGCGGTGTGAGCTCGGTGATGACACCCGCTGCCCGCTTCGTGTCCGGCGCGTAGACGACCGAGGTCTTGAGCTTCAGGTCGGTGAACTTCTTCTGGACCGCTGCGTTGGCCTCGCCGCCGCTGCCGCCCTTCTGCCACACCTGCCCGACGACGTCCGGGACGGTCGAGCTCGCCCCCGACCCGACCAGGTTCTGCGGCGTGAGGCTGAACACCCAGACGAGCGCGGCGACCACGATGACGGCCATGATGCCGACGCCGCCCCAGATCCAGGCGACCGGTGGGCGGCTCTGGGTGCGGGGGGCGGCGTCGTCGGCGTCCTCCGCGAGGCGACGCAGTGTCGCCGACGATGCCGCGGTGGAGGTGGGGCTGACGCCGAACAGGGTCGCGTCGAAGTCGTCGGACGTCGGGAGCCGGTCGGGCACCTTGCCGGTCGCGGCGATGTCGAGGTCGGCGGTGAAGTCGGCCGCGGTCTGGAAGCGCTCGTCCTTGTTCTTCGCGAGCGCGCGCATCACGACCGCGTTGAGCGCCGGCGAGATGGCGGGGTTGATCGCGTTCGGCGGCACCGGCGCCTCGCTGATGTGCTGGTACGCGACCGCGACCGCGGTGTCGCCGCGGAACGGCGGCCGTCCGGTGAGCAGCTCGTAGAGCACCACGCCCGTCGAGTACAGGTCGGTGCGGGCGTCGATCGCCTCGCCGCGTGCCTGCTCGGGCGAGAAGTACTGGGCCGTGCCGAGGATCGCGCTGGTCTGCGCGATCGTCGCCGTGGAGTCGGAGATCGCCCGGGCGATGCCGAAGTCCATGACCTTGACCTGGCCCGACGGCGTGACCATGACGTTGCCCGGCTTGATGTCGCGGTGCACGACGCCCGCCCGGTGCGAGTACTCGAGGGCGGTGAGGATGCCGTCGACGACGCGCACGGCCTCCTGCGGCGCCATCGGGCCACGGGCCGCGATGTCCTTGAGGAGGGTGCCCTCGACGCGTTCCATGACGATGAACGGCACCTGCACCTCGATGCCCGAGGCCTCGCGCACGGTCTCCTCGCCGGCGTCGAAGACCCGGACGATCGTCGGGTGCGCCATGCGGGCCGCGGCCTGCGCCTCCTGCCGGAAGCGGGTGCGGAACGAGGGGTCGTTGGCGAGGGATGGCTTGAGCAGCTTGACCGCGACCTGGCGACCGAGTCGGGCATCGGTGCCGGCGTAGACGTCGGCCATGCCGCCGTGGCCGAGCAGCTCGCCGAGCTGGTAGCGACCGGCGATGACGCGGACGCTCGGAGCGCCCCCGGTATCGCTCACGACCGCCTCCGTCCCTGACACCCGGTTCAGTGTACTGGCCGGATTCCCGGAGTCGGCCTCAGGGTCCGGTGATCGCGATGGTCAGCGGGTTCGACGCCGCGGACTGCAGACCGGAGGGGCCGCAGCTCGCCTGATAGGTGACGCTCGCCGAGGTTCCCGTGATGCTCAGCACGATCTTCGCGGTGTTCGAGCCGTCGGCCGCGAACGGGTTGCTGTAGCCGGGGGCGAAGGTCGCGCCGTTGAGCGTGACGGTGTAGCCGCTCAGCGCGTACCCGCTCGGGCAGCCGGTGTACGGCGTCCAGGAGATCGACACGGTCGAGCCGGCGACGCCGGTCGACGGACCGCTCGGGGCGTTCGGTGCCGGGGAGTTGGCGGGGTAGTCCTGGTAGACGTACACCTGGATCTCGCTGCCGGCCGGCAGCGGCCCGGTCGGGTTGATGCGCGACACGGTGCCGTTGTCGTTGGGGGTGCTCGCGCCCGGACCCTGCTGCTGGTCGACGCGGTAGCCGAGCGCGATGAGCTGCGCCTGCACCTGGGTGAACGGCTTGCCGACGTAGTCGCCCGACACGATGACGTGCGTCGTCGCGCTGGGCGAGGGCACGCTGCTGGGCGTCTTCGGTGCCGACGGCGTCTTCGACGCGTCCGGCGAGGTGCTCGGGGATGTCGATCCGCTCGGCCGGAGGAACACGGCGAGCAGCAGGGCGATGAGAGCGACCGCGAGCACCGACACGATCACGATGAGCGGGATCATCCACGGGTTGCGGCGCTTCGCCGCCGGCTCCTCGGCGGCGGTCGCGGCGAGCGGACCCGCGGCCGGGGCGCCGGCCGACAGCACGCGCGTCGCGGCCGCCGTGTCGGTGGCGAAGGTGCTGATCGGGTCGTGGCCCGCGATCCCGGGGACGGCGGCGATCGCGCCCGGCACGTCGCCGCGGCGCAGCGCCTGGGCGGCGCGAGCGAGGTGGGCGGACGTCGCGGGGCGGTCCTCGGGGCGCTTCGCGATGCAGGCGTAGACGAGGTTGCGCACCGGCTCCGCGATGGTGACCGGCAGCTCCGGCGGCGCCTCGTTGATCTGCGCCATCGCGATCGCGACCTGCGACTCCCCGGTGAAGGGGCGTCGTCCCGCGAGGCACTCGTAGGCGACGATGCCGAGCGAGTAGATGTCGGTGGAGGGCGACGCGGGATGCCCGCTCGCCTGCTCCGGCGACAGGTACTGCACGGTGCCCATCACCTGGCCGGTCGCCGTGAGCGGCACCTGGTCGGCGATCCGCGCGATCCCGAAGTCGGTGATCTTGACGCGCCCGTCGGGCGTGATGAGGAGGTTGCCCGGCTTGATGTCACGGTGCACGAGGCCCGCCTGGTGGGCGGCCTGCAGCGCCGACGCGGTCTGCGCGACGATGTCGAGCACCTTGTCGGTGGGGAGCGTGTGCTCGCGCTCGAGGATGGAGCTGAGCGCCTCGCCGGGCACCAGCTCCATGACGAGGAACGCGGAGCCGTCCTCCTCGCCGTAGTCGAAGACGTTCGCGATGCCCTCGTGGTTGACGAGAGCGGCATGCCGGGCCTCGGCGCGGAAGCGCTCGAGGAACCCGGGGTCGCCGAGGTACTCGTCCTTGAGGATCTTGATGGCGACGGTGCGCCCGATGACCAGGTCGGTCGCCTGCCAGACCTCGCCCATGCCGCCGATGGCGATGCGGTTGCCCAGCTGGTACCGGCCACCGAAGGTGAGGCCGCTCGTGGGTCTCATCTGCTCAGCACCGCCTCAATGACCTTCTTGGCTATGGGGGCCGCGAGCGTGTTGCCGAAGCCGGCCTGCCCGATGCCGCCGCCATCCTGCACCACGACCGCGACCGCGACCTGGGGATCGTCCGCCGGGGCGAAACCGGTGAACCAGAGCGTGTACGGCAGCTGGTTCCTCGAGCCGTTCTGTGCTGTGCCGGTCTTGCCCGCGACCTGGACACCACTGATTCTCGCATTGCTCGCGGCGCCGTTGTCGACGTTGTTGACCATGAGCGAGGTGAGTGTCGAGGCGATGTCGGAGCTGATCGGCGTGCCGTACTGCACGGGCGAGGACTGCTTGACCGTGAGGTCGGGGCTGGTGACGGACTGCACCAGGTTGGGCTTCATGAGCACCCCCCCGTTCGCGATCGCCGAGGAGACCATCGCCATCTGCAGCGGCGAGGCCCGGTCGTCGGCCTGGCCGAAGCTCGACAGCTCCTGGCGAGCGGGGTCGCTCGTCTGCGTGTAGACGCTCGGGGTGACCTTCATGGGGATCGTGAGACTGTCGTCCCCGAATCCGAATGCTCTCGCCTGCTGACCGACCACCTCGTTGCCGAGCTGCTGACCGAGCTGCGCGAACGGGATGTTGCAGGAGTACTGCAGCGCGACCTTGATCGACGCGGTCTCGCCGCCGCCGCACGAGCCGCCCTCGGAGTTCGTGATGTACGTGTTCGTGCCGGTGAGCTGCAGGCGGCTCGGGTTCGGGAAGGTGCTGTCGGGCGTGAACCCGTTCGCGAACGCCGCCGACGAGACGACGAGCTTGAACGTCGACCCCGGCGGGTCGAGCTTGCCGTTGATCGTGCGGTTGATGAGCGGATCGCCCGAGTCGGCGAGCAGCTGCTTGTAGGTCGCGATCACCTGCTTGGTGTCGTGCACCGCGAGCGTGTTCGGGTCGAAGGTGGGCTTGGAGACCATGGCGAGGATGCCGCCCGTCTTCGGGTCGATCGCGACGACCGCCCCGGTGTAGTTCCCGAGCGCATCCCAGGCCGCCTGCTGCACCTTCGCGTCGATCGTGAGGGAGACCGTCGCGCCCTTCGGGTCCTGGCCGGTGACGATCTGGTTGATCTGCGAGAAGAACTGGTCGCTGCTCGTGCCGCTGAGGTCCTGGTTCTCGGCGCCCTCGATGCCCGTCGAGCCCTGGTTGAGCGTGTAGTACCCGGTGACCGCGGAGTAGAGCGGCCCGTTCGTGTAGACGCGCTGGTACTTGTAGACGTCGTCGGAGGCCACCGACTGCGCGATCGGCTGCCCGTCGACCAGGATCGCGCCGCGCTGCGTGTTGAAGCCGGCGTAGAACTGGCGCACGTTGCGCGAGTCGGCCTTGAGGTTGTTCTGCTGGAACAGCTGGATGATCGTCGACGACCCGAACAGCGCCAGGAACATGATGAGCACCACGATGCTGACGCGGCGCAGCTCCTTGTTCATCGGTCTCCTCCCCCGCCCTGCGCGGACAGCGCCGTCCCGCCCGCGGGCGTGTCGACGACCCAGCGCGGCTGGCTGCGCACCGAGTCGGACAGCCGCAGCAGCAGCGCCACGATGATCCAGTTGGCCACCAGCGACGAGCCGCCCGCCGCCATGAACGGCGTCGTCAGGCCGGTGAGCGGGATGACGCGCGTGATGCCGCCGATGACGATGAACGTCTGGAGCGCGACGACGAACGACAGGCCCACCCCGAGGAGGCGCCCGAAGTCGTCCTGCCCGGTGAAGCCGATGCGGAATCCGCGGGAGACGAACAGCAGGTACAGCGCCAGGATCGCGAAGACGCCGATCAGCCCGAGCTCCTCGCCGAGGCTGGCCATGATGAAGTCGCTGTACGACAGCGGCGTGATGTACGGCTGCCCGCGCCCGAGGCCGGTGCCGATCATGCCGCCGTCCGACATGCCGAAGATGCCCTGCACGAGCTGGAAGCTGCCGCCGGTCGCGTCGTAGTTGCTCTGCGAGAAGGCGTTGAGCCACCCGTCGATGCGACCGTTGACGTAGCTGAGCGCCCGGCTCGCGACGTAGGCGCCGCCGACGAACAGGATCAGCCCGATCACGACCCAGCTCGTGCGCCCGGTCGCGACGTAGATCATCACGAGGAACAGGCCGAAGTACAGCAGACCGGTGCCGAGGTCGTGCTGGAAGACGATCACCGCCATCGCGGCCACCCACACCACGAGGATCGGGCCGAGGTCGCGCACCCGCGGGAGCCGCATCCCGAGCACCGTGCGACCGCCGATCGTGAGCGAGTCGCGCGCCGTCACGAGGTAGCCGGCGAAGAAGACCGCGAGTGCGATCTTGGTGATCTCGCCCGGCTGGAAGCTGAACGGGCCGAGGTGGATCCACACCCGGGCGCCGTTGATGTCCTGCCCGATGACGGGGAGCATCGGCAGCAGCAGGAGCACGAGCGCGACGAACATCGCGATGTAGCGGTAGCGCTGCAGCACGCGATGGTTGCGGATGACCAGCAGCACCGCGACGGCGACGAGGATCGCCATCGCGGTCCACACCACCTGCTTGACCCCGAGCGCGTCCCAGCCCTCGAGCTTCGCGTGGATGTCGAAGCGGTGGATCTCGGCGATCCCGAGACCGTTCAGCACGGTCGCGATCGGCAGCAGGAACGGGTCCGCGTCGGGGGCGACGACGCGCAGGGTGACGTGGACCGCGAGGATCAGGACCGCGAGCCCGATCTCGAGCACCGACATCGTCCCGGTCACATGGCCGAGCGCCCCGAGGTCGACGAGCACGAGCGCGCCGCCCGCGAGCACGAACGCGCCGACGAGCAGGAACAGCTCCAGGTTGCGGCGGCGGGCGGGCGTCCGCAGCCGGATCCGGATGGTCGTGGTGAGCGCGGTGCGGGGGGACGCCGTGGCGTCCGCCGGCGTCACGGGCGTCGCCGTCACTGCTGGTCGCCCGCCGCGGTGGAGAGCCGATCGACGACGGCGAGCGCCGCGCGCAGGTCGTCGGCCGGGATCGTCTCCTCGACGCTGTCGCGCTCGAACGAGGGCAGCGCCGAGAGCTTGATGGTCGTGGTCTGGTAGACGCTCGACAGGTGGATGGGTCCCACGTTCTGCTGCACCCCGCGGTACACCGCGACCCGGCCGCTGTCGACGCCCACGTAGTAGCGGGACTGCGTCCACTGGTACGCGACGAGCACCGCCGTCACGATCGCCGCGACCACGACCACGACCACGACGATCCACGTGATGCGCCGCCGGATCGCGCGTCGGCGGTCCTCTTCGATGAGCTCCTCGAGGTAGCCCTCGCGCTCCGGTTCGAAGTGGGCGTCCTCCGGCTGGGCCGCCTTGAGCGGATGCAGCAGCAGCGTGGGCAGGCGGATCGGGCGCCGCGCCGCCTCGCTCTCGAAGCTCAGCGGCGCGGCCGCCGAGCCGACGAAGCGCGGCGCGGTCACGGTGTCCTCGAGGTCGCCGACGTCCTCGATGATCACCGTCACGTTGTCGGGGGCGCCGTGGTCCAGGCTCTCCTTGACGAGGCGGTCCGCGGCGGACTGCGCGCTGACCCCCGTCTCGAGGATGGTCGCGATCTTCTCCTCGGCCACGTAGCTCGACAGGCCGTCGGAGCACAGCATCCAGCGGTCGCCCGGCCGGGTGTCGAGCACGGCGGTGTCGATCTCGGGCGCGGCGTCGACGTCGCCGAGCACGCGCATGAGCACGGAGCGCCGGGGATGGACCGCGGCCTCCTCGGGCGTGATCCGCCCGGAGTCGACGAGCCGCTGCACGAAGGTGTGGTCGTGGGTGATCTGCTCGAGCGCGCCGTCGCGGAAGCGGTAGATGCGCGAGTCGCCGATATGGGCGATCACCATGCGCCCGCCGACGCGGATCATGCCGGAGGCGGTGGTGCCCATCCCGGTCAGCTCGCTGTGCTCGAAGACGGTCTCGGCGAGCAGCGAGTTCGCGGCGATGAGCGCCGACTGCAGCGCGAACTCGGCGTCGTGCGGGGTCGGGTAGGCCTGGTCGGCCTCGGCGACGCGCTTCGCGACGATCGCGGAGGCGACGTCGCCGCCGGCGTGGCCGCCCATCCCGTCGGCGACGAGGAAGAGGTGCGCGCCCGCGTAGGCGGAGTCCTGGTTGTTGCTCCGGATCCTTCCGACGTGCGAGACGGCCGCGCTGGACGAGGTCGTGACCACGGGCTACCGCCGCAGCTCGAACGTCGTGGTGCCGATGGTCACGGGCACGTTCGGGGGGATCGGGGTCGGGAGGGTGACGCGCTCGCCGTCGAGGTAGGTGCCGTTCGTGGAGTCGAGGTCCTGCACGACCCACTGGTCGTTCCACAGCATGAGCCGCGCGTGGTGGGTGGAGGTGTAGTCGTCGCGGATGACGAGGCCCGACTCGCTGGAGCGGCCGATCGTCAGCTGCTCCTCGGGGAGGTCGATGGCCATGCCCTCACGCGGTCCGCTCGTGATGACGAGCCGCGTCGGGGTCGTGTCGTCGGCGAGCGGCGGCTGCCGGTGCACCGGCTCGGTGAGCGCGGAGGCCGCGGCCGCGGGGGCTGCGGCGGGTCGGGCCGGCGCGGGGGCGGCGACGGCCGCCGCCGGCATCTTGCGCACGCGCTGTCCGAACAGGTCGCTGCGCAGCGCGAACACGATGACGAAGACGAACACCCACATGAGCAGCAGGAACCCCAGCTGCAGCACCAGCAGCGTCAGGCTGCTGGCGTTCATCGACCGCCCTCGCGCCGGGCGGAGGCGAGGCCGTCGGCGGGCGCGGACTGGGCGAGCACCCGGAACACGATACGGGTGCGGCCGATCTCGATCACGGAGTCGGGCGGGAGCGGCGCCTTCGCGATGCGCTGTCCGTCGAGGATCGTGCCGTTGGTGGAGCCGAGGTCGTGCAGCTCGCCGCGTCGTCCGTCCCACAGGATCGCGGCGTGGTGACGCGAGGCGCCCGCGTCGTCGATCGTCACGTCGGCATCCGAGCCGCGACCGATCACCGAGCGGCCGGCGTGCAGCGGGAACCGCTTGCCGCCGATGTCGAGCACGGGGTTCCAGGAGACCTCGCCCTTGACGTTGCTGGAGTCGATGCGCAGGACTCCCGCGGTCAGCGCGTCGTCGCGCTGCAGGACGATCGAGATCCCGCCCGCGAAGGAGTAGTGCTGCGCGGTCGCGTGCTGCTGCACGAGCTGCGTGAACTCATCGATGAGCGCGGGGCCGAGGCCCGTCATCCGCGCGTAGTCGTCGGGTGCGAGGCGCACGGTGAAGTCATTGGGCACCAGGATCCGGTCGCGCGCGACCACGGCCGCCTTCGTGTCGAGCTCGCGCCGGAGCGCAGCGGTCACCTCGAGGGGCTGCAGACCGCTCTTGAAGGTCTTGGCGAAGGCGCCGTTGACGACGCGCTCCAAGCCCCTCTCGAAGCTGTCGAGAATCCCCACGGGGTTCCCCTCTCCATCGGTACCGGCATGCTATCCGTCCAAGCCGGGAGAGCCGAGGGCGTCCGCGGTCTCCCAGGCGCCGCGCGGATGGTAATGTCGCAGGGTTCGATCGCAGGGATGCGGTCGCTCACGCGCGAGTGGCGGAATTGGCAGACGCGCTGGCTTCAGGTGCCAGTGCCCGCAAGGGCGTGGGGGTTCAAGTCCCCCCTCGCGCACCACAGGAGTTCTCAAACTTCTTGGCTGACTTGTTTGGGAAACCGGAACAGCTCCGCATGCAACACAAGAACGCCTGCATGTGAGTCCGGGCCTTCGCTGTCTCCGTGGCCCGCTGGAGGTCGCGGGCGTCAGGGTAGAAGGAACCCTCGAACTCAGCGGCTGCCCGAGCGCGCCGAACACCGCAGGCCTCGACTTTAGGTCAGCGAGCGGGGCGAAGAACGCCGACCTCTGAACAGATCGCACGGGAGTCGAGAATGCCGGCGGAGTTCCTGATGCCGAAGTCTCAGATCCGCGACGAGCTTCGTGATGTCTCATCACAAGCAGCGAATACGGGTCGTTCTCCGACATCTTGGACACCAACCACGATGTGTGGGTTGAGAGGCCGACATGGCCGGACTCAACACCCCGCTGGCACCGTTGAACGGGCGCCAGGTCCGAGCCGGCATAGGTCATGCTCGGCTCAACCACGTCTCGATCGTCTTCACGAACAGCGTCTTGTGGAACTTCCACTTCGGCTGCGTGCTCAGCACGCCTCGAAGCACGTTGTCGCTTGTCGACGGCCCGACACCGATGAAGATCAGCGCGAGAACCAAGTCGAGGGCACGCGTGAACTCAGCGTTGAAGGTACGCAAGGTCTTCACCGACTCAAAGCCGATGTACTCACCCGCCGCGCTGCGGCGGAGCCGACCTTCGATCTGCGTCGGTGAGACGTGCACGTAGGCGCTCAACGCGCCGAATTCGCTACGGACGCGGTCCTGGCTGAACCTCGTCGAGG